>VMHT01001590.1_pt1 | contig 13100 bp, 27 predicted proteins | sample 4693611 | NCBI WGS metagenome assembly VMHT01 (sample SAMN12280063, study PRJNA550983) | marine metagenome | isolation source: seawater sampled from same location over 5 years 0.02-0.2 micron viral filtrate | place: USA: collected off the coast of southern California halfway between the port... ... | reverse complement strand
CATTGTGTGGAGCCGATGGATCTTCTACAACAAGAGCATTGACTACATAATGCAATCTACGCTTTTGTGATCTAGCTTTTTCTTTGTCTTCGTCATGCCCAGAATTCCACAGTCGGGAGTTGAGTTCGCCAACAGGGTCAGGTTGACCAATCGATGTAAGACTATTTTCGATATACCAAAGACCGGTTGGTCCTTTGAATCCATGATCCCAGTATCTGACCCATGGTAGTTCTGAACCTTCTGCGGCTGGTAAGAAACGTAAGACTGCATATCCATTACCTGCCTTGTCTACGGTTGGTTTCCAGATACGCTCATCATCATAGTTTTTCTTTTCACCACCACCGACTGCTTCGGCTGCTTTTACGAGTTGTGAGATATCTGTACCGCGATTGCGTTTAAGTGATTCGAATGACATATTTATTTTTTCCTTGTATAGCTGAAATATGATTAATTATAACACAGTATTGCTGTAATGTAAATCTATATATATTCATCTTATTCGAATAAAGCTGAATCAATAGAATTTGTTTTAGGTAGGAAGTTGAGGTTCATTGCTTCTGCCTCAAGCTTCCCTTTGATGATAGGTGATATGAACTTATTGACATCTACTGGATCAATATCATTCTTATCACATAGATAGAGGATGGCATCCATGTAACTGATATGCATATCAACCACCGCTTTCTCTATCAATTGCGTGAATTTACTTTTGTTGAGAAAGTCACTCATTTATCTAATACCCTTAATAAGATTGTATCACTACCTAATCTACCATTTGGTATACTAGTTTTAGTAGTAAGTGTTTTCCATTCCTTATCAATTTGATTTGGTGTCTTACCCAAGACGATAGGAAGGAAAGCGTCAGGCTTTCTGAGTTTTACCGTCCGACTATTTACTTTATCAATATTCTTGATAGAGGTGCCAGAGATCTCAAATCCTTTTACGTCCTGAGTAATATATTCCGTCAATGCACGTGTCTTAGTATTGAACGTGTATAGACGGGTACCACCTACAATTTTAATAGGAGGTATTGACACTAGCTTAAATTCAGTATCTTCTTTCTTATACTGAACTTTAGCCACTTGTTTATCTGCAGCTTTTGGTTGCTTTACCCGCGTTGCACGAGTAGCTTTTGCTGCAGAACGGATACGATCACAGTCAGCCAACATATCTTGGCAAGCTTTAATCCTCCGATTGAGTTCTGGTCTTTTCAAATGTGCATATCCTTCTACTGCATCTTCGCAGCGTTTGTGATATGCATCTTCATAATCAAGTAACCAGCCTTCAATTACTTGTCTTACTGATGCAACAGCTGCACCGGTAAGACCATGTCTTTTAAATTCCTGATAGATATCAAGTTCAGCTTTTTCACCATCAATCCATTTATCTTCAAGATCAAGAAGATCTTGCATAATAGTATTACTAATCTTCTTTTGCAAACGTTGCATCGGTGAAAGAGATACTACAGTAGCAGAGTCTTTGAGCTTTGCTTGCTTTTCAAAGTAGATGTCTTTACCTGACTCTACAAGCGTCATCACGTACTTGTATAGACCTTCAGCATACTTACTAGATTTTTCGTCTAGCTTAAGTCCACTGTTAATCCAAAAAGCGGTAGCACAATAGTGAGTGAAGATATAGAACTTATATTCAGGATTTGACAGGGCAAACTTTTGATTTTTAGAATCAACGTTTGATTTAATATAAGACTTGAGCGTATTAATAAGATCTTTACGATCAACTTCTATATGAAAGTAATATTTTACAGCATCGAAGCCTTTGTCAATTGGTGCACCAGCAAGACCGGTTCTAGCACGTGCTCTGACTTTAGCTTTTTTACGTTTTACCATAGGCATAAGAATTCTCCTCTTTTTTCATTCTTTATATATTCTATCACAGTTTCACGCAAATGTACACAGTTAATTTCACTATTTGTGAAAATAGTTGGAGCCAGGTTAAGCTGGTCCAAAGTTAGTGTATGTCTATACATCAACTGCACCAGATTTAGCGTCTCATATTTGCGATGTCAATTGCATCCTTAGAATCTTTACGGACAGGTACCATATTTGATTTATGAAGAGTACCAATGCCAGCGAGCTCATCACCAGTATATTGATTAGCTTTACGCTTACCTTCTACCTTCATGATGAGATCGCTGGTGGGCACTGTCTCGGTTACGGTATAATCTGGAAGGTCAGCTTTCCAGCGACTACCCTTTTGATAGCCCAAAGACTTGAGGAGCTTTGCTGTTTCAGCTTCAGCTTGAAGTACAGCTTGCGTCTTTTTACGGGCTTTTCTCTTACGAGAAGAAAGCGTAGTCATACCGCGAACGAGGTGCATAGTCATGATCTTTTATATCCCTTCCTTGTCATATCGTTGATGCGTTCTTGCAAATACTGACGAACAATCTTTTGAATTTGATCATACTGACCATCAGTAATTGATTTCATACGCTCCAGCTCACCTTCGAATACACGAACTGCCATCATACGATCACTAGATAAGTTTTCCATTATACTATTCTATCACAGTTTCCTCTGTTTGTACACCGTTAATTGCATCTACAAGCACTTTTGCCTCTTCTAATTCAGCAGTTTTTTGTGCTTTCACGTTGTCATCAAGTTCTTTGAATGCACGAGTTTCACGTAGCTTTTCAAGCAAGACTTCATTCTGTGCTATACGTGTCTTAATAACACTATTAGCAACCGCGTTCTTGTACTCCAGAAGTACGTATGCACGATACTGTGTACCATTTTGTACGATCTGATTCTCTTTGACAGTATAACCTGCAACATCTGCATCTGCAATCAGATTACGAGTTACCTGTTCAAAGTTATTTTGAACAGTGGCATCAAAGTCCGATGATCCCAATTTTGTTTTAAACAACTTCATTTGAGAACGAATACGACTATCAACACGATCGGCAAGAGTAGTCTTAGCTGATAGTACTGCAATGTCAACCGCTAACTGAAGATCTGGCGTGACTGCAGTACCGACTGCATATACGGCATCTTCTTCCTTAGGAATGTTTGTATACCAATTTGGCATATTATCAATTTGCTTTTCAACTTGAGCTGATTGATATTCAAACATTTGTTGCGACATTAATGTCTCTGGTGGGGTTTTATCACAAGCTGCCACAGCTGCGACGAGAGGAATAAACGCTAACCTTTTCATTTTATACTCCATTCAAAACTGCGACAATATTATCGCGCATACCAGAAGTAACAAACCAATTCATAACTTCTGGGTTGTATGTTACTAGCATTGCACCAGCAATCATACCTAATACAAATTTAATCATTATAAAATTCCCATACTGACCAATGTACTGAAGAGGTGAGTAACTCCATTACCTTCTTCTTCCACACCAAATAAAAACTCACCTACTGATCTGTTTTTGGCGGGTATTTCTTTCTCAATGATTATAGTTTTTGGCGGTGATTTGCAATCATATCGTTTAATATCATCGACTATACTACCATCTTTAAAAAACGTTCTTTGAGAATAGAAACAATCTTGTGCCTGTGCACTAGTTCCAATCGTTATCCATAGCAACAGTATCGCGCATCTTTTCACCATAGTATTTCTCCGCATATTGTGGCGCATCTTGATAATGATTATGATTTTCATCGTATTGATTATGAATTTTAGAAACATAATCATTAAATTTTTTGCGTTCCTTCTTATCTACTTCATCGACGTAACGTACTACACGTGCAGCACTAGCAGCTAGCCTTGCGCGTCTTGCTTTGATTTTTTCAAATCTTTCAGCAGCTTCGCGAATGGCTAGCATACGCTCTTCTTGAGTAGAATTCTTAGTAATAACATAATTTGACATTTTTAGCTCCTCAGCTGTTTTTAATCTTGTATATATTCTATCACAGTTTCACGCAAATGTACACAGTTAATTTGCATTAAAGTGATTTTTTTTTATGCAGCGTGTGCTGACCAATATTCATCCCAAAGATTATAGACCCATTCATCCTGCTCTGGTCCGCTCAAGTGCATAATATTAACAAAGCACTTATCTTCGACAAGTTTCCAGTTAAGAGCATCTGCTGATTCGCATTCTTCTATACGAGCCAATACTGCATCTTCAAACTTTTCTTCACAATCCATAACGTAACTTGACATACCCATTATTTTTTCTCCTCAACATCAATTCCATAATATTCTTTTGGATCTACTTCAAATCGACCACATTCTGACAAATAAGGATTTTCAATCCAAATTCCTTCATACTCAAAACCTTCTGGCACTGCGTGACGATGTTCCATTAGCGCACCTCATAACCAAGATTATCATAAACCCAATCTTCACCGAGATCAGCAGCAAAAGCCATTACCACACCTTCGCGTGGATGTGTATCCATACGATCGATGAAATGACGTAGTGAGCCCATATGACCTTTGTTGAAACGATGCTTAGCTTCGATGACATCATTACGATCTTCGGCATACATTTCAGCCATATCGTGATCAACACCAACAAACTCAACGTGGCTTTTCCAAAGGGTTTCTTCCAACTTTGTAAGATTCTCTAAAAACATTTTAAGCTCCTCTTTGCTTTTTTCATTTTATAGATATATTATATCACAAAAACCACGAAATGTACACAAAAAAGTGCACGAGGTTATTCAACAAAAACAACTACTTGTAATTTTTTTTTCTAAGAACGATAAATATTAAGCAGATGCTGCTCAAATTGCTCGACTTTATCTATGCGATTGGGCCATAAAATGTATTCTTTTTCAGGATTTTTCTTAAGATTGTTAAGAAGAGGAACAATGGCGTTGTAAAGCTTATCAAGTTTATCTTGACTGGTTCTTGCTTCTACTGAAACATCACCTGCCGCCTTTTGTGCATCTTGTACAGCTTGTAATTCAGACTCATCTACTGCTGTAAAACCAAAATCAAACATATCATCAGACATGACCGTCTCTCCTTTGATACATGTATTGAACAAAAATTATCCATCCAATAAATGCCCAAAAGAAATTGTATATAATTCCTTGAGATATTACCCAAGCAAACATTGAAACCATTACGTGGTCATACCATTTAAGCATTCATTATCCTTAAAGTGATAGAGGAGAGACGAAAGGAATATTTCTCTCCTCTATCTTATTGAGCAGAGCCAACTTATAAATGCTGGATGCGTTCTCCTTTGTTATCGTCCCTAACATTAGGGACTATCGGGTCTATTAAGCGACCAACCTATTCATATTTATATGGAGCGGGTAACCGGAGTCGAACCGATGTCTTTGGCTTGGAAGGCGATTGTAATACCATTATACTATACCCGCATTATTGGCGATTCCGAGAGGACTCGAACCCCTGACCGATTGCTTAGAAGGCAATTGCTCTATCCAACTGAGCTACGGAACCAAATAAGGGGAGTCTTTCTTATGAGGGCACTCTATAATTCCCACCTGCGTCTTTACTTTAAAGTCGTTTACAGGCTTAACCGCGTTATACCGCTCGACTATAGGATTAGAAGAAGCTCAACTGAGAGAGGAGCGAGACAGGAGCCTCTTCTAAACTGTTTACCATATCCACTCAACTTCGATACCGAACTCTGGTTCTTTATCTTGTTCTTGAGTAACATGGTTAAATCCACTATTATTATATGTTTTTAGATTGATAAGTTTTTTGCCAGACTTTTCATATTCCTCTCTAAGTTCTGCAAACTTATCTGTAAGACTTACACCATCACCATTGTACTCATCGAATGGATGTGTTGTAAAATAAGAAAAGACACCTTCAGTATCATAGATTTTAGTAGTGTCTAACATTATGCAACCTCACGATTACAATTGAACTCGGCATATGCCACATCCAAATCGTCCATAGTGGTACAAAGGCTTAGCAAATACCGAGCATTGCCTTTTGATGTTAAGCCAGCAATATAGTCAAACAGACCATAGTACTCCATTTGGTATTCATACTGCTCGACAGTAGTAATACCTTGCTCTGCCCAATGTGCTGGGTCAGTCACGGTCATACCGTAGTAAGAACCAGGATTTTCATCCATCCACTTCTTACCTTCAGCATTCTTTGCCTCGATATGATTTTGTAGCGCGATTTGATCTTTAGTAAACATAATATGAACTCCTCTTTTCATTTTATAGATCTATTATACACTATTTTTACGGCAATGTACACAGTTAATTTGCATTTTTTTCAATTATTTTTGAAAAGATAAACTGTATGTTTTGCCTAAGTATGTAAACGTAACCACGCTATGCGAATAGATTGATTTTGTTTTTTCATCATATCGCGTTTCAAAATTACATACTCTGCGAGTACCGCCTGTGGCTTTACTATTATTATGAGCTAACATGCCACCTAATAAGGCACCAACTGCACCACCGTTGTCTACATTTTTGGTCACATTATTACCAATAGCACCACCGATAATAGCACCCATTAAGGTATCTCCGGTTTTATCACCAGAAGTTGATTGCTGTTGACATACTTCTACCTGATAAGGTGTTCTATCAATTACGGTTCTATTGACATCTGTTACAGTTTCAGCATTAGTAGGGCTTGCCGTCACCATCAACGCCGCTGACAACAATAGGGGGACATTCACAAACTTTGACATTATTTAACTCCTCAATCCTTTTATATGAGTTTTGCAATTGTTCTTGTAGTTCTTTAATGTTGTTTTCCAACATCTCTATTACACCATCTTTATTTACTATTTCTCTACGAAATAATTCTAATTCAGATTGTTCGTGGTTTTGGAATTCTGCCATTGGATTAATAATTCCTCCTGTACTCTATATGCCTCAACTTCCCAAGGCAAGTTTAAATATTCTTCTCTGGTCTTATAAAAATTACATTCACTATATAATTCTTTTCTTACATATTGTTTTACATGAACCATTTCATGAAATATTGTTGTAAGAAAATTATCTCCAAGACTTAACCTCTTATCTACCTCAATTATATAGTCTCTATTTTCAACGTCTAAACATGTACCGTCATATCCCTTTAAATTTTTAAGTTCAATATTAATAGTACATTTTTTAATCCTAGGCATAAGCTGTAACCATGCAAATGATGCTGCCTCAAACGCGAATTCACGTTGTCTGCGACTGCCACCTTCTACAAAAATCAAACTTTTCTCCATCATGTATTAATTATACACTATTTTTACGGAAAAGTAAACAGTTAATTTACATTATTCCGTTTGCTGGAGGAACCCATGCTTCGTCTGATTTTCCTTCTTGTTCAGTAATCTCATCTCTACGACCGTACTTTTCAATAGTAACATTATTGCCAATTTTAAATTTAAGATTATCATGCATATGGTGAATAACAAATTCGCATCGGCCATCACCGAAGTCTTTAAATATATTTTGCCAAAGCGGGCGCCAATTGTTAGTCAATCGGTTGTTATTCATACCGCCTCGATCTGAATTTATAAACGTATCTGTAAAGCTACGAAGATTAAAATCAAATATAGAATCAAATCCATACATATGAATTCTTTCGGCCTTTAGATGCTGAGCGGCAAAGTAAACAGCCATATGACCGCAATTAAGATCTGTATAGTTTGCAGCATAGCTTGGTAGACGAGTGTAGAACATTTTAATTTGATGAGATCTTTGCATATGAAATTGAGAATTCTTTTCCATATACGCTTTAGGTCTTGCGCCAAGTATCCATTCTCCTGGCACATCAACATCACCTTTATGAATATGTCGCATCATTTTAAAGTCAACCATGCAAGATGCATATAGATTTTCAATAGGAAAAGGTGGAAGATTGCAAGCTAGCTTTAGACCTTTTCTTGGCGCTTCATTATAAAACATTGCTGAATCGCCGTTACCGATTACGTGAACTGTTTTAGGCATTCACAACCTCCGCAATTTTGATCTTACCACGAATACGATCGTTTCCTTTTTCACCTGTCCAATGCATAATCTTTGCATTGGTTGCTGGCTCATCATCATGTTCTACCTGAAGTCTTAGCCAATTATATTTATTCGGTAATTCATTAATATATGTCATTCTTGTAATAGGATTAAGCATACTATGTAATACCTCTTGATCCCCCACTTCTGGTTTTGAAGCAACCTTTTCTGCCCATTGTTTTAGAATATCTGGCTTTTGATAAAATCCTACAACGCCTGAGTTAAACCATTCTTCTTTTCTACGCTTTAGCCATGGTCTATCAAGTGACATACAAAGTTTGTTTGGTTGAATATGATCAAACATCCTTTCAATATTTCCAAGTATTTCACAATCAGTATCAATCCAAAAGCATCTTTTGCCCGGTGCTTTTAACATTGCCATCGGTTTACCAAACCACCCTTTAACGTCTTCTTTTATTTGAATATCCATATGGCAAAAAAGAGCAGGATGCGCAGATTGTTTTACTCTTTCTTTCATCTCAATAGACATACCAAAGTCTGCAACTGCAATTGGTATAGTATTATGCTTATAATAATTTTCAATAAACCACCACAGCTGCCATTCTGTTTTTTCATCGCAACCGGTGATAATCAATTTTTCAGGCATTTTAGGCATCGATTATTCCATATGTTTCGTTAAAGTTATGTTTAGCTTGTACACCAGCTTCTTTTTGAATTGTTGTAAATGAATCTGCTGCCATACATACCCATGGATAATACTCTTGTAAAAACGGAAAAGTATCTACATTCAGAAATATATCAGTCGGTGCACCACATGTTTTTGCTTTATTAATAATCTTTTGTGCGCCTTCTGGATTAACCATATAGCCATGCGCGCCACCAAAATATTTCTTTTGTATTAATCCATCTACACCAATATTGATAGGTGTATTAAAGTTTCCATACGAAGGCTTTGAAAATGTCATACAACCATCAAACGACGTTTCCGGAATCGGGCCTGTTAGAATAGCATCATGCTCAAAAATAACAACTGTTTCTTTTATCTTTACTGACTTTTCCCACAGCGCATGATGAGATAAGAAAGCAGCCATACAGTTTTCTGGTCTAGAATATTTTTCATGGAAAAAAGACGGTTGGATACCCTTTGTATGCAAAATAAGATGTGGATTATCTTTAGGAGTTATAGCCCAATGATGTTCTACTTCAAGTCCATGTTTAGCAGCGCTTTTAATACAACGTTTTGCAACCTGCATAGACTGTTCATTATCTTTAATTGTAATTACGAAAGCTTTCATTCACAAGTCTTCTTTCCTGCACATTCTTTTGGAAAGCATTGTCTTGCAAAGAAATAGTATTCGTTGTCAAAACTTGCAGACCACTGTTCATTATCTATCATCCAATGACATTGTTTTTCTGACATGGGTTGCTGTAGTGCCATCTGACCGATATAGTGGTCTGTAACACCATCGCTGCCCCACATACTAATTACTAACATAAATTCTTTCATTTAATTCACCGTTGTTGAAGGTAACCCTTGGACTCTTGTAAAATATGTTTTAGTTACACCAAGTTTAGGAACTAGTTGTTTGCACATAAGCGCATCGTTCGGCCATAAGCCATGTTCTCGAGCCGCTGATAGGATATCCTTTGCTCCATCTGGTTTAATTATATATGCAGAGTTTCCGGCTAAACCTTGTGGTATATTAAATTCATCAACTGATGGTACCGGTTGGATCCATGATTCTCCGGCTTGCACCATGTCATGAAACTGATGAGCGCGCCTTGTAGCTGATGCAGGACTATTAATACCAATAATATTGTATTTACTTTCAAGTATCAATTTCCAATCTAATTTTTCAGTAAAGACTGCATCGTGTTCAAGTATAAGAATTGGCTCATTTAGTTTTTTACACTCATGCCACAATAACCAATGACTCATTGCGCATGCAATGCGAGAATTAGGATTTGCTGTTTGATATGCAGACTTAATAAGACCGGTTGCAATATCGTTTTCTTTACCTTCCCAAGGATACTTCCATTTAAGACCATTACCGAACATAACAGTCTTAGCCATTTTTGCGGAAACTGCGTTAAAGATATCTATCTCAAAATCATTATAAACTTTTTTAGAAGATATAATACAGGTATCAGCTCCTTTCTCTGATATCTCATTTCCTTTTAAACAAATCACATACGCTTTCATCTTTTTAACTCATTCCTATGCGGAAATTCTTCCATAGTTTTATTGACATTGAGAAAGTCAAATAGTTTTTGGGGTTTGTCAACTCCATCTACAATATTTAGAATCAATAAAGAGCCAGGTCTATTTTTAAAATATTCCTTTATACTTTTCTCATGGTTATCCCATACTTTTTCATATACCTCATATACGAAGAACGGTTCTTTATACACTTGAGTTCGAATATTTACCTGTCTTGTAGATTGATTCCAATTTCTTTTTCTTTCAAGATAAGTTGACATAGACTGTAGCCATTTTTCTTTATCTCTTGTTGTAAGAATAAACTTAGAGTTAGGAAACATTGTGTCAAGCTTTTTATATTTTGGTATGACAGGAATATCTGATGCACCATCATTGTTAAACGAAATCATATCATCATCAGATGGATAGTGAATATGATTATATCCCACTTCGTTTAATACATGTGTAAGTGTAGTCGTACCAGTTCTAGATAATCCTAGTCCCCAAATTTTTGCTTTCATTTCACTGCTGCTTTATAATGTTTATGATTTAAATTCCATTCTTGAATAGGCAAATTTGTAATTCGCCACATTTCTTTTTCAGTATACCATTTAGCTTCGCCTGGTTGAATGTGTACTAGCTTAGCATCTTTAGGTCTTGTATCGTTCATACGTCTTATCGGATTGCTTCGAGTTGACATATTATGAACATGTGAATTCCATTTGTAATCTAATTCTGTAAAATCTGTTTCAAGTGAATGTGCCATAGCATGAAAATAATTTTGATCTAAGCAATAGAACTTAGAAAAATTTTGCGCTATTGTTTGTTGCACATACTTATTAAATTTCCACCAACGATTCTTTGCATGTCTTAAACCTTCTTTCGAAAACATTACCATTCCAGCATTGTAAACTTTAAGTAAGCCATCATCACGTCGAGGCAGTTTTGTGTTTAGTGTACTATTAACCCATGCTGCCCATATTTCATCATTCTTATAATTAATACTTCCGTGTAAAGTTTCTTTTCTAATTGTTTCGATAGCAGGTTCTCTACATGCTGCAACATGACCATACTCTAAATCAAAAATACTTTCTTCTAAACCATCTACAGCAAATACATCTAAATCAATAATAGCAATATTGTCATATACAAGAAACGATGGATCAATGAGAGGATTTAGCCATTCCCAATAATGTTGGTGTACACCTGTGTTTACCGCTTGCGGTTTATTATGATCAAGTCTATATTCAGCGCCAATGCGTTTAGCATACTCTTCCATGTTTTTCTTACCAGCAAGAACTCCACACGGCATATCTCCGCCCCAATATTGGTAGATTAGATTTCTCATATTACGCCTCTTTCGACAAGTGCTTTATAGTTTTCAATCTTAGGTCTTTTCGGTCCACCTTGTCTTATTTTTGGTCTTATATGAATAATGTTTGCTTTATCTACATCATCATCAAATGAACTATAGTTCCATTGTGCACGATCGAAGTAGCGTTTTTCTTTAAATCCTGCAAGTACAGCACATCTATGCATAATACCTTCATCATTAAAGTTGCCGCTGAATTGTAACATTTCACTTATATGTAAATGTTTTCTAAATTCTTGTCGTAAATTTTTTTCTAAACGATAGCATGACCCACCCCAATATGGATATTCTGCATCACATAAGAATGGGAAATGACCTGCAAGTTTTTTTACTAATGTTTCCTGAATATTATAATGTCTACCAATACCAGTTTCATCTGTAAAAATATTTGCTGTACAGCCTTTACGAAGAAACATATCAGTATCCATCATTACAACAACATCATAGTCATCAAACTCTTCATTCATCATATAGAGTTTTTGTGATTGCGAACTAAGACCTGGATTAAATACCGCTCCGCGAAGTAACCTATGATCAGCACCACAGAATTTAGCATACTCTTTAATATTTGCTACTGATAAATTTTCAAGTTCGCCTAGTGGACCAGACCAATGTTGTAAGATTATTTTTTTCACTTTCTCGTTCCAATAAGGTAGTGATCATTTGCTCTAAGCGGACATTTCCACATTTTCATATTATGGCTTTCAGATAGTTTTTTCTTTATGCCATAAAAATATTCTTTATTATCGATACCATGAAATGCTTTATTTTGTTTATGTGCAATCATAATATACTTATACTGTTCATAGTATGCCTCAATAATTTTTCTATCATCAAGTGGCATTTCATTAATACTGAATGTTCCAATCAAAAGTGATTCATTTGCAGTTTTCGTAAGATTCTCCGGCTTTAAAGTTTTACAGGCATATGAACCTTGAATCGTATTTGATAAAAAGTATTCTTGCATTTCATTCATTTGCGGGAAATCAAGTATATTATAATTGCCAGTAAATCCAAGTTTATGCATTGAATAGCAAAGGTAACCATAACCTCCACCAATATCAGTAATATGACCAAGATCTTTTGGTTTAATTCCAAAGTGTTCTTTAATCAAAGAAATATAATACCCACTTTGTATTGATATCAAGCTATGCTTGCCAAATTGAATATTTGGTTTGCCACATGACGGATCAGCTATCTTTGATAGATCTGCAAATTCACTATTCAGCTTCATATAGAGATTCATACCACCGTGCTCCGGATGTACGGTGCGCTTAATATTAGGCTGCGATAGAAAAGAACTCTTATTATTTCTGAATTCTTCTTGAATGGTAACAAGCCATTCTTGCCAATCTTTATTCGACATTTTTCATCAATTCTTGTACGTTTTCACCATTCTCTGGCAGTTTATCTTTTAAGAAGAAATGTACAAAGTTTGCTTCTTTAATCTTACTATTATCTATTGCAGTATAAAGTGCATTCCATTTCCAATTCAGTCTTTGCACATTCATACCACATGTATTTACCCAATAATTAAGTAGGGTTTGATCAGTTGACCATTTCCATGGTCCTGCTCCATCTACAAATTGTTTAAATTCTTGTCTACGTATAAACTGTTCTGGTGTTTGATTATTAAGATATTT
>VMHT01094709.1_pt1 | contig 13101 bp, 16 predicted proteins | sample 4693611 | NCBI WGS metagenome assembly VMHT01 (sample SAMN12280063, study PRJNA550983) | marine metagenome | isolation source: seawater sampled from same location over 5 years 0.02-0.2 micron viral filtrate | place: USA: collected off the coast of southern California halfway between the port... ... | reverse complement strand
TCAATTTTATTTATTATTGGTCGTACATTACACGCAAAATATAATAATAGATTTTCGATATCAATAACAGGACTATGTAGGAATCCTTCAAGTATATTTAATAATTCGGGTTTCACAAATTTAGGTTTGTTTAATAGGTATTGTATGTAAATCTTAATTATTTCAGACTTACTTGCATTATAGTTTATACTTAAACTATGAATATATTGAATGATTCTATTAATATTTTGTGTTTTTAACAAATAATTGTGAAATTGTTGCAATATTTTATTATTGATTATATTTTTATGATTTACTTCGTGATTATTCTCATTCAATTGGATATAATTTATCATTGATCGTATATCAGATTGATAATAATTCTGAATCTTAGCAATATCAGTGTCTTCCATTTTAATTTGTTCGGATTCTATAATATTTTTTAAAAACTGTTGTATTTGTCTCGATGGTAATTGATTAAAACGGATACATAAGAATTCATTTTTTAAACTGTAGTCTATTTTACTTATATAATTACATATTAGACAAAATCTCACATTTTCAAAGCAAGTCTGTAGTAAATATTTCAAAGCTTGTTGGGCATTTTTTGTCATATAATCAACCTCATCCAAAATGACGAATTTAATGCCTTTTATATAAATATTTTGAGAGTTTACAAATTGATAAATTTGATTACGAATAATATCAATTCCTCTTTCATCTGATGCATTAAGATGTATAACATTAGACGAATACTTTTTTATCCCTAAATTTTCATAATAACTATTAATCAAATTAATTATAGTAGTTGTCTTACCAGTTCCAGGTGGTCCATAAAATAACATATTTGGAAAGTATTGTTTTTCAAGAATATTAGAAAAAATTGATTGATTTATCTTATCAAGTACAATATCATCAAACCTACTTGGTCGATATTTTTCAACCCAAGGAATATCGCTCATTTAGAATTAATATAATATAACATTTAAGTATATTTGATGAAAGTTATGAATTGTGGACATTTAGAATTGATTTTTGGACCAATGTTCTCCGGAAAGACCACTTATATAATCCAAAAATATAATCAACATAAGCTCCTTAACCATAAAATTGCTGTAATAAATTTTATGGAAGATAAACGATACAGTACTACAAAACTAAGTAGTCACGATAAAACAACTATTGATTGTATTTTCACGTACAAATTAAATGAATTAAAAGATAAGAATGACGTGACTGAATCGTCAGTAATAATGATCAATGAAGGTCAATTCTTTGAAGATTTATTTGATTTTGTTATTGAAATGGTAGAGGTCCATAATAAAACAATATATGTATGTGGATTAGATAGTGATTTTCAACGAAAGAAATTTGGACATTTATTAGATTTAGTGCCATATAGTGATAAAATAGTCAAACTCACATCTCTTTGTATGAACTGTAAAGATGGAACAAAAGCCATATTTTCAAAACGCCTTACCAATAGTGAATCTCAGATAGTAATTGGTTCCGATAATTATATTCCTCTGTGTAGAAAATGTTATCTAACTCTTTAAACAATAATGTGTAGATTACTGCCATACGTACATATACACCATTTTTTACTTGTTCAAAATATTTTGCACGCATGTCATTATCTACTTCTGTTAAAATCTCATTATTACGTGGTAATGGATGTAATATAATTGCTGTTTGTTTCATTTTATCGGTCCTATTCTTATTTATTTGCCATGGTCCAATGTCAAGTTCTACATTACTATTTTGATGCCTCTCAGATTGATATCTTGTACAATAGAAAACGTCGTATTTTTCAATGTTTATATCAACGTTCTCAATGATATGAATTTCCTTTATATTTGATATTCTTTTAATTTCATTCACATAACTTGAATCGGGAACACAATCCGGGTAACAACAAAACGTTATTTCATAAAATTGTTCGGTTAAAGCCAATATTTTCAATAACGAATGAATAGTTCTACTGTATTTGATATCGCCTACAAAACAAATATGAATTGTCCTGTTTGTATTGATGTATTCTTGTATAGTGTATAAATCTAATAAAGCTTGTGTAGGATGTTCTCCATCTTCATTTCCACCATTTATTACAGGAATCTTCGAAATTTTTATTGAATCAAATATTTTTTGTTTTTCTGGATGTCTTAAAACAATCATATCAGAGAACTCTTGTAAAGTTTTAAGTGTATCTTCAAATATCTCTCCCTTTTTCATATCTGAAGTATTTACATCAAAGTTTATTACACTTCCACCCATTTGTAACATAGCGGTTTCAAATGACATAGAGGTTCGTGTACTTGGTTGAAAAAAGGCATTACATAAAACTTTCCCGGAACAACAAGATGAAGGCATTGTTCCTTTCTTAAAATTATGAGTAAAATGAAAAATAGAATTTAAATTTGATTTTGTTAAGTTATCAATAGAATCCATCCTATATAGTACAATCTTAAACAATATATTTAAATGATTTAAATATGAAAACGTAAAAATATGAATATGAACGACTCGCGTGAAATAAAAAAAGGTCGCAAAAAAAACGTTGTAAAATCTGATGAACAACACGTTCCAAAAAAGCGAGGAAGAAAGCCACGAGGAGGTACATTAATTGTTAGAGATGATTCTGTAAAGGAAAATATGCAGATAATGACAAACATTATATTGAACTTGAAATGTTCATTAAAAGATTTGGAAGCCCCGCAAACAATGACAGATAAGTTGTATTACGACCCATCTGTTCCACCTACAGTGCAATCATACGAGAACAATGTATTGGAATATAGTATATATGATAAAAAAGCTGTAGATGACAATATTGCCAAAAAAGTAGATTATGGTAATAACGATTCTGATAATACTACTAATATAAAAGAAATCAATCGTAAATTAAAAGAATTGAAAATTTCATATTATAAACAAGATGTAGTTAAGAAATCGGGGTGTTTTTGGTGTACTTGCGAGTTTGACAATCCGACTTGTTATATTCCCAAAAATGTTAACGAAGATAAAATTGTTGGTTATGGTTCTTTTTGCAGACCTGAATGCGCTGTATCATATTTGTTCAAGGAATCATTGGATGATGCTTTAAAATTTGAACGTTACCATTTATTAAACTCTATATATGGGAGTGTTTATAACTATAAAAAAAACATAAAACCTGCACCGGATCCGCACTATTTATTAGATAAATTTTATGGTACTTTAAGTATTCAGGAATATAGAAAGTTATTAGGTACTGAGCATATGTTATTAATTTTAGATAAGCCAATGACACGGACAATGCCGGAACTTCACGAGAATAATGACCATTTTATTAAAGACATTTATGGAACTCAAAATGAAAGTTCCTCTCAATCAGTATCATCGTCAAAATATAAAGTAAAACGTGAAAGTGAAAAGAAAAAAGGTCCGTCTAAAAAAACGTTGATTGCTGAACATTTTGGACTATAAATAATTGAAATACATATAAATATTACATCTCAAGATATTATATACAAATGAATACAGTATCTTGCTATTTAATGGGTGGTCTCGGAAATCAATTGTTTCAAATATTTGCTACTTTAGCGTATGGTCTGAAACATAAAAGGCAAATTATATTTCCTTACACAAAGACAAGTCCCGGAAGTGTATTACGATATACATTTTGGGATACCTTATTGAAACCATTAAGCATATTTACAACTCTTAATAGCAAAACTGGAATCAATAATAATGAATTGTTTAAATACCCAAGATTATCAGAAATAGAACATAATTTTCAATTGTTACCAAATGTCACAGCAAGTTCTATTATGTTATTCGGATATTTTCAATCATACAAATATTTTGATGAATATTATTCCACTATAGTAAAGCTAATGAGAATTGATAAGCAAAAAAAAGAAACTATGGACTTATATAACAGCAAATATTTTTTACATACCAACAATAAAATATGTTCTATGCATTTTAGAATCGGTGATTATAAAAATATACAAGATTGTCATCCAGTGATGCCAATAGAATATTTTGATAAAGCACTTGAAGAATTAATGGAAACCGAAATAATAAGCCGTGTTTTATATTTTTATCAAGAATGTGATACTGAAGACGTTGAACAAATAATTGGAACATTACAATCAAAATACAAACATATGGATTTTATAGGAATAGACCATAATATTCCTGATTGGCAACAATTATTATTAATGAGTGGGTGTCATCATAATATTATTGCAAACAGTACCTTTAGTTGGTGGGGTGCATATATGAATACTAATGCAGGAAAGGTGGTACTATATCCTGGAGTGTGGTTCGGACCAAAATTAAATGAAAAAAATGTTGAGGACCTATGTCCACTGGAATGGAGAAAGATAAATTATATAAAAAATTGATTCAAATATTACATTATAGTAGATATTATATTGTAATATGTCTAGTCAAACCGAATTACTACTTGCCCTTGTGAATGAACTACCTTATGTTCAATCCTTATTGTCTGATATCAAACAATTAAAAAAAGATGTAAAATATGAAAAAAAACAAGCAAAAAAATGGATGAAAAAACATGACGCATTATTAAATATTTTACACGATTATCCATCATTAATACATCATCAAGTAAAACAAGAAGTTGTTGATTTAACCAATCAAGAAGATATTATTGAAGAAGTTAGTTCTATTAAAATCAGTTATGACCCTGTACAAATAAAAGAAGAAAATATTGCACAAGAGGATGACTTATCAGTCGAAGAAGAAAGTATAGAAATTCAAACAGATGAGAATGAAGTAAAAGAAACATTGCCAACAGAAAACAACACTAAAGAAAAAGTTGTAGTTGAGCAAGAAGAATCTGAAGAAGAAGTGGAAGTTGTTGAAGAGTCCGAAGAGGAGGAAGTTGTTGAAGAGGAGGAAGTTGTTGAAGAGTCCGAAGAAGAGGAAGTTGTTGAAGAAGAGGAAGTTGTTGAAGAGGAGGAAGAAGAGGAAGTTGTTGAAGAAGAGGAAGAAGAGGAAGTTGTTGAAGAAGAGGAAGTTGTTGAAGAAGAGGAAGAAGAGGAAGAAGAGGAAGAAGAGGAATTATTCGAAATGGAGATCGGTGGCAAAGCATATTTTGTAACCGATGAAAAGAATGGTGTAATATATGAAGCACTTGACGATGATGATGTAGGAGAAATGCTTGGTCATCTTAAAGATGGTAAAGCTGTATGGAATAAAAAAGTAAAAAAAGTGAAAAAATAAAAATATACAAAAATATACATTTAATTTCTGCGTCGTAGCTTTCTGGTTTTGTTAACCTTATGATTTCCACCATATTTGGAAATTTTTTTTTGTTCTTTATCTTTGAGTTTATTTAAAATAGAAATTATCAACTTATATCTTTCCTCGTCTTGTTGTTTCTGTTGTTCTTGCTGTATATTTCTACTACCACGTTGATTTTCTAATTTCTCCAGTTTGGTTTTGACATTTGCCAATTCATCCAATATAACATTAAATGTTGAGTCATCATAGAATTGATCAGAAATATTTTCAATAATATCTGGATTTATATATTCATTAACAAAAGCTTCCAGTGTCAGTTGAGGTTTATCGTTTAATATCATTTTGTTATATATGGAAAGATTCTTTAATAAACTATTATCTTTGTAAATCGTATTTAAAATATTACTTTCACTTATAGAATGATTTTCAGATTTATTACTTGATACACGTTTTATGGTTTTATTCACTGTTTTAGATTCATTTGTGATGAGAGAATGTAAAAATTCCCGATTTCCATATAAATACCAGTCATAACTACTATAAAGTTGACCACGAATATCCATTATTTTTTCAAGTAAATGTCCTAATTTATTATTTCCATATTTACAAAAAATACTACTTTTATTCTGATCATTTACTTCTCCCTCAATAAAGTCACATAAAATTGTAATTTCACGACGTTTTGTATTTCTATTCTTTATGCTACCTACATACATATACTTTTGAATGGTAGCAGCATCGTCTTCTACAAGCTCTCTTGATTCAAAATATTTTTTATATATTAAGTCTAATACAATAATGAGAAACTGCTTGGCACCGCGTTTTTTTTCAATATAACCAATAAAATTAGCAAATAATGATTGTAATTCAACGTTCATTAATTCTTTGTCAGCATATCTATACTGACTTCGTGTAAATTCCTGTAATGCCATTTCAAATTCTCTTAATTCAATCGCTATTTCAGTAGATTCAGAATATGTGTTTCGGCGCTTTGTAACGAGTTTTGTTACAGCATCATTTGTATCTTTTGCTTTTAAAACTAATGCTCGGTATTTGTCAAAAATATGTGTCATAGATGGATGATTTAAGAAATCATTAATCCATATAATTCTTGAAATAGTATAAATGGTATTGTTAAGCCTAATATAAGAATAATTTTTTGCAATAAATGGGTTTGTATATCGCATCATGTAATTAGACAAAGAACGTTTTTTCTTGATAATGTAATTATAAGAATCGTATATATTACTATATACTGGGTACTTAGTAGGAAATAACAATACCAACATTTTTTTAATATTCTTTTGCTCATATGAAATTCTTGTATCATGATCAATATCTTCTAATCCACTGGTTGTATTTTGAATCAAATGTCGTGCAAATTGTGCTTTATTGAAGAAAAATTCAATAACTTTATCGTAAGATAAATAATCTAAAGTATCTGGGTACAATACATCACTGGTAAAATATGGATAGGTATTTAGTTGGGTTTTAATGTCTTTCATCATTGGGTGATATAATTTATCTATGGTAAAACTTATACTTTCAATATCATCTTGTTCTTTTGGAATATTTGTATCAAATGTTATATCTAATTCATCTATAATAAAGTTCATACTATATTATAAATAGGTATTTAATTTAAAATTTATTCATTAATCCTTGTCCTTGAAAACCTTCTAATTGTTTTTGTAATTCTACTTTTTCAATCATCTCTTTTGCTTTTTTAATTTCTTCTTCACTAATGATACCATCGCCATTTTCATCAATATTTAAATGGTAATCTTTAAAAGATTCTGATAAACAACACAGAGAACTATCTTCATTGAACAAATATTCAGTGACTATAATAAAAATGATTGTCATTATCATTGCTGTATAAATATCACGACTACCCATCCAAGCAATAGTAAAAACCAGTATTTGTTTACTAAACGTATGTTTCAAATATGCCTCCATTGTTTTACTCAATTTGATAGTAACAAATCGTGAAGAAATGTTAAGTATGATAATCATCATCCCGGCAAATATTTTACTATTGTTAAGAAGTTGTATTTGTCCATCTAATGATTTAATTTGATTTTTTAATTGTTTGAAAAATGTCATATATAATCTACAAATATATTCTCTCTACGGTTAGTTGTAGGTATTAGATGTGTAGCATTATATGTAGTTTGCAGTTTTTAAGATAAAGAAATAAATGAACAAACCATAAAAGTTCTTAGATAATATATCTAAATAGTTATAAAACGTATTTTTTAAGACATATGGAAACAAGAATGCTATTCCATAAAATGACCACACAGTAAACATAAAATAGAATAATCCCTTATTCATAAAATTATTACCTACGAATGTATGAAATAAGGTATAAAATGATACACATAATGCAATAGTTCCTATACCAAAACTAACATATCTATTCATTATATTTAGTTCTCCCAAAAACCCTGTTAAAAGCATCACAAAATTGGCGACTAACATAGTAATTATTTCTTTGGACTTTTCGTAAGTAATAGTGGCTATGTTTGCAATTTTCTCCGTATTCACCGTATTTAGATATTCCATAAAATATGCTGTAGTTAGTAACATAAGCGGTGTGGAAATAAACCAATCAAAATAACGCGTATATGTTACTTCAAATGACATCTTACTCAATTGTATTACTAACCATACATAAAAGGAAAATTCTATAAACTGCACTATTAGTTCTAACATCATAATATCGTTTAAAATATCATCTTTCGAACTTAACGGTATCAATATTCCATGAATACTTACCAGTCCGATTAGAAATTGTATTAATAAAGAAATGTATGCTGATCTTAGTATGTTATTGTTATTCATATATATAATAATAACATTTTCATAATTTAAACTATGTTTTATTTTCGTGCATTGATACCTTGTAACAATTTAAATTCTTTTTCATTCTTTTCTGAATATGTAGTAAATTCCTCTTTTTTATCGGTGAACCCATCAACAAATGTTTTAAATCCTGTAAATCCTGTTTCATTTGTATTTTCTTCTGGGTTACCTTCAATAAATGTTCCTTTTTCAACATTATCGGTCTCTGATAATACAGTAATTCCCATACATTCACTATAAACCTTTTTAGCACCGTCGACCATTTGTTTTTCAAATTTTTCTTTATTGTTGATAACATATTTTGCCCTATCACATTTGGCATTATGCTCTGATTGTTTGTCTAATACTTTATTTCTCTCTGCTGTAAGTCTTGCTTGTTCTTGTCGTGCTTCAAATTCCCTAAGTTTTTGAGCTGCATCATTTTCTTCCACTGTTTTTTTGTGTTCAATTTCTTCTGGAGAAGAAGGACGCATTGATTCCACACCTTCTTGAAAGGACCTTAAAGTAAATAAAATAGGATTAGTCGCATTATAAAAACCAATTATAAATAAACAAACTAATAACCCCAAATATTTATTAATACGAGCATAAAAGATGATTATTGAAACCATTAATAATTTTCCTAAAGTTGAATGTGTAAGCTCAATAAAATAATTAGAAAATGATAAATAGAGAAGTAGTAATATAATAGGAATAAATTCAGTAATAACTTTCATATATAGTTATTTGAGAAATAAAGGTTGAAAAAATTTCTGCTTATTTTTTAAGTAACCAATGTCATTATTAGATACAGCATCGGTATGGAATGATAAAAATACATCAAAAAAGAGAATCGGAACAATGAAGAGAATAGGGAAATATGACCGTTTGAAAGAAGGATTTGAAACTACCATGTCAGAAGAATTGAAAAAATCCCAAGACAGTTTAGAACAACGAAATGATAAAGTAAATTCTCTTTTAGAAAAAATGACTTCTACAAATCTAAACGACGAACCTTCAAATACTTTAGCAGATTACAACCCACTTCCAAATCCAAACTTACAAAATAAAAAGGATTTCCCATCCATTGAAGAAAACAATTTAAAATATAACCCAAATCAACACGATTTATATAGCAATTATAATCGAGCATATGAAGGTAATACTAATTATCAAGCACCTCCACCAAGAAACAGTGAACCACACAATAATCATTCTACTATTAATAATGATAAATTGATGGAAAAGATTAATTATATGATTCATATGTTAGAGCAACAACAACACGAAAAAACCGAAAACATTACAGAGGAATTCATATTATATGGATTTTTAGGAATTTTTGTTATTTATGTATGTGATTCATTTAGTAGATCCGGAAAATATATTCGTTAAGTACTGCATTAAGTTTAGTCATTCTTTTGATAAGAATCATCATCCGAACGATTGCAACCCGATATTTCTATTAATTCTTTTATTTCATTAATACTGTCACTTGAAGATGTAATATAAATATCTGGTATCACAGCATGAACAAACGCTTTAAAAGAAGCTATTAAAAATAATACAGATAGTTTTGAAGAAAATTGTAAATGCGAAAGATATGTCATACAAACATTTTTTGGGTGAGAAAACATTGCAATTATATAATTTATTAAATTATATTATTTTACATAAATCTATTCTCAAAAATATATTGAATTTTGTATCGTGTATTATATTATTATTTATGATGTCGTGGTATTACTTTCCTCTCGCGTTGTTTTCTTTTATTCTTACAACATAAACCACCACAACTCAGAGTCCAAAGGATTCCTATAAATATTGATTGTAATAACTTTTCGCATGCTAAGAAACAACCAATACAAGGCAGACAGCAATATATACATTTGGATTCTCCTTTACTATAATCTACGTTTTTTCTTGACATAATTATATGTTACATGCTATATGCTGTATGCTTTATGTTATATTATTTTAAATATCAATACGCGTGAATCGCTCATATATAGAATAACGCATGGGTCCTGAATGTAACATGGAATAAATAAATATTAATCTATATCTATGAGATACTTTTAAGGCAATTTCGATGTTTTGGTTAATTATTAGCCTTTTTAAAACAGGGAAGTCTTCTTGTAAGTATAAAATCATTCCCCTGTTGTTACATATTTGCCGTAATAAAATATTGTGTTGAAACAGCTCATATTTATAATTTATAATATTAAAATGTGGATTGTGTAATATATATCGTCGCATAAATAATATTAATTTATTAAGCTTCAATTTTGTATCTCTTAAATTCATCACAATATGTTGATAATACTGACGTTCCCAAAAGTAATTATATATTTTATCTTGAATATATGTGTCTAATTTATTAATATTTCTAATAAGCAAATTGGGGTTCATATTACTTAATGAGAAGTTTGTTTGATTTCTTTAACGGTTTTTGTAATTAAATAATCTGACCACGATTGTTTTGTTCCACCATCATAAGCAAAGGCATAGTTATTGTTAATAAGCCATTGATTAATGTTTTCTCCTTTATGAATCACTTGAACTAAAAGTCGTCCATATTTATCTAAATCCCCACATTTCAAATAAACGACTTCATTAAGTATTTTTTCCCTTAGAGTATTGCGAACAAAATAACCGTACTGTTTTTCTAATGCTGATGATGTACGGATTTCAGGAGTATCTATACCAGATAGACGACAATTCCATTTGTATAATCTATCATTTAGAGGGAATATAGCTTTAATTGTATCACCATCATAAACAGAAACCACCTTAGCCTCTATTTCTTGTTCATAAACACATTTTGAAAATTTTGGAGCATCATTTATATTTGACCAATCCATTATATATATATCTGTAACAAAGGATTACTATATGGTTTTACGAAAATATATAAACATATAACTTTGGTTATATAAAAATGATTGAATTATTATTTGTATCTTTATGTTTGTGCTGTATGTGTGAATCATTTAAGTTTATTCCACCAAAAATGAGGTCTCAAAACCCTCCCGAATTATGGAATGCTGTAAGTAGTGTATTAAAGACAAATGCTCGTGGATGGTTTGTATCACGGGCTGAAAAATTGGGGATTGATTGGAATTTTCTGAAACAACAAAATATCAAAAAAATGGAAAGACTCGAAGAATTAAAAAATATTTCCACGGATTATACTATTGTATATCCAGAATATTACAAACAACCATTCCATGGTTATGAAAATGGAAATTTGAATTGGATGGCAACTGTTGAGGGAGAGCCAGCAACACTTAGCATTGCGTTGAATTATTGGAAAGAGGTGAATCCATTGACTACCCAAGACTGGTTGCGTTATAATATTTCTAAAAATATTAAAGCGTATTTGAAAAATAGTAGTTTGTTAAATGAACCATGTGAAATATTAGATATGGGATGTTCTGTAGGGATATCTACCGAGTTTTTATACAAATCATTTGGACATTCTAATATTACTGGTATTGACCTAAGTCCGTATTTTATTGCAATGGCGAAACTGCGTGCAGAAGAGTTTGATATGCCTATCAATTACTATCATAAGAATGGTGAATATACCCATTTTGATCGTAATACATTTGACCTGGTTACTTGCAATTTTCTTATGCACGAATTGCCTGAACACGCCACCAAAAACATATTGGAAGAAATTCATAGTTTATTAGTATCAGGTGGTACAATCGCAATTGTTGATTTAACTCCACAAACATTGAAAGATGACTATTTTGTGAGTCAATTTCGTAGATGGGCATTTGAAGTTACTGAACCGCATATATATGGTTATTATAACCGTGACTTGGTAAATCTTCTAACAGAAGCCGGTTTTATAAATATTACACAGTGTTCAAACGATCCTATTAACAGTGTTTGGTTAGCATCTAAAGAATAAATATTTATGCAAAGCGTTTACGTTCTAACTGCTTAAAGTCTCTATCTACTTGTGCTGGATGTTCTAAAGGAGTTACTAAGGTGCTTTGGTCTTCAATATATTTCAAGTGAGAAACAGCGCCACTATATACATTTTTGACGGCATAATCTAAAACTATTTCATTTAATTTTGCAATTTGACCACGAATATCTTCTTTACGGTGCTCGGCGTATTGTAAATAAGTGGATCGCATTATAATTTTTAAAGTGTCTACATTTTGAGGACTTACTACAATTTGATTATTTGACATTTTGTATACACCAGAACGGATACCATTTTGTAAGATTTTAATATTTTCAGCAGAAAAGAAAGCCCTACTTAAAACACTTGATTCCAAATTTCCGACCAATGCATTTTCATAATCAGTAGCTTTAGCTTTTAATGCGACGCGTTCTTTCATTTCAAACCAAGCTTCTTTGGAAGGTTCGGCAATATTTACACGACCATTGAACTTTGATTCATTTTCATCTAATATTTTAGTAACTTGATCATAATTGTTATATGCTAATTTACAAGTATTCATTATATACTTTTATAGCAGAAATTAATCGTCTAAAAGAAGGGCAAATTTGTTTTGATTGTTTTGATTGGTTTGATTGTTTTTTCTTAAGATATAATATATAATGGAACAATTTTATGTTATTGTAATGACAACAGTTGTCGTATTATTGATTGTAACGTTGACTTATATTGGTGTCTATCTTGTAAATGATGAAGATAAAACTACTACGTTCCCTCCTGTAGAAACACAATGTCCTGATTATTGGGAGGCAAGTCAAGCAAATGTAGATGCAAATACAGTCACAGGTGACGCGGCATACACATATGTTGAATGTAAACCGGTCAGTGATGTAAATACAGGAAATGGACAAGCAAGCGGTGAACACGCATATACAAGCGGTGCTGTAGATTTTTATAGTAAAGAAACCAAATATAAAACAATTTGCGATAAAAAGAACTGGGCTAACCTTAATGGAATATCTTGGGATGGGATTTCTAACTATAACAAATGTTAAATAATATTCTTGACATATATTATATGGAACAATTTTATGTTA
>VMHT01019546.1_pt1 | contig 13101 bp, 15 predicted proteins | sample 4693611 | NCBI WGS metagenome assembly VMHT01 (sample SAMN12280063, study PRJNA550983) | marine metagenome | isolation source: seawater sampled from same location over 5 years 0.02-0.2 micron viral filtrate | place: USA: collected off the coast of southern California halfway between the port... ... | reverse complement strand
TGCCAAACCTAAGTTGGCTTTAGCAGCATAAGCTGCTCGTCACCTATCGGGGTTCCCACCTCGGGTAGTAATGGCGTCGAAATGTGGGATGCTTAGTTAGGATACCGACTAACTACTAAGATTTAGGTAAACCTTTCAGGCCATAGGTTCCGATGACTAGCCTGATCGTACTTTATCGGATGCACTCGGAGAAGCTGTTTGATAGCTTGGAAGGACCGGGGTTCGACTCCCCGCACCTCCACCAATGAATAAAATATACGACGTTGCCGTTATTGGAGCTGGAATAGTTGGCTTGTCTACTGCACTCAAATTACAAGAAAAAGGTAAAAAAGTTCTTGTCCTAGATAAAGAAAAATCTCCAGCTACGCATCAGTCAGGTAGAAATTCAGGAGTAATCCATTCGGGTATATATTACAAACCGCAATCATTTAAATCTAATCTTTGCATAAGGGGTCGAGAATTATTAATTGATTTAATGAATAAAGAAAATATTCCCAACAGAATTGAAGGAAAAATAGTTGTTGATAATGATATAGAGAAAGTTGCTACTTTAAATAAAAGAGCTGAAGAGTTGAATATGGATGGTGTGAAAGTTTTAGAAAAACATGAAATTTTAAATTTTGAACCAAATTGTAAATTTAACTCAGCTCTGTATGTTCCGCAGGCGGGGGTTGTTGATTATAAAGTAGTTACAGAAACTATTGCAAAAAAATTTGAATCCCTTGGGGGAACAATTAAATATTTTCAAAAAATCAAAACAATAAATACAAAAAATAACATAAAAGTCCTAACAAGCGATAAGGAAACTTTTAGATCTGAGTTTCTCGTTAACTGTGCAGGTTTATTTTCTGACACTGTTGCAATCCTTGACAATATCAATCCAGATTTAAGAATCATACCCTTTAGAGGCGAATATTATGTACTGAGTAAACAAAAATCACACTTGGTAAATAATATGATTTATCCAATTAGTGATCCTAATCTTCCTTTTCTAGGTATACATCTTACTAAAAATGTAGATGGTCAAATTGAAGCTGGACCAAATGCTGTCTTAGCCTTTGCAAAAGAGGGATATAAGTGGAGTAGCATCAATTTTTCTGAATTCAGCAAAACAATTTCGTATAAAGGAATGTGGAAGCTAGGTAAGGAATACTTTGGTACTGGAATTTCAGAAATGTATAGATCTTTAAATAAAAAAGTATTTTTAAAAGAAATATTAAATTATATTCCTGATGTTGATCTTAGTGATTTGCAACCAAGATTAGCCGGTGTAAGGGCTCAAGCTGTGAGTTCTAACGGGGATTTGATTGATGATTTTGTGTTTGAAGATGGTAATAATTCACTACATGTCTTAAATGCACCTAGTCCTGCAGCAACTGCATCTTTAGCTATTGGTGAGTTTATTGCAGAAAAGGTTAGCTAATTTTTACGCCTGTTTGAACAGACCACAGTTTTGAGTAAACACCTTTAATATCCAAAAGACTTTCGTGATTTCCAGATTCTACAATTCTGCCATCTTCTAGTACATAAATAATCTCTGCATTTCTAATAGTCGATAAACGATGAGCTATTGCAATTACAGTTCTCCCTTTTTTAAGAGTGTTAATAGATCTTTGTATTGCCGCTTCAGTTTCATTATCAACTGCAGACGTTGCTTCATCTAAAATTAATATCTCTGGATTTTTTAAAATAGCCCTAGCTATCGAAATCCTTTGTCGTTGACCTCCTGATAGTTTTTGACCTCTTTCTCCCACAATTGTTTTTTCTTTTTTTGGTAATAAATTTATAAACTTATCTGATTCGGAAAGTCTCGCAGCTTCCCAAACTTCTTCTTCAGATGCATTAAGATTTCCATAAGCAATATTTTCAAATACCGTACCTTCAAATAAGAAAATATCTTGACTTACTAAACCAATTTTATTTCTTAAACTATCAATTTCTAATTCTTTAATATCATCACTATCAAATTTTATTTCTCCAGATGTAGAATCATATAATCTCAAAAGCAATTTTATTAATGTAGATTTACCAGAACCAGTACTTCCAACAATTGCTGAAGTTTCACCTTTTTTAATATCTATAGAAATATCATTTAAAACTGGAAAATTTTCAACGTACTCAAAATTTAAATTAGAAATTTGGATTTTATCATTAAAATTTATTAATTTATTTGATCCGTTTTCAATTGTTGCTTTAGTATTTTTTAAATTTACTATACGCCTGAATGACGCCATTGCTTTTTGATATGCATCAAATATGATACCAAGCTCAGTCAAGGGCCATAATAATCTTTGGGTAATAAATAACATTACGGAGTATGTTGCTACTTTAATTTCTCCGTCTAACGCTAAAAAACCACCAATTAAAAGTGTTGCAGTAAATCCAAATAATATTGCTATTCGTATTATTGGAATAAATGCTGCTGAAAGTTTTATTGCATGGTAGTTTGCACTTTTAACTTCTCTTGAGGAAGTTGTTATTCTTTCACTTTCTTTTTTCTCTCTATTAAAACTTTTGACGGTAAGTATTCCTGTGATTGAGTTTGAAAGATTTGCATTTAGATTTTCAATGTCATTCCGAATTTTACTGTATCGCTCTGCAATCCTGCTTGTAAATTTGAGTGATCCAAAAATAATTATTGGAATAGGAATAAACGCAAACACAGCTACTAATGGTGAGATGTATAAAAATGTACTACCAATTACAAGAACAGTAGTTGCAGTTTGAACAAGCCTGTTTGCACCATTGTCTAAGAAAGTCTCTAGTTGGTTAACATCGTCATTTAAAATTGCCATCAACCTTCCAGAAGATTTATTTTCAAAAAATGCTAAATCAAGTCCAAGAACATTGTTAAAAGTATCAGTCCTTAAGGAGTGTTCTATATCTTGAGAAATATTCCTCCATGTGACTGCAGCAATGTAATCGAAAGATGATTCGAGACCCCAAATTATAAAAGTTACAATTGAAAGTATTATTAATTGCTGGCGCCTATCAGGATATCCAAGGTTTCCAATAAATGAATCGGACCCTTCTACAACAATATCTATAGCGACACCTATTAAAACTGGGGGAGCTAAATCAAATAACTTATTAAGTATTGAATAAACTATACCGCGGCGTACTTTAGTGCCCTGTTCAAGCGCGTAGTTGAATAAATCTTTTAAATTGTTTTCTTTCATAAATGTTTATTTATTTGCTTATTTTATTAATTCCGTCTCTAATTTCTTTAAGTAATTGAACTTCTTTTGATTCAGACGCAACAACAGTTTCATCTTCTTCGTCATCAACCATCTCTTCGAAATGATTATAAGCTTTTATTACTAAAAACATAACAAATGCAATAATGGTGTAATTTATTATTTCACCTAAAAAAGCACCAAAGCTACCTGATTGCAAACCTGACACAGGATCTACATCACCAAATAATCCTAAATTATCAAGATTTGGTAAATTTATTACTAATCCAATTAACGGTTCAATCAATTTTTTAGTAAATACATCAACGAGAGATTTGAAGGAAGCACCCATTACAAATGCTACACCAAGTTCAACAACATTCCCTCTATTGATAAAGTTTCTAAATTCTTTTATCAATTTTCCTCCTATTGTTTTTATAAATAATAGAATACATGTAATCTGAGGACCTATGAAAAAATTTTTATTATCTTTTCTTGTTTTAGTTCTAGTCTCTTGCTCTTCTACCGAACCAGTAGCCAATGATATTGTGGAGGAATCTTCTGAAGAAGTTCAAATAGAGGATACAACTACAACCTCAACTACTACCACAACAGTTGCAGAGGAGCCCTTTGCTTTAGATGAGTTTGGATTAGAACTTGTTGAACCACCTGTTGAGATACAAGAGCAAATTACAGGATTAATGCAATTTGTCGAAAAGTGGGTAGGTCTTGAATATAAAGAAAATCCTGAATACCATTTTTATTCACTTAATAATTATCAAGAATATAACGCACTTTCTTTCTTAGATAATTTTGAAGAGGACTATGAAGAGGATGAGTGGAGTAGGGCGGTTCTCTCAGAAAATATGTGGGGCTTAAATAACTTGACTCCTGATGAATTGCTAAATCTTCAAGTAGAATTTCAGAGATGTTTTTCAGCTGGTTCTTATAACTTGCTTGATAAAATTCTAAGGGTACCAATTAAAAAGAATCAGAAAAAACTTAATCTATACGAACAAACTGTTGTTATTCACGAGCTAGTCCACTCACTTCAAGGACAGTATTTTGAGACTGATAATTGGTATCAGGAAATGGATGATTTAGATGACTTTACTTACTATCCAGGTTTTGTATCACTAATGGAGGCTCAAGCAGATTATGTAGAGGGTAAATGGACTAATTCTTTTGATGAATATGACAGGCAGTCATTTAATTCTCAGATTCCAAACATTACTTGTAGAGTGAGTTTGCCATCTTATTTTTACATTCCCGCGGAGCTGTATTACAATTTTGGACCACTATTAGCTAAACAAATTATTAAAAATGGGAAAATGGACGCACTTAATACAGCACTATTTGGGTATGTAAAAAATGGTTTAAATACCCTCCCTACTTCTGAACAAATATATGAACCGGATAAATTTTTTATAGATGAAAGATATGAAGAATTTTCAGTCGAATCAATCGATGTTGATGGCTACACCTTAATTGATGAAGGCAGTATTGGTGCATTAGATTTAGTTTATTTAATGCAAGATAAGATAGGACAAAAAAATGCTGTAAATGCTGCAATAGGCATTGGAGGAGGTTACTGGAAAGACTATGTAGATGCTTCAGAAAACTTATTAATGACATTAAAGCTTACTGGTGATGATCAAGTTGAACTACAAGAAATTCATGATGCATTTATCTTATGGGCGGATGCACAGCCAAGATTCAATAATAAAGAAACTTTGGTAGGAGGAAGTCTTTATTTAGGCGATACAAATTTTTGGATTTCACTTGATAAAAATTTTATAAGAATTGTATTATCTCAAGATATTGACTTACTAAACACAATTAGTAATAAACTAAACGATTTTTAAAAATGAGCACTTTTTATATTTGTCCAACACCAATTGGAAATTTAAAAGATATTTCTGAACGAATTTTAAATACTTTAGATTCAGTAGATATTATATATTGTGAAGACACAAGAAGAGCAAAAAAGCTTACTGATTATTTTTCAATTTCAACACCTCTTAAATCATATTTTGTTGGAAACGAATTCAATAAAATCAATGAAATATAATCAGCTTTAAGTCAAGTAAAAGACATTGCCTTAATCTCTGATGCTGGAACACCGCTTATTTCTGATCCGGGTAATGAATTGATACAACATTTAATTTCAAAAAATTTTAATATTGTCTCAATTCCAGGACCATCAAGTGTACTTACGGCATTAACAGTTTCAGGATTTGAAATTAATGAATTTCAATTTTTAGGATTTATTCCAAAAGGGGGAAAAGAAAAGTATGAATTTGTAGTCAAGTTAATTAATTCAAATTCAGTTTCTGTTTGTTTTACTTCACCAAAAAGACTTGTTAAGGATTTAGATTATTTTGAAAAAGAGGGATTAGATTCAGAGTTGGTTATTTGCCGAGAACTAACAAAAAAGTTTGAAACTATTTATAGAGGCACAGCTAAAAGTGTAAAAAATAAGCTTCCAGAAAATCTTAAAGGTGAAATTACAATAGTCGTTGGCCCATCACAGAGTGATGAAGAAATTGATATAGACTTAGACGAAGCAATCAAGATATTACTTGAACAAAAAGTGCCCAAAAGGGAATTAGCCAAATCTTTATCTTTATTAACAAATTTGTCAGTAAATGAATTGTATGAGAGAGTTAAAAATCTTTAATATTTGTAAGGCATTTATCACAAAGAAACTTGGTTCCAATTTGATGTCTTATTTCTTTTGTTCCACAAAAAGCGCATACCCTGTAACCTTTAGAAATTATTAGAGTTTCACCTTCCACATGCATTGATATTTCATCATTATGTTCAATATCTAATGCTTTTCTTATAGATTTTGGAATTACAACACGACCCAAATTATCAATTTTACTTAAGTTGCCTTTACTCATAAATTTATTTAATCCTATTCTTATATAGTAGTGAATAAAATGGAAATTTTAGAGGATATAAAATGGGCCGATACCCATTGTCATTTACAACTAATGGGTGATGAGATAAATGAAAATGATATATCAAATTTAGAATATTTTATAATTCCTGGAATAGATATAAAGTCTTCAATAAAGGCAAGAGATTTTTCACTTGCTTATCCAAGTAAATCTTATTGGTCAGCTGGACTCCATCCGCATGAAGCAGACCGATTAGATGATGTAAAGCAAGAATTGCTATCCCTCATGCAAGATGCAGACCTGATTGGCGAGACAGGACTTGATTATTATAGAAATCTCTCATCAAAAGAAAACCAGATCAAAAACTTTGAATTTCATATAAATATTGCAGAAGATTTAAATAAACCACTAATTATTCACTGTAGAGATAGTTTTTCAGATGTATTTGATATATTGAGCAATAAAAATTTAAATAATCCAATCATTCTTCATTCTTGGACGGGAGGTAATAAATGGACTAAAAAGTTTGTTGAACTTGGAGTATATTTTTCTATTTCGGGAATTATCACTTATGATACAGCCCATGACTTGCAAGCTGCAGTTACAAAAATTCCAACAGATAAATTACTTTTAGAAACAGACGTTCCTTATTTAGCTCCGCAACCTTTTAAAGGTAAGAGAAATAATCCAACTTATATCAAATATACTGGTGCAAAGGTTGCAGAATTAATAGACCTTACGCCAAATGAACTTTCAAAAATTACAATTACGAATACCAATAAAGTTATGAATAGAGAAAATAATGAGTGAATATTTTTGGATAGAAAAATTAAATGAAAAACCAAAATACAAACTAGGTCAAAATTTTTTAATAGATACGAATATATCAAGAAAAATTACAAAATTAGTTCAAGGGCAGTTAGCTGACCCGATAATTGAAATTGGTCCAGGGACTGGTTCTTTAACAAGTGAGCTTCTAAAAGATAATTATAGAATCAAGGCTGTAGAGATTGACAAGGCTGCGTCTGAAGTATTAAGTGAGAGGTTTACAGGCATTCCTAATATTGAAATATTCAATGAAGACGCTATGGAGTTTGACTATGAAACACTAACTGGTCCATGGTGGATATTTGTATCAAATTTACCATACAATATAGGAACAAGATTATTGGTTAAGTTAATTGTTGAAGTTCCTGTAATCCATAGATATGTAGTAATGGTACAAAAAGAAGTAGCTGAGAGAATGGTAGCTAAACCAAGTACTAAAGACTATGGCTCACTCTCCGTTTTATTTCAACTATTTACTGAAACAAAGATTCAATTTGATGTTTCAAAAAATTGTTTTTCACCTCAGCCAAAAGTGACTTCATCTGTTGTAACAGTTCAGAGGGAGAGTTTGTTTGATCAAGAAATTAGACTTCTAGCTTTTGAAATTTCAAAAATTGCATTTCAACAAAAAAGAAAAAAAATTAGAACTTCTTTAACTTCATTTATTAATGAAGATCATCTTTTAAAAATTAATATTGATCCAAATCTTCGAGCCTCTGACCTAAGTCCCGAGATGTATTATGAAATTGCTAAGGAGTTACAATGAAGCTTCTTACATCAGCAAAAATTAATTTAAATTTAAAAGTTCTCCCTGAAAAAAAAGATAATTTTCATAAATTATCAACAGTTATGATACCAATAGATATTTTTGATGAATTGGAGATAAACGAATCTGCGGAGGATTTAATAACATATAGTGATGAAAGTCTAAATAGTATTGAAAGCACCGTTCATAAAGCCTTAAAACTTTTAAGGAAAACTAATCCTCAATTTGATAAGAATTTTTATATTAAAGTTGATAAAAAGATTCCTCATAACAGTGGACTAGGTGGTGGTAGTTCTGATGCTGGAGCTGTAATTCGTTATCTTTGTGACAGTTACCAATTGAACTTACCATTGAATATTGACATAGTTAAAGAGGTTGGAAGCGATGTTCCTTTTTTTGTTCATGGAGTTGCATCAAAAGTTGAAGGCATCGGAGAGATTGTAAATCCTTTAGAAATAGATAAGGATTTAAGCTTGCTTGTTGCTGTACCAAAAGTTGGTTTAAGTACAAAAGATGTATTTAACGCTTATGACAATTTAAGTTCAACTACAAACGGCGCATATATCTGGAATGAATTAGAAATTTTTAATGACCTCTGGCCAGCATCTGTAAATGTTTATCCAGAGATAAAGACTATAAAAGATTCGTTAGAAGAAAAATATCAAAATAGATTCTTTATGTCTGGAAGTGGTTCATCATTTTTTTCAATAATTGACCAAATTCAAGAAATAAAAATAGACGAAGATTTATTTAATTTCATTCAGGTTAGTAAAAAAATTGATTGTAGTTTGTACCAAAATGATGATTAATATATGTTTATAACAAATGGGGGATGGTGTAATTGGCAACACATTGGGTTTTGGTCCCAACGTTGAGGGTTCGAGTCCTTCTCCCCCAGCCAGTATTTTTTAAATGAGTGTTTCAGTTATAGTTTTAGCAGCAGGTAAAGGCACCAGGATGAATTCTGAGTTGCCTAAAGTTTTGCATAAAGTTCTAGGTAAGTCTCTACTCTCCCATGCTTTGGACACTCTTTCTTTTAGTGATAACACACTTGTAGTAGTGGGTCACGAAGCAGATTTGGTGATAGATTCGCTTCCTCCTTCTATCAAAAATATATTACAAAAAGATCAATTAGGTACTGGTCATGCAGTATCAACTGTAATTAACTCCAAAGTTTTTAGAAAGAGTAAATCAGATTTTACACTTGTTGTTCCCGGGGATGTTCCAGGAATAAACGATGGAGATATTGAACTACTTATAAATAAAGTTAAAACAACATCTTCGCCTGTCGGATTTTTAACTGCTCTTGTTGAAGACCCGTTTGGGTATGGAAGGATAGTTAAGAATAACGAAGAAATTAAAATTGTTGAAGAGAAAGATTGCAGCGAGGATGAAAAAGCAATTAATGAAATAAATTCTGGTATTTATTGCTTTAAGACAGAATTTCTAATTGAAAATATCGACAATCTCAATACTGAAAATGCCCAAGGGGAATTTTATTTAACTGATTTAATAGGTATTGCAAATAATCAAAAACAAGATATCGTTATAGTACAAGTAGATGAAGATTCAATTAAGGGAATAAATTCTATGAGTCAACTAAACGAAGTTGAAGACTTAATGCAAAAAAAGTTAATTGAAGGATTCATGGAACAAGGTATCTACTTTCAAGATCCTACCTCAACCTACATAGATGCTGATGTAACTATATCTTCAGGCACAAAAGTTTTAGCAAATACACACTTAACCGGAAGCACAAGTATCAATGAGAATTGCACAATTGGACCTAATGCTCAAATAAACGATTCAAGCATTGGGAAAAATTCTAAGGTTGTAAATTCAGTTGTAGATCAATCAACAATACACGAAAACGGTAATATTGGTCCTTTTGCCCATATTCGACCTGGCTCTGAACTTGGGGAGGGAGTCAAAGTAGGTTCTTTTGCTGAGACTAAAAAATCTAAGATAGGAAAAGGTAGTAAGGTACCTCATCTTGCATATATAGGTGACGCTGAGTTAGGTGAGAATGTTAATTTTTCAGCTGGTTCAATTACTGTAAATTATGACGGAAAAGAAAAACACAAAACTGATATCAAAGATGGCGCCTTTATAGGTTCCGATGTTATGTTGGTAGCACCGGTCACTATTGGTGAAGAGTCAATGATAGGAGCAGGGTCCGTGATAACGAAAGATGTACCTCCAAAAGCCCTGGGAATTGAGAGAAATAATCAAAAAAATGTTGAAGGATATGTAGATAGGAAAAAGAAAAAATGATTGAACAAGTTGGAAAAAAGAAGATGCTGCTTTTTTCAGGTTCATCTAATGTTGAACTTGCTTCTAAAGTCGCATCTAATCTTGGAACGGAGCTTTCAACTGTGGAATCTAAGGAGTTTGCCAGCGGTGAAATCTATATAAGGCTTAATGAAAGTGTAAGAGGAGCTGATTGTTTTGTTTTGCAAAGCCACTCTGGTGATGTAAATAAAACAATTATGGAACAATTAGTTTTAGTAGATGCACTGAAAAGAGCTTCTGCAAAAAGAATTACTGCAGTCCTGCCTTTCTATCCTTATTCAAGACAAGACAAAAAGGCATTACCAAGAGAGCCAATTACAGCGAGACTAATTGGAGATATGTTTATAGCTGCAGGGGTAGATAGGTTAGTCTCAATTGATTTGCACACTCAACAAATTCAGGGATTTGTTGACCAACCATTTGATCACTTAACGGCTATGCCATTATTCGTAGATTATTTTAAAGAAAAATATGATGGTCCAATATCTATAATATCTCCTGATGCTGGTGGTGTAGGTAGAGCTACAACTTTTGCTAAACATTTAGAGGCCTATGTTGGTTTTGTTCACAAGAAAAGAGATCCAAAAATTCATAATGAAGTTAAATCTTTTACAGTAATCGGAGAGGTTGAAGATAGACATGTGATTATCTTAGATGACATCATAGATACAGGTAGAACAATTGCTGCAGCATCAAGAATAATAAAAGAAAAAGGAGTTAAGTCCTTAAGCGTTGCTGCTACTCACGGAATTTTTTCAGATGGTTCTATAGAAGAATTGAAAGATGCACCAATTGACAACATAATCGTTACAGACACACTTACCCAAAACGGTAATTCAAAAGAAATTGGTAATGTAGAGACCTTAAGTGTTTCTACAATAATTGCAAATGCACTAACATCAATATTTACAGATGATTCTGTCTCAGCATTATTTATGGGCGAAAACGTTTTATAGGAGAAGAAATGGCAAATAAGATAAAAGCAAAAATTTACATGGTAGGTTCAACCGCTGGAGTTGAGGTTGATATAAAAGACAAAGCTAAGTTTTTAGAAGAACTAAAAAAATTATCATCAGAAAATGATTTCTATATGCACGCTGATGAAGATGGAGAAATAGCTATAAACACTTCATTAATTCAGGCTATAGAATTTAGTGATGAGACAGATGGAAAAAGGGGAGCAGGTTTTTCTAGTAATTAACTACTAGACCAGTTTTTCGGAATTGTCGTCTAATTGATTTTCTTTGCTCTTCATCTGTACCGCCCCAAATACCAGAATCTTGATTGGTTCTGACTGCATAATCTAAACATTCATTCACTACTGGGCATTCCATACAAATAGCTTTTGCCTCATTTGCTTGTTTCATGGCTTTCATAGAAGACCCAACTGGAAAGAATAAATCTGTATCAGAGTAGAGACAGCTTCCTTCAAGCATCCAATCTTCTTGTTCAAAATCAATATTTAACATTTGCACATACTTCCTTACTTTGTGAAATATTTCACAAACTAGATACTTAATATTACTAAACTCGAATTTATATGGAGGTATTTTGAGAAAAATTTTTGGCCATAGAGGTTTACCTCGTATTTACGCGGAAAATACTTTATCTAGTATCAATAAAGCTTTTGAATATTGTGATTTTGTAGAAACTGATATTCGCATTACAAAAGACAATCAGCTTATTCTCTTCCATGATCCAAATATAGGTGATGATTTGATTAAAGATTTAACACTATCAGAACTTGATTTAGTCCTAGGCGATGATTCATTGAAAGATAAAGTTTTAATTTCTAGGGACCAGATTGATGGAAAGGTAAATTTTGAAATTAAAACTGATACTTTAGAAGATGCACAAGTTGATATACTTTTTCAAAAAATGTTATCTATTTTAAACGATCAAGATATTGTTTCATCATTTAATTGGAAAGCTATACAATCTTTTAAAGATTTATTTAGTTGTAATTACGGAGTAATTTTTGATAAAGAAGAGGAACTATTTGAAGCTAGATCACTCTCTCTCCATGATGAAAACTTATTTTTTATGACACACCACAATTTAATTGATAGTAGAAACTTTGATTTACCAAAACATAAGACTGTACTTTGGACAGTTAATGATGAAAAAGATTTTCAGAGATATATGGAAATGGAAATATACGGAATTGTCACAGACATTCCTGATACAATGCAGTTATATAGAAAGTGAGATCATGGCTTTAATCGATGATTTAAGTACTGCTTTAAAAGAGGCAATGAAGGCTAAAGATAAGCCTAAATTAGACGCAATTAGACAAGTCCAGACTGAGATTGCTAAAAAGAAATCTGAAAAAGGCGAAGAAGCAACCGATGAATTAGTTCTTGGAGTAATTTCTTCTTATGTAAAAAAAATGACAAAAGCTGTTGAAGAGTATAAGTCACTTGGAGAGAGAGGCATAGAGATGGCCGAGAAGATTCAATTTGAGATAGATTTTCTCAGTGGCTGGTTGCCGGAACAATTAAGTGAGGAAGAAGTCTCATCAATTATAGATGAAGTACTTGCTGACCTAGGTGATGTTGATATGTCACAAATGGGCAAAATAATAGGCGCTGTAATGGCAAAAGCAGACGGTCTTGATGGTTCAACGGTAAGTAAGTTAGTAAGGGAAAAAATCTCTTAAAACTTTTTTACGGTAGAATAATTTCTAATTAAAGTCTTTATGTGGGTGGCTTTAAAAAAATCTTTATATTTTCTTTATTTGCATTTTCTTTACTGATTCTTTTTATACCTTTAGATTTACCGGTTGATGAAAACGTAAATTCTGAAAATTCAGAAGTGCAACATTGTATACAAAAAGAATATAAAAATACTGACTTTTTAGTTGTTAGAAATATACAGAAATTTTTATATGGTGAGGATTTTTTTGATGGAAAAATAAATGGATATTTCGACGAGAATCTTTTAAATAGTATAAAAAAATTCCAAGAATTTGTAGGTATTCGGATTGATGGAGTTATTGGTCCTTCAACTCATAAAGCTATGACAGCTTACAACAATTGCACACAGACAGTTGAGGCTAATTTAAAACAATGCTCAGGATACTTGGCTTATAGAGAGTGTACTTTTTTTGTTGGGGCTATAAATAATAATTTAT
>VMHT01169140.1_pt1 | contig 13102 bp, 16 predicted proteins | sample 4693611 | NCBI WGS metagenome assembly VMHT01 (sample SAMN12280063, study PRJNA550983) | marine metagenome | isolation source: seawater sampled from same location over 5 years 0.02-0.2 micron viral filtrate | place: USA: collected off the coast of southern California halfway between the port... ... | reverse complement strand
GGTATTACTGGTAAATGGTACAGGCATAATATTATTTATTTAGCTAAGGTCTTTTTCTGTTAAAATTATAAATTCACAACCGTTTTTCTGGCTATATTTACGTGCAGCTTCCCATTTAGCCATATTAATTATATATGATTTTTGCTCGTATATAAGATGTGATTTCTTTTTATATTTTGTTGTAGGTCTTTTCGTCTGTTTATAGGGCTTTATTTCAATTAGATATTTTTTAATTTGATCATCTTCTTTAATAACAACATAGTTATCAACATAATATTTATGAATACGGTTATCCAAAGGACTGTAATATGGTACTATTATATTTTCACTTCCCCATTTTATCACCTTTTCATTTAAATCGCAAAACCTAAAAAATTTAAGCTCTAACCCTGATCTAAAGATAGCTCTTGTACCAATAAATTTGTCTGAGTTTTTTGGAGTAAAAACTCCCTGTCTCCATCTTGGCATATTAACCTACGAAGAACTCGATTGGATTTGCATCACCAAACCCAGCTGCTGCTCCTTCTAGTAATTTCTGCTCCAAGCTTTCTTTTTTAGCTGACCCTTCACTAACAAGATCATAATTTAAAGAACCACCACCTAATAAACTAACATTAGAGAATTTACCTCTAACCCTACCGATTGTTATCATAGATAATGCTAATACATACTCATATACCCACTGCTCTTTAATTACATCTCTAATAGGTCTTTCAACATAACTTGAAACAACGCCGTAGAATCTACTACTCTTACTTGGTTGAGGATATATTTGTAAATATTGACTACGCGGATCAAATTTAAGATCTCGCCTAGTAGCTAAAACCTTTTCTCTCATATCTAAAAACTCTTTAAGTGTATACCATGAAACTAAATCAAACCCATAATTACCCATAGCGTAGCTAAAGTACGTTTGCTGCGCTAATGTTTGCTCGAGTGTAAATAATGTATTAATTCCGTTAGAAGAACCTTCCTCAAATTCTGTAACATCCACTACTTTTCTATAATCCATTATATCATAATCAAATACGTTTTGATATGTTGTTGCTTCTGATGCCGATCCTTCAAATGTTAATGTTTTTCTTTTATTTTGCTTAAATGCAGTTGCTAATGAAGCGTCAAATGAAGTTATAGTATCATAAAGAGTGCCATCGAATAATTCAAACTGATCTATACCAGCGCTAAGAGTTGTTGATAAACTTATTGAACTTGTAAATCGTGTACCTACTACACTAGACGTCGCAACAAAAACAGTCTTAGGCGTTTCACCGTAGTATTGTGCGCCAGGTCCTAACTTGTTAGTACCAGCAACCTGTTGTGTTGGTGTTAAGTTAGTATTTGATAGGGTATAGAGCAAATCTATTCTAATACCTTTTTTATGTTCATATAAATTGGAATCAAAAATTAGAAACTCTTGAGTAAACCCGGCGAATTTTGTAAAATATTCTACAGCAATTTGTATGTTTTCACGTAATTGATCCGTATGAATCTCTAAAGAGACTAACGGCCATCCTAAAGCTCTTTTGACTCTATCACCTAACCTATCATAGGTTTCAATCTTGTTGTTAAGATTTGTTGATAAAAAAGCAGATAATGGTGTTATTTCACAAGCAGATGACATGCATATATTTATGCATACTCATTATAAAACACACGAATTAATCCTACTCTGTAGGCTCTGCAGCTGGTGCTGTATCCGCAACATCTACGTCAACGTCAACATCAGCTCCACCTTCATCAGCTGGACCACCGCCGAAATCAGGTATACCGCCTACATCACCACCACCTATATCACCGCCTTCAGCATCTACCGTTCCAGCTAAATTACTAGCGGCTAACTGTTCTTTCCAAGCAGGACCAGCATTTTGAATCTGGCTTAGCTCCCATTGCATTTCAGCATCTTTTCTAAGAAACTCTCTATTAGCGAGAATGTCTCTATCTTTCCATCCTAGATATTTTTTCTGAGCAAATGTAGCACTTACAAATTCATTAGACGCTATATTATTATAATTTTGTGATTTAATCTCCAGTCTTTGACTCTCTCTAAGTTCAAAGAAATTAGTAGGCACGTTAAATAAAACATCAAAATTGGTTTCAGTTAAGTCATACTTATCCCACCTACCAGTTAATTTTAAATGCGTTATAAAACCTTTCTTAATACCAGTAGCAAATCGTTGTTGCTGTCTAATAACAAATTTAGCAAACTTCAACTCATCACGTAAAACAGTACCAGTATCTACTACTTTATCTTCTGGGTCTATTCTCGAAGTTGGTACCTTTAACGCCTTATAAAGTTTCTTAACAAAGTACATTAGATCTGCTAATTCACCTAAATTAGCACCACCCGGTAATTGAGTTACTGATGTACCGTCTGAACCTTGCCTCTTCGCAAACCAAAATGCATCCAGCATTGATTGAGGGTTAAACTTTTTAACTACATCAGTCTGATCCATATCAAATGTCTTTCTGGACCAGTAATTTTGAATAAGTTTTCTGAGATAAGCTTCAGCTTTAGGTGGTGCCATATTACCTACATCAACGTTAAATACTAGTCTTTCCGGAGCACGAACTAGTCTATAAATCACAATAGCGTCCTCAATTAATGATAGTTGTCGGAATGGTCTTCTTGCATTTTCCAAGAAAGGTACAACAAAGTCCTTAGTTTCGTTATATACACCAGAATTGATATAAACGATTTGATTAGCTTCCATTGGAACATAATCATATTTTTCTACCTTGTTAGGTTGCTGCTCACTAAAAATAGGTTTTTTGTATATATAACCCTTAACAAGCATATTTTGTATATTATTATATACAGGATCGATAAGCTCGGTAGGTAAATTAATCGATCCTAAAACCCCTTCATGTGTGTATTGATCATGCAGAATAAGCTCAAAAAATACTTCACCTTCTACTAGAAGTTGTCTAAAATATTGCCAGCCTCTATGCTTAAGATCAAATAAATCTACAAATTTATAAAACTCATCTTCAATATCCTTTTTATCTATTACCTTAAGATCTATGTTATCGAAATGAATTTTTGCAATTTGACCTGTATCATCTTCGTTAATAGTCTCATCACATATATCATCTAAAGCGTCAGCAACTTCTGAGTAAGCAGCCATTATTCTATAATCACGAACACGACCAGGCTTATTTTCATTGACGCTAGCATACATAACATCTGAGAATGTTGTATCTTTGCCAAAGTCACCTATAGCTACATTATTATAACTATTCGAAGATGATACTGACGTTCTAGCTAATGCTTCAGCGCGCCTTGTACCAGTTTTGTGAAAATATTTATACTTAGGATTTAAACTATCATTCTCCCCGTCAACTGTACTGGTATACGGTAGCCTATTTTGTATGTACTGTACTAGGCTTCTACCAAATGTAGAGGATTTGCCATCGTTACTTACATATGAACGATTTTGATTAGGGGATGTATCTGCCATTGTATATTATAGTTATTTATTCTGCGGTGAAGTAGAAACCACTGATACTATTGGACGATCCCCACCCTGCTGGATTTTTCACGATAATATCAAAATCACCGGAACCAGATAAGTAAGGTATATTAATTGTCAATACTTCATCGCTTAGTACTTTATAGTTGCTTGGATCCACAATAAATCCTGATACTTTACCAGTATATGTTGTATCTATTGCGGTAAAATTATTTGTTAAGGTGGTGTTATTACCACTTAGTAATATAACTTCTGTTTTATTAAAATTGGTACCTAATAAATTATAATTATAAACATCAAACGCAGACATTTTTTTATTAAGGGTTATCGGGTTATAAGCCTCTATAATTGAACCTGTTGATGCGTGATATATATTACTAATACTTGGTATAGCTGATAATGTAAACGTTTCTATATTAGTTATAGTAGAAAGACTATCAAAGAAGGTATCATAATCTAATGTTGTTAGTGATTGAGTGAAATTAAAGTTTTTAGATGTATCAATAAAGTTTTGCTCAATAAAGTAAATTGGTGTTCCTCCAGTATTTTTATCTCTAAATAACCAACCTTTAATTGTAAAGCTAGTATCTGCTACAACTCTAAATTTATCACTAGATGCTAAATCTGTAGGTTGATTAAGGGATATATTTTTACTCCAATCTACTTCAGTTCTAATTTCTATAGTATCACCAGTTTCTGTTGGCTCTTTCCACGCTATTACAATATAAGGGTTTGTATATGGAGCAAAGTTTGAAATAATCTGCTCCATATCCTGCATATATCGAGCTATAATTGAAAAATTTACTTCTAGGTTTACCGGAACTGGCATCCTAAGTTTCGAGCTATTTGTTTCGCTAGTAAAATTATATATATCATTAATTTTATTAAAAACTCTATCACTATCATAGGATATTGACGTTAGGTCAATAGCAACAACTGGTAATGTTAAGTTTTGTGCTTTGTTAACAATATCATATAATATTCGCTGCTTAGGTGCTAGTACATACCTAACCTCAACATTTTGTTTTGCATTACCATTTTTATCATACCGCTTGATTACAGTATCATCAAAGGCAGCTACAAATTGAGTGAGGAGATCTTTAATCTCAAAATTATAAGTATATTTCTTGATACATATATTTATTACAGAAATCTATCAACGAAGTAATTTGGTAATTTATGTTTATTATTGATAATATTTTCTGTAATAGCGCCATCCAAAATATATGTAATACAATAATCCTTTTTCGATCTAATACCTCTACCACACGCTTGAATTAACGTACATAGCATTTTATTCTGATACCAGTTAAAATTATCTTTCATTAATCTTTCTATTCTTACATCTTTAGTAGGTAAAAAAGGCGCCTTAACGATGATCTGAAACCTCGCTAAATTATCTTTTAGATCTACACCAAAAGTCATTGACGGTGATATAAGAACAGTAGGGTCTTCAGACATTAAATGATCTTCTAAAATATCTTCATTTCTCACACCAGGCTCCCTAACTAAAAATCTACTAGTTGTAAATTCATTACTAACACTTCTTGTAATAGTGTTATTATGTGTATGTATAATACCTTTATCATTCTTATGATAATTACATATCTCTTTAATCTGTTTAATAACTTTAGGTAAATTATTCTTAAGATTATAGTAATTTAGCTTAAATTTAGTATTACATACAATCGGAGCATTCTTCGGATCAAACGTTGACTCAGCTTCAACATACTTAAATTTATGTATACCTAACGACTTACAAAAGTTAGTAGGATCAATAATAGTAGCTGACATTAATATAACTTTATCTGCATAATCAAACAATCTATGAGATAATTTATCAACCTTTAAAGGCATAAACGTAATACCATATTGATCCTTACTAAATACGTATTCTGACTCACTCCATGAATCTATAACTAGCGCAATCTTACTATGTATATTTTGTAGCTTAATAATATTACTTTTAAGATCTATTAAAACTCTTTTATTAGATGTACCTTTCTTAGCTACTAATATTTCTTTAAGAAGATTAATCTTATCACTAATATTATCTAGTAGTATATTTAACCATTTATGACCATCCGTTCTACTAGTATATGGTCTATAATCGATATCAGAGTTAACTAAGGTCTTATATTCTATCTTACATGTAAATTCTCTCACTAGCTGATCTTCAAGTTCAGATGCTTCATCACATATCAAATACTTTCTCTTTTTGAGATGGTCAGGCAGCGAAAAGAACATACTATAATTAAGGGTATTAAATTTAGCAGTAAGAGCAGCATTACGTTGCTCATAATACGAACAACAGTTTTTAGCCCAACACTCTTCTTTTATTCTAGGTAGATGTAAACATGGCGCTACATCCACTGCAAAGTTAGGATCAATAGCACATTGATAGTTAGATTTGCCCTTTAATACCTCTACATCATTAAAAAGCTCTTTATACTGATCTTGTAGAGCTTTAGTTATTGTTAACGCAGAACAACCAAACGCAGGTTCTTCATCACAATCATCAGCACTAGCATACCCACCACCATGCATCTGTTTAAATGCTACATATGATGTAACTATATCTCTAAAATTCTCCGTGCAATCATTAGCAGCATTACCTACTGTTTTTGATAAGAACGATTTACCGGAACCAGTCGGTGCATTACAAATAACAAATTTATGATCTGCACTAAACGCTTCATCTATACTCTTAATAAGCTTAACCTGCTGAGAGTTAGGATTATATCCTGCAGGGAAATTAGATAATAAGTTAGATATCACATATACATTATAGTCAAACTTCTGCAGAAGTCAATATATAAACAAAACTATTATATATTTTTGATGTACGTGATAGGTCTAAAAATTTTGATTGTAATATTAAATCATTATCTTGTAAGAAAGAGCTTAGCCTATAATTAAAAACAGTCATATTATCTCTTTTCTCAACTTTAAATGGGTAGGGCATTTCATACATTTTAAGATTGCCGTCAATCTCAATCATAAATCTAATATAATGTTGCTTAATTTGAAAAATCTTAAACTTACCTTTCTTAAGAACCTTCTTATCAGTCTTTATTACTATATTTGATAGTAAAAAAGGCTTTACATACTCTGCAACATTTTCTAGACAATTATTCATGTATTCATAAAGTTTACTTTTTGTTCAGCTGACATAGGATATATATTATCATTAAAATATGTCCAAAAATCATCAGTAGCAGGTATTTCTTCGATTAAATCACATTGCGCCATATTTATACATCTATAATCCTGCATTATAATATCCCACGCGTTAATAATATTATCTGCTGCTTCATTAATACGCGGCGGTCCAGCCGGTGGTCTATAGTTAAGAGTAATTCTACCGTTTGTAGAGTTTAATAAACTATAAGACTTAGTACATAACATCCGGCGTGTTGGTGGATATCCTGGTTTAGGTAACCGACGCACAAACCGAATATCACAAACGTTAGATAGTAATATACTATCCAGCGTTGTCCTCTGTACTATCATTCTTTAACTTACAAATACCAAATAATCTATCTTCATTTAAAAATATACCCTTTGTAACTTTACCAACTCCAGCTACATCGATATTCGAGACTGTAACACCGAGATTGTTAGGGAATATAACAATATCACCAACCGAAGTATCTTTTGCTTTAGGACCTGCTAACAATACCTTAGCTTTTCGCCAAGCTCGCGGTACTGCATTTGTTGGTATAACAATACCATTTCTCTCAATTTCACCTTCATCTGTCTCGTCAATATATTCTACTAATAGAATATCATCGAAAATAAATGATAGCTCAAAATCATCTGTAAGACCCATATCACCACTACTATTCGGTGATAGATCAATAAGGTGCTTTTCTGGTGTTAGTTTATTAATATCAGCAGGCATATATATTATATATACCCCAACTGGATAATATCAAGACACTATATCTAGATATTGTTTTAACTCTCTAACAGAAATTTCTTTATTTTTGGCGATTAATGCTAATTCATCACTTTCTTCCACATCAACCTTTTTCCTTTTTTTGATATACTGTATTCTCTTAAACTTAAGTCTCGGTATTAGGTAGTAATATAGCTTGTAAGTTTCTTGCTTATCATCAAATAAAGAATGAAATTTGTTGAAAGTTTCATTAGTAAAATTTACTGTATCTTTACTATAAAAAGATAACCATCTATTGAATAGAAACGGTACAAAGCTTTGCTCACCCTCTAAGTCTAGAACCCCAGCGTGAGTTTTCTTAGAGAAGAATAATTTGTTTTGAGTTTGAAAGAAATTCATTACCAGTGTCTAATAACATTTGCAATAATAAAGCCATTACATACTACCGCTTGTAGTATAATAAATGTTCGTATTAAGGCAACAGTATCAGCTTCCGTTCTATTACCTGACTTTTCACCTAAAGCTTTAGCCCACAATCTCCACATTTTACACTAAGATTTTTGTAGTTGCTACAAACTGATCAGCCACCTCTGCATTAAAGTAATTAATTACTGCAACCATAAATGGCTCAACTTGATCTTCAGATAAATTTGACGAATAAGCAAAACCAGGCGCTTTATTACCAGCTACAACATTAATACCTGTATGACCGAGAGTTACATTCTCTTTACTATAAGTAATTGAAACGCTAACTTTACCTTCATCACGTACTTTATCATCTGAGCCAATAAACTTATCCTGCACCATTAAGTCATCACCATCTACTGAAATAGGTTTCGATATCATACTTGATAGAATATTTGCTATAGCAGTATTTAACAATCTTTGAAATGATACGGCACCGAACGGGCATAGACCAGGAATCTCCCAGCAAAAGTTAATCGCATCTTGACTATGAATATAGTCATTGCTTAATGTATCTTCTAAATCAATTAATGCATCTTTAACATACATCGGAGCTCTAAAAGCTACAATATTACCGTAAGGTGAAACCTGCTTACGGAATTGCTCGTAAGCAAACCTCGTATGAATAAAATTACCATCATAAACACCCTGCTTAATAATCATATATCAATTATATACTATCTTTATGAGATTTCAAGAATAAAACATATCTATCTTCATAAAAAAATGACTTAACAATCTTACCGGGGTTAAAACACTTTAAAATATTTGACTCTGTTATATCTAACCAATCTTCATCTTTAACTGTACCAAATAGACGTGCATCGTCTATAATAATAATACTACTATAATTATATTTAGCATTTATAATTTTTAATTCTTCAAGTAAAGGTACATCCTTAATACCTCTTCCAGTAATACCGCTAGAATAATGACCATCAAGGAAAAAAATACTTTCCCCTTTTATATTTTTTAATATTTTCTCTAGTAAGATAGAACTATCACCTAAATGTAAATTTACATTTGATATTTGCTTTTGCTCTTTTATTAGTTGGCAATAATCAAAAAGATTCTTTGCTATCTCTATAGTATCTACTGTTTTAAAATATTTTGACATCTCAAAAGCAGTAGTCCCGGTATGAGTACCTGTCTCAATAAAATTATCGAAATTATAGTCTTTAAAAATATTCTTAAGTTTTATATCTTTATTAAGAATAGATTTTAAATTATGTATATTAAGTGCCGGCATACTAGCTAATTTGCTCCTCGATCCACTTATAAGTTGTTTTTATTCCTTTAGATAAAGGGTAATCTGGCTCCCAGTTCATCTTTTCTTTATATAATATATTATCAGAATTACGCCCTCTAACACCCTCCGGACATTTAAATCCATATTTGTCGACAAAATCATTACCTGCAAGATTTTTTATCTTATTATTTTTACCTGCAGCATCTAATGCTAATTGCGCGAGATCATTAATAGTAACCATTTCATCTGAACCAATATTAACTGGCCCGTCAAAATCCTCTTGTCTCATAAAACGTATTACAGCTTCTATACAATCATCGATAAAGAGAAAAGACCGGGTTTGCAAGCCATCACCCCAAACCTCGAGCTCTTCTCCCTCAGTTAGTTCAGCTGCTTTACGACACATAGCAGCTGGAGCCTTTTCTTTACCACCATCCCAAGTACCTAATGGTCCAAAAATATTATGAAAGCGAGCAACTCTTACATTTAATTTATAATTTCTATTATAGGCAAAATATAATCGCTCGCTAAATAATTTTTCCCAACCATATTCACTATCCGGGTTAGCTGGATATGCAGATGACTCTTCACAATTTGGATTATTTGGATCTAATTGATTATACTCCGGATACATACACGCACTTGAAGAATAAAACACTCTACTAGCTTTAAACTTTACAGCTGCTTGAGCTACATTGAGATTAATCATAGCAGAATTATGCATAACATTTGCATCATTATCACCAGTAAATATATAACCAGCACCACCCATATCTGCAGCTAGCTGATAAACTTCATCAAATCCTGAGATGTTTGAAGTTAGCTGATTAGGTGCAGTAAACACGCGACTTACTAGAGATGTATCTTTTAAATCTCCTTGAATAAACTCATCAGCATTTGACTTTTGTTGATACTCTGGATATTTTAAATCTACACCCCTTACCCAATAACCATCTTTCTTGAGTCTATTGACTAGATGGTTGCCAATAAACCCGCCTGCACCTAAAACTAAAGCTTTTTTCATAATAAACTATACTATATATATAAAAAAATTAAATTATTCAACTCCCGTTTAAAAGACTGTAATATCAACGAACGTATGTCCAATCAGAACAATAATTTGATTTTATATATCCAAAGTCATCTTTTTTGTTATTATTAGCTGTATATTTTGAGTATACAAAAACATTTGAAAGGTTTATTTTTTCTAGCAAGTAACAGAGAGATGTCTCCATTGTATGAACTTCTATTGCATTTTCAGCAATTCTTAACCAATCAAAAATGTGAGTATCTTCTATAAAATCCATATAGACGTTTTTATAATTATTATTAGGCTGAATATCCTTTCTCGTTAAAAAGTCCGGAGGCGAGCCATAATTACTATTTATTAAATTATATTTTTCATTGAAATCTAGATTTAATCTATCAATTAAATTATTTTCTCTATTATAATTACGCTTTAAATTAAGATATTCTTTCCAATTATTATGGCTTAAATTATTGCAAAATTTGTATTTTATATGACCATGTGCTCTATTATCGGGCAGAGTAACAGTTTGATCAGCATGTTGAAGAGGTATATAAATTAATTCATCAGATTCATATAGCTGATTTATAGAAGATGAATATATTTCTTTAAAGTCAAATTCATCGTTCTCATTTACATATTCAATCCTATCATGTCCTATATAATCAGCAATATAATTATATTCAGAAATTACCGGCCATAATATTTTATTGCATCTACCTTTTAATAGTAATTTAGCTATTTTTTGTGTAAAAAAAATATCACCTATCCCTGCAGGTTGTCTTATTAAAGCAAGTTTCATTGTAAGACAGCACCACCTAATAGATCACAAATGAAAAACTGATTAAGTTTATCATGTTGTTGGTATACGGGTCTGTAGCCATTATTTAAAAGCACGTCAACTGACTGCTGGCTTGTTTTTACTAGCTCTGGAAAGTTATGTACAAACAGTGGATCGTTATATCTAACCTCTAATAATACTACTAACGGTCTGTATTTTGCAAAATCTATACTTTTAATAACTTCATACTCCCATCCTTCTACATCAACAGTTAGCAGATCGAACTTTGCTGGAACTTTAGCTTCTTCAAAAATCTCATTAGTAATTTTCTCTTCTACTTCAGCAGGCTTTTCATTAAGTATTTGCTCATCATACCAACCAATACTTTTGATAGCGTTATAGGTTTCTTTATCTAGGGTATCACCTTTAATATAAGTAGTTCTATTTTCAGAACCAGCAGCATAGTTATAAATTTTAACATTATTATCTTTATGTCTAGTTTCTATTTCATCAATATAGTTAGTATTAGGCTCAATATATACACCCGTCCACCCTATATCTGCAAGATTGGCTGTATTACTACCAGCCGGTGGTAAGCACCTACCTACACCTATTTCCACAAAATACCCATTATCTTTAAACCCAAATAGTTTAGTATATATTTTTCCAAGAACATCTTTAGAAAAGTCGTTAATATCAGTAATAGTAATTTCTTTCATATTTTATAAAGGGTAAAAAACTAAATAGCCTTGATCAGGGTAAAACTTTTTATGTTTATGTGTCTCTTTAAATAACTCATAAGCGAAAGATGCATCATGTCCAATTATTTCTTCTTTAGTTATATTTTGTCCATGTCTTCGCGCGTGGTCATTCATATTACCACAACCAAAATTACCTTCTTCGTAAAGCCATAAATCATCAGCTATAATAACATCTTTATGCTTTTTAGATCTTTTAGATATAGATAACATCTCCTTTTCTAGAGGCGCGTATGTATCAAACTTCATTTTTTTAACCTCGTCATAAGTTCTCATATCTGAATCTGCTCCAGGAAAATGTGCATCTAAAAAATAAACAATATTGTTATCAATATCCTTAATTAAATTATCTAAAACTGTTGATGAATCACCAAGTATTATTTCAACCCTATCATTTCCTTTATATTTTTTAATAGCCTTTTCATATAATTCAGGTTCAATTTCTATAGATATAACTTTCTCAAAGCTATATCCTAACGCATAATCAACACCATCACCATATAATGTACCTGTCTCAACAAAAACTTTACTATCATACTTGTCGATAATTTCTTGTAAATCAAATCTTCTTATAGTTCCCATAATTAAAAAAAGTCTTTATCATTTGCACCTTTATCATCTACAAAAATATCTGCACCCGGTTTACCTAAAAACAAATCATGATATTTTAAATTCCAGGAATCTAATTGCTCCTTGGTAAGGTTATAATATTTTGCATATGCCTTTATAGGGTTATTGTTTGTACTGCCCATGCCTCTTGCAGTTAATATGTAAATAGTATGACCCTCATCATATAACTTATTAACAGTTGTAATTCGTTCTTTTATGGGAGTACTATTATCATAATCACTACCCTCAGTAACACATAAAGTGTTGTCTACATCAAAACAATAAACCATTATATCCAATTTTTAAAGTCATTAGTAAATTGCTCAATGGAGGCTGTAGTACCTGCATGTGAAGCACTCTCCTTTACAACATTAAATCCTGCGGTTACAATATGCGAGCCAAAATTCCAAGCATCTGTAATATCTTCTGGCTTTCTAATACTACCTGAAATAATTTCACAGTTTAAACTATTTTTTTCGATAAAATTATTAGCTTCTTGAAGAGCAGAATGTACGTTAATTTTACTATCTCTTGCTCGATTATAAAATAAAGAAACATATCTAGCACCTGCCGCGGCACCTAGCATTAACTGCGATCCAGTATAACAGCAAGTACAATTAATATCAACGCCGAGACCAGCTAATGACTGGATTACAGGGAGCTCATCCCATCCAATAGGAATTTTTATATTTAAACTTTTATAATCTATATCTTTTACTAAGCTAGTAGCTTGTTGTTTTATTTCTCCTGGTTCAATAGCAAAAACCTCAACACTAAAAGGTATTTCATAACCTGTAATATCTTGCTTATTTTTTAAAAGGTTAGCAATTTTTTGCATATGT
>VMHT01123114.1_pt1 | contig 13102 bp, 20 predicted proteins | sample 4693611 | NCBI WGS metagenome assembly VMHT01 (sample SAMN12280063, study PRJNA550983) | marine metagenome | isolation source: seawater sampled from same location over 5 years 0.02-0.2 micron viral filtrate | place: USA: collected off the coast of southern California halfway between the port... ... | reverse complement strand
TAAAGTTAAGAATATTTGGTATATTAGGTGGAACCGTTTGGTTGGGATATGCAATGTTGTTAGGAACGGTATCATTAGCAGTATTAAACTTTATAATTATATGCATACAAGTATATCATATAAGAATACTATTAAAAGAAAAAAAATAAATGAGTAAGTTAATAAATCTATTCGGTGGACCTGGTATTGGAAAATCTTCCATTGCTGCAGGTATAACTTACAAATTAAAAAAGAAACACATAAGTTGTAATAACCCTTATGAATTCCCAAAAAGATTAGCATGGGATAAGAACATACCAGCTATATCAGACCAGTTGTATGTATTTGCTAATCAACATAGAGGGATAGCAGAATGTTATGGTAAGGTAGATTATATAGTGATTGATTCACCAATTTTATTCTCTACAATTTATCACAGATATTATACAAAAGGATATCCTGCTGAATTTTACAAACAACCCTTTCACGATTTCGTAATTGATTTACATAATCAGTATGATAGCGTGAACATTCTTTTAGAAAGAAGTGAGGGAAGTCATAATGAAAAAGAAAGATATCAAGATTTAGAAGAATCGGTTGCTATCGATACATTATGTAAACAAGTATTAGATGATATTGGAGCACCATATCACACAATAAAGGTAGGACCCAAATCTGTAAAAAAAATATTAAAGTTATTATGATTCATTTTTTTGGAGACTCATTTACATTTTGCCAAGGTTGTACACCAGAGCATGAATATTATAAAAGAACATATGATGGTACTCAGAAAACCTGGATAAAATTAATTAGCGAATATCAAAATGATAATTATAAGAATTATGGTATACCAGGTGTTGGAAACCAAAAAATAATAGACTCGGTTATAGAAAATATTAAAAATATAAAATCAGGTGATATAGTTTTTCTTTCTCGTACACATGATGAAAGATTACAAATGCCTCACAACAACCACTTCATAGATATTTTACCCGGAATGTATAAGATGGAATATGAAGATGATGAAGCTGATTACTACAAAACAATTGAGGATTATGTAAAATTTATTTTATTTCCTCACTTTGAAGGAGTTACTAATCGATATGATAGGTTATTTAGTAATATTACCCAATACTTCGAATCAATAGATGTAAAATGCATTAGATGGGATGTAGAGAATCATACTATCAGAGATGGACAAGCAATATATTCTATAATATCAGATGAGTATCCTGATATAAAAGATTCACATTGGTCTTGGAAGGGACATGAATCATTCTTTGAAGGTATAAAAACACTACTTTAATTTGGATAATTAAATTATTTTTCGTATATTTACATAGTAAATAAGATAAGATATGATATTCGACCCACAAAACCAACTTACAGATGAAGAGTTAAACAAATTAGGTAAAGAAGATTTTGATGGATTCTTAGAATATATTGATGGACAAGCGGCTCATCTAAAACAGTTCACTAAACCACTTTCTTCATATCATACAAAAAGATTCGCATCACTTGAAAAAGCATCTCAAGGTAAAACTATAAGTGATGATGAATTGAAAAAAGCTGAAACTATTGGTAAGAAAAACGAACAGAAGGCTTTTGATAAAATAAAAGAAAGATTCGATGAGCTAGAAAAGGATAATCCTAAATACACAGACGAAGGAATTAAGAACATAAAGACTAATAGGTCACAATGGTTTGATTAATGATATATGAATTTGAAAATGATGTAAAAGAACATATACAGTATTTTTATGATAATTATGAAAATATATGTAACTTCAATGAATATGATGAAAAAACCTTTTCAGTTGATTCGCCTCTTTATGTATATGGACAGGAAGTAATGGGGTTACCCAATACTAAAAATAATTTAATTAAAAGAGTAGATAAAATTAGAAGCTCGGGTGAAAGTTGTTACATTTCAACAAGCACGATAACACCATCAGAATATGAATTACATCCACTAGCTTCTTTACATATACATTGGTTTGAATTTCATCAAAGATATAATATAGCTTGGAATTTTAAAAGTGCAAACCAAGCATTTGATAGTAATACTTACGATTACAGAAAAGAATTAGTATTTGATAAAACTATTAAATCAATTTTATCTATAAGAAAGAAAACACATAAAAGAGATTATTTGTTTAGTAAGCTAAATTATGATGAATTTTCAAGTAATATATTAAGATACGCTAGATATATAAATAACCCTTCTAATGAAACTAAAAATGATATTGAACTTGCAAATAAATTTCCATCTTGGAATGAATTACAAAAAGAATACAAAAGTTCTATATTTTCATTTATAATAGAAACCGATTCTAAAGATAGACTAGAAAATGATTGTCAAATGAGTGAAAAAACTATAATGGCTTTTATGAATGGCACCATACCAATAATAATTGGAAGAGAAAATAATGTTAAACTACTTAAAGACTTGGGATTTTATGTTTGGAACGATGAGTTTGGGTATGGAGATTCTGATAAAAGTTTATGGTGGAAAGATAGGGTAAGTGGATTTGTGAAATGTTATGATAATGTAAAAAAATTATCATTTGAAGAAAGTAAAAAATATTGGTTAGATAATAAAGATAAAGTACAAAAAAATTACGATATCATATCTAACCTAATTGTAAAAAAATGGAATTAAATAAATAAAAATTATGGCAGATATATTAGGACAACAACAAAAACAACCACAGGTAGATTTAAAACAAGCCAAAGAAATGGTTTGTACAAGTGATGAATGTGATGGAAGTGTATTCATACAAGGAACTAAATTCTTGAAATTATCAAAAATAGCAACAGGACAAGCTAAGGATGCAATAATCCCAGTCGAATTATATCTATGTGGGGATTGTGGAGAAATCAACGCAGATTTACTACCTGATGAATTAAAACCAATTATAACATAATATGGCTAAATCACTATTTGACCACATAAAAGCAATTACAAACGAGCAAAATCCAGACTATTGGGCAACTTTAGATGATGGAGATAAGAAAACTTGGAGTAATTATATGATTCATAGATTTCTTTCTATGAACAAAGATTGGATTCAAGTTCTTTCAGAAATACAACCATATACCCAAGTATTGGAACCCAAGCAACTTTATCTTGCTCTCATTGGATTACTTCCAAAGGGTAGACATTATCTAAAATATACTAAAGGTAAAAATGATAAAAAATATGAAGGATGGTTAGTAGATTTGGTTATTAAAGAATTTACTTGTTCTAAGAAAGAAGCATTAGAATATCTTGAAATATTTTATGCAACTAAAGAAGGTAGAGAAAATGTAAAGTATATCTGTGAAAAGTATGGTATTGAAAAAAAACAAATAACAAAACTGAAATTAAAGGTTTAAATATTTGGATTTCTCAATTATTTTTCGTATCTTTACATAGTAAAAGATAAAGTAATATGGCAAGAGTAAGTTATTCTCAGTATGGTATGTATAGTTCATGCCAACAACAATATAAACTAAATTATATTGATAAGTTAGGAACATCCTCAGCAAACATCCACACAATTTTCGGTAGTGCAATGCACGAAACAATACAACACTTCTTAGATGTGATGTATAATGTTACAAAGAAACAAGCACTTCAATTAGATTTGGAGAAAATGTTATACAAACAAATGGTAGAACATTTTACTAAGGAATCTGAGAAGATGGAAGATGGTATGTATCCATGTAAAAAAGAAGAGTTAGGTGAATTCTTTGAAGATGGTAAAGCAATTTTAGGATACTTTATATCTAAATTAGATAAGTTATATACCAAGACTGGTTACGAACTTGTAGCAATAGAACAGAGATTGAATGCTGAGATTAAACCTGGTGTTCATTTTATTGGTTTTATTGATGTACTTCTAAAAGATAAAACTACACAAGATTATATTATCATTGACTTGAAAACTTCAACAAGAGGTTGGAACAAATATCAAAAGAATGATAAGATAAAAACCTCTCAGATGTTATTATATAAAAAGTTTTATTCAGATAAGTACGATATACCTTTAGATAAAATCAAAGTAGAATATCAGATACTTAAAAGAAAATTATGGGAGGGTACTGATTTCCCTATACCAAGAATATCTAAATTTGTACCTGCTAATGGTAGACCCTCAATGAATATGGCTTGGAAAGGATTTATGAACTTTGTTGATTCTGTTTATGGTGATGCTGGTGAAATAATTCAAACCGAGTTTCCAACTAACAAGGGTAAACCATGTGATTGGTGTGAATTCAAAACAAGAAAACTTTGTTCTATTTGGCAATAATATCATCCGTTTTTTATATTTGTATATATTTATATAAAAACATATAAAAGGATAGTTATGGCAGATACAAAATTGACAACCGTAAAAATAGTAAAAGATATTTACTCTTCATTTAAGAGAATATCTTTTGATTCGAATATCACACTTCAAAAATTAGTAAACCGTTCTGTACACAAGTATATAAACGAAGAAGAGTTTAGAGGAGATATAAACAATTACACAGAACTACAAGTTAGTGGTTCACAATTTTAATTATGAAACGAGAAGATAACGGCAATACCCAACTTAATACTATTCGTAGTGAGTTCAACGATAGGGTTGAAAACAAAACCTACTTAGGTAATACGATACGAGTAAAGTTAAACTCAAAAAGACGTTACAGAACAATTTAATAACATTTTAATGGCAAAAAAGAAAAAGATTTTACTACTCTCAGATGACTTAAGAATGTCATCGGGTATAGCAACTGTATCCAAAGAATTTGTATTTGGAAACTTCGATAAATTCGATTGGGTTCAATTAGGAGCTGCAGTTAATCATCCAGATAAAGGTAAAGAAATTGATTTAGGAGAGGATGCTCGTAAAGCGAGTGGTATAAAAGATGCTTCTCTTAAAATCATTCCATGGAGTGGTTATGGGGATGCAAATATTCTAAGAGAATTGATAATGAGACATCAACCCGATGCTATACTACACTTTACAGACCCAAGATATTGGAGATGGTTATATGAAATGGAAGCTGAAGTTAGACAAAATATTCCAATCTTATTTTATCATATATGGGATGATTTACCAGACCCACATTACAATAGAAATTACTACGAAAGTTGTGATTGGTTAGGATGTATCTCAAGACAAACTTATGGTATTGTAAGTAGAGTTGGTAAATTAGAATCAGAAACAATTAAACCGTTAGAGGATTCACAAGTATCTTATGTACCCCATGGTATCAATTCAACATTATATAGACCAGTTGAAGTACCAGCTGAATTTAAGAAACAAGTTACTGGTGGTAAGGATTATAAGTTCATTCTATTTTGGATGAATAGAAATATCAAAAGAAAACAACCATCAGATGTTATTTGGGCATTCAAAAAGTTTAGAGATGGATTACCTAAGAAAGACCAAGATAAAGTTTGTCTGATAATGCATACAGCACCTAAAGACCAAAATGGTACAGATTTAATTGAAGTACAAAAAAGAATAGCACCTGATTGTGATATAAAGTTTTCAACAGATAGAATTAACCAAGAGCAATTAAATCTTCTTTATAACATAGCAGATTGTACAATCAATATTGCAGGTAACGAAGGGTTTGGATTAACAACTGCTGAATCAGTAATGGCAGGAACACCAACAATCATTAATGTTACTGGTGGATTACAAGACCAATGTGGATTCAAAAAGAAATCGGATGGTAAATACTTTACTGCAGAAGATTATAAAGAAATTGGTTCACTTCACAATTACAGAGAGTGGGAAGATAAAGTAACTCATGGTGAATGGGTAAAACCAGTTTGGCCAAGAGTTCAAACAATGGTTGGTTCTATTCCAACTCCGTATATCATAGATGATAAAGTAGATGTATATGAAGTTACAGATGCAATTAGATATTGGTATGATAAAACACCTAAAGAAAGAAAAGAAGCTGGATTAGTAGGTAGAAAAGAATTCATGGGTGAAATGGGATTGAATTCAAAAAACCAAAACAAACAGATGGCAGATGGTATTTTACAAGCAATAGAGAATTGGAAACCAAAACAAAAGTTTAACGTATATAAATTAAGATAATGAGTAAACCTTTATTAGTATTTCAAGCACCAATAGCAACAAGAAGTGGTTATGGTGACCATTCAAGAGATATTCTCAAATCACTATTTGATTTGGATAGATATGATATAAAAGTAGTACCAACGAGATGGGGTAATACACCACAAGACCAGATTAATCCACAGACTGAGTTTGGGCAGAAGATATTACAAAATATTGTAACTCAATTAGATAGACAACCTGATATTTTCATACAAGTATCAGTTGCAAATGAGTTTAGAAAAGTTGGTAAATATAATATTGGTATAACTGCTGGTGTAGAAACTACGATTGCACCACAAGAGTTTATACAAGGTTCAAATAATATGGATTTAATTATTACTCCATCTCAATTTACTAAAGATGTATTAGTTAAAACTTCATTTGACCAAGTTGATAAGAATACTAAACAAAAAGTAGGAGAATTAAAATTACAGAAACCAGTTGAAGTTTTATTTGAAGGAGTTGACACTACAATATTCAATGCTAAATCATCTAAATCGATATTAGATTCAGTTGATACTGATTTTAACTTTTTATTTGTAGGACATTGGCTATCGGGAGATTTAGGACATGATAGAAAAGATGTAGGAATGATGATTCAAACATTCTGTACAGTTTTCAAAGATTTACCAAAGAAACAACAACCTGGTCTTATCTTAAAAACATCACAAGCAGGATTTTCAGTAATGGAACGAGAGGGAGTATCTAATAAAATTAAAGATGTTACAAATCAATTTGGTGATAAATGCCCTCCTATTCATTTAGTGTTCGGAGATTTATCTGAATCAGAACTTAATGATTTGTATAATGATGATAAAGTAAAAGCAAAAATAATGTTCACAAAGGGTGAGGGTTATGGTAGACCACTTGCAGAGTTTGCAACAACAGGTAAACCAATTATAGTTTCTAAATGGAGTGGTCATACAGATTTCTTACCAGAAGAAAATACTGTTTATTTAGAAGGTGAGTTAAAAGAAGTACATAAATCAGCAGCAAATAAATTCTTATTAGAACAATCAAAGTGGTTTAATGTAGATTACTCAAAAGCAGCTGGTAATATATTTGATGTATTTAAAAATTACAAGAAACATCTCAAAAAATCAGAAGGATTAAAAGTTAATATAAATAAAAACTTTACATTAGATAGTATGACATCTAAGTTGGGTGAAATACTTGATAAATATGTAAAAGTACAACAGAAAGTAGAACTTAAATTACCTGAAATTAAAAAACTGTAATGAATGGCGTTTACAAGACAATATAAATCATTTCTAAGACCTGAGAAGAGAGTACCTCGTTCTCAAATAAGACCAAGAAATATTTATCGTATAACCACTTATAAAGGAGGAGAACCAGCAACAAGAAGTGGTGAAGATGCAAGATATATTTTTGTAATTGGTATTGTTAATAATAAGGTTCATGCAATCAAACTTAATCCAATTAAACCAATTGATTTTACTAACTTTATTGGTAGATTGAGAGAAAAAAGAATACCAATAGGTTCAGACCAAGCATTAGAACTTCTACTAAAAAGGTTTTCTAAAGATGGTAGTTCTTTATTTGAAACATATGTTAAGAATAATTCTAAATTATATTCTCGTTCACTTGGAAATTATAGAACTTACATTTTAAATAATATCGTAAATGTATATGAAATTAGGTTTGAAGAAGATGTACTTAGAAGATTATTTAATGAACCTGGTAACGCATCTACTCGTAGAGAAATTTTAAAAGATGAAATGAACGAAGATATAGCAGATACCCCTGATGTTAAAGATAGACCTGATAATTAATTTTTATAAAAATGAATATATCATACGCAATAACAGTACATAATGAGTTAGAAGAACTAATGAAGTTATTAGATTTTCTAAATAACAATATCAGAGAAGAGGATGAGGTTGTAATTCAATATGATGAAGGTGGAGTTACTAATGAGGTTTTAGAATTTCTTAAAATAAAACAAAAAATCCATGGATATACTGTTGTAGGATTTCCTTTAAATAAAGATTTTGCATCTTATAAAAATAATCTTAAAGAAAATTGTAAAGGTGATTATATCTTTCAGATAGATGCAGATGAGATTCCACATGAAGTTATGATAGCATATCTACCAGAAGTATTGGAATCAAATCCAGTCGATATCATTTTTGTACCAAGAGTAAATACAGTTGAAGGATTATCCCAAAAACACATTAGTAAGTGGAGATGGAATGTAAATGAAAAGGGTTGGGTTAATTGGCCAGATTACCAAACAAGAATTTATAAGAATACAGAAGATGTAACTTGGATGAACAAAGTACACGAAAAAATTACAGGTTATGATACATTCTCAAACTTCCCAGCGGAAGAACATTGGGCATTATATCATCCAAAACAAATAGATAGACAAGAACAACAAAATAAATTTTATGACACAATTTAAACCATTGGGAGATAGAGTCCTAGTAAAGCCAATTAAAAAAGAGGAATCAAAAACAAAGAGTGGAATCATTATATCGGAATCAATGACACAGAACCAAAAAGTAAATGGTGAAGTTATAGAAATCGGTACAGGTATCTTTTCACAGAATGGTGATAGAATACCAATGACTGTAAAGAGAGGTGATGTTGTAATGTATGAAAAAGGACAAGGTACAAACGAAATTAAAATAGATGATGAAACATATCTTCTATTTAATGAACACCAACTTATAGGAATAGTAAGTAAGTAATGTTTGTAGAAACTAAAAAAAGAACAATATTAAAAACTTTCAGTTGGAGGATAGTAGCAATACTAAACTCCTTCTTAGTATTAACAGTTAACGTAACAGATAACAACTTTTTAAATGCACTTTATATGAACATCACAGGTTTCATTGTGTATTATTTTTTTGAAAGACTTTGGAATAAAATAAAATATGGAAAGCAACAACTATGAAAATATTAGTAACAGGAGGAGCTGGTTTTATAGGAACTAACCTCATTAAAAGATTATTACAAGAAGGTCATGAAGTGGTATCACTTGATGATTACGAAACAGGTACAGAGGATAACCATGTAGATGGTGCTAATTATGTACTTGGTGATATTGAATCACTTATGTATTGGAAAGGTAAGGATTTTGATTTAGTGTATCATTTAGCAGCACTAAGTAGAATCCAACCTTCATTCGAGGACCCATCAGAATGTTTTAGAGTAAATGCACAAGGTTCACAAGTTGTAGCAGAATGGGCAAGATTAAACGATGTAAAAGTAGTTTACGCTGGTTCATCTTCAAGATGGCATGACCCATTTCAATCACCATATGCAGCATTCAAACATATGGGTGAAGAGGTATTCAAACTATACAGACAAACTTATGGTATCGATGCAGAGATTTGTAGATTCTATAATGTATATGGACCAGATGAAATCATTGAAGGTGATTGGGCAGCAGTGATTGGTATATGGAGGAGACAAGTTAGAGATGGTGAAAAGATTACAATCATTGGTGATGGAGAACAAAGAAGAGATTTCACTCATGTTGTAGATATAGTTGATGGGTTATATAAGGTAGGTATGGGAAATGAAAAACATGAAGATGCATGGGAACTTGGTTGTGGTGTAAACTACTCAATCAATGAAATGTTTGGAATGTTTAAAGAAAAGTTTCCACAGATTGAATCACTTTACTTACCAGACCAAGCAGGTAATTATAGAAAAACTCTAAGAGAGAATAATGATTTATTAGATAGATTAGATTGGAAACCACAAGATAGATTAAGAGATTATATTCAATCATTATGATAGGAATAGTAGGGCAGGGTTTTGTAGGTAATGCAGTTTATCAGAAGTTTAAGAATTACTATGATGTTCTTACTCACGATAAAGATGATACCAAATCAACATCTACGCTTGGTAATATGGTTCATTTATGTAACACCATATTTTTATGTTTACCAACTCCAATGAAATCAGATGGTAGTTGTGATGTATCTATACTTGAAAATATATTACAAGAAATAGATTTAATTGCAGATAATTATGAATTTGGAGTAACTAAAAGAACTATTGTAATCAAATCAACAATCTCACCAGGTACAACTCAAAAATGGAATAATAAATACGAATCACTTAGATTAGTATTTAATCCAGAATTTCTTACAGAAAGAAATGCAGTAAAGGATTACGAAAATCAAAATAGAATTATATTAGGAGGACCAAGACCTGCAACAACTGAATTGAAACAGATATTTTCAAAGGTATTCCCAAAAGCACATATAATTAAAACTGATTCTACTCACGCTGAAATGGTGAAATACTTAACAAACAATTTTCTTTCAGTAAAAGTATCATTCGCAAATGAGATGTATCAGTTATGTGATAAATTAAATATTGATTACGATAAAGTTGTAGAATATGCAACTATGGATGATAGGTTAGGTAAATCTCATTGGAATGTACCAGGTCATGATGGTGATTTTGGATTTGGTGGACATTGTTTCCCCAAAGATTTAGCAGCAATACTTAATCTAACTGAAGAGTTAAAAACAGTTAATAATGTATTATGTGCAACTCAAGAAACTAACAACAATGTTAGAAAAGATAGGGATTGGGAAAAAATGAAAGGAAGAGCAGTATCATGAGCAAAAACTTAATATTCATACCAGCTTATAATGGATGGGATACAGAATTACCTGAATGTATCGAATCTTGGAAATGGTATGCTAACAAACACAATATAGATTTAATCATAGCAAATGATAAAATTGAGTATGATTTCGAACCATGGGGTAATGGTGTATGGGAACGGTGGTTTGATAAAAGATTAGTTGATGCTGATTACGATAAGATTGCATTTGTAGATGCAGATACAATGATTAGATGGGATGCTCCTAATTTCTTTAACGAGTTCAAAGATAAATCAGCAGTAGTTGTTAAAGATGCCGGTAACTCTGGTGAATTTCATTTAAATCAATGGGTTGAAGTAAATCCAAATATTAAAACTCCACCTGAGAATTATCATAACAATGGATTTCTATTTTTAAGTAAAGAAAATTATATTAAGATTAGAGAGAATATGAAACCTTACTATGATTATTGGTGTAGTTTTTATAGAACACAACCAACCGGTCCAAATGCAGTAGAACAAACACCAACAAATATATTATTCTATGAATTATTTGAAGATGAGATACATTATACTGATTTCATTTGGAACAATATGGTTATGGTAAAGTATGATGATGGTTCATTTATAAATGATTCTTATATTTGGCACTTTACAGGTCCAAGAATGGGAGGACATCAAAATAAAAAAGAAGTAGTATTACAAATTTGGAATTACGTTAAGGAAAACTATGAGTAAACTACCAATATCAGTTGGAATACTTTCGTGGAATGCACCACAAACGTTAATTGAAACTCTAACTTCATATTTTGAAAGAGAGTTTTTACATAATGTAACTGATGTATGTATTCTATTCAACGAAGTATCAGATGAAGATAAGAAAGTTGCCGAACATTTTGGTATTCCTTACATTGGTAAAGAAACTAACATTGGTATTGGTAAGGCATTTAAAGAACTAACCGAACAATCTAAAACAGATAATGTTTTAATATTAGAAAATGATTGGCAACTAATCGAAAGTTTAGAAACCACAATACAAAGATTACAGAGTGGATTGGATTTATTAAATAGTGGTGTTGATGTAATAAGATACAGACATAGGAGAAATCCTGGTCATCCACATTTTTCATTTCAATACAAAGGTAGAGAATTAGATTATTACGATGATTGGCACGAAGTTACCTCACCCCATTTATTGGATGCCATTCATTGGATTGAAGAACCTGATAAACAATTTGAAGGTTTGATAAGTAAAAATGGTGAGTACTATACAACAACTTCACGATATGGTAATTGGACAAATAATCCTTGTTTATACAAAAAGGATTTTTATCTCAAAGTTATTGAACCATTTATGGGAGAAGGAATTGATTTAGAAAGAAAGATTGCATATTGGTGGCCAAGACAAGAATTCAAAGTAGTTCATGGAGAAGGATTGTTTACGCATAAGGATATAGCAAAATATGGAAAATAATTTAAATAAAAAAAAGTAATAATGGCAAACGTAAAAGCAAAAGCAGACAAAGAAAGTTCATCATCAGATGTAAAATATTCATTCTTCGCAGGAAGATGGCAACCACTACACAAAGGACACCTTTGGTTAATCAATGAAAGATTAAAAGAAGGATATAATGTTTGGTTAGGAATTAGAGATGTAAAACCAGATGAAAAGAATCCTTGGACAGCAGAACAAATCTTAGAAATGGTAAAAGAAGGTGAGTTAAAAGAACTCATTGAAGAAGGTAAAGTTTTACCAACTATTATACCAGATATCGAATCTATCAACTATGGTAGAGGAGTTGGGTATGATATTATAGAGCACGTACCACCACAAGAAATCGGTGATATATCAGCAACTTCTATAAGAAATCAAATGAAAAAAGATGGTAAATTATAATGGTAGCTAAAAAAAGACACATACTAAAAACTATCAGTTGGCGAGTTATAGGTACATTAGATACTATGATTCTTTCTTGGATTATTACCGGTTCGTTAAAGATTGGAATGGCAATAGGTGGAGTAGAAGTTATAACAAAAATGATTCTTTATTATTTCCACGAAAGAATTTGGTACAAATATAGTAAATTTGGTATAAAAAAATAAAATGATTATATTAGGATGTATTACAAAATATAAACCAATTGATATCCAACCATACGTTGAATCAATTGAAGATAGTGGATATCAAGGAAGAAAAGTTATGATGGTATATGATGTACCAAATGATACTATTGATTATCTAAAAGCAAAAGGATGGGATTTATATGGAGGTAAATTAAATCAGCATATAATCTTACAAAGATTCATTGATTGTTATAAACTTCTTGAAACTATGAAAGGGGAGATTGTAATTTGGACAGATGTTAAAGATGTAATATTTCAAAAAGACCCTTCCACTTGGATAGAAAAGAATAAAAAGAAACCT
>VMHT01045257.1_pt1 | contig 13102 bp, 12 predicted proteins | sample 4693611 | NCBI WGS metagenome assembly VMHT01 (sample SAMN12280063, study PRJNA550983) | marine metagenome | isolation source: seawater sampled from same location over 5 years 0.02-0.2 micron viral filtrate | place: USA: collected off the coast of southern California halfway between the port... ... | reverse complement strand
GAGGGGAAACATGAGTGAGTTTTTAACGCAATGGCAAGAGGCCGCCCACACTACTCTGGGCCTATTCTGGATGGCTTTTTGGGCCTTCGCGCTTGGTTATTTAATAAGCTCAATGATCCAAGTTTTTCTCACCAAAGAGAGAATGCAAAAATCCATGGGGGAAACCGGACCCAAAAGCGCCCGCTTAGCCCTAGTTAAAGGTGATCTGCGCGGCATCCCCAAGGCTCGCTGCTTGTCCGAAACTACCATGCGCAATATATGCCAGAATCTGTTTCTTGCGTTTGTTTACCAAGCTTCAGGCATACAGATAGCAGTGGTTATCCTGCACTCTATGGTTTCGGAGGTTCGGCCCATAACTAATACTTAGACCAAAGACAAACTTAATTTGTTCTGCTACGTTAATACTTTCCCGGTCAGCAATCGGGATAAATATACTACGATGTTTCAATTTGCCGTCATTGTGGCTTTGACGGTCTACGTAAATGCCCTGCAATAAAGGGTTGATAAATTACGGAGTACATAAATCATGATGAATTGTATGGGAGAGACGATGGGTGTTGGAATGATGATAGGCATGGGTTTGATCTGGCTACTGGTAGTGGTAGTCCTAATCGGGGCAGTGGCAGCGTTGTGGAAATACTTGCGTTCAGACAAAGCGCGTGATGAATAGAATTAAACGTTTGTCTGTAAGCCCGGAAGCAAATGTGATGCTCTTTTCCTTTTTGGTAAATTTTGTCTGGGAAATGTGGCAGGTTCCCTTTTATAAGAGCCTGCCCACGATAGACCACATGGACGCAGTGCGTATCTGTACTCAGGCAAGTACGGAGATGGCGTGATTAGCTTACTCGCCTTCTGGAGTGCTGTAGGTGTGATGCGTTCACGCCGATGGTTTCTATCGCTGACCTCGACCTCCGTTGTGACATATTGGGCCGAGGGTATCGTCAACACAACTCCAATGGAGTGGTTTGCCACGGGGTTTCTCAATCGTTGGCAATACTCAGCAGCAATGCCTCGACTACCATAATAGGGACTGGCTTACTTCCGCTATTACAGTGGACGCTGCTTCCAGCGATAATCCTTTTTTTGGTGCAACGTCAAGTGCGAGGAACAGAAAAATGAGCGCGGCATAAGCTTGAGATAAGTTAGTCCGCATTCCAGTAGCCCGTCACTCTGGGGCAAGTATTAATGCAATTTTTAGGTGACCCGTCTAGCTGTGGCCACGGTAAGTTTTACGTTTGGTCCAGATACCATCGATACAATTAATTATATCCCGATTTTGGAACGTCTCGACGTCTGGTTGTCGGTGGAAAATATAGAAAAGTTGAGCCTGTTAATGGAAGTATTTTCTAAGCTATAGTTCTCTGGTCACATAGTATTTATCAAAATTTCAACAAGGAATGCTCTGCCTATTTACACAAGCAAGGTGTTTAGTGTATCGTAATAGAAGTATTTTAAGAGAATTTTATGTTTAAACCACTTTCAAAAGTCTTAGTTGTTGTTGCTATGCTTACTGCCTTTGTTGTGCAAGCATTGGCTTATACATCTATGTCTTGTGAAATGTCGGCAGATTATCATCAATCTCATATGACTATGGAACACTCTTCAATGAAGTCTCATGAAGGTATGGAACATGGTGATATGAAGGCTAGTGCTTCAAGTTCAAAAGACTGCTGCGACGTAGACTGTATTTGCCCTGCAAATGCATGTACATCAGTCACATTTTTGAATTCAAACAATGGTTCACCTGATATTTTGGGCTTTAGTGAAGCTATAGTGAACCAAGGCGCTGAACACCCAAAGTCAATGTCTACTTCCCTTTTCCGCCCACCAATATTTGCCTAACACGGGGTTAGTGCGTCCAAAATTTACGCACAGAATAACTTTTCTTGTTAATTAATTAAGCGCAGTTGCGCCTAAGTACTGTCCAGCATTGTCTGGGGGCAAAAAATGATCAAAATATTTTTTAAGCTAGTGGTAGCTGTACTGCTAATACTACCGTTTACCCACGCTACCGAGCATAATCATGAAAGTCATGTCGAAGCAAAGCTAATCGAGTTATTAGTTTACAAAACTCCGACTTGTGGATGTTGCAAAAAGTGGATAACCCATATTGAAGATGAAGGGGTGATTGCGCACTCCAAAGATTACCGCAACATTTCCAATATAAAAACTAAGTACGGTATCAAACCTAATTATCGCTCTTGTCATACAGCCGTTACTAGAAATGGCTTTGCATTTGAAGGGCATGTGCCTGCCAAATTCTTAAAACAATTTTTAGCTGAAAAACACAACAACGCCATTGGTTTGTCAGTCCCAGCGATGCCTGTTGGCTCTCCGGGGATGGAAGTAGGTGAACGTTTTATGCCTTATAACGTGTTGATTCTATTTAAAGATGGTACTAGCGAAGTGTATGCAGAGGTGAAGTCCTATGAGGAGCAATTCTAATGAAATTTGGAATTCCAAGTCTATTAAAGTATAGAACGTCAACTGTCTTGACCGGTCCGGCGTCAATTATCTTGACCGGTTGTCGCTGAGTTATTCTTCCTGTTTTATTGCTGTTTTTCTTCGATAGCTTTCTCCCTGTAATTGAATGATATGTGAGTGATGAACGAGCCGGTCTATAGCTGCAACTGTCATGGTAGTATCGGTGAACAATGCATCCCAGTCTTCGAACGATTGATTGGATGTAATGATAAGGCTGAACCTCTCATAACGGTGCGCAATGAGTTCGAACAGCACACTGGTTTCTTGTTCTGTCTTTCTGATATAGCCGATGTCGTCCACGATTAGCACTTGGTATTTATCCAGTTTATTCAGCGCATCCTGGAGTTTTAGTTGCTGTTTGGCGTCTTGTAGGTGTTGCACCAAGGCGGTGGCCGGATAGAACTTTACGCGGGTTCCAGCTTCTATCAGGCTGTAACCTAATGCGCTGGCGAGGTGGGTTTTGCCTACACCGCTAGCACCGAACAGTAGTAGGTTTGTGGCTTGTTTAACCCATTCGTGGTTATCGGCCAGGTCATGCAGGCGCGCTTTACTAATGCCTTCTATGGCATTGAAGTCGAAGCCGCCAACGTGTTTGCCTGAGGGCAAGTTTGACTCTTTTAGGTAACGTAATTGTCGCTTGTCTGTCCGACTTGCTAGCTCCATATGGCACAACTCACTTAAGTAGTGTTCGGGTCGCCATTGTTCGTGCAGTGCTTTTTCAGCAAGGCTCTCCCAGTGGTTTCTGAACTCACTTAAGCGCAAGCTTTTTAGCATCAATGGTAGTGAAGCTGTATTAGTCATTTCGACCTCCTTGCAACAGTAGGCCATACTGTTTTAACGAATGCTGCCCCACTTGGAGTTGGGGTATATCACGTGTTTGTTGCTGGAAGCGCTCTTGGCAGTCAAACAGGCTGGGCAGTCTCCCCGTATTCAGTTGCTGCATGATAAAGCGCCCCAGCCGTATTTCGTTATCTTTTTTGCTGGCAAGGTGAAGCACTCTGACGATATAACGACAGGCATCATCTGCTTTCATATTGCCGTTAACATATTGCCAGATGCATCGGTAATCCTCGTTAGGTAATAGCTCGTCGCGCCACTGTGAACACCGGAAGGCTTGTGGCTTTTTAACCAGAGCATCTATGACGTGTTTGTAATTGACGCTGCGTTTACGCGAACTGCCTTGCGCATAAACGCGCTCTAGGGTGTAAGTCAGTTCATGACCGAGATATAAGGCTAACCTGTTATCATACACTTGTACCCGCAAGCGACTGCCTATCAGGCGGGAAGGCACTGTGTAGGTCACGCGTTTAACATTGATAGTGCTGGTGCGCGAGACGCGCACATATTCTATTGAGTAATTGACGCTACCTACAGGCGGCAATGGCTGTAATTGTCGCTGCTCTTTGATAAAGGCGGTGTTGATACGCTTGTTACGCCGCCCAACTAACTGCTGAATAAAGCCTTCATAGTCATCGCGACAGTTAAAATCGAACGAGCCGCGTATACGCAGCGCTTGTTCTAACTGCGCTTTGACATGTCGATTGCTAGACTCGATAACACCATTTTCATGCGCTACACCGGTATTATTACGTGTGGCCGTAAAACCGTAATGCGCCATCAACGACTTATAGCGTTCGGTAAATGCCTCGGCATTGTCATGGTTTCGGTACGCCGCACTTAAGCTGTCAGTGCGGACTTCTTTGGGCACGCCACCACTTTCTCTAAACGCTTTCTGAAGGCTATCGGAGAATGCAGCAAAGCTCTCACCGCCATAAACTACTTGGCAATACTGCCAGCCGCTGGCCGCTAGGCGATAGTTAAACAGCATGTGCTTACACGGCTCTCGTCCTATGGTGATAGGAGATTTGACGTGGGTAAAGTCACATATTCCCAGTAGTCCTGATTCGTGATGCTGCAAGAACATCACATCTTTAGCGCCACCGTGTAATTGTCGCCACTTCTTAATTCTGCGCTCAAGCGTACGTCGTGCTGTAGTTGGGAAGTCGTCACTATGTGATTCACATAGATGATCAAATACGCCTACCGGCGTAATCAATTCATCTTGTTGTAAGATGGGAACAACGACACTCTCCCACACCGCTTCAAGAGGATCGGGTCTGGTACGCCATTGGCGTTTTGCTTGATTAGGTTGGTGACGACCATTCTCGATTCGTCTGGCGGAGCTAACAGAGATATCCGCTTTACTGGCGGCCACTTCCTGCGTGAAATCCTTTCTGAACTTCATATATAACCTGACTTGTTTTTCTGTGATGTGATTTCCCGACACGCCATTCTCCTCGAATTATCGTGTCGAACCTTAACAGAACAACCGGTCAAGATAGTTGTCGCTCAACCGTTCAAGTTAATTGTCGCTTTATAATTAAAGATTTTTGTTAGTTTAATGATCGGGTTTTCTGCATTTTATGCCCAAGCAGAAAAGATCATTTCACTTGAACAGGCGATAGCATTAGCACAACAAAATGACCCTTGGCTGCACGGCAGCAAGTTAAAACAGCAAGCTGTTGAGCATAACAGTATAGCTTCTGGAACATTGCCTGATCCTATTATGTCTATGGGCATGATGAATTTGCCGACGGATACATGGAACTTAGATCAGGAAGGTATGACTCAATTTAAAGTTGGAGTTTCTCAAATGTTTCCTAGAGGAGATAGTTTGGAACTCAAACGACAACAGCTAAAAATCGAATCAACTAAATACCCGCTGTTACGTGAAAATCGTAAGGCGAAGTTGAAAAGTGAAGTTTCCCAAATTTGGTTAGACGCTTTTTTAGCACAACAAACCATTAAGTTAATTGAGGACGATTGGGAACTATTTGAGCAAATGGCAGAGATTGCAAAAGCCAGTTACTCAAATGTGATTGGAAAAACAAGACAACAAGATGTCATTCGCGCACAACTAGAAATCGTTCAATTGGAAGATAGGTTGACAGTTCAGAGGCAAATATTAGAAACCTCAATTGCTCGTCTAAACGAATGGCTTCACCTTTATGATGACAGTAACTTTGAAAAAGCGTTTGATTTTGACGCACAACCAATGGCATTCAATGTCTCAGAAACTCTACCTGAAATTCGATTGCAAATCCCATCCTTTTTAAAGAAGGCTCATTATTCGCGAAATTCATTAGCGCAAGAATTAGAAAATCACCCTGCGATTCGCTCAATTGATGTTCAGAAAAAAGTGACTGAAACAGCTGTTGATATAGCCAAACAACAATATAAGCCCCAGTGGGGAGTAAACGCCAGCTATGCCTATCGTGATGATATGCCATCAGGAGATAATCGAGCAGACTTGTTTTCTGTTGGTGTGACGTTTGATTTACCGTTATTCACTGAAAATAGACAAGATAAACAAGTTGCCGCATCAATCGCGGAAACAGAAGCTGTCAGAACAGAGAAATTGCTGTTAACAAAACAAATGATTAGCGAAATTGAAAAAGAGCTAAGGCAGCTGAAAAGACTATCAGAAAGGCAGTCAATATATAAAGAACAATTGCTTACGCAAACCCACGACCAAGCAGAAGCTTCGTTGACTGCTTATACCAACGATGATGGTGATTTTTCTGAAGTTGTTCGAGCCAGAATCGCTGTGCTTAATGCCAGAATTTCTGCACTGAAAATAGATGTTGATGCATTGAAAACAGTAACTCGTATCAATTATTTCTTCGCAAAGTCACATTCAAAAACAGTACCCGCGCACTCTGGTAAATTTGGAGAAAAGTAATGCCATCTAATACAAAAATAATTATCGCGATCATCATTGGCGCAGCAATAGGTGCTGGGACATTGAGTTTATTCCTAAGTTCTAACTCTGAAGGACCGAAAGCAAGTTCTGACGAGAATAAGCCGCTTTATTGGGTAGCCCCGATGGATTCCAACTACCGCCGGGACAAGCCCGGTAAGTCTCCTATGGGGATGGACTTAATTCCTGTGTATGAAGATGAATCATCAACTGATGACTCCGGCCCCGGTGCAGTTAAAGTCGCTCCTCATGTGGTGAATAATCTTGGTGTTCGTACCGCACCTGTGGAGTTAAAAAATATGCACACTGAAATCTCTACAGTGGGCTATGTGCAATATGACGAAGATAAACTAATTCATATCCACCCACGTGTTGATGGCTGGATCGAAAAACTATACGTTAAGGCTGAGGGTGACCCTGTAGAAAAAGGTCAGCCTCTATACAGCTTATATTCTCCCCAGTTAGTTAATGCACAAGAAGAATTGTTAATCGCCTTAAAGCGCAATAACAGCTCGTTAGTTACGGCAGCTAAAGATCGTCTTAAAGCCTTACAACTTTCAGCAGGCTTGATTAAAGAACTAGAGCAAACAAAAAAAGTTCAACAAACAATTACCTTTTATTCGCCTCAAGCAGGTGTTGTTGATGGCTTAAAGATACGAGAAGGTTTTTATGTGAAACCGGGAGATACTTTGCTTAGTATCGGCAAACTTGACCAAGTATGGGTAGAGGCTGAAGTGTTTGAACGAGATGCAGCGCTTATCAAAGAAGGGTTGCCAGTATCGATGACTCTAGACTACTTGCCCGGAGAAGATTGGACAGGTGTGGTTGACTATGTTTACCCAGCATTAAACAGTAAAACTCGCACACTTAGAGTTCGCTTGAAATTTGGTAATCCTGATTTTCAATTAAAGCCCAATATGTTCGCACAAGTTTCGATCCATGCGAATCAAGCCGACAGTGCGATTATTGTTCCTAAAGAAGCGGTCATACGCACAGGCAAGCAAGACAGGGTCGTCCTCGCCTTAGGTGATGGACAGTTTAAATCAATTGAGGTAACTATTGGTCGAGTTGATAAAGATAGTATCGAGATTCTGAGCGGTTTAAATGAAGATGATGTTGTTGTTACGTCTGCTCAATTCCTAATTGATTCGGAATCAAGTAAGTCATCAGACTTTAAGCGTATGACACATGATGAGGTGCCGAACTCTATCTGGATGCAAGGTGAAGTAAACAGCGTCATGACAGGACATCGTATGGTCAATATTACACATGGCCCGGCTGAAGCTTGGGATTGGCCGGAAATGACAATGGACTTTAATGTGGCTGAGAATGTTGATGTTGACTCTTTAAAGTCAGGTCAATCTTTACACTTCGAGGTGTCTAAAACCGAAGATAGTGGATATGAAGTAACTGGTATTCATATCATGAGTCAGCCAGAAGTATCCTCTGCAACAGTCTCAGGTTTAATTAATGAAATAACCTTAGGCAATCGCACTTTCAATATTAGTCGAGGCCCAATAGAGAAGTGGGACAGACCTGCTGCGACGATGGATTTTATCGTCGCGGAAAATATAGAAATAGCTGACTTTAATGTTGGTGACAACGTCACTTTCACGTTTGAAGTGAGAGATGAATTGGTTATCACTGAAATTTCCCTTGAAGCAAATGAAAAAAACAGCGACGAACATGAGACAAGTCATGAACAGAAAGCTGTTGTCGATCATTCAAACCATTAAATAGGGAGATTAGTAATGATTGAATCAATAATTAGATGGTCAGTGGGTAACCGTTTCTTTGTGTTATTAACCACGCTTATCATCGCATTTGGTGGAATATTTGCGTTAAAAAATACACCTGTCGATGCGCTTCCTGACTTGTCAGATGTTCAAGTAATTATCAAAACGAGTTATCCGGGACAAGCACCTCAGGTAGTACAAGATCAAGTAACTTTTCCTTTAACTACTGCGATGCTTTCAGTACCGGGAGCACAAACGGTTCGAGGTTATTCGTTCTTTGGCGACTCATATGTCTACATCATATTTGACGACGACACAGACCTTTATTGGGCAAGGAGTCGTGTGTTGGAGTATTTGAGTCAAGTTGCTTCGAGTTTACCAGATGCAGCAAAACCACAGCTAGGGCCTGATGCAACAGGTGTGGGCTGGGTTTATATATATGCGCTCACTGATAAATCTGGTAATCATGATCTTAGTCAGTTGCGAAGTATCCAAGACTGGTTTTTAAAATACGAGCTTCAAACGGTTCCGGGAGTTTCTGAGGTCGCTGCAATTGGTGGCATGGTTAAACAATACCAAGTTCAAGTTGATCCAGATAAGTTGCGAGCCTACGGCATACCATTGACTCACGTTCAAATGGCGCTGAAAAGAGGTAACCAAGAAACAGGTGCGTCTGTTGTTGAAATGGCCGAAGCTGAGTACATGGTAACTGCCACTGGCTATATTCAATCCGTTGGTGACATCGAAAAAATACCGTTAGGCGTTAATGAGCAGGGTACGCCATTGCGTATTGGCGATATAGCTGATGTTGGATTGGGTCCACAGATGCGCCGAGGGATAGCGGAGTTAAATGGTGAAGGCGAAGTTGTTGGTGGCGTCGTGGTAATGCGCTTTGGAGAAAACGCACAGCAAACAATTGATGGTGTAAAAGAAAAACTAGAATCATTAAAAGCTTCTTTGCCTGAAGGTGTTGAAGTTGTTCCTGTTTATGACAGATCTAAGTTAATTGAACGAGCGGTTAGCAATCTATCAGACAAATTGATTGAAGAGCTAATTGTGGTTGCACTAATTTGTGCGGCATTTTTGTTTCATCTACGTTCTTCCCTTGTCGCAGTTATTACCTTGCCTATAGGAATTTTGGTGTCTTTTATCATCATGTACATGCAAGGTATTAATGCCAATATTATGTCATTAGGAGGGATTGCAATAGCGATAGGAGCCATGACGGACGGTGCAATTGTAATGATTGAAAATATGCACAAGCACATGGAAGCTCTTAATAAAAAGGGCGTGCCATTGACGGATGAAAACCGTTGGCAAATTGTGGCTAAAGCTGCAAGTGAAGTTGGTCCAGCATTGTTTTTCAGTCTACTTATTATCACAGTGTCATTCTTACCAGTCTTTATTCTAGAAGCTCAAGAAGGAAGAATGTTTGCCCCTCTTGCATACACTAAAACCTATGCGATGGCTGCATCCGCTGGATTGGCAATAACTCTGGTTCCCGTTCTTATGGGATATTTTATTCGTGGAAAAATTATATCGGAAAAGAAAAACCCATTGAACCGCGTACTGACCGCTCTGTATATGCCTGTGTTAAGACAGGTTATGAAATTCCCTAAATCAACCATTGTAATTGCGTTATTGGTTACCGCCGTGGGTTTTTGGCCTGTTAATAAGATTGGCAGTGAATTCATCCCGCCATTGGATGAAGGTGACCTGATGTATATGCCAACAACTTACCCCGGCATATCCATTGGTAAAGCTCGCGAATTATTACAACAAACGGACAAGTTACTTCGTACAGTGCCTGAAGTCGAGACCGTTTTTGGCAAAGTTGGTCGGGCTGAAACTGCTACTGACCCTGCCCCTTTAACGATGATTGAAACATTCATTCAGTTGAAACCACAAGAGCAGTGGCGAGACGGAGTAACCACTGAAAGTTTAAAAGCTGAATTTGATAAATTGGTTAAATTACCCGGCTTAACAAATGCTTGGGTGATGCCAATAAAAACCCGAATAGATATGCTAGCGACGGGCATCAAAACTCCTGTTGGAATAAAGGTAGCAGGACCTGACCTTGATAAGATTCAAGAAATAGGTCAGCAGATTGAACAATTGTTACCAGCGGTAGAGGGAACAGCATCGGTTTATTCCGAGCGTGTAGCTGGCGGCCGTTATATCAAGATAGATATTTCTCGTGAAAAGGCGAGTCGATTCGGGTTAAACATTGCTGATGTTCAGCAGGTAGTATCGACGGCTATTGGAGGCATGAATGTCACTCAAACTGTGGAGGGACAAGAGCGTTACCCTGTCAATTTAAGATATCCACAAGACTATAGAGATTCGCCTGAGCAACTCGCTAGATTGCCTGTTATTACTCCGAATGATCAGCGTATCGCATTGGGAGATGTAGCAGATATCCGTGTTGAGAATGGCGCTCCGGGAATAAAAAGTGAAGACGCTCGCATTAATGGCTGGTCATTTATTGATATCGAAGGCGTGGATGTCGGGACATATGTAGAGAATGCTAAAGAGTACCTTGAGCAAAATCTCGAAATTCCAACAGGTTACTCAATCTCTTGGGCTGGGCAGTATGAATATATGGAAAGAGCAAAAGAAAAATTGACATTTGTTTTGCCCTTAACGCTAGCCATTATTTTGATCTTGCTCTATTTGAATTTCCGCTCGTTTAGCGAAGTAGCCATTATTGTCGTGACATTACCTATGGCAATGATTGGTGGCTTATGGCTAATGTATTTGGAAGAATTTAACTTTTCCGTCGCTGTAGGTGTTGGTTTTATTGCGCTAGCAGGTGTTGCCGTAGAGATTGGAGTCATCATGCTGGTTTACTTGAATCAAGCTCTTACAGATCTCAAGGAAAAAGCGACCGAGCGAGCAGAACAGATTTCTGACGCAGATTATCAAGATGCCTTGTTACATGGCGCTGGTTTGCGTGTACGCCCTGTCATGATGACCGTGGCAACAATCATCATCGGTCTATTACCTATTTTATATGGAACAGGCACTGGTTCGGAGGTCATGAGTCGCATCGCAGCACCTATGGTCGGTGGGATGACGAGTGCAGTGTTACTAACTCTCATTGTACTGCCTGCTATTTATTCAATTGTTAAAAAGAGAGAAATAAATTTCTTTAATCAAGAGTTATCAAAAAGCTAAATTTAGTCGTTAAACCATAAATTTTAAAAGAGGTAAATATGAAAGCATTAATCAAAATCTTAGCGGTAATCAGCGTTGTTATTAGTAGCGCTGTGTTCGCACATGTAAATCTTGAAAAAAGTTCGCCTTTGGATAATGCAATGTTAATGACATCCCCAGAGGAACTTACACTTAAGTTCAGTAAAGAAGTGCGTTTAGTCAAAGTATCGTTAAAAAATAAGCAGGGAAAAAAAGTAAAGTTTGGCTTTAAACCTTCAAAAGAAGCGAGCAGTGAATTCTCATGGAAGCTACCTCAGTTGGCTCCAGCCAATTACATCGTAGATGTCACTTTCTTAGGTAAAGATGGTCACAAGATGAAGGACAACTTTGGCTTCATGGTTCATTAATTAAGTAGAGTAATTACTATGGAAATTTATATCTGGAATACGGTCATAGTGCTGACGAAAACTGCGTTCTACGTTGGCTTTGCCTGTATTGCTGGATATACATTTTTTGGCAATGTGTACGGCGGTAATACTTTGGAAAATGGAGAAAGAAGATCATTTAGTCAGATAACCCTTATTGCCGCCTTAATAGCTTTTCTAGCAAATGCAATTTGGTTCTTTGCTAACACTGGCGCAATGGTTGAAGAAGGAATAGTAGGAGCGCTAGACCTAGATATGATTAGTATCATGTGGGATTCGTCAATAGGCGATACCACACTATGGCGCTTGATTGGCCTGATTGGGGTTGCGATAGTAGTAATTTCTTCTCAATTTTGTGTTTGGAAGCTTACTACATATGTCTTAAACGCCGTGCTTGTCATATGTCTATTTTTTCTTTCTTATTCATTTACTTTGGCTGGACACGTTTCCGACATGGGGGTCTTTGAAAAAGGTCTATTAATGGTGCATGTCATTTTAATGGCGTGGTGGTTTGGTGCCCTTTACCCCCTTAAAAAAGCCTGCAATAAGTTGGAATTCGAAAAGCTTTATCAATTGATGGAAAGGTTTGGAAAACAAGCTAGTGTCATGGTAAGTCTGCTCTTAATCGCTGGCTTATTATTGGCAATTCAGTTGGTGGGTGGATTAGATGCTCTGCTATTTACTAATTATGGACAAACCATATTAGTTAAATTGTTGTTAGTGATTTGCGTAATGAAAATAGCCGCTACACATAAATTGAAATTAGTCCCGCAGCTCAAAAATAATGATGGCAGAAAAACATTATCAAAATCAATCTCAATTGAAATGTTTGTAGCTATTGCCATTTTATCTGTAACAGCAGTGCTTACTAGTATTGTCGGCCCTGTAAATTAAACCTGAAAAGAGAATGAAAATGAAAAAAAGAAATATACTACTCGTTTTATTAATGACGTTTAGCTTTGTAGTTCACGCTCATGGTGACAAACAAAAAGATAAAGGAATGCTTAAAGGGCTGGATACCCCAGCTGCAAAAGTTGTATTAGCTTTTCATGAAGCGTTAGAAACAAGTAACAAAGAGCTTGCGCGTGCTCAATTAGCTGATGATGTCACCATTTATGAGGGCGGTCGTGTTGAAAGAAGCGCAGACGAATACGCTCATCATCATATGTTGTCTGATATGAAGTACTTGGCGGCTATGAAGAGCGAAACATTAGAGCACCAAGTGACGGTGCTTGGTAATACTGCGATATCGGCCTCGCGTAGTCATACTACAGGCTCTTACAAGGGTAAAGAGCGCGACTACGAAGGTATGGAAACAATGGTGCTGGAAAAACAAAATGGTGAATGGAAAATCAAGCACATTCATTGGTCACATTAATACCTAATATACTTGACCTGTGTCTTAAACACAGATCTATACTGAATCAGGGTTAGATTTACATCGTGCTAAAGGAGGGGAAACATGAGTGAGTTTTTAACGCAATGGCAAGAGGCCGCCCACACTACTCTGGGCCTATTCTGGATGGCTTTTTGGGCCTTCG
>VMHT01197350.1_pt1 | contig 13105 bp, 15 predicted proteins | sample 4693611 | NCBI WGS metagenome assembly VMHT01 (sample SAMN12280063, study PRJNA550983) | marine metagenome | isolation source: seawater sampled from same location over 5 years 0.02-0.2 micron viral filtrate | place: USA: collected off the coast of southern California halfway between the port... ... | reverse complement strand
ATAAACTCTAGTGCTGTCTGCTGTAGTTGATACTTTAGAATAAACGTGTTTAACGTCATCTTCTTTTATAATAGTACCAGTATGTTCTCTGCCTTTATCATCTTTTATAGTATGACTATCTCCAACAGATTTCCCACTAGGAAGTGTAATAGATTTTTTACGTTTTCTAGTTTTTCCATCTGCCGTATCATACTCATAGTCAACTGCATACCAATCCATCATTGTATCTAATGATTCCATTATAGTTCCACGAAGTATTGTAGGTTTAGAATTATCAGCAAGTCTTGACCAGTGAGAGCCAGTAAAGGCATTGTAAGAAGTAGTTGCACCTGACACAGAAATTGATCCTTGAGTTGTTCCATCTTGTCTTATCAATACTACGTTACCATCATCAACAACCCTATTAAAGTCTGCTACAGGGCCGTTAAAGGCAGATACAATATAACCAGAAGCACCATCTGCTTTTAACAAAATACCTACGTCGTTAGTATTGGTGTGAGAATCTCTAGGATCTTCTTGTTCAGCTGCAATAGCTGATCCGTGAAATAAATTTCCAGTACCTGTAAGTACAGAACGAGTAACTCCGGCAGTACCAATACTAAGGTTGTTGCCATTGTGATTGTATTCAAAATAACCTGCTACCCCGCCACTATCGTTAAAATATATATTACCAGTTGAGTCCGTAGCTGATAAGATGCTTATTCCAGCATGACCAGCATTTTCTATAACTAATTCATCAGCAGAAGTGTGAGTTGCTGCACCACTATCAGCAGTTCTAATATGTAATATTCCTAAGTCTGGAGTCGTTCCTATACCAACTCTATTGTCACTACCATCAACAAATAACATGTGGGTATTGCTATCAGATTCAATTCTAAAATCTACTGCGGCCCCCGAATCATTAATAGTAACTGCACCATCAAGATCAGTTCCAGCATAAGTTTTAAGTCTTGATGCTGTTACTTTACGGTTTGTACCGCCTGCACCATCATCAATAATAAACAAATCTGCATCTACTATTGCAGCTCCAATGTCTGTTGCACCATCTATATCAAGATCAGCTACAGCTATAGAACCATCAGGAAATACTGGTGCTTGTGAAAATGTTACTACACCACTAGATGATATTGCTATAGAATCAGCATCTCCTGCCGAACCTATATTACCATCATTAGCTATTGCTATTGCACCTGTTGTTGTAATTGTAGTAGCTGTAAGAGCTTGTGCAGCTATTGTGCTACCTGATTCAGCAGTAAATGTATTGGCTGTAAATACAAAGTCTTTTGCACCAGCTATATGTATATCAATAGTATCATCAGTAGGAGCTTCGATAAATGTATCACCATCATCATCAAGTATTAGTTTCCCACCAAACGCAGCAGTATCTATACCAATTTCAACTTTGGTAGGAGTGCCAGAAGCTAAAGAGATACCTGTAAGGTTTACAGTTTGTAAACTAGATCCGTGTGATGTAGATGCAATAGTACCTTCTACTACATTAGCTCCACCATCAGTTACTCTAATTTTTCTACCTGCAAAATAAGTAGTAGATAGATCGGCTGCTGTAGCTATAGTAAGCGTATCAGCATCAACACGAGCTATCGTGTATTCCTTATCTCCATCTCCAAACTCGAAATATCCATCTCCAAGTTGTTCGTACATATCTCTGATATGTCCCATAAGTTCTCTTGCAGCATTATTGACATTACTTGGTGCCATGTTTTCTGCAAAGTTCACAGTCAAGTTGTCAGTATTACTACCTGCTGTTGAACTAAATTTTCCTACGCCTGTTCCAGCCATTGTATTATTCTCCTAGTTAATTATTGTAAAGCAGGTAATTCCTGCCCTTGTTCGTTTATTGGAAATCCTTGTTCGTTAGTCATTCCATCTTTAATTTGTGGTTGTGATAAAAGTATAATGTTTTTTACCCTATTCATAGCAGTAAAAGTTTTTATATTTGTTTGTGCTAATGCTACTAATTGTTTTACAGAATCTGGTTGAGTTAAAACATCGCTTAATTGTTTAATAGTCTTTTGTTCCACAAACTCTCCATACCTTGTAGCTAATTTTAATTGCCACATAAAACTTCTAATTTGTGCTATTTGTTTTACCATGCCTTTTTGATATTCAACTTGTAAACCTGGAGTATCAACATTACCTAAACGTGCTGTTTTTTCTAATATTTTAGAAAATTTGTCAAATCCAACAATTAAATTGTTTGGTTTAACTCCATTCGCTTCAGCTACACCTCTTAAAACTTCATTAAAATTAGATTTTGCAATTTTAGAGCCAGTTAATTCAGTTACTAAATTAAAACCTTCTGATAAACTTCTTCCTCCAGTTGTAGTGATAAAAGCTTTATTTGCTGCATTTTCAATATACACTCTTGCAAGTTCTGGAAAAACAGTTTTGTTTTCTTTGTTTAAAGTTTTGTAAGTATTTTTAATATCTAAACGATTAGCTGTATCTGCATTAAAAATAAAATTTTTAATTTTTGCAGGTGTTACACTTTCTGTTTTTAATAAAGGTTTTACATTTTTAATTGTAAAATTAACTAAACTTTCAGATAATGCTTCAAATGTTTTATTAGCTTTTAAATAATTTGGATTAGTATTTAAGACTGCTTTTACTTCATCTAATATACCATTTTTGTTTTTATTAAATAATAATTGAGCTCCTTCAGTATCAATAAATCTTGGCCCAGAAGCAGTGCCTAATTTTGAAGTTTTAATATTTCCAGCAAATTCTTTAAATGCTGAATCAATTTTATTAATGTTAGTTTGAGGTAAAATGGTTAAACCTGCTTGTTTTTCTAACGCATCTGGTTTAATTGTTAATCTTTTTTTCAAATTATTTAAAATTTTAATGTTTGGACTACCTTGTGGTAAATTAAAAATTGATCCATCAATTTTATCTATAATATTAAGCATTTTGTCACCAGGTATAGACTCTAGATTAGATAATCTATAACCAGCATTATAAGCAGTATCTGCTCTTATTTTTGCAGCAGATTCTATGGCAGCGTTTGCAGCTACACCAGCTTTTTCAAAAACAGCTCTTTTGCTTTTAGGTTCTTTTATAATACTATCTAGTAAAATTTTTGTTTGCCTATCTAAAGCATCAGGTCTTGTTTTCAAATAATTATACATTCTAGAACCACCTTCGGTAGTACCATAAACAATTTCGCCTAGTTTATTTATTACTTTGCTATTAATTACTTCTACTGCACTAATAGGAATACCTAATTTTACAGCTTCTTTTTCTAAATTTGAAGCTAAAGCAAGTTCTTCAGCAGTCGTTCCTTTTAAGGCTTGAGAAGATAATTTTGCTGCTTTGCTTGGACTAAATAATGAAGTTACGCCAATAGCCACAGGCAAAGTAATTCCTAAATTTAATAAAGGAGAAACTCCTGCTTGATCTAAACCTTCAAAAGTTGCACCAGTAACTACGCCAGGTATAAGTTGTTTTGCAACTGGAGTAACTCCTAAAGTTCTAGCTGCAGGGTTTCTTAAAGCATTTATTGCTTTTATGCCTACCCCTACTCCTGCTTGTGGCCCAGCAAACTCAGAAATTGTTTGTGCATATTTTCCTAATTTAGTTTTTGGTTGAAATGAAGTTACTTTTTTAGAACCTGGTATAAATTTGTTTATACTAGATAATGTTTGTGCGTAACTTGGAAATAAATACCTACCAGATTCTGATTTACCAAATGTTTCTGGTGTTCCTAACGCTGAAGCATAATCAAAACCAATAGGAGCATCTCCTGGTATATAGCTTAATGCTCTTTCAACTGTTCCTGGAAAAGCACCTAATGCCGCAGCACCTTTTGCTACACCTGAAGGTATAGCTTGATATAAATCTGATAAATATTGTGCTGCCGTAATTTTAGGTTTTTCTTCTGTTACTTCCTGAGGTAGTTTTTGCTCTTGCTGTAAAGATTTTATTTTATTAGCAAAAAATTGTGCATCTTCTGTATTACCAGAATCATGTGCTTTGTTAAAAGCATCAATTAATCTTTGCTTAATATCACTCATTAAAGACCATATCCTTCTAATTTCATTCTTGTTTCATCATCAATCAAACTTTCAATATTATTTTGTTCTTTAGGTAACGTATTGTATGGATCTATAAAAGCAGGTAAGCTAGGTAGTGCATTGTACTGTTTTATTTCAGATTCACTATCACCTAAACCTTGAAGTTGTTGTAAAGCAAAATCTTTTTCAAAATTTAATTCTTCTGTTACTCTTGTAGCAACATCTCTGATAACATCTATTCTACCTTGTTTACCAACACCACCAGAGATAATACGTAGTGCATTATCAAAATCTTTATCTGATAAACCCCTACCTGTCTGTCCTCTAATTCCAGCAAATTGATAAGCTAAATCTATAACTTGTGATTTTTGAATATTGTATTGAGAAGATACTTCTGCAATTTTTTCATTAAAATTTGTACCTTCTTTAGAAATGGTGTTATTTAGCAAATTTTTATATTCTTCTGTATTTTTTTCTGCTTCAAGAAAACCTGAACCAGCACTAATGTTTTGTATAACCGTATCAACAAATTTAGTTAAACTACCACCTAATTCTAATGTAGCTACATCATCAGCTTGAAAAATTGTATCTGCATAATTATTTAAACCGTTAACTAATTGAGCTCCTACTTTGTATCTTGTTTCAAATCCTTTGAATTGTTCAGCACCAGCAGCATTAAAAGATGGTGCAGCTTTTTCACCTGCAGGTATTCTTTGTAATTTATAACCTTTATTTAATAAAGCTTCTTGATTATTAAACCAATCATCTTCATTAATATTTTTAACAAATTTTCCATTTTTATCTACAAGCTCGTATGGTTCTATTTTTCTTTCTTCAGGCTCTTCTGGTATTGGTTCTACATCAGGAAATACAAGTTCTCCTGTGTCTACATATCTTTGTCTACCGTCAATTCCTTCTAAAGTTTTTCTTTCTGTTTCCTCAGGTGTTAATGCTTCTTGAATTTGTGCTGCTTGTAATCCACCACCTATAATAGCTTGACCAATAGGTTGTCCTTGTGCAATAGCCATACCAATAGACACTCTAGGATCACCTAAAAATCCAGACATAGTTGTCTGTGGTGCAAGAAATCCACCAGGTTGTCTAGCAGATTGATACGCTTGTATTGGGTTTGATAATAGTCCTTTAAATCCGTTTGCCATAATTATCTCCTATAGAAATCCTAATCCGCCTAAAGCTGCACCAATAGGTATGCCAAACCCACCTGGTATTGCAGAACCAGCTACAGCTCCACCAAAGGCACCACCTAAAGCACTAGGTTGTTGTCCTGGTGCAGTGTTAATTGCTGTAGGATAACCACCTGCTATTGGACTGATAAGTCCAGCATATTGTTGTAATGCGTTCATGGGTGCTTGTTGACCGAATTGAAATCGTTGAATTTGATCTTGTAATTGTCTTTGTGCTAGGTTCTCATAAGCAGATCCTACACCACCAAGTTGACCAATAGCTTGTTGTCTACGCATATCAATGCCTTGTTGAAGGCCTGGAAGCTGTCCTGCAGCTCCTAGTTGTCTACCAAATGCAGATTCCATACCTGCTTGTTGACGTGCTATATCAGCTTGTGATCCACTAAACTGTCTACCAAACTGACTTTCTAATGCCTGCATTTCTCTACCACGTTCTTGCGAAGCTAATTGACTAGCAATCGGTGCGTATGCTTGAGTTACACCCCTAGCTACTGCTTGTTGAGCTTGTGGTGAAGTGCCTGTTCTGCCCATACCACCAAATTGTGACTGAACTGAACCTAATACGTCTGAAGTTATACCTTCACGAATACCTGATAAATAGTCTGCTTGTGGAGTAAGTTGACCATAAGATGACCCCATACCTTGACCCATTCTACCTGTGTAAGCAGACATAGGGCTACCAGCAAATTGACCAAATGTATTAGCAGCTTGACCCAACATAGCACTTGGACTAGCTTGTTCTAATGCAGCAGCTTGTTGTAAGTTAAGAGCTTCTTGTGTTTGATCTGCAAAAGGTACTACTGTGCTACCAGGAAAATATTCTCTATTTAGACCACTACGATAAATATTTTGTGCTTCACCTAGTATATCCTGTAAATAGGGTTCTGCAGGTGCGTAAGGCTCTGTTCTTGATGTTGTTTGTTGGTCTCCACCGCCACTTGACATACTTATTTCTCCAATTTCTTTTCTAGTAAATAATGGGTTGTTTTAAAACCCTTGTTGTTTAATATTTTAGACCATCCTGGTCTGGCATAAGTTTCAAAGTGAGTACACTCGTTACTTTTAGCCCATTTTTCAATGTCGTGCAATCCATCTTGCCAATCTTTTCTATTCTTACCTGTGCAAATAAAAATGTTAGCAACCTTGCTATTTGGCCGATTTATAATTCTTGTTACAACAACCGCTTTTAGTTTTTGTTTTGATTCTTCTTCCCAACCTAACCATAGTTGATTGTCTCCAGTTAAACACGCTTCATAAATATCTGACGTGTTAAAATGATGACCTGAGTAAGCTAATGCTTTAGTAATAGAATCATCAACTAAACTCCAGACTGCTCCTATTTTTTCTTTGGGTATCTGTACTATTCCAATCATGTAATTTCTAATATACTGGCTACTACGTGTAATTGATTAGCTGCAGATGCAGTTACTTTTAACACTTCACTAGATTTTAATACTAATGGAGAAGTTAAAAACTCTGCTGTACCATTGGCAGTTGATGCTTTTGTTTTAAATAAACTAAATGTAGCTGGACTACTTTCATTGTCAGTTAGTGTAATTGTAAGTGTTGGTGTTGAACCAGCATCTTCACTAACTAATATAGATTTTACAATAGACTGTCCATCACTAGGTGCAGTATAAAAAGTTGTTTCGTCTGTAGATGTTAAATCTACCTTAGCATTCGTATAATTATGAGCCATTATTCAGATGTTTCTTTAAAGCCTTCGCTTAAATTTTTATAAAAATCGTCAAGAGCATTAGGGTGTTCGCAATTAGCACATCTGCAAGATTTACAAACTCCGTTATTACCGCAATGACATTCGTGATCGCAAGTTACGCAAGAAACCATGATACAACCTCCTGATTTTCATCGTTATGGTATCGTATTAATTGATTAGTTAATTCTTCTACAACTAATTGAAAATCAGCATTAGAGTCAATGTTTTGATAGACATACTGTAAGTCTATTTTACTAGCCATTATGCAAATCTACCTCTGCCAGATCCTGGTCCTCCTGCTGGTCCACCTATACCACCACCTGGTCCAGTTGCACCACCACCTTGATTACCATCTCCACGTCCGCCTCCGCCACGTGGACCTTGAGGTTGAGAACCGCTACCAATAGTTCCACCTGGACGAGTTGTACCTGAACTTTGATTATATCCACCGCCTTTTTTCGGTGTTAAAGTTGTTGGTGCAGGTGCTGGTTTATTTATTTCTCCAATAGGAGTTCCTCTTTGAAAATTACCTTGACTATTAATAAATCCACGAATACCACCTATTTCAGTTTTTGTTCCAGGATAAGCGGGAACCATATTACCTTGCAAATCTAGTACCCTTCCAACTGTAAGGAAACCTTGAGGTCTAGCTTTACCAGGCCCATAAGATTCTCTAACTGTAGCTGCAATTTCATCGGCAACAGCTTTTCCATATTGGCTTTCAATTCTGTCTAACTGTCTCCCATAATCTGAAGAATTTGTAAGACCTCCTATAGCTGCTCCTAATAAACCACTTGGAGTAAGATTTTGTAAATTAGATATATCTGTTGCTAAATTATTTGCTATTGAACCCTCATCTAACATTTTAATAGCTCCAGTAACAGGATTTATTTGAAAACCCATACCATTTACAGATTCAATTCCCATTGTAGATTGACCATCTCTCCCACCAAAAGCACCATCACCACGACCGCCACTTACCGCTTGTTCAATTTGTGTTAAAAGACCTGGTTGTGTAGTGCTAACATTGCCTTGATTAAAAGGTAATGGAGTATAAGGTAATGGATTGTAACCACCAGGTGCCATAGCACCAGGAGTGTATGATTGACCACCAGGAAAAGGCATTTGAAATTGATTGCCTACAAATCTGTTCTGAGCAATTAATCCCATAGGACCACCAACATAATCAGAAGCCAAAGTAGGATTGTAATTGCCAAAAGGATTTACATTTTGTATTTGATTTCCTAATAATCCTGCAGATTCTTGTAGTTGTTCTAAAAATGTCATTATCTATAGCCTTCTTTGATTGCTTCTACGTCTAAACCTTGTGCATCAGACCATGTTGATCCTGCAGGTATAACGAGATTAAATTTAAAATATCTTGCTGATTTATGAAACGGTATTGTTCCTGTGCTGTGCATAGTTGCAGCACTTGTAGTTGTAGCAGAGTCAGCAACTCTATTACGAAAACTTATTGAACCAGTAGCAGCACTTGTGTCTACCATTGGTCTTACGTGTGTAACTAATGATCTGCTTTGACCAAATATTTCAGTCTCTCCAGTACCAATAGTTGCAGCTAATGCTGATCCTTCAAACGATCCTAATTTGTGGTTTGTGTTAAATACAGCAACACTGTGAATACCACCGATAAATTGTGGTGAATCTAATGATATTGTAATAGCATCTATATCATCTGTACCAGCAGTTGGAAAATCATCTAGTTCTTCTAATGTAAAACCAGCAGATAAAAAACTTATAATAACTTCGTGATCTAATTCTACTTGAGACCATCTATCACTAGCAATGTGATATATAATTATTTTATCATTCTGATCTGCTGTGCTGGACCCAGTAGCAGAAGGATAAGACCACATAACTAATTTATTTTTATGGTCATAAAATCCATGCACTCTTTCTCTTAAAGATTCTTTAGAATCTCCAAAGAAAAAACGATCTACTTTGTTTGCACCAATCGGTTTAGAACTCTGTCCATCAGTTACATAAAAACCATCTTCAGATAAGTAGTAAACTAAATTACCAACTTGAACTACATTCTTGCCTTGTATAGCTCCTCTGTTTTCTTCAATACGTCTAAAAGAAAATACAGTATTACCGCCACGATAATCCATTCTGGTAATTCTATTTTCTTGAAATATTAATCCATACTGTCCACCAGTAATACCTGTAATAGCACCGCCCTCTGGTAATGTTTCTGTATCAGCCTGATTAACACCAGCAGTCCATGCAGTCGGATCATTAAAACTTGACCAGTTTAATGTGTTTTGTGCAGTAGAAGTAAACCCTGTAACAACAAAATTATTAATAACTGCAGCGTGTCTAAAATTTGGGGGTGATCCTGCTAAGTCAGCAAAGTCAGATGATGTATCTAATGTCCACGCTTGGGGTGCGTCTATACCATTAAAAGCAATAATTGTTTCACCGAAACGAACAAAATCCCAATAACCTTCAGAAGCAGTATTAAAGGTAGTGCCACCACTTTCATCTACAAAAGAGTTTGCAACTAATCTGTATAGTTTAGTAGCATCTCCAGCAAATATACTAACAACACCACTATCTGATTTAAAAGCTCTACCACCTTGTGATCTAGCTGTAAGTGCATTACTTGATGTATTGGATATAGAATTAAATGGTCTATAGCTGTTTACAGCAGGAAATACATTCTTAGCTTGAGTTGCACCAGGATTTACGTGATCTGGTAGGTCAGGTAGCCATTCTCCAAAAGGTACTTGCATTATTTTACGTTATCAAAATTGTTAATATTAATACCTGATCTTTGTACTAAAGGCGTACCATTATATTTATCTTTTTCGTCTGCCATTTCTACTTGTTGTAAAGCAGCTTCGTATTGACCTTTAAACTGTGCAACAGTTTGTGAATCCATACCACGAATAAATGTACTAGCAAAATACAATGCACCATATAAATATACATCAGGAAATTTATCTAAAATATTATTTGAGGTATTTGATGCTGACAAAGCAGTAAATGCTTTGTAATAAACTATGGTTGAACTGTATGAAGAATCTGGAGCAGGACTAAATCTAAACTTAGAACCTTCAATAGAATATGCTCTTGGTCTACCAGTTGTGCTAGATCCTTGTGTCTCAGCTTGATGAAAAGGAGACATAAGTTGTAATGCAGTTTTTGGGTCTGTTCCTAAAACAAAACTTCTTACTTGTAAAAAACCAGTAGGTAAAGATTCTTGTTCTTCGTCTATGGTAAAAGCAAGAGATGTTTCCATATCTCTAATTCTTAATCTACGATTAAAGTCAGCCTCAGTAAGATCAATAAAATCATCAATCTCTGAAGTTAAATCATCACGTGCTAAAAAATTAGCAATAGAAGTTTTTAAATTTGCGTATGTATCTAAAGCCATTATAGTCGTTTATCTCCTGTTCTAAAATACATATACTCATTGCTATTTACCATTTCTCGTATAAGAGCTTTTTGTTGTTCATTGTCTAACTTGTAAAAATTAGAATGACCAAATCTTTCTTTAGTTTTTAATTTTAAAGCAATTACTGGTATCTGTGCAATACGTTGAAACTCACCTTTTTGTGCTTCAGGTACATGATTACGAAATAATTTATTTTGTGCAAGTATTGGGGTAGCGTCTTGAGAACTTCTTACAACAAGTTTTCTTGATCCTCTGTCTATATGTATATCCTGATTAGGATTATATATATCAACCATATTACAGTTCCGTTGGATCTACATCATAAGCATCTACTAATATTCTCCAGCCATAAGTATCATTATAAAATACTAAACCAATACCAGTATTTTCTGTAGTAAGAGTTAAATCATTAGTAGCACCTTGTATTTTTTTACCATTTCTTGCAACTGTTAAGTTGTTATTATCAAATGATGCAGCAGCATCAAGTATATGAATAGTATTACCAGCAACAGGGCTAGAAGGTAATGTAATTGTAAATGCTCCACCTGAAGTATCAGCCAATATATTATCACCAGCTACAGCAGTATAGTTAGCTGTTTTAGTAAGTTCATAAATTTTAACAGAATCTACATAGGCTTTAATAGATTGTTGAGATGCAATAGCAGTAGCACTATTAGAAGCCATATCATCTTCATCTACAAAACTTTTACCATCTAATATATTTAATTCGGCTGCATTTGAAGTTACTGCTGTACCATTAATAGATAAAGCATCTGTTTCTAAAGTACCATCAATATCAGCATTACCAGATATATCTAAACTTGCAGCATCTACTTCACCAGTAACAGTAATAGAATCTACAAATGTATCTTTAAAACGTAAAGAGGTTGTACCTAAATCTACATCTGAATCTGTCTCTGGTGCTAATACACCATCAGCTAAAGTTGCTTGTACTGTACCTGCACATCTTAAACTAAATTTATCAGCACTATGATCGTAAAAAATCTCACCTGCGTTAATTGATGAGTTATCACCAAATTGTATAATACCTATGTTGTTTAAATTACCTGAAATAAAAATGCCTGGTCTAGTATCATCTTCAACAAATATTGGTGCTAGTGAACTTTGCGTTGAATGATTAATAGCATCTCTAACTACGTGCAATTTAGCAAGTGGTGTGCCTTCATTAATACCTACACTTACAGGTATTTCTTTAAATATATTTTCTATAGTCATTTTCTTAGTGGCAGTTGCACTGGTGTCTACTATAGGTAATACATCATCTGATGCACTAGACGTTAATGCTGTCAAATCACTAATCTTACTATCAGCCATGTTTTATCCTCTTTCTTAAATTCTTAAATTGTTTAGTCTTTTTTTGTTGTTCAGAGCTATGCTCTTTTTGTTTTAATATTTTTACTAATTCTTCAAATGTCATTAGTTCTGAATTGGGGTATTAGTAAAGTAAGAAACGCCAACACCATCTTCTCGTATAATGTTGTCACCTGTTTCTAATAATAAATAAGTTAAATCTTCTAGGTTTAAAGCATCGTTAGGCACATCTGTCCTACGATTACGGTATCTGTCTTGACTTCGTATTGATATAAATAATGGTCTCATTACTGACTAAGTTCTGTTACTCTAGCGGTTCCATTATTATCACCTACTCTTAGTACAGCTACTTTATCAGATCCAGCTACTCTAAAATACTCAACAGTAAATGCTGGTAAAATAAATGATGATGAAGATGCAGTTGGTGCAGAAGAAATTTCTACGTAAGCGTCTACAGTTGTAACAATTCTAATATCTCTTGTCTGTGCATTAATCGCATTAGAAGCAGCAGATGATGTACCTACAGCTACAGTTTGCGTTGCACCCATTTTAAATGTTGTTGGAGCTTTCATGTTCTTTCCTTATAAATAAAAGGTGGGGAGCCGAAGCTCCCACACCTAATTAGTATTATTGGTTAATGTCTGCAATGATACCGTGTGCGGCTTCATTTCTAACTTCCAAAGTATACTCAACTAAAAGTTGTTTCTTTTCAGAGTCACCAGTTTTGGCAAGATCCTGAATTTCGAAATCTCTTAGGTAAGCAGTAGCCATCATATCACGCTGGATAAGAAATACATTCTTATCGTTTGTGGTAGCCATTACTCTGTTTGGCATAATTCTAACATCACCGAAATCAGACGAATAAACGTCAATCGCAGCATATTCAGTTTTATCACCAGCAGGTCCAAAACGAGTTGTATTAGCATTAAAGCCAGATATAACTTGTTTTACAGATGGAGGGCATACTAGCATATCCATGTCACCGCCAGAAGTATAAACTTCTTTGATAACTGTTTTTAGGATAGCTTCAGTAAGGTCTCTGTCTGTACCATCACCAGGTAAGTCAGTTCCAGAACCAGTAGAAAGTGTACCGTTTGTTCCTGCATCACCGTTACTTGCAATCCAAGTAGGAATTGATCCTAGCTCTCTAGCAGCGGTTGCAGAACCAGCAACTTGAAGATTAGGCTCGATAATATCGAACTCCATGTCTTTCTTTAGTTCTTTAGATTTTTTAGCAATTTGATAAGCCATTTCATCAGCTCTACCAGCAGCATCTACTGCAGATTGAGTTCCAGAAAGTGCGATCACTTTGTCAGAAATTTGACAATAGTTAAATGCTCTAGTTGTTGCAGTCATAGCATCAATAGTTGCATCATCACCTTCAATAACTGCGTTAGTT
>VMHT01059465.1_pt1 | contig 13108 bp, 13 predicted proteins | sample 4693611 | NCBI WGS metagenome assembly VMHT01 (sample SAMN12280063, study PRJNA550983) | marine metagenome | isolation source: seawater sampled from same location over 5 years 0.02-0.2 micron viral filtrate | place: USA: collected off the coast of southern California halfway between the port... ... | reverse complement strand
TTATGAAGACATCAGCGAGGAAAAGTATCAGGAGTTAGTACAGCAGATGCCTGTGGGTGTGAATTGGAATGACCTTGAACAGTTTGAACAAGAAGATAATACTACAGGTAGTCAAGAGTTAGCGTGTGTAGGTGGAGCATGTGAAATAGTGTAGATAAAACTAAGGGGCCTTAAGTGGCCCCTTTTTTATTCTTCTCCTGCTGAAAGTGCTGTACCTGCAATGTTACCTCTTCTGGTCAGCTTTTCTAAACTAAGCAATAGCTGTTGAGAAATGTCAACACCACCCTTTTCGGCGGCAATCGCGGCTTTTTGAAGACTAATCATTTTATCTATACTAGAAGGTCTAATCTGAAGTCCTGCTAAGAAAGCAGGTAAAGCGCTTTTAAAAATTATTCCTATTTTAGGCTCAGACAACGCTTTTTGTTCAGCACCTGCTAGTGTTAAAGCAAAACTCTGTTGAGTCTTATCCGTTCTGGACAGTATAATTAAATTTTCTAACATTTCGTCCATCTTAGAAGGAACACCAGTTCCTTTAAATAATTCATTAAAAGTTTCTCTAAAGCGAGGCTGTTTTAGCTTGTTAGCAAACTGTTGAGCAGAGCCTATAGCATCGTCAGGAGAGGTACGCAACATTTCATCTAAGAAACCTCTTCTAATACCTTCTAAAGGGTCTACATCTAAACCTTTAAGCATTTCGTTATACTCATTAATTTCTCTCTGAGAAGAACCTTTAGGTGGTTTTGGTAAATCCTTTTTAAAATTAGCGGCCGCTTTACGTAGTTGTTTTATTTGAATCAACCCTTCCGACAAACCATCTTGAGTTAAAATACGACCGATTTTAGCAGGGTCGTTATTTTTCATAGCGGCCTTTAGCCACTCAGCCGTTACAACTTGTCTACCTTTTCTATAATAGGCTGTAACATCAGCATACTCTTTCTGAAGGGTGGGAGACAAACGACTAGCGGCTTCGTCCATACCTGACTCTATCAGTCTTTGATGTTTAATTAGAACGTCTACTAAATTATTATCTGGATTAGAGGAAGCACGTAAATCAGAAATAGTGCTTTTAATTTTAGATAGTCGCTGATGTGCTTCATAAAAGTTTAAGTTATCAGGAGTTGCCTTAAGGTCTGATATTACCTGCGCTACACCCCCTCTAGCTGTTGTTCTCTCAATTACTTTTCCTTCTTTAGTAACTTTAGGTTGCGCCCTATACTGACCGCTTTGTCCTATTTCATCGGCAAGTTCTCTAGCTTGTTGTCTTATGTCTACAGCAACTCCTTTACCTTTAATTGCCAACCCTTTGTAGAGAGGGTCAACAATTTTAGCAAGGGCATTATCATTCTGTGCGATAAAAGCTTGAAGAACCTTACCTTGCTTACGCGGCCCTTGGTTTGCAAACATGCCTACCATGTCTTCTATTTGCTTACCCATGAACTGTCCGTAGATGTTAAAATAATTCTCTACAGTACCGCGAGTAAATTTAGACACCTTAGCAATCTGCTCTAATAATTTAGGAACGTCTTTACCTGTAACCATTGAAGGTAATAAACTGCCTCCCATCTCTTTAAGCTGTTCCTGTAGTTTAGCTACTTGGTTAATACTAGTATCGGCTAAACCCGCTTTACCTGCTATAGGTTTTTTCTTAGGAAACTTATCTCGTAGAACTTTAGCACCTTCTTTAGTAACTCTATAACCTTTAGCCACAGTAGGCAAACCTAAGCTCCCTGCTGAAGAGTAAATAAAGTCAGTTTCTGCGGCATCCCACGCTTGTTCAAAAGCCTCTGAAGGATCAAACTCTTCACCAGACACTAGAGCGTCTACCGTATCATAAGAAAACTCTGTTGCCCCTAAAGCCCCTGCACTGGCTAAACTACCTCTAACTGCGCCTGTGACAACAGGTACAGCGGTTTTGATAATACCGTAAACACCTCTGTTAGGTAACTTCTGAGTTAAGCGTTGTCCCCATTGATAACCTTTTTTACCTTCAGGAATAGAAGCCGCTATAGAAGCCGACATACCCGCAATCATTTTCTTCCAATCAAAAGGATTAACTTCTTCACCTGAAGTTGTTTCGTAAGTTAGTGTATCTATAATATCACTAGGGTTGATGTTTTCTGCTGACCAAGCAGAGTCTAATTTATATAATATATCTGGATCTGTCACTGCGCCAGTCTTATTAACGGTCATAGGCATATCGACAGCAGGAACAGCCGTAGGGGAATCCGCCATTCCTTTGGTAGGAATAGATTCTCCACGTAGCAACGCTAAGGTTACAGGATCAGTTACTTGATTTGTAGTTGCTACCATTATTATTAATCCTCTTTAACGGGGGTGAGCGCGCGAAACCACAAAGGTTTTCCGTTACTATCTACTAAAGGAGCGCCTGTTTCATCTGATAAGGTGTAGTATACTTCTGGTTTACCTTGTGCATTCACAATAGTTTTAGTGAACTCTCCATACGCGGGGTTTGACCAATCTATTTCAGCAGGTTTACCCATTAAGGTAGCTCTAAAACCTTGATAGTGCTTTTTAACAAGGTCAAGTTGCTTTCTAAATCGCGCATCACCGACAGTAGGGTCAAGATTACCAAGCGCATTCTGTAATAGTTCAAGCTCTTTTAAGTTTAAAGCACCTAAACCTGTAGCGCCTACTGCTGAACCCTCACGTAGTTCCATTAAGGTGTCCCTAGCAATTCGCGACTGTAATGTTTCAGTTAATTTCTGTAAATATTTTGCATCGGTTCCAGGAACAAACTTCATTAGCGGATGAAAAATAACCAAATTTGCTGGTTGATAACTTTCGGTCAAGGTTTTAGCTTCATTAACAAAACCAATCTGTCTATCAATGTCGTTTAAAGTTTCCTGAGTTTTTTGTTTTTTAGCTATAAGTTTATTCGCTGAATCCCTAGTAGCTACACCTTCTTGTTCCATTTTACCTAGAGTTTCGTTAAACACGTCATAGGTTCCATCCTCTTTAACTTCTATACTAAACTTAGGTAGTTCTACAATACCGAACGGTATACGCTGTGTACCATCGGGAAGTGAACTATATTTAATTTTCTGTCCAGTCACCAAGTCAACTTCTTCAGTAATTTCTCTGTTTTCGCTAATTTTTACTTCGCGAACAAGGGTTTGATTAGCTGGTTTACTTAAATCATGGAACTGAACATATGACTGACCATCAGTTTTAGTAACTTCTACTTTTTCTAAATCGTCAGAGTCAGGAAGTTCTGAGGTTCCTATAGTATAAACTTCAGATACTTTGTCACCCTCTCTTTTGTACAGTATTTTTACTAATTCACCTTTCTTTACTACTGTCTCCGTAAAGTATTTAGCCGCATTAGGATTAGAAGTTCCCTCAATTTTGGCATCATATTGTTTAGTTATATTACCCTCAGAGTCAAACACAGCTAACTTGTTTTTTCCGTTTACGCTGATTGTTTCCATAGTTATTTTGTTAGAAGCGGCTTCCTTAATAAAGTTTTTCATGTTTGCAGGAGTGATTAAACCTTGTAAGGCTAGTGCACCATAACCTTTATTAGGGTAGGTTCTATCCAAGTATTCTGCAAATTGAGTACGCTGTTGATTTAATTGTGTTATTCCTTTTTGTTTTTCATCTTCAAGCTCTTGTTCCTGTAAAATAGCATTTCTCTGTGCTATTGTCCTAGCGGCTCCTACTTGATTTCCTGAAGACATTTGTAACTTAGCAAGCTGAGTTAAATCTTCAGGATTTTCAGGATTCATATTAGGAAGTAATTTTTCTAGTTGTTCCATAGGAGTATCTGGTATTTCAAAGCCTCCTAGTTTACCAAAAAGCTTACTTACGGCTCTACCGCCACTTGCGGCTTCTTGAGCAAGTCTTTGATTTCTTGTAAGAGGTTGAATTGGTTGCGTAGGGGTCCCTGTTAATAAACTCACTAAATCTCTATCTGCCATTATATTGTCCTATTAATAGTTTGTTATTAAGTTTTAGGCTTTGGGGCTAATGCCGCCAGAGCCGCCAGAACCGCCACTAGCTCCCATAGTAAGTGCAGTTTCTAACGTACCTAATAAGTCATTAAAAAACCCGCTTCTAGCGTCATCCTTAGCCGCTTGCGCTCCAAAAATACCGCCTACACGTTCTCCTGTTTCACGGTTATAACCTGTGCCTAATGTTTGTCCAATGTAACCACCTTCCTTATCAAACAAGGTTTTTAACATTGATTCAACATTTAAGGCCGCACCGGTTTCTCTGCCGCTTTGTGCTAAGGATGCTGTAGGAGTTGCTAGCTTGTAAAGTTCACTTAGTTGTTGCTGTGGTACATAACCTAGACCCATAAGACCGCTAGCTAGACCATAAGCTTGCTGTCTGTCTGCTTGAGACTGTCCATAAGCATTATAGAAAGCTTCGTTACGTGCTTGTTCTTGAGCTAAAGCTTGTGCAAATTGCTCTGGACTACCACCGTATTGAGAAGTCATTAAACCTAATCTACCTTGACCTAATAGTCTATTTTCTAAAGCAAGTTGCTGACGTTCTTCCTCAGGCCGTTGTATAGCTCTTAATTGCTCATATAAAGCCTGTTGTCGCTCAAGAGGATCTCCGCCTAGCTCATCTAGGAAACTTCCTGACATGCCGAATAAACGGTCTTGTATAGCTTGTTGTTCGGGGGACAAGTTCATGTCGAACCCACCTTCAGCAGTACCTTGTACTCCGCCTAAGCTAGATGTGACACTAAAGGGTACAAACTGTGACTGCTCGTATCCTTGCTCACCTACAGCAGTACCACGAGCTAAGGTTTCGTCCCTAAAATCTGTTTTTCTTTTTATATCTCTTTTTAAGTTCTTATAAGCTTGACCTGATGATAACAAGTCCGATAGAAAACCCATTAGTAACTCCCTCCGCTAATTGTACCTGCTAAAGTTCCCGCAATATTAGCGGCTGATAGTGTAGGGACTGTGACTGTCCCTGTGAATGTTGGCCCTGCTAAGTCTGCTTTAGTTGTGACAGCCGTAGCAATGGCGTTAAACTCTTCGTGTATTTCCGTTCCTTTAACTATTTTAGCCGCATTACCAGACGGCAAAGTATCCTTAGACGCAAAGTCCGTAGTTCTTGTATAATTACTCATTAAATAAGTCTCCCTAATAATACGTTAATGTCAATTTTTTGTATGGAAAATTCTGATCCGCTAATTGTTGATTCTAAACCTACAGTAACTGTTGTTCCATGTCCTGAACCCTGTACGCTAGGTACTTGTATTTCTGTTCCTAAGGAGTATTCAAAAGAAGGCTCAGTAGCAGGAACTTTAGCACCACTAGGGTTAGTAGGATCTACCAACTTTTCTGTAAAATCAGCAGTTGCTCCTACAGGAGTATTTACACTAGAAATACCGTACTCTGCAACTCCATAAAAAGCTGTAGTTGCATTAGTTTTTCCGGATATAAAAGTTTGTTTGTAGTAAGAATCTGAATAATCATATCCCCAATTAAGAACGGATTGTGCCGCCGCATCCCCAATAATTGTCATTTTAAACTTTTTAAGGAATTTAATATTAGATGAATTTCCAAAATCTAACGGGTTGCTAAAGTATGCTAATTGATAGGAAGATGTGGAGTAAGTTTGTGTTGACCCTACAAGAGTACATAATTTATCAGTAAAGCCTCTGTACTCATAAATACCCCCTTGTCTTCCCATGTATATCTTACCGTCCTGTGTTCTTGTGTAACACAAAGCAATAGGAGTTGACCACGTTGTAACCCTGTGTGATCCATCAGGTAACGCTTGTCTCATGTCAAAACAATACGTTATATTGTTATTAGGTAAAGTTAAAAGATAAAAAGCTTCCTCTGGACTGTACATAGACTTAACAGGAGCTAATGTAGAGTCTGCTATTCTTTCCTCGTTGACATAACGTACTAAGTCATTCCTGACGTTTCTGCTAATGTCTCGCATGGGCATAGACTTTTCCTGTATAACTCTACCAAAGCTACGTACACCTGAATCCGATAGGAATATAATGTCAGTACCAGTGTGTTGTACAGAGTCTCTAGCAACGCAACCTACGCCCTCTACAGTGTCATGTAGTTTAAAGACACCTGATGTAACAACATCCTCCGCACCTTTGTACACAACAATAGATACTTTACCAAAAACAATAAGGAAACCATTGTGTGCCGCAAGCGCTACAATTTCATCGTGACCTGTAGGCCATACAGACGTTAAATCAATAGCTCCTGTTGCTCCCCCATTCCAATCATTACCATTTAAAGTATCTGACCAATATATTGTATGTTTGTTATTTGTAATATCCGCTATCCACAAACGACCAAAAGCCGCTAATACTTCATTGGCTTGATAAGGAGCATCTGCACTTCCTGCGGTTATAACACTAACTGTGTGGCTACTTCCTGATCCTGTTAAAGTAGGAGCCGTAGAAACCGCACCTGTTGTTTTATAAGTAAATTTAAAACCATCCCCTGCGTCATTTTTTGCTACAGTAAATAGTAAATTACTGTAATTAGAACCGCCTTGTATAGCAGTTACTTGTGCGTCTATACTACTGTAAGTTGCACTTCCTATACTTACTGTTGTAGTTCCATCAGCAACAACAAGTGTTGTTGTTTCAGAAGCGGTAGCGGTGACATTGTATACTCCAAAAACACCATTAGGCGCATCAAAGCCTGTAACTACTGACAGTTTTACAAGCCCTTGAGAACCAGAGTCAGTATAAACTAAAGGTTCATGTCCTCTTTGATAAAAATAAACATGATCGTTAAAGTTGACAACCTTCCAGTTATTAGCGTTTATAGTATAACCTGAAGGAGTTATGTCAGTTAAAGTTGATGTACCACTAAATATTTTATTGTTGCCCGCAGAGAAAACAACTTTATCGCCACTTTTATCTAAGGACTCAAAGATTGTTTCTACTTTTATATCTTTAGCTCCTCCTTGATTAGCAGATACTGTGTTTGTAGCTGTAGACAACAACACTGAGCCTTTCCTAGCTCCTACTCGTCCTAGCTTGTCAATAACACAATTAGTTGCAACAGACGCATAACTAGGGTCAAGACCCACAGGAGAGTCCTGCGTATTAATACCGCCAAACGCAGGTGCATTAATTGTTACGTTCTGTAATTGTTGAGCCACTATACTGGTCTCCAAATAGTTTCTTCTTCCTGTCTTGCAACATCAAGAGCAACCATGTCACCCAATGTTTGATCTGCGATAGCAAATAGCTCCGCTGAGGATGTACCACCAGTTTCCCCTCGCTCCCTTGAGGCCAAAGCTACTGCATAATGTATTACAGGATTAGAAGGAACATACAAGTTAGTACTGTCAGCAACCATAGGTGCTTTTTTATCCACAGCATTAACACGTATAATATACTCTTTGTCAGGTATAGGATATAGGTCAATTAAAGCTTCCCCTGTCTCACTAAAGCCATTCCAAGAGTAGTACACAGGTGAGCTATTAGGGACACCGCTGTTTAAGTAAGCATTGTTCATCCAGTGGGATGACACAGGCCTCATAAAGTAATTGGATGTATCATTAATAACATCCAGTGTTTTAAGGCTGACATCCGAATCAGTTAGCTGATAACTAAATGTATTAGCTACTGTGTTAATAGTAAATGTTGTACGTAGCGAAGACCAATCCCAAGAGTCCTCTACAATCCTTTTAGCATCGTTTACAAACTCTCCTATTAACTTAGAATAGCTGTTATCCGACACAGACGTAATTGTATCGTCTTCCCTTAGCCGCCTTAGTACACTTTGTACAAGTTGTAAATAAGTCATAAGAGTATGTATCCTTGCTTTGTGAATTTCATTAGTTGTTCCTTTGAACCCCTTTTGTTTTTTCTACTGTTCTCATTGCGCCTAATCCTAACATACCAAGAAGTACAGGCATCATTGTTGACAAATCAATTAAAGGAACAACGATTGTAGACTTGGATAAAGCAAGCGCAAAGTTTGCCAACGGGATAAGAAGAAAGTTACTCGCCATGCCAAGGCAACAAGTCCACCCAACAGCAGGTCTCCAACCAGAGACAAAAAGCGACTTATGTCCTGCGCTAATCTTGTTAATTTCAATTTGCCCTTTAGCAAGTTCTTGTGCGTGTTTTTCTGCCATTGTTGTAATTTCATGCACAAGCGCATTCTTTTTATCTTTGTCCTCTATAAATTTATCCAGTAAACCTGAGACAGGGCCAATTAATGAAGTAATGATGGACATTATGCAGTCCTTTTCCACATGTATACAACAATGGACGGTTGTATGTTGTTATGAGCTTGTCCACCACCAGTTGCTGTAGTTGCTCTAGTTAATGATGTTCCGTCTAATTCACTTATAATATGTCCGCCGCTTCCTTGTTTTTCCATATTAGGTTCATTATCATATTGAACAGTATGTGTATGGCTAGGAATTTGATCAACAGTCAACGTGTGTGTTTTAGCACCTATTGTTTCTTCCGCTGTATCAAAATCAGTGTCAGTAGCGTCTAAGCTTACAAGCGCTCTGCCTGCGCCAAAGACAGCCCAAGTACCTCCAAATAAATCAGCAGGTGACTGAGCATTAACGGAAATATAAACAGCACCTACAGGATAAGCTTGCAATGCTCCTGCTATTTCTACTACAGCGTTAGAACTATTTTTTGAATATAGTTTTTTATCAGCAGTATTAACTGCTAACTCAGCGCCACTTGAAGTTTGTGTAAGATTTCCTGCGGTAGGCACTGCGTCCGCTGTAGAACTTACTTTAGTTAATAGAGTAGTCATAATTATTTCTTACCTAATAGTTGTTTAACAGTGTCACTTTCATATATACGTAAACCTAACCAAACAATAGTAAACAAAGAAGCAATAGGTGGTAGCCATGCGCCTAGTGTTAATACTGCTGTTGAAGCCGCCGCTATATCCACTACTTCCTTAGTTTCTCCGATCATTATTTTATCCTTAAAATTTTTCATTATAGAAGTTAAAAAAATACTGCATATAGCGCAAACCCAAAAATAACAAGGGCTAGTGCAAGACCCCACCAAGTGTTTGAATCCGACCAATCTTGACCTGAAATCATTCAAATATTTCCGTTGTCTCTGGGTCTACATATTTAGGTTTACAATAAGCTCTTACAGGTACAGGGTATGCTTCTTTAAATGTAATTCCTGCTGTACCCTCAATGCCTTGTAGGCTAATACTTCTACTAAAGTATGTGCATTTGTTGATATCGGCCCATACACCATACTCTTCCGTTTCTATAACAAGACCATCAGCAGTTAGTGTCTCTAACATTAATGCAAACACCAACTGTTTCACCTAATAACCTTGTCCTTTACATCAACCCATTGAACCTGACAACGACAGTCTACAGGCTCGTACTTATTACTGGGTCTTGATAGTTCTTGACACATATAAATACAGTGTGACTTCTTTAAATAATAAAGTGTCTGCTCATCAACTACTTCGCCATTGACAAAAAATAGAAGGGCAAACACCATTTTCATTGTTTAGCCAGTAGTGCCTGTACTAACGCAGAGATTTGATCGTTAGTCTTTTCCTGTATCTTCTCTTGTCTAGCCAATGACTCTACAATTGCATCAACCTTAGTCTCTGTTACAGCTTGTGCTTGTCCGTTTTCAGCGGCCTTCTTAGCAGTCTCTTTAACTATGACTTCGATTCTTTTAACTTCCTTAGTAGTAGTCTCTGCATTAGCCTGTGCCGCACCGTAAGAGATAGCACCGACAAACAAACTGACTACTAATGGAATAGCCCAAGTAGGAATTACAATACCTTTATCACTCACCACGGAACCTCCGCAACTACTGATGGAGCCTTAGACTCAGCTATTTGATTTGCAATAGAAGCCTCAATGTCAGCTACAGTAATCTGAGCACAGTCCTTTACCCAGCCTACAGCCATCTCTTCTGTAATGTCATCAAATGCTACAAAGTCATCTGAGTCTGCGTCTGGTGTAAAACTGCAAGTACCATAAGAACTCCCGTAATGAGTTACTGCGTCATCACCAGTTCCTACTTCCTCGCTATCACTTGCTCGCCAGTGTGCAACGATTACACCATCGTCACTTGAGTTTCTTTCGAGCTGTACTACTGTCCATACTACTGCCATTTTTCTATTCCTCTAGTTGAGCGACACGTTGCCGCAGTGATTGAATTTCTTTGATTAACATTGGTACTAATTTACTGTAGTCAACACCCATCATGTCATCTGGAGTGTCACCTTGAGTTACTGCATCTGGTGCTACCTCAAGTAACTCTTGAGCAACCATTCCGTAGTCTTGATGCTCACCGTCAGCTTTCCAATCGAACTGTCTGACTTGGATAGCATCGACTTTAGAGCCTGAGTCATCAGAGTCTTTGATGTTTTCTTTGAGTCTTTCATCGGATGATGTGTTGTATGCTGTAGCACTTGTAGTACTGGTGATGCTACCGACATAGGGGCTTCCGCCTATGTTTGTAAAGCGAATCATAGTTGCAGTGCCAGAGAAGTCTCTTACTATCTCTAAGGAAGGGATAACATTACTACTTGGCGATCCGTTTAAGGTGAGTCCATAGTCCCCAGCAGAAGTACCGCCCACAAGTACAGAACTATTGGTAACGCTCATTGTTATGCCTGTCGATGACCCTGCCCGCATATCAATTCTGTCACCATTATGGACATATTCTATTCTGCCGACATTAATGCCTTGATCTTTGAATTTAATCAGCCCACTTCTATTTGCAGAAGCACTATCAAATATTAATTCTGGGTCGCCACCACTTGTCGATTTTATGTTAAGTGAGGAATTGCCTAAAGCGCTAAGTAAATTTAAATGCGTTGCGTTTGCCGTCCCAGATAGGTAGAGGTTGCGCCAACGATGTGTATCTGTACCATCATCGTAGCCCAAATCTATAGTTCCATTTGTATCTGCACCATTAAGTCTGGGTAAAATACTGCTCGCTTGGAAGCGTATTCCTGAATGACTGGCCTTACCATCAATGTGCAAATCACCATTAGCAGTACCAATACTACCCACCACAGTCCCAGTGTCTTTCCTAAAGTCTAAAAGGCTACCATCGCTACTCAAACGATTTAAGGTTAGGCAATTACCACCAGATTTAGTGATGCTTGTGTGGCCTGTGGATTGCATTCTGATTCCGACAGTGCTGTCATCGTCTGCGGTTTTGCCGATTAATAGGTTGCCACCCGATGTCAGTTTCATACGCTGTTGATTGCTAGTTGTAAAAGACATTGAGCCAGAAGTTTGACTTCCTGAATCTGTATCGGAATATATTTCAGCAACCGAATTAGTGCCGTTTACAAATGTTATCTTGCCGCCATCAGCACCGTTTGATGCTGTAGAGCCTATGTTTAATACACCTCTATTCCCAGAACCAATGATGCCAACATAAGTTCTTGCTGATACTCCATCTGCTCTTACATCTCCATCTGCAACACCAACTCCCAAATTTACACCACTAGCAAAACTTGCAGTCCCATCCGTCTTGATAAAGAAGTCAGATGAGCGAGTACCACCGCCTAATCCCATGCCTAATGAAGATACTGAGATACTGCCTTTTTGAACGCTGTCTTGATACATAGCAATAATATTGCCTGAGTTTGACAGTCTATTTAAATATAGAGGGGCATCGCCAGATCGAGTTGCATCAATAGTTCCGTTGTTGTTAAGAACAGTTCCTTGTGCCGAAAAGGTAGTAGCAGTTTTACCCACGAGCAAATTACCGCCCGATGTGAGCCTCATCTTTTCACCACCACTAGTACCAAAAACCATAAAACCACTGTCATAGTTAAATTGATAAACATCAGTTCCAACTAATTGAAGTTGGAAACCATCACCAGCAGCAAAACCTGTGCTATCGTTTTGTAATGCAAAAATTGAGTTTCCTGAACCACCATTAACAGTTAAATTTCTTGTTGGTGCTGTTATTCCAATACCCACGTTGCCTGACGAGTTGATAGATAAATATTCGCTTAGACTATTGTTAGCATCTACTTGTCTGCCGATTGAAAATCTGTGGTTTGTGCCAATTCCCATCTGCCAGTATTTTTCATTAGTGCCACCAGTACTACGAGTAAAGGTTTGATATACAGAATTATCACCACCTGAATTTAACTCAAATTTAGTTGTCGGGACAGTGGTCATGCCAATGCCAAGTTTGCCATTTGTAAGATTTAGATTACCAAGACTCGAAAGACGCATCCTTTCATAAATGCTTGTTTGAGAAGTTCCGTTGTTTATGTAAAAAACTAAATCGCCATTCCACCCTGATCCATTTCTTACAGAAGCAATTTGGGAAAGGTTCCAATCTGGGTAAGTATCATCGTATTGACCAAATGTTAGCGCACCCCCTGCACCACTAGAACCACTACTAGAGTAACTGCCAGAGGTTGTTATTTTTGCAACCTCCATAACAGTATTTGCTGTTTGAGCAACCTTCGCAGTAAGCCCTGTGCTTGTCACGCTACCTGAGAAAGTGGCGGCTCCACCGTCAGCAATACTCAACCCATTGCTCGTGCCAAAATGCACTAACTCTATTTTACGATTGGCTTGAGTACCGTCATAAACATAACGTAAAGTACCACTTAAATTTGCACCGTTATCTTTACCAAAGAGAAACTCAGTTTTACGTCCGTTCGATGTTTGACCTGTATTAATAATTTTAGACATAGCATCTACATTGCCACTACCTCTAATATCAAGAAGGGATGTAGCCGCAGATGTCATACCAATCGAAAGTGAGCCGTTGGGGATGATGACGTTTTGACTAGAATCTATTGTCAGGGCTTCAGTTGATCCGTTTGAAGTTAATTTCATGCCACCTGCAACAGTGCCAAAAATTTGACCTTTTATTACTCCAGATGCTTGAAAATCAACGCCTCCAATGTTTCCTGAAGTACGCGTGGAGTTTATGTTTAATCTGGTAAAACCAGAAGTTGAAATTGTTGCATCTGCGTTTGTAGTAAGCCCTGCGCTTGTCACTGACCCACTGAAGACTGCTGAAGACGCTCCATTGTAACCGTCAAACTTTAGTACGTTTGAACCATCACTGTGAATCTGCCAATAGTTCGTGTTGTTTCGCTGAAGAAGTAAATGACCATCACCCGATGATGCTACG
>VMHT01103031.1_pt1 | contig 13110 bp, 21 predicted proteins | sample 4693611 | NCBI WGS metagenome assembly VMHT01 (sample SAMN12280063, study PRJNA550983) | marine metagenome | isolation source: seawater sampled from same location over 5 years 0.02-0.2 micron viral filtrate | place: USA: collected off the coast of southern California halfway between the port... ... | reverse complement strand
TAACATCTCATAAGCAGTGCTCATTGACTGCATGCTAGTATCCATTCCAGCCAAAGAGGTTAAATAATCAGAAAACCCGATTAGATCTTGCACCAACTCCAAGCGTTCATCATAGGTCGAAGGTAACACAGCCACGGGGCCTCTCATAAAAGCCCATTTGATAACGTCTTCATCACTAAAATTCTGGGCAAATTGATTTAAAGAAATCATAACAGCACTCATTTCATCGCCCATAGATCCGGACCAATCGACAATGAACAAGACATCTGTGTCTTTCATTTCCTCGCCCCAGTCTGCTATTCCATCGCAATCGTCATCAAGACCATTACATATTTCTGCTTGAGGTACTACTTCACCTTTACAATAATATGGAACAAAGTTTTCTTCATCATCATAATTACCCCAAGTCCCAGTATCGCAAGTCATTTCGCCGGGAACACAAATACCAACCATCAAGGTACCTTCTGGGCCTGTATAACATGCACCATAAAGATCTTCATCAATTTCTTGATTGCAATTATCATCAAAGTTATTACATTCTTCTTGATTTAACTCCATTCCAATTAAAGGTTCGCAAACAGCACTTGGGTCACCTGAAGGAACCCAATAGCATAAAGCATAACATTCTGTCATCGCAAGATTTATACAGCCAGGATCCAAACATTGGCAAGTTTTATATCCTTGACCACATATAAGAGGATCATCTTGGCATGGAAATAGTACCCCAATATCTTGTATGGTACATACGCAATCTAAATTTTCGTCTATTTGACTGTCACAGTCATTGTCCAAACCATCGCACACTTCATCTAATTCAGGTGGCGCCGTACATGATATCCAATTACCACTATAACACATTTCGTATCCGGCGCCACATGCTGTAGTACAAGGCTGAATTAGCTCTTCATCGATGTCTCCATCACAGTCGTCGTCGACGCCGTTGCACTCTTCTGGAGGCAGAACACCACATTTATCACAATCGTTTAATTGGCCTTCGTCGATTTCACCATCACAATCATCATCTTCATAATTACACAATTCTTCTTCACAGACCGTAGTGCAGTCTGTATACTGGATTAATCCTTTATTGCAAACTTTATCTTGAGTACCTGGATATCCTTCTTCAGTTTCACATTCGATTTCATCAATAAGATATTGTGATGGATCACACTCCATATATTGAAAGCATTCGCCTTCAGAATAAAGTGTTGGAGGATCGTCACAAATATTCATGCATATTTCTTTTCTCCAAATCGCATCCAATGGAGGACAGAAATACCATTCACAATTAATACATTCCGGCTCGGGCTCGGGTTCTTCTTCTTCCCAATAAGTGATTTCTGGCCATGTCTCTTCTATATCTTTTTCAGTAATAACATCTTCTGTGTTATTCGAACTGGAGTTGTGCTCTTGAACCACTTCGCTGCAAGATATCAACAACGTTGTTAACAAAAACATAAAAACCAGTTTTTTCATTTTACATCGCCCTCACGGTTTCCTAGGACTAAAAAGACCCTTCATATCATATTCATCTGTATCATCTAATTTATGTTCGTCCTCTAAAAAGCTATATTCATATAAATAAAATGTTCTATTATACAAGTCTACCAAAACTTTACCACATTTATAACAAGAATCATATTTTTTTAAAACAATTCCGGTCATTGAAATATCATAAGAAAAATTAGGCTCCATACTCCATTTTTTTGTTACACCACATTCAGCATCACCAACATAATAGTCATCAGCATATATTTCACTCTTAAATTTATTTATTTCTTTCCAAAATATTTTCATCTTATGCTCTCCAATATATTTGCTAGCGAGAGCCCGGCGCAATCGATTTTGTTTCTAGAAACATGATAATGACACACAATACCATTATATTTTCCTCTTGTCGCCTCTTTAACAACACCGGCATCTTCAACTTTTTCATTAATCATTGGAGTTTGAATTGGGATATCATAATGATCACACAACACTTTAATTAATTTTTTGTAAGCTTCAATCTGCACAGGATAATATCCTAAATGAGGACGTAGCTTAATCCCATGAACTCTGCTATCTTTGCAAATTGGTCTTTTGTTAAATCCCTTCTTGGTATAATAGTCGTTATATTTTAAATAATATGCATTAGAAAAGTCAATACCGATTGAATACTTATTAACCCCGCCGGCATGCCAAGCAATATTATTTGTATCGACATATTGGTAAATAATACCATCATTATCAATACAAAAGTGTGTTGAAATATTTCTTGCCTGTAAAACACGTTTACACTTTTCAGCTGAAGTAGTTGCATCCCAATGAGTAACAATCATATTTGGCTTTCTGGTGCGCCATGAGGATTTAAAACAATTGTTTGGCATCAAATCAATTTTTACATCCCAATCGATATCAACGTATTCGTCATTAATTAAAATATAATTTTTTAATTTTTTTAGATCTCTACCAGACAATAAACGTCTAAAAGTAATTGGGCCAACCATCCCATCAGCCTTAAGATCATGGTCTATTTGAAACCACTTAATAGAATCTATTAACTCAGAATCAAATTCAGTTAAATGATCATCAAACCAAGACGGATGCCAGCCATATCGCTTAGATGAGCGTTTATTATAATTTATTAATAACCACTTCACAATGAGACCCTCATTATATAAATAGTTTATTAATCCTTTAATTTTAGTTGTTTTCTAAATCTATTTCTGCCCGCGGGTACCGAGACATCAAATAAAATCTCCACATCTCTCTTAATTTATTCATAAAAGGACCAAGCTCTTCTTCCGAATATCCATTGGAGACGCCGGTTTGCCATATTTCCATTAAAACTTGATCCAATACAGTTCCTGCAGGTTCTCTTAGCGTTTTTGCTTTTTTATATATTCCAGTTACATGTGCTTTAGTTTCTGACTCACTAGTATAATAATCTTCTGCACTTTCAAGTGATTTCCAAATATTACCTTCTGGAACTTTCTTCTGTACTTTCATAAGAATATCAGTTGGCTGTGTACTATGTTCAAGCTCGTGTCTTAGGGAATCTTTTAATTCCGGTATCAGTTCAGAAAAAACTGAATGTTCATAATTTAAAGGTAACAAAACATCGACATATATATCTGACTGCATTCTTTGTTTTTCTGTTGCATCAAGAATAAAATCATACTTTGCATGCGCATAAACATAATTTGCTGCTTCCAAGCTTATATAAACATCTCTAACATTTGCTAGATCTTCCAACATCTCTTCTGTATCGAGTTTAAAAGATACCTCGCCTGTATTATTAAAAATATTTTTAATCTCATCTTCTTTTAGAGCGTTGATAACTTCTCTAGAGATAAGTGTTGTAAAATGCTCTAATTCTCGACCTTCTTTAAGATACTTCCGCCAATTTTCAAATAGGAGTTTCATATTAATGTCGCCCTCTTTTGAAGTTTACCAATTGGTTCTACGCTTACTGTATCATCTGAATCGAAACGAGCCCATATTTTTTGAGAATCTGGAGATTGATCTGTGCCACTAGAAAGATATCCGTGCTTTTTCATTAGATATTTATAAAATTTCGAGGTCCAAATGTCTTTAGCATCTTCAGCTTTCATAACAGGATCGACTGTATGATTTTCTCCATCTAAAAATAGATATAGTTTTGGCGTACCTTCTGAATTAATAAGAAAATATACTATCCCATCTCCAGCATCATGCGAAAAAATGTTATAATTATCAAACTTTTCTCCAGTATCTTGTAGGTTTTCTTTCCAGCGAGAATAATAGTTTAGAACTTCTTCTTGTCTTTGTGTACCCTTGGCAAAAGAAGGTACAGATCTTGGCTGTTCATATAAATATTTTCGCCAATTTTCAAATAGGAGTTTCATGGGTTTCCCCCTGAGAAAAAATATCTTGTACGCGCTCTAAAAAGGTCTCAAGATCCTCTCCTTCATGCGAATTAATATCTTTCCAGCTATCCGACGGGCCTGCGATCGGAATAGAAGCTATATAAATCCGCTCTTCGGGAGGCATATTAAAATCATAATCGATTATTGGCTGTCCTCGCCCCCAACGATGTTGCGAACTTTGTCCAGAATTGAAACTAAATTTGTCTGTTATAATATATTCTATCTGATTTTTATCTAAAGCCGGCTTGACGGTTTCATCAAGATATTTCCGCCAATTTTCAAGTAGGAGTTTCATGACTACAAACACTCCTCTTCATATTGTTCCTCACTTTCCATATATCCACATTTAAACCATTTCCATACAGTATTTTTTGCCATACTTTGAAGTTCTTCATCAGTATGATGAGTCCACGGGCGTACTAGTGTATAATAAAGAGCATCCGTCAATTCTTTTAATTTTGCGTCTTCATCCCCGCTTATGAGTTTTTTACCTTGACGCGCGGCTATGCCAAGGTTCAAGGCGGCATGTTTGATATATTGTTCTGAGCGCCCCATGCCTTCTTCGTTTAAGAATTTTCGCCAATTTTCAAATAGGAGTTTCATATTACTGTAGTCTCTTTATTGTATATTCGTTCCATTCTTGTAATTTCTGCAATGTATTTTCGATATTCCATCGTTTTGGTATGTTTCCAATTGGAAGAACGGCATGAAATATGAAAAGCCATCCTCTTAATATTAAGGTAAGCCCAACCTTTAAAGCAAAAAGAAAATGACTAAAATAAGCTTCATTATTGTTCTTCAAATGCTTCATTTCAGTCTCCTGAGGGGAATAATATATTCAACATATTATCGATTTGGGAAAAAACTTCAAAATGTTCTGAAGTCCACTTATTCGGATTAGATGACCCGTATACTTCCTTCATATGTTCAATTATGAATATCGAGATATCGTTTGCGACCGCTGCATTTTTAATTAAAAATTCTTTATGACGCCGCTTTTCTTCTACACTTTTCCATGGGCCTAAAATAACATTGTTATCTTCCGGGCTTTCCCCGCGGCCTTTTATTATAAATTTCATAATACTAAATAGTTATTTTTTTTATTAAAAATATTTTATTCTAGTACCTGCCACTTTATCAAACCAATCAGTAGTAACTCCCCAATTAGCATCTTGATTTTTACCCATATGATGATCGTAATGCCATGGCAGGTGTTTTTTACACCATTCAACATCTAAATGAGATTTTTTATGTATTAAATAATATCTTATCGCACAAACAACTAACGTATAATAAAATAAAGGAGATATAAAAATTGTTGGAATGTGTATAAATGACAAAACAAATAAACCCAAAATTTCTGATCTTACAGTTTTGTCAAAAAATCCTTTTTTATAGTCCTCATCATAATTATCATTTTGTCGTGATCTTCTATGATGTGTGTTCCAATGCGAAGCCCATGCGCTTTTCTTATTTTTACCTATACCATGCAAAACATATTTATGCATTGCCCACTCTAATAAATGTGAATACACAATCGCTAGCGGGATGGATAAAAGGTGCAGTAATGCAAGCAAGGTTATCCCATAGGTTTATACCTCTAAAATAACTAGAAGGTACACATTCAAATCTATGAAAATATTTTATTTTTCATCTCTTTTATAAGCAGGAGTATGGGCCCTTTTCTTTTGTCTCAAATATTCACTAGGCTCCATTTGATGCATAGCAGTGGGAACTGCGCTAGCCGCTCCTATCCACTGTGCGGCTTTTTTTATAGAATCAATATATCTCTGAATAATTACTAACTCTTCTGGTATATCATTTGTTGAACCGTCACTAAAAAGTGGTGTTTGAGCTTGTTTGCTGACATTTAAAATTTTAGTTTCTAAATTATCAGCTGCTATAGAAGCTCGGTTAGCCATTTTAATAATACCGTTGATCCCGCCGGGATCAACTTCAGTTTTTTTGCTAATTTCGTTTATTTCTTCTTTAATAATTTCTTTTAATCGTTGTTTTGTAATATTCATTTTGTTAATCCGCCCATCAACATAATTGCAACTAAACCAGGCACATTTTCTTTTATATACACTCCAGAAAATAGTGTCTCTGTTCTTCCTCCAACATAGGAGATCGCAGCATCTAAATGCTGGCTTATCTCCGGATCCTCTGCCATAGCAGGCGGCACAACCAAGAGTAAAGCACCTATTTTCGACTTTTCTTGTGTTGTTGGACATGGAGACCGTTTAACACAGTTCTGAAGGATTGTGGCACCTAAACCATGGGTCTCTGTGTCTCTTATCATTGTTGTTCCGATCAACATTCTTCCTTCTGCCCCCATACATCTTTCCAAATCTTTTGAATCAAAGGACTGTATTGGAGACTTTTCTGAAGCTAGCTTAAAAGTTTGAGTTAAGAGCTTCGCAAATGCAGTATTTGCCGTCGGCAATAAATTCATAATTCCAACCTTGCCTCGAAGAAATTTAACTTGTCTTTCGTTATCAAGAATAATATGCGGAGAATTTTTAAGATCGTTAGCCAGCAACAGTGCATTTTCTGCAATTGTTTTATTTAGTAATTCTTGAGCACTTGGCCAAGTCATAACATAAAAAACTTTGCCTTCACCTTGTACTGAGTTCAGATATCTATTAAAAACATTGTTTAGAGCGAAACAAGCACTTCCTGTGCCTCCGCCTCCTCCGGCCAAAACAAAAATCCAATCAACTTTACCCAATTTTGTTCTTAAAGCGTCTTCTACAACCGCACTGTTCTGCCCAAAAACACTTTTGCCAAATTTAACATTTTTAGCGACACCGTCGGCGTCTGGGATTAATACAAGATTTTTCTCTTCAACTCCTTCAGGCTGATCTTTATCTGTTGTATTAATGAGAAGTGTTTTTTCGAATCCAAGATCTAGAAAAGCTTTTGCTAGTTTACCTCCGCCCCCGCCGACTCCGATAAAAGCACAGTTTAGCGCGCAATTAACAGCGTTATCTGGTAATAGATTAGCATCTTCTACATCTTCTGCTTCCCCATAATGATCTACAAAATCAAAATCATCAAGATCGCTCATGATATCTTCTTCATCTTTCATCAAGCTTTTCCCTTCTTCTGCTTCATCGTGCGTTTAAGATCTGGTTTTGGCACTCTTTTTTTAGGAGGGCCTGCAGCTTCTTCGCTATACCCTGGAACGTCTCTGAATCTTCCGTACGTCCATTCCTCATCATCTACATTTTCTTTTGTGACTTTCGATTTATTTAATTTGTTGGTGGCTTTATGATCAATTTCGTTTGATATAATACGACCATCATTTTTAGTTAAAAATTCATCTGAACCTTTAACTTTACCTGTAATTCTAACTTTTTTTCCACTTTTAAGCACAGCTGTATAAGGAGGAGTTAATTTGGCTTCTTTTAAAATACTTTTAAGCTCTTCTTTAATAATTTGTTTTAGTTGTTGTTTTGTAATTTTCATATTAACCTCTCCTCGGATCAGGCTTATGAGGATCTTTTTTGCCTTTTCTTATGGCTTCACGCGATTCTTTTTCTTTTTGGCGCGCCCAATGCCCAGGCGGAGCCGGGCCCCGACGCCGTTTTCCACTATCATCAGTCCAGTCCTCTTCTAATCTGTCTTTCGGCCCATGGGAACGAGTTAGATCTATTGGGATTTCAACACCAAGCGTCCGAGCCAAATATTCAATTTTAAGAGCATTATCACTGATCATATTAGAGTTTTCTTCAATTCCGTCCCAAGGCTCTCTGAATTCATGTGGCGTTATATGACGATCAGCAGCCATTGTTTCGTGCACTTCGCCATAACAATCATTTCTTTCCTTTAAAACTTCTTTAATAAGTTTTTGTAGTTGTTCTTTTGTAATTTTCATTAATCTGTATCTCCATCACCAATAGCCCAATCATATTCTTTTGCGTATTCTTCATCTTCTTTTTTCCAAATAAGTCGAAGAACCTCATAAATATGTTCTTTTTCCAACGTGATATACAATTCACCTAAATTTTGGCGCGCCTCCATGGAGGACATTTTGTCCTTCCTTAAATCAATACATATCATACACATTTTATTGTTTCCTTATCATATTATGTGTGAACTACACATCTTCTCCAGGTCATGTTTCTTCCAACGACATCTGTGACTCGGGGCTAGTTGAGTAATCTTCCATTAAATTATATAAATCTTTATAATATGGGTGTTTATGGTCAGTCCAATTCTCTAAAAGTACATTTAAATCACGCCAAAGGGCATCAAGCGAGATACTTGGACTCGGAGGATCCATACCTCCGGGAATAACCTCTCTCGTGTGCCCACTTCGAGGCGGGGCCCAAGGCCCAATGAATTCCTCTCCCGAGCCGCGCCATGCGGGACCTTTTGTTTCATTTGTAATCTCTTCTTTAATAATTTGTTTTAATATTGATTTTGTAATTTTCATATTATTTAAACTTCTCCTTTTGTGGGTGCACCAACGCCGGCGCCTGGTTTTGACGTACGAGCTATATCTCTTTCTTGCTCCCTACCAGCTACTGACATTTTTGCAAATAAATCATTTATTTTCATGTCAGGAAGCAAAACGTTTTGCAATTTAGTATAAAACTGTGCCATAATAATAGGATTAGTTTGCGCCTTCTTTTTTAAAATGTCTAAACGCCTCACTAATGGTTTCATGCCAAGCATAATTTGTATTATATCGTCGGATATATCTTCTTTTAATATTTCATTATTATCGAGTGTTTCCAACATATCTTCTTCTTTTATCTTTTTGGCCGGCCCTCGCGCATATGCTTTTGCATATTCGGGGTCATGTTTTACTGAGACCCCTGCGCTTCTTTTTCCCATCTTTGTTTTTTCTAAATTTTTCATAAATTGATGAGCTAAGAATTCGTCTGAAGGCTTATCTTTTCCAGGACTTTTTTTTCTAAATTTATCAAAAAGGCCTTCTTCTAGTTCTTCTTTAATAATCTGCTTTAATTGTTCTTTTGTAATTTTCATATTATAACCTCTTAGTTAAATTTAAAAGATGAGCTTTTTAACTTCGCCGGATCACCCCCGCGAGCTACCCCTGAAAGAAAGCCAATCAACCTTCTTAAATAATCTTCGCGGCTGGAGCGGCCTCCCCACGGAAGCTCCACGTTTGCGCCACCGCTCATTCCGCCATATCTTGTGCGTATTTTGTTTAGATAAGCCTGTGCGGCGTCGATGGTATCTTTCATAAGTTGGGGATCCCCACTATTTAAAGCCGTCTGTAAGGTATTTATACCAATTGGTCCATCTGGTTTTTGTTGGTGCATCAATTTTACAGCTTCTGCAGAGGCCTCATCTTCATGCTTTGTCCAATCTTGCCCGGGCCGCGGAAGCACTTCTTCACGGCCACGTTTTGACATAAGTTCTTGAAGTTCTTCTTTAATAATCTGCTTTAATTGTTCTTTTGTAATTTTCATTAATATTCCTCTCCGGTAATATGCACTGGCTCCCCGGTACCGACTATCTCAATTAATTCATCTACTTTGGATTTAATTAATTCCAAGTTGCTAGGTTTAGTAAGAACCTTTACGTCGAATTGGCGAAATATAGCCTTTAAATCATCAACAATCTCTGTTAGCTCTTCCATATGATAAACATAATTTGTAGCTTCAGTTAAGTTTTCCATTTCTTCTTTAATAATTTGTTTTAATTGTTCTTTTGTAATTTTCATTATCTAATCTCCCCGAGATCCTTATATTTATGAGTCACCACTTGATACATTCCTAATTCATCCATTGTATCATGTAAAAGTTCCTGAAGCTCGGGATCTTCCACCTTCGGCCGCATAGCTCGCCACCTTTTCAAAAGCGGGTCTAGACGAGCATATATATCACCCAGTATTTTTTCGGGATCGTTGGCTGCCCTCTCTGCTTCATTAAACTCTTCTTGAATAATCTGTTTTAATTGTTCTTTTGTAATTTTCATGTTAATATCCTTTTGATATTTAAAAATTAGAGTAAGGCACCGGCAAATTACGATCTTCTACAAAACCTGCAGCTTCCACTGCCGTCATGGCTTCCTGCGCAGAAACTTGCCTAGGCGCCCCGGGGTCTGATTTAGGAATCCATACATGAGGCCGCCCATCTCTATCAACCACAAGAATTGTACCATTGTTCATATTCCATGTCCCAGCGCGAAATTGACGATTTTGCGTCCAGCGCCGATAGGGCTCTAATTCGCTAGCCGCTCCAGGCATCCGCGTCGCATCGGTAAATCCCGGGGGAACGCGTCGGCCTCCTTCTAAAATTGCGTTAAGCTCTTCTTGGATAATCTCTTTTAATCGTTGTTTTGTAATCTTCATTTTTTTCCTTCCCGCGAATTCGCGATTTTTTTCCGAATTTTTTTGCCTAACTTCGATGAATAACTTCGATGAAGTGTGACAAAAACTACTATAATGTTTTGTTTACATTACATAAATAGTTACTATTTTAAAGTTAAGGAAAATAAAGAGATAAAATGAGAAATTTATTACTGCTGTTAATCATATTTATGTTGGGCTCATGCGACGCGTCATTGCTAGATTCGAATGGAGAATGCGGTGCAAAATATCCCAAAAGCACAACACCCGGGTATTGCTACACCTCCCACTCCAGTGAAGAAACATGTTGTGTATGGTCGCGATATATCTCCTCAGCAAACATATGTGAAGAATCTTGGTGTAGATCTGATTATACCTGTTATTGGCAGAGAAAAAGTTCAAGTTGCTGGTGACGTTATAAAATACAGTGGATAGGCAATACACAGAAACAATTACCATATCGATTATATACGTGCATGCAATAATAATAATTTGTACTTTGGTGTTATTTAATATCAAAAATATTATAGCCGGCTTTTCTTGGATAAAGAACGTTGTATCTTTAAAAAAGTCTTCAAACAAAAAAAACGTTGTATCGCTAGAAGACTTCAAAAAAAGTAAAAATATTTAAATTTATAAAAGCAAAAAAGTTATTATATTGGTAATATGAAATATGTAATTATCTTAGCCTTATTGCTTTCGGCATGCACCCTGGAATATTCAGACTCAGCTGATCCAGGGACAGAAACGATATATTATACGCTTTCGGAATGCGATTGGCATGCTGACGCGTACCAACCCAATCTAGATTATCCTGCTTATTGCGAAGATTGGGGCAATGCAACATGCTGTACCTGGTATGCTGATCATGGCTGCGTTGATGAATGGTGTTACTGGTATGACATATGTGATTGGGAACACAACGAATCAGATTGCTGACCACCCCAGATGCCTCGCGCATATTTTAAAATATATATTTTTATATTTTTGCCCTCGTTCTTATATTATTAATAAGTCACAATACAGGAGAATATTATGGACTTTACTACTATCGCTTTGATCTCAGCCAGTATGGCTAGCAACCTTATATGCTTTCTTTTTGGCATGCTATATGGCAGGAACAGCGCTTATAAGACCGTACGTACGTTTCAGACAGCCGATACCCATGTCGACATGTCAAGTGCTACGCAATCAAAATCTGGAAATTTCTCTTAGTGATATCACACGCACATCTAGCCCGCATCTGGCATATGGCACTTACTGCGACATATATTCCGGTAGGAGGGGGGTAGGGGGTACCCCATTGTTTTCACTAGCTTATTTTGTCAAGCATTAATGACGTGAGTTTAACACATATTGGCATTGCCGTTAAGCGTTGACTGCTATCGGTTGATAAGCTACCGATTTGATTACGTTATTCACGTACGCATTACGTACCTCGTTCCTTTGTCGGGCCTGGCAATATCAAACCGATGATGGCAATAGCGGCTAGCAGCAAGTTGATTGACAACCAACCCACAAAACCAAATACTACCACAACAATCAGAAATGACATATGCCTAACCTCACTTACAATATAGGGACCATGGCAAATAGGTAAAGACTATATTGCGTCGGTGCTGTGCCTATGTATTTAATAGTGGAGTGTTTTCCGCTGGTTGTAGTCACCGCGTGTTATATTGCGCGACGTGTACCTATTACCCAAACACCACACCGGGCCTAATGACTTAGCCGGTTACATTCTACCCAGCTAGTTCAAGCTATTTGACCTTATGCCAATGCTGTGAATCAGATTGCCACTGTCGTCCTCAATCCACGCGGGCCAGCCGGCTAGCAGCCATTCGTTTAGGGTTGCTTCTGCCTGGACAAGTGACGTGGTGGCATATCGCTGGACATTACCGTCTGCTGGAATGCACACTGACCAACTGCCTGACACTTCAGAGTTCTCAGGCCCTAGTACATGCGCCAGCAAGGTGTTAGCAACATTAGATATTTTCATTTTGTGCCCTCGCCTGTTTTCTGATTCGAAGTGCCTCGCGTTTCAATAGGGCAGTTGCCTCCATGATACGCGGGTGCTTGTTATTGTCAATGGTAATATTGCGCTGCAACCACCTGATATTGCTCTCTTTAGTCAGGTCGCGGCGCATTGCCGGGATATCCATCGTGTCGAGTAGCTCGGTCAGTCGTCGGCGCCGAGCCCACTCCAATAGCGTGAGATCATTCATGTTTACATGCCTGCTTGAATCAGGCCACCGAGCGTGACGAATGTTGCGGTTAGAAGTGCCAGAAGCCACATGATGACTCTGTCAGGTTGTTCGGGTGTCACTTTCATTTATGTGCCCTCGCCTAGAAGCTGGCGCGCAGCATGTCGTTCACGCCGGAAGTGCCAAAGGTTGCGGTGAAGTGCCGGGCCAACTTGCCGCGCAAGTCCTTCTCAATCTGGCCGACTCGCTGCTTTGTGACACCGAAGGTGGTGGCACATTGCTTGTCACTTCCGATTATCTCGTGCACCACGCGCCCCGTAAAAATGGCGCGCTGTCGGTCGTTTAGGGTGTCGACGAAGTCGGAGACTGCCATGAGAATGGCTTCGCTGTTTGCCGTGCGCTCAAGTCGCGCGTCCTGGCCGAGTTTGCCGTCGGGAATGACCGTGGCGATAGTGCCACCGTCGTCACTCAGGGGCGCATCCAGGGAAGTGCCACGGGCAGACATGAACATCAGACACGCTTCCACGTCCTCGACATCCAGGCCCATATGTGCAGCGATTTCGGAGGGTTGCGCGTCGACCCCGATTGCCTTGCGCGCCTTCTGGAGTCCGCTCCACAGCTTTTTGCTCGTGCGACTGCCACAGTGGACCAGTCCAGCGTTTGCCTGGACATGCTCCTGGCACTTAGC
>VMHT01198189.1_pt1 | contig 13111 bp, 4 predicted proteins | sample 4693611 | NCBI WGS metagenome assembly VMHT01 (sample SAMN12280063, study PRJNA550983) | marine metagenome | isolation source: seawater sampled from same location over 5 years 0.02-0.2 micron viral filtrate | place: USA: collected off the coast of southern California halfway between the port... ... | reverse complement strand
TCATCAGCAGACTTAGAAGGACTTGCAAAAGTAGCAAGAGGAGCTTCATTAGCTCTTGGTAGAAATCTAAATGATGCGTTTGATAGGTTAACACGAGGTGCTATCAAACTAGAACCAGAAATATTGGATGAATTAGGTATTATGGTTCGTCTTGATGATGCTACAGAAGCCTATGCAACTACTTTGAATAAAAGTGCAAATCAGTTAACACAATTTCAAAGACAACAAGCATTTTTAAACGCAATTAATGAGCAAGGAGCCAAAAAATATGGTGATATTGCTGATGCAATTGATGTCAACCCCTACGATAAACTAGCAGCAGCTTTTACTGATCTTTCAAAAGAAGGACTTACTGCTATAAACACCGTACTTATTCCTATTGCAAACTTATTCTCAGGATCAGGAAGTGCCATGATAGGTGGACTTGTACTTTTTGGAAGTACAATCTTAACTTCAATGATTCCAGCTCTTGGACAAATGTCTCAACGAGCACAAGAAGCTGCAGAACATCAACATTCAGTTGCAACTGCTTTAAGTGAAAGTGCAGATGAAAGTGTAGTGGCTTCTCGAAATCAAATACTAGCTATTGAAAAACCTACAGCAAGTATGAAAAAATTTCAAAAAGACTTAAAGAAAGGGTCAGTTGATGAAAAACGAATTAAAAAAGAATTAGTAAATGCAGAAAAAAGACTAACATCCGCTAGAAAAACTTCCCAAGGAAAAGGAACAGAAACAGTAAAAAAGAATGCAAAAGCAAGAATAGCAGTAACTAAAGCAGAAATACAATCTTTAAAAGAATTACAACAGGCAAATAAAGGGGCTATGGATGTCTTACCTGCAATGAATACAGCTGCTTCTCAAGTAGACATGGCAGATAGAACTAGTACAGGTCTTAGCGCAATTAATCAAGCAGGCCCTATTGGTGGTTTCAAAGAAGCCAATAAACAATTCAAAGACTTTAGAAAAAATGCAAATACTTCAGCAGCAACTGGAGGAAAACTTGCAGCAGTGTTTCCAATGATAGGAAGAAATGCAAAACTAGCAAGTGTAGGACTTAAATTCTTTGGATCAGCACTACTAAATATGATTCCTTTTATAGGTCAAGCTATATTTGCTTTTGGTGTACTTAGTACTGTCTTTACAAAAGTAAAAGATATGGTTGATCCTCCTATTAAGGCATTAAAAGGGCTAGGGGAAATTGTAGAAAGTATGCCCGAAAAGTTTGAACAACTAAGAAATGCTATTAATAAAACAGGCGTATCAGCTGGCGAAGCAAGTATTAAAAAGTTTAAAGTAACATCTGGTATTTTACAAGAACTATCCAATGAATCTCTTAATGCTAAAGTAGAAATGGAAAAGCTTCAGGAAGCAACTGAAAAGCGTCTACGAGCTTCACAAACTCGATCAATGGGATCAGGCGAAGTAGACACTAATGAAAGACTTATAGAGAACAGAGCTAAAGCAGCACTAAAAATTGAACAAAAAACACAACAAGGACTCCAAGAAAATCTAAAAGAAATATTCGCAGACCAAAGCAAAGAAGGAGAACTTCTAAGAAAATCAATTATAGATACTGCTACTAAAGCAGGAATAGTCTTAGACGAAGACGGAGGAACGAAGGCATCCGTACAAGAAATAGTAGATTTATTCAAAGGCGCAAGTAAAGAAGTTGACAAAATAAATGGGGAACTAGTAAGTCTACAAAAACAAGTATCAGACAATGAAAGAGTCTTTGGTAAATTCTTTCAAACATTTGAAAAGAAAACAAAATTTGATGATGCACTATCTTCTTTTGAGGCAATGGACAAAACAATTGGACAACTAAAAGATACAACAGATAAAGGAGAAATCGAAGAAATATTAGAAGGAATGGGAACCCAAGCAAAAAAGTTTGGTTTAACAGCAGAGAATGCAGCAACAAGACTTCCTGAATTATCTAAAGCTTTTAAAGAATTGCAAAAAAATGCAATTAACTTACAAACAACTTTAAAAGGAATGGATGCTGCAATAAAAGTAGCAAAACAATTTGAAAAACTAAGTGTAGAAGGCGCATCACGAACACTAAAACTAACAAAAGATAGAAGTGAAGCAGAAATAGAAGCAAATAATGTACAGATAAAAGTATTAAAAGAGCTAGCCGCAGAAACAAAAGACAATGAAGGTCTTTTAGCACAAATTACAGGTCTTGAAACACAAAATACTATACTAAAAAATCAGCAATTAGATACCGCTCAAGAATTATTAGCAATAGAAGAAGTTAGAATAAATTTATCCTTACAAGATTTAAAAAATACTCAACAAATAGCAAAATTAAATAGAAGTATTGCAGACTCAGATATGGCATATAGAGCAGCGCTATCAGGAGCTCAAGCAAGTGAAATGTCAATGACTTTACGTGCTATATCTAATGCGAAAGCACTGGCTAAAGAAGAACAAGATTTACTTGATAAACAACATGAGAAGTTCCTAAATACACAAAAACAAATAAAAGCAGATGCTTTTGCAGCTTTTAACTTTGAAGATTTCACACAAGAAGAGTTAGACGCTTACGATGCAACTATTGCCAGAGTTAATGATGTAATAGACGCAGAAGACAAACTAAACAAGAAAAGAAAAGAAAATGCACAAAGTAAAGTAAAAAGTGAAATTACAAAAGGGCTAGTAAGTGATGATCTATTTACAACTATAACAGCTTTTTCACAAATGGACGAAGGAACAGATAAAGTTGCCGCTAGAACAGCAGTTGCTACAACAGCGTTTAACCAAATGGGCGAAGCTATTGGAAAACTAAATGAAGGATTTGGAGCTTCAATAGGGTTTCTTACTCAAATGGTTACACAAATATCAAATATGTCAGAAACAATAGCAAACATAACAACAGTTATGGGAGAAGAACCACTTTTTGATAAAATCGGTCTTTCAAACGAACAAGTAGCAGGAGCTATAGCAGGAGCTCAAGCAGTCGGTAGTGCTATATCAGCATTTGGAGCTGCGCAACAAGGATTTGCTCAATCTCGTGTAAAAGAAATTGACAATATGATTTCTGCCGAAAAGAAAATGGACGGTAAATCAAAAGAATCTTTGGCAAAAATAGCACAAATGGAAGCTAAAAAACTTGCTATCCAAAAGAAAGCTTTTGAACAAGACAAGAAAATCAAAATAGCAACAGCAATTATTTCTACTGCAACAGCGGCAGCAATGGCTTATTCAGCAATGCCAGGGCCTTTAGGAATAGCATTAGCCGCTGCAATTACAGCTCTTGGTTTAGCTCAGGTTGCCTTGATTAAGAAAACAACTTTCCAAGGTGGAGACTCTTCTGGAGCATCAAAACCACCTTCTGAAATAAATGTTGGAGGACAACGAAGCAATAGAGTAGACGTATCTCAAGGAATGTCATCTGGAGAAACTGCATTTTTACGAGGAAGCCAAGGAGTCGGATCCAATGCTAATAACTTTACACCAGGTGGAGCAATGGGAAGAAAAGGATACGCAGATGGTGGAATGTTAGTTGGAGAGCGAGGACCTGAAGTCGTAACAAAAGAAGAAATTATACCAAACTACGCACTCGGTGGAAATAATAGTATGAATCTAACTTTCAATGTAAGCGCACTAGACGGAGCAAGTGTACAAGAAGTATTAACAAACAATCAAGGAGCAGTAGTCGGAGCAATTAGAGATGCCGCTAACTCCTATGGACAAGATTTTTTACCTGATGTAAATGTTGGGTATGGAGGAGACGGATAATGGGAGCATTCAGTAGTTTTGCAAATAGATTACCAGATCCTGCTTTTGGAATAGACGAAGCAGGACAAAATGTAAATTCAGCAGCAAATTATGGGCCAGGCTTTGCCTCTGTAACTTTTACAAAAGAGCAACCTACTATGATGTCTCGAACAAATAGTGGAAGAGTTGTTACTCGTAGTTTAGTAGGAGAAAGATTAAAAATAGCAATTACTTATAATCCTCTTACTCGTGCTCAGTTTGAACCAGTTTATTCTTTCTTAACAGAGAAAAAAGGCAGATTAAAACCTTTCTTTGTATCTTTACCACAATATGCAGATGCACAAGATTCAACTTATTCTGGTACTTTTACTGTTGATGGGGCATACGCAGCTGGAAAAGATAACTTTTTAGCAGATCATTCTTCATTAACAGGTACTCCAAAACGAGGAGATACTTTTACAATCACTGATAGTGCAAATAGCAATCATACAAAACTTTACACAGTTACAAGAGTACAAACAAATTCAGATTATTACTCAGGAGAATCAGCGCCGTCTGCAAATCAATACAGAATATATTGTCAACCAAATTTAGTATATAGTGTAGCAGATAATAGCACACTTAACTTTGTTACTCCACTTGTAAGAGTTATTCAATCCTCTGACGTTAGGGAGTACTCCTTAGGCACAAATAACCTATATACTTTTTCACTTAACTTAGAGGAGGCTCAACCCTAATGCCTACTGAACGTTCCGTCAATTCTACAATTCGTACAACGCTTATAAACAATGAAGCGTTTGAATACGCACATCTTGTAAAATTTGAACGCCCACAATTACCCAATGCAAATAAAACTTTTTCTACAAATGCAAATAAATTTGTATATCTTACTGATGGAGCAAGAGATATAAGTTTTAATGATGGATCGACAAATGACTCTGGAAGTGCAAATGGTTCTCAAATATATCGAGCAAATAAATTACTAAAAGTAACTGGATATAAAGAAAGTATGCAAGCAAAAGCTTCAAGCATGACTTTAACAATAGCAGCAGAAACATTAGGAACTTCTGTATCTGGTAACTTAACTTTCTCTGGAAGTACTATTACTTGTTCTACTCTTATTGATTTTGTAGAAGAAGGATTCAAAGAGGGAGACAAAATAAAACTTGAAGCAAACGATGGCTCTGGTTCAAATCATAACAAAATATTCCTAATTACAGGGTTCACAAGTTCAAATCAAAACATAACAATAGAAACTTTAGATGATGCTTTTACTAGTAATTCAACAGGAGAATTATATACTTTATCACTAGAATCCGAAGAAATAAAAGGACCTCTTACTGCTAGAGGCACTGATTTAGCAAATCCTAGCTTTCTTAATAAAAATGTAGAAGTACATAAAGTATTTCTTGATCCAGAAACTGGAGAAATCAAAGGAAATGCAAGTATTCTTATTTTTAAAGGACTTATTACAAAAACAAACATAAACGAAGACCCTTCAAAATCTAGCAGAGTAACATGGACATTAAACAGTCATTGGGCAGATTTTAGTAGAATACAAGGTCGAATGACTTCTGATGAAACACACCGAGCACTCACTACAGAAGGAACACCTCAGAAAGACGCAGCACTCAAACCAGATTATTCATATGATATGGGATTCATGCATGGAGACACAAGTGTAAATGTATTAGCAACTTATCAAGAAAAGTATTTTGAACCAAAACTAAAAACATCAAGTCATGGACTTTTTGGAATTAAAAAGAAAGTTCAAATGTCAATGGAAGAGAAGTTTCGTGATAGAGATGTAAAACTTGCTATTGAAATGTCAGCAAAGTACTTACCTGTTGTTTATGGTGTTCGTAAAGTTCCAGCTATTCCTGTCTTTGCTGATACACCTTCTGGTGACCCAGATACTATTTATATTGTTTATGCAATTTGTGAAGGAGAAATAGAAGCACTATATGATATTTATATAGATGGACAGCCCCTTATATGTTTAAACAAACCAGATTTTGATGATAGAAATACTTCCGTATCCGAACCAAGCAGTCCTGTACTATGTGCAGGTCGAGCAGACAGAGGAGAAACTTTATCAGGTTCTACAGCTCTAGGGTCAGGGTTAAATACCTTTAATATGGGCGCAAATGCTAAATTTTCACCTGGAGATTATGAGGTAAGCGGACAACAAAGCGACAACGTTTCAGTAGGAGAGGTAGAGTGGCGAGAAGCATATGGCGGGGTTTTTCAAAACCTAGCACCAAGTGTTTCCATTTCAGGAGGAAATACTAGTGATGTAGGTATTCGTGATAATCAACAATTTCAAATTTCAAACCCTCAAAATATAAAACTATGGTTTCATTCAGGAAGATTTGATCAATTAGCTAACTCGAAACTTATAAGCATAGCTACTGGTACTAAATTTAAAAGACAATCAGACTATTTTACAAGTGATGAAGAATATTGGTCACCAGATCACAGATTACTAGATACAGCCTATGTAGTAGCAGAAGTCACAGTTACAGAAGAATCTCCAGATATACCAGAACTAGAGTTTGTTGTAAAAGGAAAAATATACGAAAATTATAATTATGACTATAAATATAGACATGATGATCTTTCACACTCAAGTGAATCCGCTGCTAACTTTGTAGTTGGAGAATCAGTAACTTTCTATAGAACAAGTGACGATACTGCATTAAATACAACTACAGTAAAAGATGTGTATAAAATATCAAATCCAGAAACAGGAGACATGATGGATGTAATTCGTTTTGGAGATAAGCCGTTTCATTCTACAAATTTTCCTTATGTAGATGATGTTCCTACTCATACACAATTTTATGCAAAAGATGCTAGTAATAATACTTGGCATATGCTCACTTTTAATCATACAGATCTAACCGCTACACTACCAGACCAAGGTTCGAGTATTAGTTCTATTTCACGAGAGGAGAGTTCAAGAAAACTAAAAATAACAGTAGCGGATACAGCATTGAGTGGGGAAACTAAATTCAAAATACTTGGAACAGGAAATGGACAATTAGAAAATATTGAAGAAAGTACTCTTACAGGAACCTATTCGAATCAGGTCATTACATTAGATGTTACATTAAATGCGTTGACTAGTAGCGATACAATTTCATCTGGAAGAATAATCAAAAGCCATACTATAAAGCTTCCAAGCTCCGCTTCCAGTGCTGATAATTTCTATAATAACCAAACTATCAAAGTAACCTCAGGTACAGGAGTAAACGAAGAGAGAACAATTCTTGATTACGATGGAACAACAAAAGTAGCAACACTGCGTTCTAACTTTATAAATCATCCAAATTCTTCGAGCGAATATAATATTTCAGGCAGAGGTAAAGATTTACGTTCAGGTAATAACCCAGCAATGCATACTTTAGATTACCTTACTGCAAAAACTTATGGTAAAGGTTTAACACTTGATGACTTATCATTAGAGACATTTAATAACGCAGCAAGAACTTGTGATTCAAGATCAGAAATAACACTATCTACAGCAACAAGCCCAACAGTAGGAGACGAATACTTTCATACTGCTGACGGATCGGCATCTGGAGCAGTAATAGCAAGAGGAAAAGTAAAATCAGTAACAGCAACAAGCACTCACTATGATGTAGTTTTAGAAGATGTACATGGACAATTTCAACGACTTTGGAGTAATTGGTCTTATTATGAAGTAGGAGATATTATATTTACAGAGGGAGATGGAAATATCTTCAGAGTTACATCAGCAGGATATATTGGAACAAAACCTACTAATGGATCTCCACAAGGAACTACTTATATAAATAATGTAACATTCTACAAAGCAGGAGCAACAGGAACAACTTTAACAACTTTTTATAAAAAGTATGTTCAGAAACACTCACTTTATAACGCTGACTTTGTTAAATACTGGAGATGGCTTGGCTGGGCGCATGACAATCAAAGATGGGTAACTCGTCATCAAATGAACTCTGTTGTAGAAACTACAAGCTCTTTATTCGAAAATACAAATAGTATGTTAGAACACTATAATGGTATGCTCTCATATTCAAATGGTAACTATGAATTAGAAATAGAAGCTCAAGAAGATACTCCTGCAGATAATGGAGTATACCATATAACACAAGCAGACATTATTGGCAATCTCCAGGTAACAGATGATCCTAGTAGAAAAAGTTTTAATACAGTAAATGCAAGTGTAAGTGACCCAGGGAATAAATGGTCAAACACTTCTGTTTCTTTTTATAACTCAAACTTTGTAAAAGCAGATAGAAATATAGTAAAAACAGGAAACGTAAAATTTAGTGGAATAACTAACTACTGGAACGGTAGAATAAACGCAGAAAAATTCTTAAGAGAATCAAGATTTCCATTACAGATAAGCTTTACAACTATGCCAAAAGGTATATTAATGAAAGCAGGACAAATTTTAAAATGCGACTATGATAGGTTTGGATGGAACGATAAATTATTCCGAATTGTAGACTTAGATATACAACCAGATTGTTTAGTGAGAATATCAGCAGTAGAGTACAATGATGATATGTATGTCATTTCTAATGCAAGAAAAACAGGAGTTACAAATACAGAACTACCTGGAACAGCACAAACTGGAGCACCAGGCGCACCAACAGCACTTACTGCAAGCACAGATAAATTCGGAACAACAGTATTAAATTGGACAAGAGCAACTACTTTTGTAGAATCTACTGATTGCACAGAAGTATGGGCATCAGACGTTAATGACAGGTCACATTCTAGTGCTGAAAAAGTAGGAGAAGCAGATGATGAAACAACCTTCTCTCATGCAATAGGTGCAGAAGCAGCGAAATATTATTGGATAAGACATAAACGAACTGTAAGAAAAAGAAAATCAAAATCAAAAGGAAATTTATTTTCTGCTTTCTTTCCTTCAAGTTCGACAGGTGGAGTAGCGGGTACAGCTTTACAAGCTGCAGCAATAACAGTTACAATTACAAATCCAAGTATGTCTCTACAACAAACTTCTGCAGGAAGTATTAATTATACAGGATCAGGAACAGATATACAAGTATTGCTTGGAGAAAGCATACTCGTTGCAGACCAAGATGGCGCACAAGCAAACAATACATTTAGAGTATCCGCATCCGCATCTAATATAACTGCAGGAAGCTCTAGTGTAGTAAACGATGGAGACAGTAATGCTACAATCGTTCGATTTGGGGCTCATAGCAATGCAACTACTGATACTCCTGTTATAACTTATACAATTACTGTTAAAAATGGAGTAGGATCAACTATTACATTAACAAGATTCCAACACTTTGCTGTTGTAACAGACGGAGTAGTTGGAGCAAACGGCCTATCAATTATACCTACAAATGGAACACATAACTTTGTAGGAGATGCAGCAGGTGCTGCAAGTGCAACAAGTTTTTCTTGTGAGTTTAATGTAAGAGAAGGAACAACAGCATTTACTTATGATGGCACGTCTCCATATGGAAGCAATACTTTTAGATATGGAACAGTAGTCGATGATAATGTTGTTTCTACAGTTTCAAGTTCTGGTGTCATTACAATTACAGGAAGTTCAAATATACTTTCAGGTACAGGCTCAAGTAATCAAGAAGGAAGTATAACAGTACCAATTCTGGATAATTCAGATGGAACACTATTATCTACACAAATAATATCATTAACAAAAACAGTTGGAGGAGGTCAAAGAGGGGGCAGTATCTTTACTTTTGAAGAGAGTACTACATCAGCAATCAGTGCAACAAATGCATCTAATTTTGCGGACAGTAACTTCTCAAATGCAGACGCAGTTGCTGTTGGTACAGCAATTATTGCAGCTTCAGAAGATAATGATATAGTTTCAAATGATAGAATTACTGTTACAGATAACTCTGCAAATAAAGCAGGAACAAGAATATATACATCACCCAGAGCAATATCTGCATCTTCTTTACAAGCCTCAGATTTTAGTGCCTTAGTAGTAGAAAGTTTCGATGGATCAGTAATCGTAGACGGTACTTTATCCGCAAATAAACTGACAGCAAATTCGACACTAACAAATACTCTAAATGTTGGCAGCAATATGATTCTTGGAAGTAGTGGTCAGTTTTATTCAACAAATAAATCAGCATATGATGATGACTCTGGTGGTCTTTTTATGGATGGCACAGGAGACTTTCATGTAGGAGATGCAAATAGCTATATTAAGTTTGATGTATCAGCAGGTACACTTGAAATTAAAGCAAATACAATGTCCTTTACAAGTGGAGATGGTGTAAGTAGTTTTGATGGTGCTTATTCTAATCTAACAGGAAAACCAACATTATTTAGTGGTTCTTATACTGACTTAGTAAATTCTCCTACTTTTGTGAATCTAACATTACCTGATGGAAGTACTTTTTCTCCTACAGGAAGTGCTGTCACTTTATCAACAAGTGGATTAGGAATAACAAGTGCTTATATGGCAGGGCAAAATGCTCTGGTTTTTGGAACTACAAATGTCTCAGGTGGAAGAATACTACTAACATCAAGCGGAAAATTACAGGCAGAAACGAATACAACTACATCAGCAGCTGGACCAAATAGTTCTATTGATATAAATTCGCATACTCAACAAATTATTATTTCGGACGCTTCATAATGGCTAAGCGAGTATTACTAGGAAAAGAAGGTAGCAACTACGTTCTAAAAGTTTCCAAACCGGGTGTTGATGTAATTGACGATACAATTAATGACAGAGATTATTTATTTAACTCTGAAGTCTATCGTGCTGGAGTAATTCGTTCAGACTCAGAATATTCCACTATGACAACTTCAGGCGTTGATCTACCTACTACTTCAGACTCTAGCGGTAATGCCTACATACCTGCATATATTATTTCAGAAAAGGGAGGGTTTAATCCACAAGCAAGCTTTGACGAAGTTTGGGGGTCAGCATTTACAGGAGGCGGAAGAGAGGCAACATTTGTAAATTGTTTAAATACTGCATCAGGTGGAGGACTGTTTCAGTTTTCTTTAAATTCAAGTGGAACAACAAAAAATAAAGTTATTCCATATGAAGCAGATGCAGAATTTATGACAGATCCACGTCCTGGAGAAGGAAGCGGCACCTATCCTTTTTTAGTAGCACGATCTCGTGCATCAACCGACGGAGATGTAGTAATACAAATACTTGGAATACCTTGTCAATTTGGAAAAATGACAAATAGTGCAACTCTTTTTGGAACTTCTGTTTTAACAGGTAGTGCTGTATCTGGAGGCGGCGGAACTAGCGGAGGAGGAGGAGTAGTGTCTGCCCCCACAATTAGTAGTGTTTCGCTAACTGCAATAGATAATAATAATGCTACTGTTTCTGTTAATGCTTCTGCTGGTACAAACAACTCAGGTACAATTACTTATGCACAAAGTACAACAGACTCTGCTTCAGGAGCAACTTTTGGTAGTTCTTCTAGTTTTACTCAGCCTAGAAACTCAACAAGATACTACTTTGCAAAACAAGGAAATCTTATTTCAGATACTTCAGGGGGAGGAAGTACAAATCACGTTTTTGTTTCATCCGCAGTAGATCTAACTCCTTCAGGATTTATTAACTTAACAGCAACTGCAGGAAGTGGTTCAGCAGGTACAGCAACATATACAATCGCAGGATTAGGTTCTGGGGATACTGCGTCTGTTTCTGCTTCAGGAAATGGATCAGTAAGTGCAAGTAGTGGGCAAAATGGTACAACAATTACTTTCTCTTTAAATGCTACTGGATCAGCTGGAAATACTACAAGTTGTAACATTACAGTTGGAACAGAAACAAGAACTTTTACTGTTACAACATCTGATAGTATAACATTTAATCCAAGTGATTTTACAGATGCCACAAGTAATATCGAGCCTAGTTCAACAGTAGATTCAAATGCAATCACTGTAGGAGGTATACCTGGAGGCGCGGTTAGTGTTACTACAAGTGGTTGTACTGTAAGTATTAATGGAGGAGGTTTTGTAAATTCAGGATCAGTATCAAATAATCAAACAGTAGCAATTCGTTCTACAGCAAGTAGTTCTTTTGGAACAAGCACATTCCCCAGTGTAACAATTGATGGAAACACAATTAATCAAACAGTTACAACAAGAACACAATCAACAGCTTCTGCACCTACAAGTATTTTTGCTACGCAATCAACAAATACAAATGATGCATCACAAACCGTGACCTGTTCTGCGAGTGGTGGTTCAGGAACTTTAGAGTTTTCAAATAATAACAGTAATTGGCAAACAGGAACAACTTTTTCACAGACTCGAAATACAACAGTAACATATTATGCAAGAAGAACAGCAGAAGCAGGAGCTTCAAGTACTATTCAAATCAATGAATTTGTACCACCACAAATCAGTGTAGGTACTTATGCAGATGTTGCACAAGTATCAGCAAGTGGAGGCTCATCAAATGTTGTACCTTCAGGCACTAATATAGGTAGTTTTGCTTTGCAAAGTAGTACTTATGGAAGTAGTAGTGTAACTTCTACTACTACTACAAATCCTGGATCAATGGTTACAAGTAATAGTATAAATGGAATATCAGGGACAGTTTCTGTAGGGGTTGGAGCAAATACAGGAAGTGCACGAACTGCAACAGTAACAGTTTCTGCAACATCAAGTCAAGGGGGAACAGATTCTGATACTTTTGATATACCTCAAGCTGCAGCAGCTTCAAACTTATGGGAAGTCGGCATTACACAAGGAACCGTAGTTTTTGGAAATACTTATCACGGATATAATAGAGCACACTTTGTTAGTGTTGGAAGTACAACAGATTCAAGTTGTGATTTATATTCAGGAACTCCTGCTTGGGGATTTTATGATATTGAAGGCAACACAAACACTTTATTTCTAGTTGTTGGTACCCACTCAAATTCAGGTTGGACAACTTTAAAAATATATTCAGGTACAAGTGCTGCAGGAACTTTACAAGCAACAATAAGTAGAACAAGCACAACCTATACTTCATCGGGTTTTGCAGGATATACTTCTTGGCAACTAGGAGCAGATTACACCTCAGGAAGTGGAAACTTATATTTGGTATTCTCATGATTATACGATTAGACGGAACAGTACAAATGGCACAAGATACCGATGGAACTTTATATTGGGAAATAGCTGCGGTTATGAATAGTGATGGTACAATAAATATGAACGCAACACAGACAAAATTAGATGAATTAAAAGTAGAAGTAGATGCAAGAGAAGCTAGAGATAAGGAGGTGTCAGGTGAGTAGACGAGTATTACTAGGAAAAGGAGGTTCAGACTATGGACTTTTTATATCTAAAATTGGCGTTGATGTTGTAGATGACTCAGGTAATTTATGCAATAATGATCTTATGATCTTTGATA
>VMHT01104997.1_pt1 | contig 13111 bp, 9 predicted proteins | sample 4693611 | NCBI WGS metagenome assembly VMHT01 (sample SAMN12280063, study PRJNA550983) | marine metagenome | isolation source: seawater sampled from same location over 5 years 0.02-0.2 micron viral filtrate | place: USA: collected off the coast of southern California halfway between the port... ... | reverse complement strand
TATTCCTGCAGCTTCTTCAGTGGTAATATCACCAGAGTTTAGCTTTTGTTTTAAATCAAAATCTAAAAACTTTTCTGTAAATTTATTTTCACTTAATTTAACAGTTCCTTCATCTACAGTAGGATCTTTAAAAGCTTCTGTTAAATTTTCGTACTGTGATTGTTTTAGTTCTTTGTTTACGCTTCTAGCTTCTGCTGCATTTTTTAATAAACCACCTGCCTCACCAGTACCTCTTAATGGTCCACCAACAGCAGCACCTACGATAAACGTATCTACTAAATCAAGCACATAGTTATCAAAAGCTTTTTCATCTACACGATATATAGCATCAGCCATTTTATTTATAGTAAGAGTACCACTTTCGGAAAGACCCTCTCCACCTGCGCTTTTGCTAACGTTTAAAACGATATCTTTAATATTTTTTTCTACAACTTCTTTAGGACTATTTACTAAACTTTTAAAAACATTTTTACCTAATTTCTTTGTAAATATTTCTAGCAAACCTTCTGATGCTCCTATAACAGAACTATAACCTATAGTTTTAAGATCTATATCTTTGCCTTTTCTTTGTGCCTCTCCAGATGCTTTAGCAGCTTCGCCAGCAACTATACTAGGTATACCAACATAAGGAATAAAAGCTTGTACTAAAGATGGTATAGTACCTATGGCTTGAGAAGCAGTTCTCGTTACAGCTCTACCTAAATTTCCATCAGCTATATCTTGACCTATTGTATTTTCAAATTGAACTAATTCAGATTCTAAATCTTCCAACTGTAATCTTGCTTCTTCAGATTTTTCTAAACTTTTTTGAGCATCTACAGGTATTGTCGCTATACCAAAAGAACTCATAGCTTGTTGCTGCGCAGACCCTAGTCTATTTACAAAAGCTTGTTGTTCTTCCGCGTTTAAGTCATTAAATTTTTCCTGATCTTCTTCTGATAAAAAAGGTTTTAATATAGAAAATTTAACTTCATTGATAAGAGTTGGTATTCTAGTTATACCTTGCTCTATACTTTTTAAAGATATTTTAAATCTTTGTCCAGCATCATCTAAAAAATCAAATCTTTCCCAGTTAGATTTATCTTGTTGACTTTCTTTAGCTGCTTTTTCTTTTCTTTTTTCTTGCCTATAGTAACCTTGCTCACCTGGTTGTAATTCCCCAGAAGTATCTACCGATTCTAATTCCGTACTCTCTGGTTGAGCATCTACAATCATGGATGCTCTGCTTGGGGTTGTTACTGGTGCTACAGCCGCATCCGTTTCCACAGCACCGTTTGTCTTTCCCTCCGTAGGGTCAGTTTGTATTTCTTCTGTAACTTCTACAGCATCAGGATATTTAGACAAAAAAGATTCTACTTTTTCTTCAGGTAAATCATATAGATCCGTACCAATCTTGTATTTAGCCATAATTATATTTTATTGGTTTTGTATTTTATAAAGACTAAAATCTTCTTCTTCTGTTTTAACTGGCATGCTACCAGTTTCAACTAATTCAAGTTGACGTTTAATATCTTGAGGAGTCATTTCCTCTGTAATAACAGCTTGGTTATCAGCTCCACCTATAGATTTAGTTATAGTAATTTTATTAACACCTCTTCTACCTACTTCTTCTGATTTAGTAACCCTAAAACCCTCGTTGTTTAATGATAATTCTAACTCTTCTAAATCAACAGGTCTTTGCCCTGACTCTAAAGCTGGGCCAGACTGTATAGGTATTTTTATTTTTTCAATGTAACTAATATCTGCTTTGCTAGATTTGCTATCAGTTTTTTTACTATCAGGTATTTTACGCTCAGTTGTTTTTCCGTATGTAAAATATTTACCAGTTTTTTCATCAAATTGAACTTTGAAATCTTTATCTCCCTGCATAGCTTGCTGTACAGCTTGATACCCTAGTTCAGTTATAATATAATTTTCTTGTTCTTCAGGCGTCATATCTTGCCAGTCTTGTCTACTTCCTGCGTAATTAAAATTACTTCTTAAACCTAACATTTGCTCGTCTAGTGAAGAGCCTGGAGCAAGAAAACCAGCAGCGTGTTTTTTAAAATCGGCTTTAACAGTAGGATTATCTATAATTAAAGTAGGATCAAAAAATATTTTTTCAGTTACACGTTGGTAACCAGTGTTTTTAATCGGTGTTACATCGTAGTCTATACCAGTTGTAAACTCTTGAGTTATAACACCGTCTTTCACTAAACCACCTTCTTCCAAAGCGCTCTGTATATCCATAGAATCTGGAACGTCAGCTATTAAACCACCGTCCCAATTGTTTAAATTTCTTTCCCAGTTTAATTGATATTTACCATCTTCTGTAGCTTCTAAATCATCAACATTTAAAGCTCCACTTTCTATAAACTTTTTTATAGTTTCGTTTTTAAGATCTACATTTATATTAAACTTAATTAAATCTTCTTCAACACCTCTTGTTGATTCAACACCAGGTACTTGCTTACCATCTAAAGCATATGCAACAACAAAGTTTGAAAACTTTTTATTACCTTCACCTACAAAATCTTGTTTACCTGAAACACCGATAGTTGTAGCTGTTAAATCTTTTATAGGTTCTAAGTCAGCCATTGTACTGCTCACTTTGTCAACTATATTAGTTTCCCATTTTTGATAATCAGCTATATCTTTTCTGTATTGTTTTGATAGCTCTGGGCTTAAATCAGGATTTAAACGTAGTTGTGCTTGTTTTTCTATAATACCTATCTGCCCGTCACTACCGTCTAACCTAGCTCTTGCTTGATCTTGAATATCTCCATATAGAGTGCTACCTTGTATTTTAGTTGTAGCGTCAGCTAATGCTTCGTCTGCTTTTAAAGCAATACCATTTAACCCAAGTTTATAAGCGTCGTCTTTCTTTTTTTTAGCAGCTGCTGTTTTATTTTTATAGTCAAAGTAACCTGCAATACCTTGAGCAAATAGCGCGCCTGTTTTAGCAGCGCCTTGAGCATATATCTCTGCTGAGCGATCAACGATTATTTGTGGATTTCTATAACTCATATTTGTATTTTTATTATTCTTTTGCGAATGTTCCACCTTTAGCAAACCCGCCGCCGCCAGCAACCGCTCCTACAGCTCCAGCTATACCAGTTCCAATACCAGATATAGCAGCGGCTCTTGCTTGGTTAGCAGAAGCTTTATTAGCAGACGCTTGTTGTATCATACCTGAAGCTCTATCAAGATCTGCGTTTGTTCTAGCTTCTTGAGATTGGTATTCAAACTGTTTACCAGCAGCTTCAGCAGCTTGAACTCTTTGACCTTCTGATATAGCAATAGACTGTAGCCTTTGTTGTTCAGATACTTTTTGTTGTTGTAATGCTTGCTCTCCTTGAGCTTTAAGTTTTTCGTTTTGTGCTTCTTGTTGTTCTATACTAGCAGCAATACCTTTTTTACTTTGCAGAGCAGCTTGCGCAAGAGCAGTAGCGCCACCAGCGGAAGCACCTGTAGCTCTAATAGTATCTAAAGTGTTTGCCAAAGCAATGTCAGACTGTTCCATTTGTATTTCAGCAGCTGCAGTTGCAACCCCTAAGTTGTTATATGGGTTAGAAAACTGGCTACTCAAATCTTCAGATAAACCACTTAAATCTTTAGTGCTAGCATAAGGATTTATAATAGCTTGTCTAGATTTTTTTATACTTTCTAGCTCAGCCTCGTTTTTCTTCTGCTCTCTTCCTGCCGCTCGTGCTGCTTTTTTAGCTTTACCAGCGGCGATTGCTCCAGATATTACTGACATGTTAATTTATTTTTTTAGTTATTTCATAAGAAGGACTTTCATCTATTGTCCAATCTAATTTACGATGTGTTTCTATCAAAGGCTTTGATCTACCTATACTAAACATATACTTAACTCCATTAGCTTTACAAACATTTTCAGCTGCTTTTATCAAAAGCTCTAACGCTTGTTTTCTATCAGCTTCTCTATAATCTGGATTAGATATAATCCACTCTAGTAAAGCTCCTTTAGAATTAGTATAATATATAAATCCTGCAACAATAGGTGTATTATGTTTGTAAACCATAAGCCCACCAGTACCGTTGTCAGGTAAAAAGTCTTTAGGTGGGTTAACCCATTCAGGCCACGCATCCCACCAAGAACATAGTGTTTCCCAATCGTCATCTTGAAGACGACGTATATTTAATTCCATATAATTTAATAACTTGATTCTACGTATTCAGAAGATACAGCAAACAGTTCACGTGTCTTACCACCTGCTCCTGCCACCTGTGTACTATCATCTGTTCTTATAGTCACAGTTGCATAGTAACCTTTTACACCTGATATACTTTGGCCATATACAACTTCTTTAGAAGTAGCCAGGCTATTATTTACAAGGTTAGCAAAGTACTTACCTTCTTTGTTATAAAATCCAGCATGGTATTGTATACCACCTTGCGTGTAAGCACCTTCGTCGTAGCTATAAACTAAATTAGAAGTATCATTTAATTCAAAACTTCTAGCCGCGTTAAAACTTGGAACTTCCCAACCGGTAGAACCTTCGTAATTGATTGTTTTAAATACTTTAGAAGCGCTTACTTTAGGATTAAATATAAATGTTATATTTGAGTCAGAATAAATTCCGTAAAATTTATTTCTATTATTATCTTGACCTACTTGTTGATAGTTGTGTCGATATAATTTACCTCCATTTACACTGTAAAATATCGCCTTTACACTAAAAGCTTGCTCTGGTTTATAAGTAAATCTACTTGTCCAGCCAAGTACAGATTCATCAAAAGCTAAAGTTTGATATGTATCTGAAAACTGACCTTGATCTCCTGATGTTGTAGGCGTTATATTATTACCTTGTAGACTAACTACATATTGTTTTGTGTATATATCCCAAGCACCTATAACTTTATCACTAACGCTTAAATTAGAAAGTTCGTCTCTAAAATAATCTACCATACCATAGTTAGAGATTTCAGTAATACCATCTTGAGATAAACGTATTATAGCGTTTCTATCTTTATCAATAAAATATTTTCTAAACCCATATACAGCGAAGCTTTCTGGGTTTCTGCTAATACCAAAATTACCCGCGTAAGGTACTATTTGCCCAATAACTAAATTAGAAGATGTAACAGACCCACCACCTTCAGCAGAGTATATAGCATCTTTATCTATAAGTGCTCTACTTACTTTATTCTCTTGGAATATAATAAGGTTTGTATCTTCAGCATATAGTTTTTGTATACTACCATTTGCAGGATCCGCAGCTTTAGTTATATCTTCACCAACACTAAATACGTTAGTGTTGTTAATACCAGTTCTAGAATTAAATATACCTGAATATATAAGAGCGTTGTTTCTAATACTACCATTAGGTTCTTCATCTACTAAATATGCCCTTACACCGTAATCAACATTTGTATTATTGTAACCACCGCGTATACGAGCTTCTTCCACAACCCAACTTTTAGATTGATCTGTGTTAGCTATTGGTGTTACTGGAAAAGATCCATCACCAGAAGGAATACCCGTGCTACCCATCCAAATAGGAGGTGTTGTACCGGTTGCTCCACTAGCAACAGTCTTCCTTAATAAAAAAGAGTTAAAGTGTTTTACTTCTATTACCGCTCCCATATTTTAATATAAACAAGGTGATTGAGTACCAGGATTTACAAGACCTGTGGTATTTTGAAATTGAAAAGAGTAAGATCCATCTTTAGTGTATTCAGGACTTAACGAATTGCTACCACTGCCACTACCTAAATTCTCCATTCTTTTAATTCTATAGTCAGTTCCTGCCACGCTAGTGTATAAATTTGTTTTTGCTAAATTTGAATAAATTTGAGTTACGTATTTAGCCAACGGTTCTCTAGCATATACGTTGGTACCAACAAAACTACCACCGCAACTACCTTGTGATATTTGGTATCTATAAACAGTATTTGATCCTCCAATAGGTGGACCTATAGTTTTGTTAAAACCACCAGCTTCGTCTACCGCATAATAAAAATCACCATATTCTACTTCACTTTCCATGTTGAAGCTTGTGTTAGGGTTGTTACACCCAGTAATAGACGTGTCAAAAGCTCCAAAATTAGATTGAAAATTTCCATGTATAATTCTATACTCACCTGGAATATCAAATGCGTAAACTAAACCACCGTATCTTGGCGTAGAATTACTTTCATCTTTTTGAATTGTTATACTACCTTGACTACTACTAGGATAAGTACTAAAGTTATATTTATAACCTTGATTGCTTGATCCTGAATATAAAAACGTTGCTGTTGCGGTTGCTGTAACACCATTCATATCTACCGCGGTAACCCAAGCGTTTTGTGATGTATCATAGCGTGATATAGCAAATCTAACGTTTGTTATAGAATTTCCAATTGTACCGCCATTAGTTTGACTATTGTAAGGATTTATATAAACGTAAAAAGCACCAGCTGAAAGGGCATTGTCAGATTTAAAATTAAAAAAGTTAGGTTCAAAAAGACCTGGTGTTGGTAGAGTATTACCTGTACATACGCTTATTGTTGAAGGGTTAGTTCCGCTCGTTATCGCTGTTAAACCTCTAACATAAGCAGTTGAAGTGTTTCCTAAATTATTAGGAATATTGTTTGTTAAATAACTGCTAAAGCTATTGGTAAGAAACAATGCTACGCCTGAACCATCTCCTATGCCATTCCCGTTTGGAGCTACATACTGTTGTTGAGTACTTGAGCTTGGTTCGTCAAAAATAACGTCAAAAGTTTTAGTTACAGTAAGTGCATTTGGATTACCATTGTCTGTAACTTGAACTGTAAAACTACCAGTGCCCCCAGCAGAAGTGTTGCTATTTTGAACCTCGTTATTATTTACAACAGAATACACTCCATTTCCAGTTGAACTTGATATAGTAAATGTTAAATTGTCAGTGTTTTTTGCAGTATCAGCACTACCGTTAAAACCAGCTAAACCTGTTAATATAGAATTTTGGCCAATTAATGCTTGTATAGGCGTTGCGTTAGAATTGGTTATTGATGGTGGTGAGTTTTGCAATAACCCACTAACATTACTAACAATACTTATACCTTGATTTGTTGTTACTTGAAAAGTAAAATTATATGATTCTTGCGTACCAGCGTTTCCAACTTGTGAAGCTGTATAATAAAACGTATCATTTGTCTGCAACTTGTACTCACTATTGGGTAAAGAAACTAAAGTCCATTCACCAGATCTGTTTGCTCCAGTTCCTGAATTATCTGTTACAGACGTTAGAACAGCTTGGGCTGGATTTATTTTAGCATCACTAAAATTAACAAACCAAAACGTGTTTGTCGCGTCTGTTCCGGTAGCGTAATTTTCAAAATGAGTATATTGAAAAGCTGTATTTACACCTTTAACACCACCACCGCTACTAGATCCAGCATTTTGGTTTAACGTATCTATATCTCCAGATGTACTAGTTTCATAATACAATTCAAGCCTTGATATTGTAGGTGCTGTCTCTAGTATAGCTAAGTTTTCGTATTTTACATAATTTGTGGTGTTTGTATGTGGCTTGTTTAAAAGACCAAATTGATCCCCTGTATTTTGTGAAGTAATAAACTCTGCTACAAAAGGATTTGATTCAGATCTAAAAAAAGCATAGTAAGGATTGTTATCATCTGTAATAGGTATAACTTTACCGTTATTATCTTCTAATTGTAATACATCAAATAAGTCGTATAAATCCTCTATAGCATTAGTTGTAAAAGAAACTCTATCATCTTGTGGGATAAATTGAGCATTGCCAATGTTACTAAAAGCTCTATCTGTATTTTCTACTCTACCAAAAAGTCTAACACTACTTCTAAATGTTTTATCTTGAGGACCAACCTCGGATAAATCTCTAGGAATTTTATTTATATTATCATTTAATAAAGTTATAAACGATGTGTTTTGATTAGGAGCGGTTCCAGTAAAAAACGGATCTCCTTTAATAGCGCCATTAGTATAAACATTATAATACTCTTGCTCTAATTGCTTAACAACTATCTTATAGGTTTCCCAGCCTAAAGGATTATAATTAGTACTGGCAGAATTACCGTTGTATAAACCGGGTTGATTTGGAGTGTTAAGATCGTTTTTATTACTCTGTATAGCTTCGTTTACAGATATTTTTAATGAATCACCAAGAAAATCTATTGAATCGTTTATAGATCTGTAAGGTAAATAAACAGTATCAGCTCCAAAACCACCTGGAGAACTAGGATCTTGATCATTAGAAAGTATAACGGTAGATTGCCTACCATATCTGTCAGCAAGTACAAAACCAACTTGATAGTTTCTGTTTTGTTTTAGCGAATGATTAGGATATTCTATAGGCGTTCTAGCGTTTTCAAAAGGAAGAAGACTGTTATTATATTTTTCATTAGCACCAACCTGATATTTTATAAAATTAGGTGGTGTATGTTTATCTTGAAAATTACTATAAACGACTCTGTTAGATATAATTTCTTGACCTAATGCTCTTACAGGGACTTTATCATAAACTCTTGTTATTTCACTTGATGGTAAAGTTTTATAAGGTTTTTGTGATAAATAAGAATACTCAAATACAGTATTTGACCCTACACTATCTTCAAAACTAGTATCGACAGGTATTGTTTCTACCACCTGCAAAGCTAAACCATCTGATTCTTTATATATAATATCTATTTCAGATATATGGAAATTATTTAATAATTGATCACCAGCAGAAGGCAATGGTATTTGCAAATCTATTTTGTTAATTTTATTTTCCATAAATTTAACAATAGTACTTCCAAAAGTTTGTTTCTCGTCACCTTGTAAAAAATAACCATCTTGCTTAGGTATAAAACAAATTTGAGTAAATGGAGCTATTAAAGAATATTCACCATCTGAAAATTTAAACCTATAGCTAAATCTAACAAATTTATCTTCTAAATACTGAGGATCACCAGGAAAATTAGATTCATAATAGGGATTAGAAATATTTGGAGAAGCGTTATTATTTAACGGAATATATTGACTAAACGCATCGTACATAGTAGTCTCATATTCACCAGGCGTTGATGTTTCTTTTATAACATCTATAGATTTGTATGGATAATATTTAGCTACAGATATATTATCTTCATTAGTATAATAACTCACACTGCTTAATGCAAAACTAATATTTATTTTTCTTGGTTGATTTCTGTTATCGGTAAAAAATAAAAAATCTTCTAAAACATTTACACCTATTATTGGTCTATTTGTAGAAAAATTAAGGAAAGCTCCTTGAACTAAAATTGTTTTAGTAGAATTAACAGGATCAGTTAAATCGCACCTATATATAAAGTTATTAGCAGACGGATTATATGTAGGTATTGGTGTATTATAAGGATCTGTATAATCTGTAAAAAATAAATATACAGCACTTTCAAAATCATTTACAAAATAACCAATACAAGTTAAGTTTGGAACGCCTGAGTTGTTTTCAAAATTAGCTATGGATATGTTACCTAATACATTTTCTAAAGCACCAACGTCGTCACCTTCTGATTTGCTAACTTGAACGTTAACAGCATCGCGATATTCACCTTGTGGTATAAGTCTAGCATCAAGGTCTTTGTTCATTTTTGATTTGATGAACGCGTTTTTTACTTCAGCCATTTAATTTTAGTGTTTAATCCATTTAGATTTACCTCGCATAACCTGTACTATCTCGTTAAGCTTAATGTTTGATAAACGGATTTTAGTGTTTCTAAGTTTAGCACTACGTTCTTTCTTTAAACGTTGAATTACATATTCGTTTTGGTTTATCCTAGAAGCTAATATAGCATGCGATACGTGAGCGTAGATAGCTTCTTCTGCCATCTTAGGTATCTTAGTATCTTCATTAGTTGCAAGACCATCAGAGATGTATTCTAACACAACTATTCTATCTACTAGATTAGCAGAAAAAGAAAACTTATTGTATCTTTCGTCTATGTTAAAGTAACCATTAGCATTAGCAAACTGCGGGTCTAATCCAAACAGTTGGCCATAACCAAACTCTGGATATCCGTAATAATATTCCCAGCCTAATATAGTATCGTTAAGTAAGTCTTGATTGTTTGCGTTTTTTAAGAAATTGTTTTTCCAACGATCATTTGTTATAGAAGTTGTTTCAACACTGTTACCAAAATCATCTTGAATAGGAACTCCTTTATTATCATCTGCAAAAACACCCGTGGGTTTAGTAGTGAGCATATCTCCTGGCATTATAACGTGTTTAACGCCTGAGTTATCTATCCAATACAGATTAGTATAGTTAACATAATCTTGAGGTATTGGTATACTTAAGTTGTGAGGTACAGTAACCTCTAGTTTGTTTACGCTTTTTAAAGTATCATAGCTAAACTCTTGAAGTCCACGTTTAACGTGAAATACAACGTCAGTTCTTTTTACGCTTGGTATAAGTTTACCATCACCTACATAAGCTACTAAAAAGTTATTCACGACATCATCTAAAGATATATAACTATATGAACCATAGTTTTTTTCTACAGTATCACCATAAGCTTTTTCTTGAAATGTACTAGCATAATTACCACCGTCTAATGTTTTAAGTTGAACAACTATATATAGTAAATCAGCTGGGGCTATATCAAATGTAATAGTGTTACTATTTACAGTATAACCAGAAATAACTTCAGACCAAGTTCCAGGAATAGCATTAGTGCTAGTATATATTTTAAAATTATTTAAAGCGTAGTTTACGTTAGTATTACTCGCCGATCCAAAAACTAAATCTGTATTGAAAGTTGTTGTAAAACTTGTACTAGATCCATTACCTCTAAAACCCTGAGCACCCTCGTAATATTGTCTATTATTTTCTGTAAGTAAGCTCATGTTTTAACTTTTTTTATTTAATTCATTTTGCTGTATTTCAGCAGAAGCAGCTTGAATTATTTGAGAATCTCTAATTATAATACCCGAGTATTGAAGTATTCTAAGTATAACATTTACTTGTTCGTTAGATTCTAATTCAAAGTTTTGTGAGTTAGACACGTCTTGCACGTATTGACCTTGACCTCCAATTGAATAAGCCCAAATAACATTTAAAGGTTTTCTTATAAATGTAGCTTTAACGTAGTCTGTAATAGTACTTGGTAAAACCCTAATTTGTTTATTTTCATACAAATATACTGGAAAATTTACACTAGGTGCTGTTAGTTCAGATTTTTGTATTTCATAAAAATCACTTCGTTGCAACCTTTCTATTTCAACAGGAAATGTTGCGCCACCAGGCTCGTATGTTAAAGTTCCTATTCTATAAAAAGCATATTGACCTGATTGAGGGTTATCGTCGTAAACTATAATATTACCCGAAATCAAATCCGCGTTAGGTACATCAAAATAATCTACACCATAAGGACATTCGCCTAAGCATTTAAAAGTAGATATCTGATCATCTAAATTTACCTGCCTGTCAGTGTAATCATAATCAGCTTGTGGTACTCTTAGTTGTTGATTTAAATCATCAAAGTATTGTTCAAATATATCTAATTGTACTTGTGTAGCTGTTTTATTAAACTCATCAGGCGTCATATAACCACGCTGCTCTTTGTTTAATATAAGCAACACGGTTTGATATACGTTGTTTACGTTAATCGCCATGCTATTTTATTTTAGTCGAAGTTAGTAAAGACTAGTCTTGATTTTGCTTTATCTAGCTTATCGGTTTTTTCTATAAGTAATCTTTGTAACACGTCAGGTCTAGTATTTTCTCTATTAGCAAGTATAGAATATACCATACAAGAATATAAAGCTTGTTCAGCTAACTTTGGTATGGCAGCATTTTCATCAACCGTAAGCGCGTTAGATAAGTATTTTATAATATAATCAGGTTCAGGTACGTTTATTGAGTTTAATTGTATTTCTACTGGTGTAGTGCCGTAATCTAAATAATATTCACTAGCAGCAGGCGGGCTAACATTAGACTGTGTAAAAATATTTCCATCTACTGAAACTTCTATAATAGCTACAAAATCATTAGGAAGATTATAGTTTTGCACAGAAGTACCTACTTCATCAGTAAATTGGCTTTTTAAAGTTTCATAAGCGAACTCTTGTAAACAACGACGAGCATGGAATATAACCTCTGTTCTTATAGCATCTGGTATTAATTTACCAGGCCCAGTATAAGATATTAAAAAGTTGTTTATAATATCGTTTAACGATATAAAAGCGTTTGATATAGTTGTGTCTGCCATGATTTATTATTTTTGTCCGTCAATATCTATTTGTTGTTCTTTACTAGCTGACAACTGTAACGCTAATTGATCTCTACTCATTACACCTGCATAACCTAATATTTTATCTATTAAAAGAGGTTGGTCTGATTTATGTATTTCAAAATCTACAGAATTATTTGGTTCATAAATATAATTACCAAGTTCATTGTCTATAATAAAACCCCATTTAACGTCAGCTGGAAACTTTAAAAAGTTTAAAGTAAGACTACCGGTTAATGTAGGATATAATTCTATTATACCGTCTTCGTATGTGTATACAGGATAAAAAGATGTAGGAGCTGTAAGTGGTGATATGTTTGTTGTGTATACTTCGTATTTTTGTATTCTTTGAACTTCTCTATTGTTATATACAACAGTTCCTAGCTCTTGAACTTGCGAAGGTACATTTACTTTACTAGCGTTAATAGTTAAAGTATCTGTTGTTTTAAACAAAGATATTTTTTCGTCTAACAACGCATACCTATCAGCATACGCCAGACTAGTCTGAGGTTGTCTCAACAGTTGGTTAAGCTCATCAAAGTACTCTGTAAATATTTCTTGCTGTGCCTGTGTAGCAATTTTATTAAACTCAGTAGGTGTAAGTACACCTCTTTTTTCTTGTTGCAATACCACGAGTACGGCTTTGTATACCTGATTTACGTTTATAGCCATTTTTAATTATTTATTTTGTTGGGCGTATGAGGCCCGAGTGAACGGGCCCTATACTATTGTTACATGTTATTTTAACTTTTTCTCGATAGATTTGAAAACTTCTACGCCTTCATCTGTCTTAAAGAAAGCTGCCATAGCAGAGTAAGGATTTTCATCAAATGGTACTGTCATAAGTTTTTTACCGTTTGATGCCCAAGAGAAAGATCGTTGATCATCTGACAACTTAATTATT
>VMHT01032462.1_pt1 | contig 13112 bp, 5 predicted proteins | sample 4693611 | NCBI WGS metagenome assembly VMHT01 (sample SAMN12280063, study PRJNA550983) | marine metagenome | isolation source: seawater sampled from same location over 5 years 0.02-0.2 micron viral filtrate | place: USA: collected off the coast of southern California halfway between the port... ... | reverse complement strand
TCTGAAAACCGCCACGAAATATTATATGTGCAGTATCAAAGGGCTCTGAAGAGAGCACGAGTATTGGAAGGTCGTCAAGGACCAGCTCAAACATATATAAACGAAGAGAACTCACAGTTCTTAAGCGGTCATCAGAACTATGGCAAGGTATAGCAAGGTACAGTCAGATTTCTCAGGTGGTCTAATTAGTGACTACATCCTTGGGCGTTTAGATATTAAACGTGTAGCTAATTCAGCACGCGTATTTAAGAACTTTTTCCCAAGCTTGCAGGGACCTGCTGTTTTTAGGTCAGGCTTTAAGCATGTAACTTCCAATAGCACAATTGCAACACTCGATACCTCTACTGTTGCGGGGCAGGCTGACTCTAATCGCACAGCAGGCACATATAATGGAGTCAGTAGCACATCGTCTGGTTTTGGCGCAGGAGCTACGTTTGATGTTGTCGTTGACGCAGGCACTGGTGACGTGAGTGCGCTTACTTTAGTTAGCGGCGGGCAGGGCTACGCTGTTGGCGAGACTATCACTATTGCCGACACGCAATTAGGACAGGCTGGTACAGCTGCTCCTGACTTAACATTTAAAGTTAACACTGTAAGTTTAGAACCTACCTCAGCCTATAAGAGTGTAGATGTTACACTGGCTACCGACGTGCCGTACCGAGCAGTGTTTGAACCATCTAAGATTAAAGTGTATAATGCAGACGGCGTTCTAAAGGACACCGTAGCTGCGCCTTACTCAGAGGCAGTTATACCAGATTTGCGGTTTAGCTCTGAGACCGATGCGTTGTACATTACTCACGGTCTATACAGACCAGCCAAACTTACCGCTGACTTAGTCACTGTCGCTAGGCTTTTGACAGTTAATGACGGCAATAGGGTTGTAACAATTGATAGCTCTACCGTTGCGTCGCAGGCTGACTCTAATCGTACAGCAGGTACATATAATGGAGTCGCCAGTACGTCGTCTGGCTCTGGCACAGGAGCTACGTTCAATGTTGTTGTCGACGCATCGACTGGTGACGTAAGCACGCTCACTCTTGTCTCTGGCGGTAAGAACTATAGTGCTGGCGATACTATTACTATTGCCGACACGGAATTAGGACAGACTGGTTCAGCCGCTCCCAATCTTACATTCACAGTCGCTACCATAGCAAATGAAACTGGTGTGACCCTTGTAACGTCCGATGGGTTTCAGCTATCATCAGGCTTAGAAGTTCAAGGCGATGACTCATGGACACTATCTGATCTAGAGTTTGACTTTGAACCCATCCTAAGCCCCGAGCTTGACACTAAGTTCTTTAAGATTTCAAGTAATAGACGCATTGTTAAACTTGAAAGCGCACAGGCAGATTTTGCAACTATCCGCGCTGCTGGTGATGGCAACTGGGAAAATTACTATGTTGAGTACGAAGCCGAAGGCGAAAAGTTCTTAGGCAAAGTCATAGACGCTGGACTTAGAGGAAACTATACTGAAGTAACAGACCCAACAGCCGATGGTAAAATTGTGTATGTAGAGCCAGTTGAGTCTGTTGTAGATATCCAGGATAACGCAGCTCAGCTTTACTTACTTGATTCTAATGAGGTAGATAAGCAAGACACTACATCAACTCCGCTCACTGGACCTGAGTTGGATAAAGCACTTGATTTAGATGGAGTTCCAAGAAATAAAATTCATTTACGTTGCGACACCATAGTATTTAACAAAGGATTTGAGGGCGCTTACATCCGTGTAGGAGATGATCGCCGTAACAATAATGTAGTTGTAGGTCAAGATAGAACCACAACACGTTGGTTAAAGATTAAAGAGCACCGAGGACTTGAAGACCACCCCGTTGATTTTTTTAGAGGTGTTTATTCTGCCCAGGACTACACATCTGGAGCGGTGTACAAGGCTTACGGTAAGCTAGTCAAATCGCCTCTGTACATGAAGGGTCCAGATGTAAATGGGTCTATGCATATAACTAATGCAGTTTTATTAAACGCTGGCAACCGAACTTTTAGTCATGTTACACGTTTAGGTGAAGCCGCTGCATCTGCGACTCCTGTATACCCTGGAAATGCTGATAAAGACTTATTTGGCAACTTGTCTACTGCAAAGCAGTTTGATGTTGTAGAGTGCGAAACCACGCCGCACATCGAAAGTGGAGATAAGCTCGTAGCACCAGCAGGTGACCTCACTATCACAGAGGTTGCAAACGATGTTCTACTAAATTCCAACACAGCCGAATTTACCCCCGACGATGTAGGTCGTCACTGCCGAGGCAGACTTCCAAGTGGTCTTGTATTTTTAAAAATCATCGCCGTCAACTCAGCTACGCAGGTCAGAGCCGAGTTGTTATCGCCAGTGCCCAGAGACTCTAGAACTTTGGATTACGAGAACGATGGTGAGTTTGAAGAGTTCAACAAGGGTGCGTGGTATGTTGATAACTATCCGCGAACTGTCACTAAGTTTGAGCAACGTCGCATATTTGGAGGTACATACAAAAACGCCAATAACCTATTCTTTAGTCAAGCTGGCATAGAGGAAAGTTTTAAAACTGCCGAAAATGACGGTGAAGTGTTAGATACCAGCGGCATTACTTATGAGCTAGATAATTCAACTGCGGGTATTCGTTGGTTGGTTGCTTCGCGTGACCTTGTTGTTGGAACTACAGGCGGTCTTTACCGTATTGTACCCAACCAGTACCAATTTGGTATTAGCCCGAAGACTATTCGTATTGAGTTAACAGAGGAAGAGCCCTGTAATGATCAAGGCGAGTCTGTAGGGTCATCTATATTTTATCCCGACCAGTCTGGCACTAGGTTGATGGAATATAAGTATGATGCTAACTTAACAAACTCATCGTCTAACGATGTGTCTAAGCTAGTTTACCCCACGTTCATTAATGACGCGATTAAACAGATTGCCTACCAACACACACCGCAACCTAGGATGTGGGTAAGAACAAACGGCAATAAACTGTTTTGCCTATCATACCACAGACAGGAAGAGTTTTACGCTTGGTCTGAGCACACAATTAGTGGATCAGAGGAAATCTACGATATTTCCGTATTGCACAGAGGAGCTCAAGGGGAGTTAGATCAGTTATGGGCAATAGTCAAACGTGGCTCATCGGTCCACACTGAAGCACTCTCGCAGACAGACCAAATACAGACAACCGTATATCCGTTTCTTGATAGTCACATTACAATAACTAAGCCAGAAGGTTCAGATATTAGCGTAAACGTAAGCTCACGATTTGCAGTCGGCGACACCGTGTCAGTCATACAGGACGGTCAGTACATCGGAGATCAAGTGGTTCAAGCTCACCCGACTGGAGGAGTTATTACAATCTCTAATCAGTCAACTACACAAAATTTGGTTGTAGGCACTAAGTATGAAGGTGAACTTAAGATGATGTTTCCGACTTGGGATGGATCTAACAAGCCAGCCTACGGTTCCGATAATGCGCGCATTATTTCACTTAAACCTTTCTTAATTAACTCATGGAGTTACTCACTTGGAGTTAAGGACTCACTAACCACTAACCAAGTGCACACGACATACGGCTCAACTGGATTTACTGGTTTCGATAAAGAGCGTCCAGTATCTGGATCTACGTTTGGTGCAGAGAACGTGCCAACTATTAAACATAGTGAACCTTATCCGTTGACAATTGCATCAATTGTTACTAAAACAGACTTGAACTAATGGCTACCGCAATACCAGCAATAATTTCACTTGCAGGGACAGCAGTCCAAGTAAAGGGACAACTTGACCAAGCAAAAGCAGCAGAATACGCTGCAGAAGCAGCCGAGCAACAAGCTGCCTATAATGCTCAAATCGACGTTAACAACATGGTCGGCAAGCAAAACGACCTTGCGTTTCAAGAGTCGGCAATAGCCTTAGAGAAAAAGATTGGCATGGAGCAGGCGGTGGTTGCTCGAAAAGCTCTTTCCCAAAAACTCACAGGGGAGTTGGGCAAACTTCGCAGCCGACCTACGTTTGGTGGATCGTATACCGATATATTTAAAGCAGCACAAAATCAAGCCGACACACAGCTCGCTGAGTTTGACTTTGAAGCATCTCAAAAATCTTACGAAGGATTTAAGCAGTACCAAGACTTGAGTAGGCAGATGGGTCTTGCGTACTCACTAGGCATGGCAAATCGAAGCTTAACTCTTGCAGAGGGAGCAAACAAAGCATACCAGTTTAGAGTTCAAGCAAGCGAAGCAAAGACTGGGGCATTTGCTACAGGACTTTCAGGTCTTGGTCAATTTGCTGCAGATACTAATAACTTCAAGGCTCTTAAGGGTTCTTAAATTTTATAATCATGGCTATACAACTTCCAGGAACCCCTCAGCAACAAAAAGCACCGTTTGGTGCTTTTGACACATCGTCTAACTTTAGAAGCGGGCTTGTTGACGTAGGTCAGGCAATTCGTGATGTCGGTGCTGGACAGCAACGTATGAGGCAGCGTCAAAAGCTGGAAGCGGAAGAAGCGGAACGTGATGCAGAGCAGGTCAAAAACGAGCTAGAGCGGAAGAAATTACTTAGCCAGAGTATATTAGCATCGGAGCTTGAGGCATCGTACCTTGAGAAAGTAAATCAAGGAGTTCTTGAATCTACTCGCGCTAGTAAGCTTGGTGACCCCAAAGCTTCAGAGGCAGCTACCAAGGCACTTAACGCTTTAAACCCATCTGACCCAAACTTCAACATCAACGCCTATGCGACAGGTTCGGAGAAGTTGACTGACGAAAATACTCGCAGAAAAGCACTTGTAAATTTTCGCAAAGCATTTAGCACTGGTAGTACAAAGGCTGAGACTGAAAGAATAAATTCTTCCCTTTACACTAAGCAAGTAGCATTTTTAAACAATAGTACTAGCACCGCTTTAGGCTTTGTAAACAGTAACCCAAATGGCGTAGAGAACGAAGCCTTACTCGGTGAGCTTTATAAGGTTGTAGACGATCCGCTTTACGCCCCAGTGCGTGCAGGCACCAATATTGGAACAGCTAGAGACGCATTTGATTCAAGCATCAGACAAGGATTAGTTGATCGCATAATGAATCAATTTGAGAACGATGCTGTGCTTACTAAAGAACAAGTCCAATCTAGAATGGGCGCAGTACGTGAGATCTTAGCTGACCCAAAATTTAAAGAGGCTGGAATTATCTTTAATGCTGGAGAAGAGAAGAAGATTAATGACGCTTTTAACACTAAGCTTCAACAAGTTTCCGATGTAAGCTATCAAAAACAACAAGCACAGATAGCCTCAGCTAATGTTTCAGGTGCTCTGTCACTTGCGTTAGATGCAGATGTAATTACACGGCAGACAATGTACAACGCCGTAAAGCCGTTGGAAGCCGTTGATACAAGTGTCCTTACTTCGTCTCAACTTGTAAAACACCAATCGCAAGTATCGCTTGCTGAAATGTTTTTAGAAGGCGATGAGCCGTTAGCTTATGGTATTCTGCAGAGTATGGCTAACAAGCCTATAGCTGACAAAACTTCGTTAGCTACGCAGCTAAAAGAAATATATGGCGATGATTTTGTTAAACTTGGATTAGCCCCTACCGAGCAAAGTATGCTGTCCGATTGGCTTCATAGAAATTTAACCCAGCTTAGGAACATAGGAGACAACCCCCAAAGCCTTTCATTGCTGTCGCCGTATCACGCTGACTTAATAAATACAATCCAAGACCCATCCAAGTCAGTCGCTGAGCGTGCGTTCGCTCATAGCGAAGCTAAAAAAGAGTATTCTATTTTTGTAAAAAATCACCCCGACTTAAACGGAGTTGCACCACCTAAATTTTACGTAAGTCAGGCTCAGTTCCCAGACCAAGACTTAGGAAACGAAACTGTATTCGTAGATTCAGTCATGACAAACGTCCAACTTAACGGTGCAGAGAGCGCTCTTAATCATGCTGAGCACCGACTAAACCAAGGAGACATTGGAGGTTTAGAGCTTCTTCGCTTTGAATCAGAGAAACTTGCTTCTAGGTTTGCAGTAGATTTTCCTCAAAATCCTAAACTTGCTGAAGAAGCTGTAAGCACTTTAGTATCTTACTATAAGTCTGGGCTAGAACCTAGCAGGGATACAGATAACCTTGTAACTGCTATACGTCAGCAAGATAGAAAGTTTGACAGAGACGAATCTGGAAACGTTATTCCAATAATTTCCCTAATTGACTTATACACAGATACGCTGGATCAAAGCCGAGAACCATTTTACAGCAAAATGCTGCGAGGGGTTGTTAAGCTAAACGAAGCTCATCTTCTTGGACTAGATGATCCCGAAGAGCAGCATGAGTTTATTCGAGATGCCTTTTTTAAAAATAAAGACGTATTCCCGCTTGTAGCTGCTACAGACTCTGGAAGTCTAATAGAGCTTCCAAGCGAGCTTAACAAGTATGTTAATCCAGATAAAGATAGGACTGGTTTCTTTGGAAGAATATTCTACCCGTATGGAAAAATTCTCAGCAACACAGAGAGTCTTAGCAATGTGTCAGCTATTTATACGGGGGCAATAATTGCTGATATGATGAACCAGCATGAATCCTTAGACGTTGATAAAAGGCTTCGTGATATTATAAAAGCGTCAGGAGGGCGAATTGCTCCTGTTAACGTAGATTACGCTTCATATGCTGGTGAACCTAGCATTGGATTTTCGGGAGAAGTTTCGGGAGACCTGCAGGCTAAGAGAACTCGCAGAGCTCTCCTCAAAGGATTATTGAATATTCAAGTTGACGGTAAACCTTTAGCTAAGATATCAACCACAGTTCAGCCTGACGCTGATGGCGTCATGCAAAAAGTTGCCATTTTACAGGTGCTAAATAAACAGCGCAAGTACGAGGCACTTGCAATGAGCGAAACAGATCGAAGACCGCTTACTGCGTCTATTTCAAAAGCTATTTCTGTCACGGATAAGGTTATGCCTACCTTAACTGACGTTAGTTACACTCAAGACCCAATTGGGACAATGAGAGAATTTACAGCTTTGACTACAACGTACTGGTCGCAGTTGTTTGGTATGGAGGAAGGCGGGATGCACACCCGAGCTTTCAGACTGTATGACGATATGTTTGCCACCGAGACCGAAGCAACTGAAGAAGATTAATGGGAACTTTACAAAAAAGCGCATACAGGTACAAAAGCGAATTAGACACTTTACAGGAACGCCAGCAATCAGCTGGGTATAGTGCTACAGATTACGGTAGAATGGCTAGCATTGGATTCAATGCACAAGCTGCTTGGGATCGTAATATAACTATGACGCTGGCTAAGTCTGTAAAGACTAAACTGTTAGACGATGATACCCAACCCCGAGTTACTCAGGAAGAGTTTGCTAGGTCATATGCACCGATAGTGGGGCTTGAGTACAAAGCAGATGAAAATAGAGCTCAGCTAGATTATCGAATTATGCAGGGAGCACGGTTTGCTCGGCAACGCGAAATGATTGACGGGGAGAACCGTGCAATAACAAACTTTGCTACTGCGTTTGGGGTGGGTCTATTGGACCCAGTTAATTTAATTCCATTTGCACTGCCAGCTAAAGCTGCAAAAGCTACAATACAAATGCACAAAGCGGCAGGCAATCGTGCAGCTGCAGCCTACCACCAAGGAAAGTTAACTTTTAAAAACTTTGCAGCTGTTAACGCAGGCATTGAAATACCGTACGTACAGGCAACAAAGTATATAGGGGTTGAAGATTATAACCAAGACCATTTAAAGATGTCCGCGGGCATGATGGGTCTTTTAGGTCTTACAGTAGCAACTGGTCATGGTTACTTTGCAAGTCGTGGTGCTCTTAAAGTTAGGAACGCACGTCGTGAGCTAAACATATACAATCAGTTTATGGAGGCTGACGATTTCTCAACTCCCTTGCAACTAGCTGTTAACGACAATCCAACCATTAAATCAGTAGTGATGGATAACCCACGTCTTAGAGATTTTCTGACAGGAAAAGACAAGGATGGAGCAGAACTAACAGTCGATGACGTACGCTTAGCACTTGGAGCTTTAGATGCTTACGCAAACAATAGAAAGCTTACTGCAATGCAACAAGACATTGCGAACAGACTACTGCGTGACCCAAATTATCAGAATAAGCCTATACTTGAAAGCCGTAAAGCTATGACTGATAAAATGAGTCGAATCGTTGAAGCAGTTCTAAGCGGCAAACAGACTAAAGTTCTTACTCCTGACGATTTAAAGTTATTAAAAAGATACGACATCGAGCTAACGCCCGAAGGAAATGTCGTTAATAGATCTAAGTCTAGGAGTGTCCCATCAAACCACCCATCAATGGATCATGTTTTGTCTGACGTGTTAATGAAAGAGACCGCCCGTTTGAATAGGTTGGAGAAAGAGCTATCAGATTTAATTTTTGATGAGAACGGTAAACGACGCACTGTAACTCAAGAGGAGGCTGTAGCTATAACTAAGAAAGAGGTTGAGCTTAAAAAAGCAACTGACGACTACTACGAAAGCCACGGAGATTACTTTAATCAAATTGAACAGCAAGCAGTCTCAATGGTTAATAAAACTTTTAACTTAAAAGTAAAAGGTGGTGAGTTTCAAAAAGGTAGACGAGTTTTAACTAGTTTAGAGGACATTAGAAAAGGCTCTCTTACTAGAGGTGCGGTCAAACAAGGAGACCCTAAGATACGAACCGAACTGCCTCACAGAATACTTAACAGGTCTAAGCTAACTCCTGTTATTTTTGGGGACTCACCGACTAGACTTAATGTTAACGATGCTTTGTTTGCTGATATGTACACAACAATGCTCCACGAGTCTGTCCATGTGTTACAAAGCTTTGCTCCTGATTTGTTAAACAGACTTACGGATTACGCAAACAGCCCACTAATTGCTCAGTCTCTAGATGATTTTCTAGATGCCCAAGGGTATAAGACTGGGAACTTTGAAACAGACTTTAAACTATTTGCAGCTGAACGACCAGCTCTACTATTGGAGTGGGCTTCGGGGCAACAAGGTTATTACCGAGCATTACACGATGCAGATAAGACGCTGTACAGGCAGTTTATTGATTTTATAACCGAGATTGCTGAGAACATATCCAGATATCTGGGAAGAAAAGATATTAAGTTTAATAAAAAGTTAAATCCCGATGACGTAGCTTATGAAGTTGGTAAGATAATGTCTGAACTGCGTAAAGACGCATCGTTATCCCAGAAGCTAAAGAAGGCTTATGATGACAATAAGTCTCCATCTGACATATCGGAGGTTAACGTATACAAAGACCTTGACAGCGACCCTGACGTGTTACGTTCAAAAACGTACGAAAACAGCAACTTCATTAATCGTGCCAGTGAGATGGATAAGTACTCTGCTGACCCTAAGAAGTATCTTGAAGATACAATTGCTCGTATTGCTCAGGACGACACGTTGCTGCCTAAGATTCTTGAAATAGCTAAGATAAAAGAAAAGCCTAAGCGCAAGCAAGCAATAGTTGACCTCATTGAATCAGAAGGTCTAAACATACCGCTTACTCTTAAAGACATAGACAGCATGGTTATTAACCTAGACGCTTCTATGAAACGCTCTAGGTTGATTTATAAAATAGCTAAGCTCAACGACCCAATTAAGGTTTTGTCTAGCCTAGCTGTGCTCAAAGAGAAGGGTCTACCACTTGAGCCTGCTCAACGTCTTGGTTTTTTGTTGCTACAGGAGAACAAGACTCCCATTGAGAAACTAACAGATGTTCGCAAGTACTTAGTTGAGGAGGATCACGCAATGATACTCCGTACTATGCACGATGCGGCTGTTAGGGGTAGGTTAACGGAAGCTTTGGCTGGGAAGCGAACAGCCAAGTCTAAGCTTGCTCAGCTTAAAACTCTTCTGGACGGCAGTCGTCGAAAAGGCGTAGACTTGGGACCATCTATTGAGCGTCAGATTGAGACACAGATTCGTAAAGACCAGTTACCCCTACTGGACTACTTAACTCAGCACGACTTAGATGTTATATTTTTGGGTGAAGACGTGTCTCATTACATGAGCTCATATAAGAAGGCTTCTTTTAAGAACCCCGCTTTAATAAAGACATACGGAAATGACGTCAAAGCAGCATCTAAACAGATGCACATTGACATCATGACGGCAATGTCAACGGGTAAAATGCCCAAGCGTTGGGAAGGCATTCCTGTGTGGGAGGGCTTGGTTGATGTCATTCGTAAGACCAACAAAGGTCAGATGGCTGAGATTAACTATCTTGGCGTCAACATGCGCCAAAGGGCGGGTTTCTCAGGCTACTCTATGCGTTACGACCGAGCTGTCGTTGCATCTATGACTCAGAAAGAGTTTGTGGCTAAGATGATGCGGATGATTGATCTTGGGAAGACCTTTAGACTTCACGGAGGTCTTATGGAAGCACCAACTTTAGCTCAGGATAAAGCTAAGGGCGTTAAGAAGAAAGCTTTTGTAAAGTTCGACCACCAAGCAATGCTTGCTACTATGTACAACGAGATTGTAAATGGTAAGTTTGAGCTAGACCCAGACATTGCTAACCCATCTGTTGTGGGTGCTTTTCGCAAATCTATGAAGATTGCGTTTAAGCCGCAGTATGAGATTGACGCACGTATTGAGTTTGGAAACTACAAGAGTCTTGGACGTTTGATGCTTGAGCAGATTCGCGGTCGTTCTGAACGCATTGCACTTGTAAAGAACATGGGTCACGACTCAAACGGAATTATTAAAAACATTGCAAAAGACAATAAACTTGATGACGGCTCCATATCCTACAAAGCGTTTGAGGGGACTGTAGATCAAATTACTGGTGTCCTCGATAACCCAGCAGACGTTAATCTTGCAACACTATTTAAGAAGGCACGGGCTGTGTCTAACTTGGCGTATCTTGCTGGGTCAGGTCTATCTACATTGTCAGATATTCCTTTAAGCCTTGCTACGCTTAGTTTCTTAGGTATGGAGGGTCAAGGTTTCTCAGGGTTTGTAACTTCATACAAAGCTGCCCTAGCTACTCACTTTAAGGGTGATAACAAAAAGATGCAGGCTTGGTTCCGTGCTCAGGGCGCAGGCTATGACCTTGTAATGAGAACCTTTGCAAGCCGTGTTGTTACCGAGGATGGTAAGGGCATGGGCTGGATTGACTTTGGGAACAACGCTTTGTTTGAGATTAACGGGCTTAACAGACTGACTGCAGCTCACCAAACTATGTTTATTGACCGCCTGTCCTCTGGCTTAGCTCGGCAACTGCGTGCTGGTAAGATGAGTGATCTAACCATGGCTCGTTTGACAGAGTTTGGGTTTACTGCCAAAGAAGTAAAGCTTCTTGCAAATTACGTCCAGAAAACTCCTGACGGAGTATATCGTATTGGACCATCAAATATTGGGGACAACACGCCACTACAGCGTAAGCTTAGCGGATTCTTTAGCCAGTATATGAAAGAAGCGGTCATTGAGCCAGATGCGGGCGCACGAGCAATATCTCGTCTTGGTCTACGGGCTGGCACGTTTGAGGGTGAGACAGCTCGATTGGCGTTCCAGTACTCTAGCTTTATGCTTGGTATGTCTCGTGTAGTATATCGCAGGTTTATGCACGGTTACACGGGAGATAAGAAACAACAAGCGTTGCGCAACTCTCACCTAATTGCTTACTTGGGCACTGCTCTTGCATTTGCATATATGACTACGGTGATGAAGGACTTGTCCAAGTTCAAAGAACCAATTAGCCCGCTAAATATGTCTGAAAACGACATGCTACGTCTGCTTAGCCAGTCAGGTGTCCTTGGTGTCCTAGAGTTGCCCCTTAACGCCCAGAGATTTGGGGCAGACGCCGCTTTCGCCCCACTTGTGGGTGCGGGTAAGGACATTCTGTCAGGGGACGTTAAACAGGCTGTAGACCCCTTTATTGGCACTAATTATCCAATCCTTGGACCGCTAATGAAGAAGGTATCATTTGTTGCTAGCGAAACCCTTAACAACATTGCTGGCGATGAACTCGAAAGAGTGCAAAACCTTGACCCTGAACTGCGTAGAGCTATGCAAAGTGCATCAGAATAGCTTGACTCATCCTATTAACCTATATAAGTATAATATCTATTATGGCAAACACATCTCAAACTACATCTCAAACAGCTAAAGAGTATCAAGCTGGCAACAGTCAAACTGCTAGCCAAACTGCAGCTGAATATCCTAGCACATAAACATGAGCACTACACCTAAAAATATTGGGGTCGTTGGCTCTATGTCTAACTTAAGCGTTACTACAGGTGCTGTAGTAGACGCTCCAAGCATTAATGGATCAACAAACCTTTGTTTTGTTGATGTTCAGGATAATGATCTGTACATTACTTTTGACGGGTCAACCCCGTCAGCAAGTGTTGGACATATACTGAAGAAAGACCGCGATTACTTGCTATATGCGGGTATGTTTAAGACTGCTAAGATGCTTGGTAATGGAGGAACATCTGTTGTTGCCGTTACACAGCTCAATGGATATGCTTAGTGCCTGGTCTAATACAGTCATTTAGTCTTCGCTTTAGTAGACGATTTAGCAGTTCTTTGGAAACTGCCGCAGGAGGCATTCTTAGCGATGTCCCTGGTGCAACGGCGGCATACAGCCTCCGTAGTCTTACTGGCGGTGATCCTCTGGCAGTGCGTGTTCGCAGGTCAAGCGATGATGCAGAGGCAGATTTTAAAGTTTCTGAAATAACTTCAGGGGCGTTAATTACTCACGTAGGTTCTGGTAATGACGGATTGGTAACAATCTGGTATGACCAATCAGGTAACGGCAAAAATGCTACTCAGACTACCCTAGCTAACCAACCTAAAATTGTTGAAAATGGTTCTTTACTAAGTAACGGTCTAACATTTGATGGGGTCAATGATGGGCTTTCACCCCCTAACGATCTTATAAGTGCCTATAATTCTGTTTCAATTTTTCTTGTAACCAAGGGCATAACTGGAAATCAATTCAAGTGTCCGTTTTCAACTTTAATAAGTGGACAATCCTCTTCTTTGTCTGTAGGATTTCATCTAGCAACTAACATTCAAAACAGTTATCCTGGTTTTTCTACGGTGTTGCACACCGCTGATGGCGCAAAGCATCTGTACGCTACAATTGCTAACTCCACACACGTTAGACAGTATT
>VMHT01019604.1_pt1 | contig 13113 bp, 23 predicted proteins | sample 4693611 | NCBI WGS metagenome assembly VMHT01 (sample SAMN12280063, study PRJNA550983) | marine metagenome | isolation source: seawater sampled from same location over 5 years 0.02-0.2 micron viral filtrate | place: USA: collected off the coast of southern California halfway between the port... ... | reverse complement strand
GTAATACAACCTTCACCTTCAAATATACCTGCCGCCCATTCAATGGACTTCGGACCAGTTGTTACCAATCTTGGCTTCCGCTTCGATTGGAACTCTAAGTTTGTAGTGTTCTCCAGCAGCGATTGCTGCGTATACCAAGGATGTTGATAAGTCTTTTGCGTCTTCTGTGGCGCATTCAAATTGCAGTTCGTCATGTATAAAGGCAAGCTGCGAACAACACAGCTTTGTTTGTTTAATAGTTTCCTGGTTGATCACCATCCATCGTTTTGCGACGACTCCGGCTCCAGATTGTAGTAAATAGTTAAGCGATTTGTGTGGGGAGTCAAGCAGAATTTTCCGTCTATCAAGTGAATAGACGAAACCTTGTTGGCCTCTTTTTTTAACGGCTTCAAGTAGATCTGCAAGTCCGTCAATAGCAGCAACAAACGCTGTACGAATCTCCTTACCTTTCTTTTTAGCCTTCGCATCACTCATTTGAGCATCGAAGGAATATCCAATTTTGGCGTCACCTGCTCCATAGAGGAAGGCGTAAGTGATTGTTTTAACTTGGCGCCTGCTGATTCCAATTCTGTCTGCATTGACTTGATGGATGTCTCCGTTGAGTAGTAATTCCGCATAGCGTCCCGCATCGTATTTAGCGAGGTAGTGAGCGAGCATCCGTAGCTCGATGCCGCTAAGATCGGCACCCACCATAACTTGACCAGGCGTTGCCTGAAAGAGTTGTCTGTATTCATGATCAGAAGGTACTTGGGCTAAGTTTGGTTTACGATGTGCACATCTGTGGGTGTAAGTTGAAACTGAACAATGGTGATGTATACGATTAGATGTCGTACTCAGCTTCAGCCAAGCGTTCACGCCGTTCGACAACATCCCAAGCATTTTCGTTACCGTCAAACATCTCGCAAACATCATAGAAATCTCTGACCCAATCTCGGTCAGAATAACTTCGTCTACGACTGGCTTCCCAGTACGTTGTGCAAATTGGGTTGGCGTCCAACCATAGAACGTTGTTAATATCCATGCGATGTGATCTCTTGATGAGGGACTCAGTTCTTTTAGTCGAGTGAAGGTTGCTCCTTCGATGTAGCCGCTAGTCTTGTTATTTCGCTTTGGAGTGAATTCAGTTCCTCCGACGTAAGGGTGTCTTTCGCGAAGTACCTTTTCAAGATCTTGAAGTTCTTGTTGGAGAGACGATGTAAGTTGCCATGCAGCCCGTTCATCGAAATACCAACCGTGTCGTTCTTGTTCACTTAAAATTTTGGCTACGGTGTGCTCTAACGCAACCCACTCAGGTAGGGGTGGAAGTGGTCGCATAGTTTTGTTGTTACTTTTACGTCTTGTTTGCAGTAGTCCTGCATGTCTTGTGACCAGTATTTCCAGTCTGTGGTTTTGCCAAACTCGCCTTTGTATTCACCTAGTCGGTGGCCGTAGGATTCAAGTGAGTGACGGCCATACAGCTGTATAGGCATGTGATGAACGTTGCGAACTTGATCTCTTTTAAGCATGTCTGTGTGATACAAACGTGATAACAAAAGAGTGTCTACAACTAAGGCTGAGCAATTGAACCACGGGTAGATTTTCTCAATTACTGGTATGTCATAACCAATAACATTGTGCCCAGCGATTATCTCAGCACCTTCCAATACTTGAACACCGCGGACAATTGGTTCTTCGCTACCTTGATCGTTATACGTGTACGTCTGATCAGTTTCTGAGTCGTAGATGACCAGACAATGGATACAGGTAACATCATTTAGAAGACCGTCGGTCTCCAGATCGAACACCAGCATTTTTCCAAATGTAAGTTTTGTCTATAAATTGTGCCCGCTTTACCATCTCAGGAGTTGGCGGATTAGGACGATTAAAAGTCTTCTTCGGCGTTGAAGGATTTAGTTTCATTGAATTTACAGGTATCTTTGTTGTATGTCAGTGAACAGGCGATGCCAGTTTCCCCTGAATAGCGGTTCTTGATAATTCGCACAGTCGTATCAGCGTGTTGAGATCCACTCTGCTGATCGCGTTCGAGTCCAATAACTGCGTCAGAAATTTGTGCAATGCTGTGACTTCCGCGCAACTGTCCAAGTGATACTTTTGCTCCATCTTCGTGTCCTTTGTCTCCTTGAGGTCTTCGTAAATGTGAAACAAGAAATAGTGAAATACCTGTGCGTTCTACTAACGAACGTAACCGTGTCATTGTTGTATCAATCATTCGTCGTTCGTCTCCGTCCAATCCACTGAGGAGGATTGATAAGTGGTCGAGGAAGATGATCTTGCAGTCGAGACCTGAAGCCAGATACTCAATCCGATTATAGATAACATCAGGATCGTAGGAGCCGAAACCATCAAACAAATAGAGATTCCAATGAGCCAACGTCTTATCGAACGCAACCGTAAGATCTTCATGTGAGTGTTCACCTAAATGAAAAGCTTTGCCACAGGCAACGCTCATTAATCCAAGGGCAGTCCGTCTATTTGATTCCTCCAAAGCCAGGTAACCGACTCGTTCTCCTTTCTGAAGTAGACGAGCTGCAATGTCCCTGCAGAATGAGGACTTTCCAATACCGCTGCCTGCAGTGATCGTGACAAGTTCTCCGTATCGGATTCCGTGAAGCAATTCTTGTAAGCCGTCGAATGGGTATTCATGTATACAAGGTGGTTGTGGTTCTACAACAAGTGAAAGTAATGATTTACCCTCTACGATTCCATCCGGCCGGAACGGTTGTGCATTCCAAATAGCCTCACGAACCGCTTGAAGGTTGTCGTCTTGACAAGCCTCTGAAGGGTCTTTGTAGCCTTTGAGATCAGCGATCTTAACTTTGCCAGGAGGAAGGACACTGGCTGCCTCTTGAGCAGCCTGACGGCCTGCCTCATCGCCATCGAAGAGGAGAACAATGGTTTGCCAGTTTTGTAACCACTCCAAATTTTTTTGGATTGATTTTTTGGCTGCTGCTGCTCCATTTGGGAGGCTAACCATTTCCCAGGTTGGGAGGGCTTCCCGACACGTAGCAGCGTCAAGTTCACCTTCTGTGATAACGACTTGCTTACCTGCCTTCCGAAATAAATGCTGTCCAAAGAAGCACCCATCTGTCTCACCTTCATACCTAAACTGTTTATCCTTTGTTTTGGTTTTTATGCCAATAAGCGATCCAGTGCTGCTTCGATAATGGAAGCATAATTTGTCTCCGTCTTTGTGGATTCCGTATTCTTGACAGACTTTCTCGGAAATGCCTCGTTTAGAAAGTCGTCCGGGGAATCCTCGTGGTTCCATTCTGTGTACATAGGTGGTGTTGTGATTGTGAACATTGCCGTCTCCGCCTTTCCAGGTGTGACAGACAAAACAAAAAGTATGCCCATCTGTATATAGGCTGTTGCCGTCAGATGAGCCGCATTCTTCGCAAGGAATATGCCGTTCAAACTCGCTTGTCATACAAGCCAATCAATAGGAATATTAGTCCATGTTGTCCATGGGATGCCAAGTTTTTCGCAGTACTTGGCATACGTTGTTTTTGATTTTTTAGAAATAGTGTTATAGGGTGCCTGGAAAACCATGCGAAGGTCAATGTCAGGGTTTTGTTGTTTGACTGACTTGACCTTTCGCCGGTCAGCACTATCCCAGTAACCCTTACATTCCAGCCAGACCCCGTTCGGAAGAACGAAGTCCGGCGTATAGGAATGATGGATTACATATGGGACTTGTGTGCTTTCATATTCATACTTGACACCCAGGTCTACGAGAAGGTCAGCAACCTTCTCCTCTAGACCCGATCTGAATGCCATTTAGATTACGGTTATGTTTGATGTAAGAAACGCCGCGATACTTCAGAACTTGCTCCATTTGAGCAGCTTTTTGTTCACGAACACGTTGACGAAGTTCAACTTGAGACATGATAGTTCTCCAAAGTACCTACCCCCCGTTCCATGGGTAGGCGTCATGCGTCCAATGTTGATTCAAGCACCATTTTGGTGAATTGCGTTTCTAAGAATTCAATATCAAGTTGCTCTTGTGGATGTCCACCAGGCCATTGTTTTCTATATTGTCTTAGTGCATCTCGTATGATACGAGCACCATTATCATCTACTTGAATGTCAAACATAGGATGAACGTACGTTTCTTAGCCGATCGCTGGTGCAGTCAAAGCAACCGAAGTTGTGTCAGCTGCTGCAAGATCCAACGGGAAGTTGTGTGCATTTCGTTCATGCATAACCTCGAAGCCGAGGCCAGCACGGTTCAGAATGTCAGCCCAGGTATTGACAACGTGACCTTGGGCTTGAATGGATTGATTAAAGTTGAAGCCGTTCAGGTTGAAGGCCATGGTTGACACACCAAGTGCAGCAAACCAGATGCCGACAACAGGCCAGGCAGCCAGGAAGAAGTGAAGGCTACGGCTGTTGTTGAAGGAGGCGTATTGGAAGATCAGGCGACCGAAGTAACCGTGGGCAGCCACGATGTTGTAGGTCTCTTCCTCTTGGCCGAACTTGTAGCCGTAGTTCTGACTTACTTCCTCAGTCGTCTCACGGATGAGCGAAGAAGTAACAAGGCTTCCATGCATAGCCGAGAACAAAGCACCGCCAAATACACCAGCAACTCCCAACATGTGGAAGGGGTGCATGAGGATGTTATGTTCCGCCTGAAAAACAAGCATGTAATTAAAAGTACCGGAAATGTCAAGAGGCATACCATCTGAAAAGCTACCTTGTCCAAAAGGATAAACAAGGAAGACAGCGGTCGCCGCAGCGACAGGTGCAGAGTAGGCAACAAAGATCCAAGGCCTCATCCCTAGTCGATAGCTAAGTTCCCATTCGCGTCCCATGTAAGCGAAGACACCGATAAGGAAGTGAAAGACGACGAGTTGATAAGGTCCACCGTTGTAGAGCCATTCGTCGAGAGTGATTGCTTCCCAGATTGGGTAGAAGTGGAGTCCGATTGCATTGCTGCTGGGGACGACAGCTCCTGAAATAATGTTGTTTCCGTACAGGAGGGATCCTGCGACTGGTTCTCTGATTCCATCGATGTCTACAGGGGGTGCTGCTACGAAAGCAGTGATGAAGCAAATAGTGGCAGCCAGTAGGCAAGGAATCATAAGGATCCCAAACCAACCAACATAAAGCCGATTGTTAGTTGAGGTTACCCAGGAGCAAAACTCATCCCAGGTAGACCTCTGTTGTTGTTGAAGTACAGCGGTCATTAAAAGTGCGAAGTTGTTGTTGTTAAGGGTATGTATTAGAGCACTTTAATGGAGCCCTCCCAAGGCTCACGTCCAGTGGAGGGCTGTTGTGTAATTACTTTTTCTTAGCAGTTTTGGCGGAGCGTTTGAAGTTAGCAGAAGTGGGTGCTCCTTTAGACCCAGGCTTCCTCATTTTTTCACCACTACCAGCAGCAATACGTTTGCGTTTGGCGTGGATGTTTGCGTAGAGACCTTGCTTAGCCATTTAACATTTCCATTTGCGAAGGGCTAGTGCTTTACGTGTGGGTCTGCCTTTGGAGTCCTTCATCGGACCCTTAACACCACCCATACGGGCACAAAAAGACTTTTTACGTTTACCGCCACCAGGCTGAGGAGCCTTAAGGTTAGATCCGGTTTCACGATTGTATTTTTCCCGACCGGCTTTTGTCAGTCCTCCAGAGCGGGACTTGTGTTTACCGATCTTTAGGCTGACATTCTTAGCCATTACTTTTTCTTAGTACCTTTTTTAGGGGGACGACCTTTCTTAGTGCCGTATGTTCCTGGTCCTTGTGGCATCACCAAACTCCGGGGATAATTTGTCCAGTCAATGCATACGCACCAAGCGCAGCCATGACACCCATCATTGCTAGGCGTCCGTTCAGGCGTTCAGCCTTTTCGTTGTGTGTTTCTGTTACGTCCATAATTTCCATAGGTGGTTCTTTGGCATAGACATTTGTGCGTCCGCCATCTTCAATAACTGTTGTCATCAGAAGTCGTCTTCTGTCTCTTCAATTGTGGGTGTGACATTTGGATCATTTGTTTTGAATCCTTGTGTCTTACCAAACAGGTCAGCAACAGCTTCAGGTGCCATGTCACCGGTATCAACACCGGCCTGACCATTACAGGAGACAACCTGAATACCAACTAGCTTCAGTGATGTGCCATAAGTAACATTATCGTTAAGAATATATGGCTTCTGATAAAAAGCAATCTTGACTTGACTACCAGAATAAAGAGGTAGACGTACATCAGTGATTGCTGTACCTTCAGTGTCAACAACAGGAGGCTTAGCCTCTTCATTCCAACTAAACTTGACGGTGTACTTACCGTCAGATACCTCTTCCCAAGGTTCAGGTTTAAGAGATGAGCGTTTCGGATTCTTCAGTTTCGATTCAGCCCACTTCAAAGTGGTGGTTCGGTCGTCTTCTAGTTTGTCGATCATGTCTTGATCAACAATGGCCTTCAATGAATAGCCATACTTAGACGGTTGCAGTACTGCCTGGTATCCCTCAAGGACAACAGGAACAGGAGTAACAAATGTGGTTCTTGCCATTAACAGAAAAAATATGTTGATTCAATTACTGACTCAGGTTTTAACGTGTCAATAATCGGTGGTTTAGATTCAGCGCCAATCTGTTGCGCCCAATCTGTTAGGTAGTCATGCTCCGCAAATAGGTACATGTATGTCTCACGAATGATTTCTGAAAGATCATCCATGTCAGTAGCACGACAAAGTACCGAGTCGTGTATGAGGGATATCGGAGCGTTGAAGCGTGTTGCAGATAAGTGAAGTAATGACGCATCTAGCGAGTGGATTAGGTTAGGTGCAGTTGCATTCTTGTGGTGGTTTTTATCAACTTCATCAGTATCACCTTCTGAAACTTTTACTTTGCAGCCACCAAGCAGCTTAAGCTCAATTCTCTTCGTATCCTTCTTCATTAGTTTTTGTATTACCACAAAGCCTGAAGGTGTGACCCAAGAGAGTTGAGTAGCTCCTCTATCGATGGCCGCGGCCACCTCAGATTCAATCCACTTCATTACACGCATAGGACCAGGAACGATAACGTTCATGGCATCACGTACAGCTTTAACAGTGGCTGTTAGATCTTCGGAAGTAAAACTAACAATTTTGCTTCTTAGATCACTTTCGACAGCGTACCTATCAGTATCTTCTTTGACATATTCTAATTTCTTTGAAAGTAAAGCTTCTTTGATATAAGATCGGTTACTGAAAGGTTTAGCATTGTAAGGTACAGTCATGACCGTTCTTTTGGTCGTTTTTCTGTCCATGTACGGTTGTATATGAACAGGCACCTGAGGTTTAGCTTTATCAGCTATTACTTTGTATGCGTCTTGTGGTCTATTACTCGGAAGGACATTAACTAATTTGGCTGTACTTGCATCTCTTGCCAATCCGGCAAGAATTTGTAGCCCACTGCATGTAGCATCAACGGCAACACAGCTATTAGTGTAATTACGATCACACTCGATGACACAATGATAGTACTCATCGCAGGCAGCAAGGAAATTCCAAGGTTCGTCTGCTCCTTCCCATTCGCATAAGTGAGCGATTGGATCTTCTGCAATACGTTTAATTAGATCTAAGTTTTCAAGCGTCCATTCAAGCCGCTCAGTGATTGTATCTTTCGTTCTGCCGTATGTAGTGGCACATTGAAATGACAACCAATGTTCAGCCTGCCTTGTCATTGGCGCATGATTGTGAAACTTTAGTAGTGATTTACCAAAGTCTGTATCTTGTGGAGTGAGAAATGCAGGGATTGGGTAAGCCCTACCCCTGTAGTCAAACGACCAAGGAATAAAGAACTTCTCTACATCCTTGAATCTTTCCACCGCATTCATTGTCATCCGTGTACGACATGACTTGTTGAATGCTTGTGCGTTGATGTTGCAAACCTCCGCAGCTCGTCGCCTGTAATCGAGACGTGCTTCCGCATTGTCAGCGATGTTAGGTGGTTTAGGTGGTAGAGGTAGTCCAACAATCGGAATGAATTTTCCGACTTGTATCTGAAGTTCTTGGAGTGTCTTGGCGACACCCACAATGAACGGGTTCAGGGTGTAAGCAACCTTCTGAATTCGGTTAAGGAACTCAACGGGCTGTTCTCCCTGTATAAGTGTCGGATTGCCTCTACGAACCATGTTGTAGCCACGCATTACCTCGTTGAGGATGTATCCGCCGTGATTTCCGTCAGGTGTCCAGTCGTTCGGCTCAATTAACATCGGCCACGCCAACGGGCTGAACAGCTCCGCTTGCCTCATGATCTCGTCCTTACGTTCTAAAAAGGCAGGAGTTGGTACGAGTTCAATTTTGTGTGATTTGGTCCCCTTTTTTGTGGTGTGTTTCATGAAGTAGTTACTGACTTCACAAATGCAGTCCAATAACCAAGCACCAAGCTTGACCCTATTGATTTGACTCCACCCTTTCCAATAGTCAACGCCGTAACGTTTCATCAACGTTTTGATGACTGTTACTTTTTGTGTAGTGCCAATTGAACGGTGAAAATAATTCTCTTTCAGAACATTAAGAAGACCAGGGACGCTGCGCTCGTAGTAGCGCATCATGCACTCATTTTCTACTGCCTGACCAATAGCAGCGGTCACATTGGTGACTGTTGATTGGCCTGGCTTAGCGCTAAAAACCTTGTCAAAGGTAACTTTTAAGGCAATAGCTGCGGCTGCTTCAGGCTCAACGTCAGAAAGGTATTGAATAATTTCTTTGAAAGAACGTCCTGTTTTCCTTTCTCTTATTCGATCATTAGTCCTAATAATACGACTAACAATATCAGGGATGAGCTGCTCAATAGAAACAACCCCGTATATTGTAGCGGATGCATAACTTTTATCCTCAAGTTTGTGAGTGTTGCTTCTTAACTCTTTGAGTCCTTGTCTGATTTGTTCTCGTTCAAGGGCTATTTGTTCGTCAATCTGTGCAGGTGTAGGCAATAAGACTCCGCGTTAGTACCGGTGATTACACTGTTGACCAAGTGCAACTGTGATTGTGAAAGGAAGGTCAGGGCGCGGACCCTGACCATTGCACATGTGAAACTTAGTTCAGCTAAAACCTGAAACTAGCGCGTCTACCAATTCCGCCACATCCGCGTGTGGATTCCAGCGATGAGTCTCGCTGAGAATTGTCGGCGTTTCCGACTGGAAGAGTGTAGCAGCGCACCCATTAGTCGCGCTTAGACGTGGTTTTTAGGCCTCCTCTGACGCTCAACTTCAAGGACGTGATCGATCATGTGATCAATCCAATTCCCATGGGACTCTGAACGAGTCCGAGCTTCGTCATCAAACTCCATGCAGGCGCAAAGAGCCTGGACGTTGTAGAACGTCACGTGATCCATGTACTAGTTGTCAAGGTGCAGGGCAAAGCCCACTTGTTTTTACCGTCTGGAATACGAGCGTCAAGGCTAGATCGCAGACATAGCCGCTTCTGCAGCTGAGTCCGTGTGCTTGGCGTAGTGCAGCGTTGTTTCGATCCGCTTGTGTCCCATCAAGCCCATCAGGGTTCTCATAGGCGTACCGGCAATGGCGTGCCACGTACCGAAACTGTGACGCAGATCGTGGAAGGAATAGGCAGGAGCCTGTGCGTAGTCCCTGACCTTCTTAAAGGACAGCAGGAGCTGATCCTTGTTGCCGACATCGTCGAACACCTTGACGCTTGGAGAGGCGTGCTCCAGGCGCTTACAGAGCACGTTCCTGATCCTTGGATGGATAGGGATGGCTCGGTAGTTCTTGGCCTTGGTCTTGAGGTGAGGTACACCACCCACATGAATGCGTGGCGCAGCACCATCAAGGTCAATGTCTTGCGCCTTGAGCTTGAGCAGCTCACCTTGCCTCATGCCTGTGTAGGCAGCGACAACGATGATGTCTGAGATCTCATCACGAGCGAAGGGATCTAGAGCTGCGAGGCTGATGTCTTCCACTTGGTCCTGGGTAAACCAGAACATGCGACGTTCGCCTTCGTCGTACTTATCAAACACAGGTGCAGACTCACACATCTTCCGCTTGGCACAACAGTTAATGACTGTGCCGATTGCAGTAATGCAACGGTTGATCGTTGAATCTTGAACACCACGCTCTTCCTTTAGATACGCAGCAAACAAGTCCATCTGTACTTGGTTGATACGTTCAACAGGAAAAGAACGACCAGCAAAGCTAGTGAAATGTCCTGTGTTGATGGTGTTGGTTTTGAGGCCAGCCTTGCCTGCCCACTTAGTTTTAAGTGTGTAGTCCAAAGCTTCACCCCACGTAAACTTCTTAGCCATTGAGAAGGATGGATAAACGTTGAGCTAACTTGCGTCCCTCAGCTGTCATCTTCAGGATGCGTAGTCGTTTGTTTGGTTGATACACCTCCTTGGTAATCAGGTTCAGTCCCCTTTTTGGGTTGCTGCGGTGTTGACCCGTCAGCCACGTCGTATTTCGTGAACAACTGGCAGCACTTAAACCCAACTCCTCTTGCATCTCCTGCGTAGTGCAACCGTCATTGATTGCAACGTACAGAAAACAAGCGATGACTTGGGCTGGCATCTCAACGTCAAGCGTCCGGAGCGTTTCAATCGCATCCAGGAGACGACCGAGTACTGCCTTGGTGCTCAGTGGTATCGACTCCACATGGGTGACCATTCAGGGGAAGACAGAAGTGTAGCACAACTTTGCCTAAGTGCAAGGAAAGTCCACTACCATTTCGCCATATATCGTAATCGACAATGTCGTCGATATAACAGTGCACGTCAAAGAATTTCAAGAACCACCGTTGCGTCGAAGTGATCATCGTCTGCATCTAACAGTTGCGCTAGTGCAAGTGACATAACTTCATCTTTGTGCTTGTGTCCTTGTATCTCTTGACACAATTTACTAACCAAACGGTCAAAAGTCGAGGTCTGATTCATAGTCTTCGATGTCGTATTGTGAGACAAAGTGAATAGTTTCTGGGGTGCAAACAGTGAACTCAATGCCGTCCTTAGCCATAAGCTGACGGACTTTGTTTTGTGCTGCTCCTGAGCGTTGATACACGTGCTCAGTGACCTTTTTAGTTTCAAGGTCAGCTTCACGTATCAAACAACTGATGTTGCTTGGTAGTTCCCAAGAACCTACACGCCAATCCATGATTTCTTCAAAGGTGTGTTCATGAAACATGTCATCTGGTGCATTCTTGAACTTTTGCCAGTTGTTAGGAAAATCCTTGCGTTTACCACTCATAAGTTCTAATTACATCCTTTAATTGTGCGTTGCGGTTTGTGGACAACTCCAAAGCAGACCATGCAGCGTGCTCTAAGTCGGGAGCGTAGACATACTCTGTCCAGCGTTCCTCACCGTCTTCTAATACGACCATATATTCATCAAGCTTCTGGTTTCTGAGTAGTGGCATTTGCGTCTTTGTTTCGTGGTTGTGAACGTTTGCGGGCGGGCCGCGGCTTGGGAAGATACACCTCACGCTTAACAAGTTCTTTGTAACGTGGTGTCCATGGATGATCAGGAAAGTGATGCAACCAACAACCGATTGCGTTCTTGATCAACCAGTCATCTGTCTTATCAGTGGTCATTGTTTAATAAATGATTTCCTATCTAGCAAGTGAACAATGTTGAGGAGCTGCGTCCTTGATATCAACCCTTTGTGATAATCATGAAGGGCTGTGACTTGCAGGTCCTTGATCTGTTGTTGTGTCATTCTGATTCCTCCGAATCATCGTGCTTTTTAATAAAGGCATCGAGAGCTACAATCATTTCTCGTGCACACTTAACGTGGAACTCCCTTACCTTCATCTTGTCCTGTACTGGCTCTTTACATGCCAGTGTGTTGCGAGCTAGTAGGAACAAAGTTTCAGGTTCAACGCCTGATACCGACACGCCATCATCTAACTCCAATGAATCTTCTGTCTCGAAGTTCAATGAGTTGTCGTAGTCTGAGTAGAAAAGTGTTGCGTCCTTGATATGAAAGGAATACTTAACTTTGGCTTTGAACATTGGTGTCCGTGAGATAAACAACGGAGGGTGATTCCCTCAAATAACCCGCCACATAGTTGCCCATGTGGAAGGGTTGTTAGTGAGAATCAAGCAACTCCATACCAACCAGAGTTGGTCATCGCTACATCATTGATGTACCAAACAAAATCCTTTTGATAGATAGTGTCCTTGTCATCACCGAACTCAGCGAGCAATGCACGCAACCTGGATCGTGTTGTGTTTGTCTTCCAGCCAGCGTGGCTGACCTTGATCCAATCATCACCAAGTTGTGCAATCTCGTTATCGTGTAGATACACATGATGTGTACCCTCTGAGTCCTTGATCACTGACGTATTAGTCATTGACCAGTGCTGGCAATCGTCATCGATTGCACGACACATAGCCTGCTCGAGCTTACGCATAATTGACCTAGTGGAACAGTAAAGGGACGAGGTCCCAGTGCTGGACAGGGGTTCGCACCCTGTCACCCGCTTGAACGGATCAGCCGTTGCAGTACACGTAACCAGCTGGGTCGCTGTTGTCAGTGATAGGCAAGTCAGAGGCATATAGTGCCTTGAGTACTGTGCACTCACCGAATACACGAGTCTTGCAATCGAAAGGAAGCAGGTTCTCGTTAACCCAGAAACCCAAAGACATGTTCGGGTTCATGATGAGGTTAAGAATTGCACGACGGCTAACGTGTGTGTACTCGTAGATGTTGCCTTTGGCGTATGCAACCTGAACGATTGCACGCATTGGATCAACAACCATACGCTCGACACAGTCGGATGTACGGCAAGGAATGTTGATGAACATGAAAAATGGTGACTGTGAACAATGCGTCCTTGATGACGCAATGACTGGAGCAGGGTTTGCACCTGCTCGCTCGCTTGCACGAATCAGTCGTCATCCTCAAGCCATACATCAGAGATGTAGAGCGACGGATAAAAGGTTGTCATGTCCTTGAGCACCTGCTCAAAGGTGTTGGCAGACCAACGAACATCAGCAGGAAGCTCGTTGAAATAACCGGAGACGCAATAGTCGTTCATTAGAAATCGTGATTGTGATGTTTGAGTCCGTGATGACTCAATACCTAGCAGCCCGACTCAAACGGGCAGGGCGTCGGTGCACCGTGCTGGTGTGCCATGAACAGACAAGGCGTGTGGCTCCGCGGTATGATTTGACACATGATCGTGTGTCGTCT
>VMHT01022985.1_pt1 | contig 13115 bp, 11 predicted proteins | sample 4693611 | NCBI WGS metagenome assembly VMHT01 (sample SAMN12280063, study PRJNA550983) | marine metagenome | isolation source: seawater sampled from same location over 5 years 0.02-0.2 micron viral filtrate | place: USA: collected off the coast of southern California halfway between the port... ... | reverse complement strand
CTTGCTGAAAATAGCCGCACACTAAGCCGAGCGCAAATAGAAGCTATTGAAAAAGGTGAGGTTATAGACTGGGTATATGAGTCTCGCGAAATGGCAGATGAACTTTACGATTCGGTTGAAGTAGGAGAGAAGCTGGGATACGAATATATGTATGAGCATTTACCAACTGTGCTAAAGCAGTTACAAAAAGGCGGCATACGCTTAGCGAAAATATTAAATGAGATTTACGGGTAAATTTAAGCCTGAAATTATTTTAGAAAAGCCATTGTGAAGCACTATTCTCAATGGCTTTTTTAATTTATTTTTCTAAAAGTAAGATTGATCCTGGGAGCAACTTCTTTTTTAGTTTTTGGGAGTTGGTGTTTCCAGAAATGCTGCATACTGCCTTTCATAATTAGCAGGCTGCCGTGTTGTAGTTCAATACTTTCCTTTAAATCTTTATTGGTTTTATGTTTAAATTGAAACCTTCTGATGCCTCCTAAACTAATTGAAGCGATCACGGGATTCTTACCTAGCACCTTTTCATCATCGGCGTGCCAGCCCATACTGTCATTTCCACGCCGATAAAGATTGGCAAGGCAGGTATTGAAATCATATCCTGAAAGTTCCTGGGTTTTTTGTTTTAATTCCCATAATTCAGTTGAGAAATTTTTTGGTTTCAGTTGCAATCCGGAGTAAGTATAGGAAATTCCCTGTTCGGCATAAAACGCTGTGAGGCGTGGCTGCGGAATCTCTTTTCCGAAGAGCTTAATATTTTGTTGTTGCCAGTGAACTTCTTTTAACAACTTCTCGAGTAAAAGATCAGCTTTTTCTTTGTTTAGAAAATTTGGGAAATACTCCAGTTCTGCATCAGGTAAACTAAAAATTTTTGATTTCATCCTTTAAAATTGTAAATAGAACCAGGCCCAATACATGAGAAAAAATTGCAGTGGGACCCTTAGCAACAAAGCCCATTTTGGAATACCGGCACCGGCTTTTTTTGAGGAAAGCATATAGAAATGTACCAGAAGAAAAACCAGTAACATTAAAATAATTCCGTAGATCGCAAGATCCTTTGTTTCAGGAAAAAATAGCATAAATCCAAGAAAGATCTCGGCCAGGCCGCTGAGTAAAACCAGAGTTTTATGCGCAGGCAAATAGCGAGGCATAATACGCATATACATTTTAGGTTTTATAAAGTGGATTGTTCCGGCTACGATATACATCGCGCCCATGAGATAAAGGTGCCAGGGGTATTGCATATTTTAAAGATAAAAATATATTTTCAGCATCAATTATATTTTTTAAGAAAATTGTCTGTAAAATACTGAAAATCTTGTGTATTTGGCAAAAATAAAGTAATTTTCGAGACCCTTTCTACAACCTAACTTACTGGAATATTGAAACATAATTACCTTCTGCTTACTTTTTGTTTAATAGGTTTTAATTTGCTTTCTGCGCAAAATAACAAGCCTGTTTCTAAAGATAGTCTTGAGCATTTAACCGAGATTACTACAGAATATTTAACCAAATACAATTATAAGGATGGTATTGAGCATGCCTATATTCTACTTGAACACGCCGAAAATTCAGGAGATAATTACTACAAATTCCATGCTCACAATTACTTAGGAATAGCTTACAATGAATTAAAGGATAACCCGCGCGCAAAATCTAATTATTTAAAAGCGTTGAAGATTGCCCATAGTTTGGAAAACGATACTTTACTAATTTATATCTATAATAATTTAGGAAATATATATTCTGAAGAAAAGGGTAATGAGGAAAAAGGGATTGCATATTATAACAAGGTAATTGGCCTGGCAGACAGTTTAAAAGTTCCGGAAGAAAAATTAATTCCCACTGTCAATATTGCCTGGACTTATATGGATGAGAAGAAATATTCGCAGGCGTACCCTTATCTTAATGAATCTCTCAAACTTTTAGAGGGTAAAGAAAATAATAATGCCCGTTCTCAACTTTATATGTTATTAGGGAAATATCACCATAAAACGAATGCACTCGATTCTGCTGAATATTATTTTACCCAGGGTTTAAAACTGGCAGAAAAAGATTCTTTGGTTTTGCCTGCCTCTTTAATTTGTAAAGATTACGCCGCAATGTTGTTTGAAAAAGGGGAATTTGAAGCGGCTTACAAAAGCCTTGAAAAATATGATAATTATAATGCTCAGCTTTTCGAAAAAGATAAACTGGCACAAATCGAAGCCGCCAATGCCCGGTTTGATGTAAATGAATATCGCCGAAACCTGGAGATATCAAAGAAAGAGCAGGCTTATCAGGATGAATTAATAGCAAAATCTACCGAAAAAATTCTCATTATGGTAGTTGCTTCTCTTATTCTAATTATCATTCTTTTAATCTTGAATAAAATTAACCAGGATAGAAAAAAGCTTATTCACCAGCTAAAGGAAAAGAACAACCAGCTAAGGGATTCCCGGGATAATGCAGAACGTCTTTCTAAATTGAAAACGGAATTCCTTTCTACTGTAAGTCACGAGTTGCGAACGCCACTATATGGTGTAGTAGGGCTTGCTTCCTTATTATTAGATGATAAAAGCCTGAAAAAACATGAAAGCGATCTAAAATCATTAAAATTTTCAGCCGATTATCTTTTGGCACTTATCAATGATGTGCTACAAATGAATAAAATGGAGTCTAATCAGGTAAAGCTGGAGAATATTCCGTTTAATATTAGGGAGCTGGTGTTAAGTATTGTAAATACTTTCGAGTTTACCCGTCTTCAGAATAAAAACAAGGTGCATTATCATATAGACGAAAAAATACCGGAAGACCTAATTGGTGATCCTGTACGCTTGTCTCAAATACTTATGAACCTCGTGGGGAACGCGGTAAAATTTACCGAAAATGGTAATGTTTTTATAAGTGTAAAGTTACAGGCCCGGGTGGAAGACAGGTCTGTAGTTTATTTTGAAGTAAAAGATGATGGTATAGGGATTCCGAAAAGTAAACAGAAAGTAATTTTCGAGGAATTTTCTCAACTTAAATCTTCTAATTATAATTATCAGGGAACGGGGCTTGGTTTGCCTATTGTTAAACGTTTGCTTGAATTGTTTGATTCCCAAATTCATTTAAAAAGCAAAGAAGGCGAGGGCTCGTTGTTTTGTTTTAGTCTTAGTCTTAAAGAGGATCAGTCTCCTACTAAAAAAGCAGGTTTTGCCCACGAGGTTTATTTGGATAATTTGAAGGAAAAACAAAAAATTCTTGTGGTAGATGATAATAGAATTAACCAGGTGGTTACCCGTAGAATTTTAGAAAAACAAAATTTTGAATGCATAGTGGCTTCCAATGGAGTGGAAGCTATAGAAAAAGCATCTTCTGAAAATTTTGATCTTATTCTAATGGATTTGAACATGCCGGGAATTAACGGAATGGAAACTACTAAACGTATTAGGAAATTCAATAAACACGTACCAGTAGTGGCATTAACTGCGGTAGAAATCGAAGAGGTTAGAAACGAGATTTACGCCTCTGGGATGAATGATATTATTGTGAAACCCTACGATGTAGAACGATTTTATCAAATTATTAAGCGGAATTTAAGTGCAGGGGTGGAAACTATCTCTAAGAACTAAGCTTTTTGTTCTCCATCTATCTTTTCAAACTTCTAGTTTATATAAAATAAAAAGGCCTGGAAATTTAAGTTTCCAGGCCTTCTTAAAATTTTCCTCCTAGGAAGAAATTACTTTACCATATCGAAACTACGTTTCACGAAATTAGTAAGCTCTTCTCCTTTAAGGAGGTTTTGAGATAATCTCGCAAGATCTAAAGAATGCTTAATTAAGCGTTCCTGTTTCTTCTCGGTTTTGGTATTTAGAATTTCAGAAATTAACGGGTGATTGGTATTTACCACCAGGTTATACATTTCTGGCATATTTCCCATTCCAAACATTCCGCCGCCACCGGTTTGCTGCATTTCCTTCATTCGGCGCATAAACTCTGGTTGCGTGATTAGCAATGGCGCTGCGTCGCTATCCATCGCTTCCATTTGAACGGTATATTTTTCCTTCGGAATTACTTTTTCAAAGTCTGCTTTAAGTTTCTCCTTTTCTTCTTCAGAAAGTTTTGAAATCTTCTCTTCGTCTTTTTTGATGAGGTTATCTACCTGATCTGAGTCTACACGAACAAAAGAGATTTTTTCTTTTTCTCCTTCCATCTTTTGAAGTAGGTGAGAAATAATTGGAGAATCTAATAACAATACCTTGTAACCTTTGGCTTTAGCCGCATCAATATAACTGTGTTGCTCATCCTGGTTAGAAGCATAAAGCACTACTAGATTTCCATCCTTATCGGTTTGGTTATCGTTTAATTTCTCTTGCAGTTCATCAAAAGTATAATATTCGTTATCGACGGTTGGGTAAAGTGCAAACTTCTGCGCTTTTTCGTAGAATTTATCTTCAGAAAGCATTCCGTATTCGATAACGATCTTAATATCGTTCCATTTTTGCTCAAAATCTTCACGATTGTTATTGAAAAGAGATTTCAATTTATCTGCTACTTTACGGGTAATGTAGCTGGAAATCTTTTTAACGGCACCATCTGCCTGAAGATAAGAACGGGAAACGTTCAACGGAATATCTGGAGAATCTATAACCCCGCGAAGCATGGTTAAGAATTCCGGAACAATTCCTTCAACATTATCGGTTACAAATACCTGGTTTTGATAAAGCTGAATTTTATCCTTCTGAATATTCATATCCTGTGTCATCTTAGGGAAATAAAGAATCCCGGTAAGATTAAAAGGATAGTCTACATTAAGGTGAATGTGAAATAATGGATCCTCAAATTGCATTGGATACAATTCGCGGTAAAAATCTTTATAATCCTGATCTTCTAAATCGGTTGGCTGTTTAGTCCAGGCTGGAGAAGGATTATTGATGATGTTATCTACCGTTTTGGTTTCAGCCTCAGCATCTTCAGGAGCATCTTCCGGTAACGGTAAAGTTTCTTCCTTGGTACCAAACTTAATTGGGATAGGCATAAACTTGTTATACTTTACCAATAATTCCTGGATCCTGTTTTCTTCTAAGAATTCTTCATCTTCTTCATTTATATGAAGTATGATTTCGGTTCCTCGCTCTTTTTTATCGGCGTCTTCCAGTGTGAAATCAGTAGTACCTTCACAAACCCAATGTGCAGCCTGGTCATCTTTGTAAGATTTGGTAAGGATCTCTACTTTGTTGGCCACCATAAAGGCAGAATAGAACCCTAGACCAAAATGACCAATAATTCCGCTGTCTTTAGCAGAGTCTTTATATTTTTCAAGGAATTCTTCAGCACCAGAGAAAGCTACTTCATTAATATATTTTTCAACTTCTTCTTTCGTCATTCCAACACCCTGGTCTATAACGTGAAGTTTTTTGCCTTCTTTGTCAATCTTTACCTCAATTACCGGGTTACCATATTTTACATCGGTTTCGCCAATATCAGTAAGGTGTTTTAATTTTAAGGTTGCATCAGTCGCATTGGAGATTAACTCCCTTAAAAAGATTTCGTGGTCACTGTAAAGAAACTTCTTTATCAGTGGGAAAATGTTCTCTACAGAAACATTAATTTTTCCGGTTGCCATATATGTTTGTTTTAATAATATTTTACGTTGCTTTTTTATAGTCAAAAAAAATACCATTAAAACTCCTCTGACAAACTGACATAAGCTGTAATGTAAAACGCAGCATAGCGTCTAACTTTCTGAAACACAATTTAACCAAAGAGTATTTTTAACAAACTTTTTGTTTAGTATTATGAATTAAAACTTAAACAAAAGTGTATCTTTGAAAAAGAAATAACAATTATGGCCACAGCTAAAAAAAATACAACCAAGAAAGTTTTAGATAAAGACAAGCTTATTTCAATATATATGGATTATGTATTGGAAGAAGAGAAGCGTCCTAAAATGGTTTATAAATTTTGTAAGGAGAATAAGATTAAAGAAGAGGAATTCTACAATTTCTACGGAAGTTTTGAAGGATTGCAAAAAGGAATTTGGGAAAGATTTTACGAGCATACTATCACCGTGCTTCATAAAAGTCCCGAATTTGACACTTTCACTAACCGTGAAAAAATGCTCACTTTCTATTATACATTCTTTGAAATGCTAACTGCAAATAGAAGTTATGTGTTATTCTCCCTGAAGGAGCACGAAAGTCAACTTAAAAACCTTCAGCAATTAAAAGGTTTAAGAAAAAAGGTAAAATCTTTTGCCAGAGACCTTATTCAGGATGGTAATGCAGATAAAGGCGTTCAGGCTTTACAGCAATCAGAAAAAATATTTTCTGAAGCAGCCTGGGTACAACTAATGTTCCTAATGAAATTTTGGATGGATGACAATTCTGCTCAATTTGAAAGCACTGATGTTGCGATAGAAAAGTCAGTAAACACTGTTTTTGATGTGTTCGACAATACCCCTCTAGAAAGGGTTATAGATTTAGGAAAGTTCCTATGGAAAGAAAAAATGGCTTAAGAAAGTCTACCTCAAATTACCATGAAAACAATAGATAACATACCAACAGGCAAAATTGGCCGAACTTCAAAACTGATGCAAACCGGAGTGAAGTTAGGAGGCAATTACCTTAAATATTACAGTAAAAAAGCTTTTAATTCTGAATTAACCAGAGATGAGTTAGATCAGGATAACGCCGAAGATATTTACGATAGCCTTAAGAGTTTAAAGGGCAGTGCGCTTAAAGTAGCACAAATGCTTTCTATGGAAAAAAGCCTTTTGCCAAATGCCTACGTAGAAAAATTTAGCTTGGCGCAATTTAGTGTGCCGCCACTCTCTGCACCTTTAGTTAGAAAAACATTTAAGAAGTATAACGGAGCTTACCCTGAAGAATTATACGATAAATTTGCGAGCGAATCTGTGAATGCTGCCAGTATTGGCCAGGTTCACAAAGCCGAAAAAGATGGGAGAAAACTTGCTGTGAAAATTCAATATCCCGGCGTAGCAGATAGTATAAGTTCAGATTTGGCAATGGTTAAACCTATTGCTACAAGGATGTTCAACCTTCAGGGTAAGGATTCCGCAAAGTATTTTAAAGAAGTTGAAGGGAAATTACTCGAGGAAACCGATTATATCCTGGAAGTAAAGCAGAGTAAAGAAATTTCTGAAGCCTGCTCACATATTCCTAATTTAAAATTTCCTAAATATTATGAAGATTTATCCAGTGAGCGCATTATCACGATGGATTGGATGGATGGGAAACATTTAAGTGAATTTGCAAAAGAAAATACCGACCAGGAAAAAGCTAATAAAGTAGGGCAGGCACTTTGGGATTTTTATATGTACCAAATGCACGGTTTAAAAGAAGTGCACGCCGATCCTCACCCGGGAAATTTCTTAATTGATAAGGATGCTAATCTAATCGCTATAGATTTCGGGTGTATTAAGCAAGTGCCAAATGATTTTTATGTGCCTTACTTTGAACTGGCAAACAAAGATAATATTGATAATCCTGAATTTTTCAACGAAAAACTTTTTCAACTAGAAATTTTAAGGAAAGATGATTCGGAAAGAGAAATCGAATATTTTTCGGAGTTATTTTATGAAATGCTGAGCTTATTCACGGGTCCGTTTCACGAAGAGACTTTTGATTTTGCCGACGAAAGCTTTTGGAATTCAATTACAGCACTCAGCGAAAAATATAGTAAGGATACAGAATTGCGAAAAATGAATGGAAATAGGGGAAGTAAACACTTTCTTTATATAAACCGCACATTTTTTGGATTATATAATTTACTGCACGATCTCAAAGCGAAGATCGAGGTTAATAGGTTCCGCGATTATATGTCATAATTGTTGGTTTTATTTATTGGTTAGGTTGTGGAAGAGCGTTGTTACCGTCCCTATGGTAATAGCGCTTTTCCTATTTTTGGTCGCTAAGTAAGATACTAAATTCTTCAGTTTCAAATAGGAATTTTCAACCAGGATTTCCGAAAATTTTTCCCATAAACACTGAATTAAAAAAGGCTGTTTGAGAAGCTCTTTTTTCGTCAAGCTTTCCCGAAGCTTCGGGATATTTCAGCTTAGATCCTGAAACAAGTTCAGGATGACGATTTTAAGATTTCTCAAACAGCCTAATTTAGGTGTAAAACCTAAATTTTAATCTTTCATTTCCTCTGCAGTTTCAATATTTCCTGCCTTTTCTTTATTCTTCACGTATTGTTCTAGCCACTGGTCTTGCTCCCAAAGTACATGTAGAACAGATTCTTTGGCGCTGTAACCATGACTTTCCTTTGGCAACATTACCAAACGTGCAGTAGCGCCCAGTCCTTTCAAGGCGTTAAAATAACGCTCACTCTGCATAGGGTAAGTTCCCGAATTATTATCTGCTTCTCCGTGAATCAATAAAAGCGGGGTTTTCATTTTATCGGCGTGCATAAAAGGAGACATATTATAATAAACCTCCGGAGCTTCCCAATAGCTTCTCTCTTCACTCTGGAAACCGAAAGGAGTTAGGGTTCTGTTATAAGCACCACTTCTGGCAATCCCGGCCGCAAAAAGATTAGAATGTGATAACAGGTTTGCCGTCATAAAAGCGCCATAACTATGGCCACCAACTGCAACACGATCACGATCTATATAACCCATTTCAGCAACTGCGTCTATAGCTGCTTTTCCATTGGCAACCAGTTGTTTTCTAAAGCTGTCATTTGGTTCTTCTTCACCTTCTCCAATAATTGGGAAAGAAGCATCATCCAAGACCACATAACCTCGGTTTACCCAATAGATTGGCGAGCCATAATAAGGATAAGTGAAGTCGTTGGCGTTTGAAGTATTCTGTGAAGCCGAATTCTTATCCTTGTATTCTCTTGGGTAAGCCCAAACGATCATAGGATGTTCTTCAGGGTTTTCTTTATCAAAACCGGCAGGTAAATAAAGCGTTCCGTTTAGTTCCAACCCATCTTAGCGCTCGTAAGTAATTACTTCTTTACTCACGTTTTCCAGACTTTTAAAAGGATTTTCAAAAGAAGTAATTTGTGTTAGGTCTTCTTTATCATCTATGTCTCTAATGTAATAATTAGGATATTCGGTAGCCGATTCTATCCTTACCAGGATTTCTCCATCTTCAATATCTAAAGCCTCTACAAGAGTCTCTTTCTTATCGTTGTATTCAGATTGGTATAGGCGTTCGGTTTCACCATCTACCAGGTCAATTTTATCTACAAATGGAAATTGTCCTTCCTCGCTATAACCGTCACCAAGCAGAAAAGCATTTTCCCCATCCAGTTTTAAAATGCTTTGGCCAAAATCATTTTTTGTGGTCACAAAACTTCCAGGGTCGCTGTAACGATCCTGATAATTCCTGTCAAAGATCACTTCTGGCTCTTCTGAAGCATCAGATGGGTTAAAAACATAGGTTTTTGTGTTACGTGTATTCCACCAGTAATCATAGGCAATAGCAATTTCATCATCTCCCCAGGTAATTCCAGAAAAACGATCCTGGGTTTTCAGAATAGAATCTCCTTCCCCGCTAAATGGAGCTTCTAAAACAAAAACTTCATCTCTAAAATCAACTTCAATTTCAGGATCACCTTCATCTAAAGCTTTTACGTAAACCAGGGTGGCTGGTTTATCGCTGCGCCACTGCACATTTCTTCTGCCTGTTTGAGTAGACATAAAACCTTTTGGTAGGTCTTCTAATAAAGGTTCATCGTTTACCTGGTTTACCAAATCTCCATCAACCGAGTAAATATTTGTTTCCGAAGGGAACCTGTAATAAGGAACCAAATAAGAAAATGGCTTTTTAAGGAAATTCACCATCACATACTCCCCGTTCGGAGAGAATGAAACGCTGTTATACATTTTAGCGTCCATCCATTTCTGTGAAGTGCCGTCTAAATTTACTTTTACTAATTCTGAACGAGCTAATTGTTCAAAATTATATTCATCGTTAGGATTTTTAAGTAAATCCTGGTAGGTACGGTTTTGGGCTTCTTTCCCATCACTTACTGAAACTGTAGGTCCTGTAGGAATAGCAGTTTCGGTACTGATTAAATCTTTACGATCTTCAGGAAGCATTTTAACTAAAACCGATGAATTATCTTTAAACCAGTTAATCACATCGCGCATATTCGCGTTAAGATTAGCTTCGGTCAGCTTTCTGGCCTGGGCATTTTCAAGATCCATAACCCAAAGTTCCACTCCGCTATTTGTAGTGTGGGTAAAAGCTATTTTTGATTCATCTGGAGACCAGTTAAAATTTGCCAGGCGGGCATTTTCGGGTAAACCTTTCACCTGGGTTGGAGTTTCGGCATCAATAGGTTTAACTTCTAAGTTATTATAATACCTGGCACGGCTACTAATATTTGTTACCGGGTTGATTCGTAACCCGCCAAGTCTTAGTTCTTCTTCACTAAGTTCAGCAATAGATTTATATTGATCACGATATAGAAATACCATCATTTCACCATCGCTATCTAGAATTGTAGAAGGAGCTAGTGGTACATCTACCAGTTCAAGGATTTCCTCGGGTGGTTTTTGGTAGGTTAGATCTTCCTGGGCAAAGAGAGCAGGAAAACTCAGCATTAAACTGAAAATACTTAAAAAAATTTTTCTCATAATAATGTGGTTTTTGGAAATGAAAATAAAAAGGGGCTATAAACGCAGTAATGTTAATCTTTACTATATTGCGGACCCATTTTTTATTAAATGCTTAAATTTAAATTGAATAAGGTCTAAATATACTAAACAATAGAATATGTATCAATCTAAAATAGCCGGAGTTGGGAGTTATGTGCCAGAGAATGTTGTTACTAATGATGATTTGGCCAAAATTATGGATACCAGCGATGAATGGATTCAGGAGCGAACCGGTATCAAAGAAAGGCGTCACATTAAAAAAGGCGATGGTAATTCTACCGCTATAATGGGTGTAAAAGCTGCCAAAATTGCTATTGAGCGCGCTAAAATTGATAAAGATGATATAGACCTTATCGTTTTTGCAACCCTTAGTCCAGATTACTATTTTCCTGGTTGCGGAGTGCAGGTTCAGGAAATGTTAGACATAAATACCTGTCCTGCTTTGGATGTTAGAAACCAATGCAGCGGATTTATCTACGGCCTTTCTACTGCCGATCAATTTATAAAAACCGGGATGTATAAAAATGTACTGGTTATTGGTAGTGAGAATCACAGTGGCGGACTTGATTTTACAAGCCGTGGGCGTTCGGTTTCGGTTATTTTTGGTGATGGGGCAGGAGCAGTGGTTTTAACAAGAAGCGATCATAATGGTGAGGGAATTCTATCTACTCATTTACATTCTGAAGGAAAACACGCTTTAGAACTTTCTCTAAAAGGACCAAGTACAGAGCACTGGGTTCCTGAAATTATTGCTGAAAACCCTCAGGGAGATGATATTCCTTATTATCCATATATGAATGGTCAATTTGTTTTTAAAAATGCGATTCAGCGTTTTTCTGAAGTGATCATGGAAGGCTTAAAAGCCAACGGACTCGAAGTTAAGGATATTGATATGTTGATTCCGCATCAAGCCAATCTAAGAATTTCACAATTTGTGCAGCAAAAATTTGGATTAAGTGACGACCAGATCTTTAACAATATTCAGAAATATGGAAACACTACTGCAGCGTCTATTCCTATTGCTTTATGCGAAGCCTGGGAGAAAGGAAAAATTAAGGATGAAGATGTTGTGGTATTAGCCGCATTTGGTAGCGGATTTACCTGGGCAAGTGCCGTAATAAGCTGGTAATAATAACTGCTGAACTTCAATAAAAAAAGGTCATTTCTTTTATAGAATGACCTTTTTTTATTTTTATATGTTTAATGCATTTTATTTTCTAGACTTTTCTAAAATATCTAAATAGATCATAGATCCCAAAGACAATAAAACCTACTGCCAAAACAGATCCAAAGTTATCGGTTTTTTCTGCAGTTAAGTGGGTGTAGAGCCGGTAGCTACCGTATACAAGAAAAATAATTCCCAGTATTAAATACCATTTGTTACGTTTTCCTCCTTTGAGGTTACTCATCTTTATAATCTTTTGGGAAGGTTGTTTTTGCGATTTTTAAGGCTTCATCGTAATGATTTTTTACCACAAACAGCTGAACCTGTCCCGGTAGACCACCGCCAAATCCGGCGCGTAATCCTGAATCAAAATCGTTTCTAACGCGGGAGGAAATTCCTGCTTTACCAAAAAGTTCCTGTAGGTATTGAACGTTGGTATCAGAACCCGTATAAACACGCTCGTAAGATTCGTCTGAACTCATAATTTATAGTTTTTAGCACTATCTAAAATACGAAGTATAATATAGCTTAATGGCCATTTTATACAGAGTTTAACGTTCTAGGCATTATAGTATTTGCTTCGCCAAATAGCCGAACTAAAATTCTTTCCTTTTTTAAAGCCATAAAAAATAGAAAGTCCGGCAACCCATTTAAATGCAAAGAAAAAAATCATTAAAAACTGCGTGGTGGTTTGTTGTGGTGAGAAAAGTCCGTCGGGAATTAATAGAGCAACTAGAAAGCTAAGAACCAGCAGCAAAGCAATAAAATTTTCTAAATGCTTAAAAGGCCACATCATTAACTTTCTTAAAGGATGCAGATCATTACCCCATTTATGAATCAGGTAAAAATAATCGTTTCCCATAGGAGCGAAAAGTAAAGGATCATCGGCATTTTCAAGTTTAAAAAGTTTAGAAGGCGCAACGATTTTAAACCCTTTTAAAGATATTTGTTGTTGCTTTTCTAACGCCTTAATCTTAGAAAGAGTTTCGTAAGGAATTTCTCCTTTAAAATAAGTACTGTCTAAAAAACGCAGGCGATAATCAATACAGAGCTTTTCAATATCTGAAAGATGAAAAATTCTATTGCTTTCTAATAGGTCCAGGTTAAAATTATTAATTCCGGCATCTCCATTATGAATTTCATTTAGGATTTCATCATCCTTTCTTGATTCATTTTCAAATATCTCCTGTACTTGTTTTAAAATGTTTGCAGTAGAAATTCTTTTTTCGCGAGACTTATGCAGCTGCACTTCCAAATTAGTGCGGGGCAGGTTTAAATTCAACTTCATTTTCTTTTTCTTTAGCATCTGTCACTAAATTAAGTAATTAAGATGATTCTTGCAATCCTATTTTT
>VMHT01077781.1_pt1 | contig 13116 bp, 2 predicted proteins | sample 4693611 | NCBI WGS metagenome assembly VMHT01 (sample SAMN12280063, study PRJNA550983) | marine metagenome | isolation source: seawater sampled from same location over 5 years 0.02-0.2 micron viral filtrate | place: USA: collected off the coast of southern California halfway between the port... ... | reverse complement strand
CTCACCAAATGTAAATCCAGCAAAACTATCATTAAATGTGTCAAGAACAGTCAACTCAAAATCTTGAACTACCTTGTTTGCATCTGTTAAGATGCCAGCCCGACCACCTTCTTCTATTGTTAGAACATCACCAATTCTATAATTGTATCCAAAGTTTGTGATTTCAAAACTGATTATACTTGACGCAGCACCAACACGAACTGATACAGAAGCACCAATACCTGTGGAACTACCAACTAATCTCATATTTTCATAGTTGAGTGGTTTTTCAAATTCAAGAGTTGGAGGAGTTGCAGAACTAAATCCTGATCCACCACCATTAGTAATAGTCACTGATGTAACTAGACCAGCACTTACATTTGCCTTTCCAATTGTAACAATACCAGAACTTCCACGAGCTCTGACAAGAATATTTGTTTGTAATCCAACTCGATAACCAGAACCACTGTTTCCTATTGATACAGACTCAACTGTTCCAGCAGCAGACACTATTGCAGTTCCACCAGCAGCGACTAATGGTTGATATCCAAAGTTTGTAGTCTCACCAACAGAAACAATAATACCACCTCTAGGCACCGATGACACGTTTACATCATAATTATTTGTAACTCCAACACCTGTGAAACTTACAGATGTAATACCAGCAGTTTCAACTATGTTATAGTCATCGCCTGGATTTTGGAATATTTCATTTAGAAGAATTGCACCTGTATTTGTTGCGAATCCAGTTACATTCTGTTTACTAGATTTAAGAATAAAGTTAGTTGAGATACCTGTAAACTGATCCTCAACAGTGTCAAACACAAAATTATTTGAATATGTTTCTTGAGTTCCGCCAGGAATACCAGTATGTGTAAAGACACGTCCAACAAAAGTAGATGTGGTCGTTAAACCAGATGGGCCTTTTTCACCCTTTGGTGGATCTGTAAAGTTAATTGTATCTTTAACTACTTGATAATTACCTAAGAATTTAATGATAGTATCACCAGCACTATGATTTGCTAAAGCTGAGTTTAGTTGACCTCTTCTCACAAGCATTCTATTCGTAGATCCAATACCAACAGTATCAATCTTCATAAACTCATTATTTACTTTAATAACATCACCTGAGAAGAATGATGATATACCTGTTAATGTAACAAAGTCAGTTGTTGTAGCCGCATCAAATGATAATTTTGATTCGATAGGAGATTGTATAACTGGACTTTGAATATTATTATCAAGAGTGACTAAAACTTTAGAATTAAGATTAGTAGAAGTAAATGATTGAGTTGTTCCAACTCCAACAGCAGTTATATCAAGAACTTTTGGAACAGTTTGAAGTGCCTCAGTCGCAGTTCTGGCAACTTTAAATTTATTTTCCGCAATCTTAATTGCAAATACTGTAGATGGCATCTTAGTGGTAACTCCAATTCCACTGATTGCAGTAGCTGCTATTCCAATATTCATAGTGGTTCCAGAACCAATTGGATTGTATGTTATTTCTTCACCAGTCTGGAAAAAATGATTATTAACTATGAATGTATTATTCGTAACATCAATTACAGCTGCATCCTCAGAGTCAAATGTTTTATGGAATATTGGATCACCAGTATGTGTTAAATTGAATGAGAATTTAATATCATTATCAGTTCCAGTGTATGTTCCCTCAGCAGACTTTAATCTAGAATCTGTAAATGTAACTAATCCAACACCACCTGTTCCAGTTTCATTAAAGTTATATTGAAGAACTTTTGTTGTAATTGCTGTGTTTGCTGGGGGAGTTAAACGAAGTTCAATATCACCACCAGTTGCAGATGAATATCCAACACCAACAGTTCCAATACCAGAGAAACTAGTAACATTAGGAGAGAAATTATCCATGTAACCAAACTCTATAAAGTAAGGAGTAATCGTATCGTGAATTGCAGTTACTTGAGTCACAGCATATCGATCATTTGTTGTGTCGTGTATTTCAATTAACGCATCAAAAGCTGCATAAGTATTGGAATTAATTCCACTGATTCTCGTTGGTTGTGGAGTTCCTGTTGCTGCAATATTTGTAGTCGTGGTTAATACTTCAGTGAGTGATACGAGTGTGCTTCCAATTCCAGTCGCAGTTCCACCGATTGCCACTTGATGAACTCTCATTGTTACACCAATACCAGTCTCAGGTGTAAAGTAAACACTAGTAATACCAGATCTTACATCCGCACCAAATGTTCCAAGTCCCACACTTGGAGAATCAGTTGCTGAAAGGTTATCATTTGTCATCTGTGCATAATCTAAGAGATATACTTCCTCGCTATCATTCAATACAACTAACTCATTTAACTGTGTTCTCTCTTGACCGCCTAGTTCTTGTGTTTGTATGAATAATTTACTGGTAGTAATTGCAGTAGTTCCAAATCCTACAACTTGAACAGGAGATGGATCTGTAGATCCAATACCAGCTGATGTGGAAATTATATCGTATCCTGTGCCAAGTGATAATGTACTAATACCTGTAGAATCAGTATTTTTAAATGTTTCAACTGCAAATAATCTCAACGCATAGTTATTAAACTTTGTTTTTGCTGGGAGGAATCTTAAATTACCATTAACTCCTGATACTGCAAAGTCAAAATCACCAAGATCAATCGCTGTTTCTACACGACCAAACTTCATCATGTAACCAGTAGAACCATCATGAAGTAGATTAACCTGAATTATTTCTTTCTCACCTGAAAATCTAGTATCAAAAAGCATTACATAGAACTTAACTCCATCAACTTCGTTTATATTAAAACTGAATACATCTGAAAATGCAGTCGCACGAGGTAGATCATTAAACTCAGAACTCACACTGTCAATTGGAATTACTCTATTTGTTCTTGATTCAATGTAATCTGTAAGAATTTTGTTATCAAAATTAATTTCATCAGATGCAAATAATCCGCCAATGTTTTTTGAATTTTCTGTAACTAAATCAAAATCATATGAGTTATGAAGAGACTCCTTCTCACTCACTAAATCGCTAACAACAACAGCGACAGAGCTTGACACTCCAACGGATGCGTTTCTACGATTCTTATCATCAGTCGAAGCCATTGATACGATACTCATATCAGCAAAATTCTTAAATCCAACAACATGAGTTAAACTATTGACAGGATCTTTCCAAGTTTCATACTGAACAGGACTATTCAAGGAGTATGAGAAGTTTTGATAATAATCACTATCTTGTATTTTTTGTAGTTCTGTATTTAATTTACCAGTTTCTCTTCTAAATCCACTTCTCACCTCAGAGTTTGAATCTATTTCATAATTTGAAGTGAAACGATTTATTTGAGTAATAAATGCAATTGACTTAGATGATTGTCCATTAATTGACTCACCAATATCAAAAGTGTCATTAGATAGAACTTTAAGATACTTATTATCTTCATTCCAAGCAACGACAGTTCCAGATTTATCACCAGTACTTACAATCTCACCAACACTAAATTGATTTGGTTTGATACCTATGTTAAATTGTGCAATATCTTGAAAAGGTATTGCTCGACCAGAGGATGAGGGGCCACTGAAGATGCCTGGATTTGTAACAGATGAATCTAAATTATATGAAACAGTCGCATTTCCTCCGCCTGGATTTGTATTCACACCAGTAATTACAAATGATTTATAGTTATAATCTGAAGAATTAAATCCACTTCCTGTTGATCCAATTCCAATATTTTCAACATATAGTGGATCACCTAATGTAAATGGATATGTTGTTGTGCTATACGCACCCTCTAAGGTTAAAGTTACAACAGGTGCAGTGTAGGATAAATTCTTAACTTTAATACCATTAGTATTATTAGTTGCAACAATTTTTGGATTTGTGTCATATAAAGAGTTTGTATTTCTAAGTATTGTTACCTTAGAAACAGATGTCCCCTGTAATTCTGAAACTGTGATAATATCCGTGTTTACTTGCCCAGTAACACGATCAATCACAATAATTCTTGGAGGTTCTAAGTAATTCTTACCACCAGAACTTATTCCAATATTAGCAATTGTGGATAATCTATCTAATCTTATAATTTGTGGTAACTGAACTGATGGTTGGATTGTTTTATCAGCTGAATAATCAAATCCGATATTTTTAGTAGTATATCTCTTTAAACTACCTGTCTCTGTACTATTAAATCTTACGATTCCACCAACACCCTGAGTTGATGCGATTGAAGTCACAACAGGTATTGTTCTATAATTTTTACCCCTTGAAACAAATTGAATCTTGTTAATTGGGCCAGCTGCAGTTGTAGATGAAGTTGAATATTTTAAAGTTACAGCTTCATTTTTTGTATATCCATCTTTTTCTGGTTGTCTTGGAAGATTAAATGTAAACGTTGTGCTTCCAATTCCAGTTATATTATAAGTTCCATTATATTCACTATCAGATATTTTTAATGTTGAAAAGTTAATTATATCCGTGTCTACAACTGGATTTCTCTTAGCATCAGCGTCAATATTTAAATTAACTGGAGTTAATTTATAGAATAATTCTTTTGGAGTATTCTCTGTTAAAGATAAGTCAACTCTAGCAGTGGTTGTAACTCCCACTGTTCCAACACCAACAACTTGGAATCCACCATCTTCAAAGTTATTAAAATATGGATTTGTAAAGTTAGGATCTCTAAAGAAATTAAAATCAAAGATTTTTGTTTTCTTTCCAGATACCTCTTGTGTGAGAGATGTATCAGATACAGCAAATCCAACCTTATAACCTCTTGTTAAGTTAAGTGGTGGATTAATTAATGCTATAGTGTGATCATCACCAGCATCTGTGATGGTAATTGTATCTGGTATTAATTTTTTAGATTTGAAATTAGTTTCACTTAATTTAAATGAATTACTATCGATTCTAACTACAAAATAAACATCATTATTAACAAGAGGTGTAGCTGGATCTGTTGATTTATAAATGACTTTATCACCAGTATGGAATCTATGATCATTTAAAGTAATTACAGATGTGGTTGTATTAACACTAGATGAACCAAAGGATTTTGAATTTATAATTGTTCTCTTTGTTAGATCATCATATTCAACATTAAATGAAGTTGATATGCCTGGAGTCAAAGATATGGATACTGAATCGTTTTGTAGTAGATCATGATTTTCTTTGCAAATCACTGTTCCCACAATTTTTTCAATAAAACCAGTAATCTCTTCTCTTTGCGGTTTCAAACTATGCTTTACACCAGCTCCGTGACTGCTGAAGAAGAGTTGATAAGCTGTTGATCCAATACCAGTTATTGATCCTGTTGATCCAATGCCTAACGGATTAGTTGATATTCCTAAGAAATTTCTACCCTCATTGATAGCAAAAACTGGAGAGTTATTTGGAAGAGCAAAAGTTGAAATACCATTGTAAACATTTAATGATGTTCCATCACCATTTGAATATAAAAGTTTTTCACCTGTCTTGAATCCATGTTCTTGTAAGAAAATTTGTTGAGTGGGAACAAAAGTTGAACTAATTCCATTTCCAGAAACTTTATATGTATATACAACAGTATTACCAACTCCAACTCCAGCAGTTGAACCAAGTGAAACACTTTCAACTGGATTAAAATAACGTGGAATATTAACATTTGTTATGATATTGGTGTTTATTCCAATATTAAAACTAATCGCTCTATTCAAAGAAGTGACAACATTTCCAGCACTATGAGCTGTACCAATAACTCCATCAAACTCTCTTTGAACTCTTACTTTTCCATTTACATTATCAACATTCAAAACTAACATTCTTTCAGTTGATATTCCTAAAACATCATTTGCATTAATGTTTCGAGCACTTAAATCACCTGTTATATCAATACTGGTAACGATTCCTGTAGCACCTGTAGTTCCAAGACCAACATTTAAAAGATATCTTGATGTGCTAAATCCGATTCGATGTTGACCATCAAGTCTTCTAAGTGTGTCTGTAGATAAACCAGATACATTGATAATATCTCCAACTAATAATCCGTGAGGTTGTGATGAAAGACCTATTACATTTCCAGTGCGATTGTCATAACTAAAAATAACATCTTCAACTTTTATTACTGTAGATGCAATTGATACTATTTCTTTTCCATCAATTACTGATATTTTTGTTGATAAACCACTTCCATCACCTAAATTCTTAATATTTAATTTTTCATTAACTTTATAACCAGATCCAGCACTCTCAATCTCATATTGATTAATTTTACCAGAGGATGAAAAATTAACCTCAATTTCTTGTAATACTTTTTTTCTACTATCAAATATTCCTTCATACTCTGATCCAGCAGCATCAAGTTTATATGGATTAGTATTTCTTCTAAGATTTAAAGTATTCAGATCAATATTTTGATTATTTGTTTCTACAAAATTCCAATCATTAGGTTTTGCAGCAAAATTAGCACCAATTAAATATGGGAAAGCTGGAGATCGGAAATTTTTAAATGTTCCACTTGTTTCGTTTTCACTTGGATTAATTGTTGCAAAGTAAGCATAAGTTCCCTTTGGATAATCAGGTGTAATACAATATCTTCCATTATTTTCATCAAGATCGCCATCTGCGAGATAATCATAATCTTCAATAAAAAATCCAAGTGGGAAAGTTGATATTGGAGGGCCATTCTCTCTTGATGTTTTAAGAGAATAACTAGATCTCATGATTCTAACAGAACCACCATCTTTACGATCATATCCATACGGGCCATATATTGGATTACCATCATAAGACCATCCTAAAATAGGTGAATGATTAAGAGATACTTGTTCTGCGTTGTTTAAAATATTTAAGTCATTTGAAGCATAATCAATAGTTCCATCACTATTTTTTGATTTTAATATTTTTCTAAGAGCTCTTGGTGCGTAGAATGATGTAAACTTAATACCTTCATCATTATCACCACGACTCAAGAATCCATCATCATCGTAAAATATATCCTCATATCTTTTGATATTATTAACTGACCAAGATCTAATTTTTGGTAAGAATACAGCTCCTGTGCCAGGCAAATTTTCTTGAACCCCAACTAAAGATGTAGTATATCCAACTCCTCCATTTTTAACTGTAACAGAATCAACTCTTCCATTTTTAATTGATGACACTAATTTTGCACCTACACCATCTCCCAAAATTGTTAAATCTGGAGTGGATGTATATTCACCACCAGAACGAGTTACAATTACGGATTGTATTTTTCCATTTGTAACAATAGCTTTATATTCTGATGAAGAACCAGAAGAAACTCTTACAGATGGAGGAATACTGAAATTAAATGTTGTGGATGCACCATAACCTATTCCTGACTTTTCAACGTTTACAGAGGTAATAGAACCCCTTACAATGGGATTTACAATTGCATTATAGTCTTCACCTTCACCACCAGATGTATTAATACCTATAATTCCTTTTACAGAAACTTGAATTGGTGGATAGTTAAATGTGTGTTCACCTGATCCAACAGATGTAAGTCCAACAAATTGTTTACTCAAATAATTTGCATTTGATAAAGTAGTTCCAATGCCAGCAGCTGCCAATCTAAATTGACTATCATTCTCTTTTATAACGTAATAATCTTGATCTGTATCAAGACCACCAATCTTAACCTCATTATTTGAATATCTAATTATTTCACCATCTTCAAATCCGTGGTTAGTATATTCAATATAATCAGAATATGTATTGATACCAGCTGTGGGAATTAATCTTCTCTTATTTTCAAATCCTTCGCCAGGATTTTGTACAATAACATCACCTAAAACTAATTTTTTGCTTAAACTTTGAAGTCTTTGAGCTCCATCTGCAAAACCTGTGATATTAATTAGATTTGATTTTGTTAAAGCATCATTTTTTGTATTTGCTAATTTAATTGTTGATGCATTGACTCTTGATACAAAATAGATAGATTCATCAACAAGCCTTTGATCTGGACTACTTTGAATTGCAGTTGTTGTAATTCCAGCACTTGCAATACCAATCGCACCTGTATTGAATGTTTTATAAATTACAGATTCTCCATCACGGAACTTATGAAATGTTCCAAAACCTATTGTATCATCTGCGATATTGATTGCATTACCAGTTGAAGATGCGTCAAAGTCAACAAAGTGATCTATCTGTCTTAGTCTTGATCTTAAAACTGCGTTTTTACCATTACCACCTGTGATTTGAACAACTGGGGGTTCAGTATAATCAAAGCCTGGATCTATGATATCCATTCTATGAATTTGACCTTTTATAACAGGTGTGGCACTTACTCCAGCACCTGCTAAACTTTCAACAGTGATTTTTGGTGGATTAATAATATCATATCCAGATCCTCCTCCTAATACATCAATTGATTCTACACCACCGAATTGAATAACATCACCTGACTTATAATTAGATATTTCAGTTCCATTTACCAATATTCCAGTAGTGCCTGGTATAGTTTGATACTGATTACCATCAAATGTAGGTGTTAAAGGAATTTTCTTTAATAATTTTTGATGATCTAATTTTTTATTTGCTAACTCTGGAACAGATATTTTAAAAGTTCCTGTTCCTGTTGCATTTACAAAGTTTCCGTTAATTAAATCTGGTAAGGAATTTGCAAGACGAATATTATTAGAATCAACACGACTTATAAAGTAATTGTTTCCGTCAATTAATTGTCCTAAGAAACCACTAATAATATTATATGTCACCACCTCTCCAGAATAGAATCCATGATCAGAAGCACCCTCTGTAACCTGTATCAACTGTATAACGTCTCCGCCAGTGGCGCCAGTCCACGTTATAGACCGATCTGGCGCTACTATAGGTTCATTACCTAAACTTGGTAATGATGGTGAGGCAACATACATATTATCATTTGATTCTTCATAAACATTTTGAACATCAACAGTGTATTTTGTAATATTATCATGAAGTGAACTATTACCTCTTTTTGTTTTTCTTCTTATAAATGCGATGGTAAATTCGTTAACGCCAGGCAAATCACCTAGTATTAAAGTAGAACTGTTAATTGTACTAAGAACACGACCCAATCCAATTACATTTGAATTAGCATCTAAAACCTCAATTGAATCCTCCTCTAACAACTTATGATCTGATTGAGTAACAATATTAAAACTACTTGATGATACCTTAGTAACAGTCTTTGGAGTTTGTTTTACAGTTGTATTATAAACCCAAGATCCGAAATTAGAGTCCTCAGAACTTTTGTTAATACCGAAAGTACCAACTCTAACTTTATCTCCCTTATTGAAGTAATAAGTTTCTTTTGGAATTGGAAAATCCTTTAGAACACCAGTAATTAAAACCTTGATCTTATTTGTTCCACTTGCAAATGAATAACCATAAGCGACATTGTTATATCTAACATCATCACCAATACTTAAAGTATCCACAGCTGTAGATATTCCTAAGAATTGATTTGCAGTTTTACTTGTATAAGTAACAACACCAGCAGTTGCAGCTGTTGGTAAAGATAAAGATCCACTGGTAGGAAATCCAACTGTGGTATCAACTGTCATTACAGTAGAACCAACAGACACTGGATCAGTTATACGAGTTCTGCCTGGAACTTTAAAATGACCTTCTATTGAATCTTTTGATATACTTATCTGATAATAGTGATCTCCATCAACAACAAAATCTTTTACATCAGATATCGCACCAGAAGCACCAAGAATGGTTTTATCATTCTTATCTAAATCTTGGAAAAGTGTTGATCCTTTTAAATTTCTTGGATCTCCTGTGATTGATTTAACTACAAAATCTTGTGCAAATCCATAATCTGCATCTGAGGGTTTGATTAAAAACTCAGATGGTTTAATAATATTAACTTCTTCACCATACAAAGCTCGAAATAAAATTTTATATGACTCATCTGTTCCTTTTGTTCTATAAAAATCTTTAATTTGTCGAATAAACTTAACTTGATCTAAATCACTATCAAATTTTCTCTGTTCAAATCCACTTGCAAAGGTAGTTTTAAGTTTTTTAAAGAAATCACGAATGAAAAGATTTGATAAATTAAAAACTTTTGTTCCACCAGTATGTGCAACACCAGTGCTTGTATTAAAAGATAACAAATCAGGGCGAGTAGGCTGATCCATTGCATCAACACCACTAAACCCCCTCACACACCCTGTAAAGGACGTTGTTCCAATGCCTGTGTATGTAATGATCTCATCATCTATTTTAAGCAATCCATACTTACTTGGATAACCTTTCGTAGAATCTACAAAGATTGTGTCTGAGTATGATTCTGTATTTGTTGATAATCCAGTGTATTCTGTAAGTGCAGCGCCGACATATGTTTGTAATTTAGTATATCTATCAAGATTCTCGGCAATATTAATTGATCCACCCTGATACTCTTGGGAAATATAGTATTGTTTCATAAAATCCACAAAAAGTGGACTTTCTGACTGAACAAACTCAGGTAACTGATTTTCAATTACCTGATTGATTTCGACTCTTTGAATTGAGGTATCTATCATTAATATCCGCCGCCAGAACTAGATCCACCACTTGATGTGGATGGGGTAGATGTTGTTGAAGTTGTCATGGTCGAAGTATATGTCGTGCCTGACGAAGTTGTTGTCGTTGTTGAAGAAGCAGTTGATGGAAGAACTGAGTCGGTGGTTGACACTGGAGAACTTGAATTTCGAGTATAAGTTGGTGTGTAGTAACTGTGAACATGAACAAATCTTGATCCAGATGTATTTTCACCTGATGCGATTAAATCTTGAACAATTTTAATGTTTGTATTTGACATATCAAATTTAACATACAAATCATTCAGTCCAACTACGTCATTTGAATGAGGAATTGCTTGAATTTCAATGACATTGTTTGCAATTACTGTCGAAAGTATATTTACAGTATCTATAAGTATTTCACCATGCATATAATCAACTGTCCCTGCATTTTTCTTAATTACAACAGGAGTTCCTCCCTCTGTGTATGTAAAGAAGAAAATTCGACCCTTATCTCTATCAATTGACTCATCAGCAAGATAAACAGTTCCAGCAACACCTTGAATTCTAAATCCAGTCGAAACAACGTTGTAAGACTTTTCTTGAACATGGAACATATTTCCAAAACACACTTCATATTGAGCAAACTTACTAATTTCTGATATTAAGTTTCTTCTGATTAAAACTCTAGTGATATTTGAAGTAATTGATGAATCAACAGAATCAATTAGAGTTACTGCCTTACTATACTTAAATCTACCACCAAATTTATTGACATCAATTGATCTAGAGTATTGAGTAAGTGCGTTTGAAATGCTAGTTTTTAAATTATCTGGATCATTATTTAAATTTGTATTATAATATGCAGATGTTTGTATTTCAACATACAAATATTTCAAATCTATGAATTCTGGAACAATTCCAGCAACTGCGTAACTTTTTAACTTTTGAATTAAGTCTCTTTTTGTTTGATCAGATAAAAAATCACCATTTCGAGGTTTTACGGAGATGAAAACCTTCCCAAAACGAGGTGGACTCAATTCTTCACCACCATAAGCAGTCACAGACTCAACATTTGGGTAAATATACGCTAAAACTGACTCAAAATCGGATGCCGTAACTGCACGATACTGAGATGAGTAAATTCGAGGTGCATAATACTTAATTGAAGATATGGATTCAATTTCATCACCATCTCTTGACTTCTCTTCAGTGGTAACTAATGAAATAGTGTCTGGATTAATAGCAGCACCGTCTTGATTTGTAATATTTCCTACAAAACTAAACTCAGAAGCACCATTTCCATCTTTTCCGTCACTTACAACGTATGAAGTTGTGACAAAATTACCATTTGATAACTTTTTACCAATTACATTGTCACCAAAAATTAATTCATACCTTTCATCTTCAATTTCTTGTAATAAGTATGAAGAAGATGTTGATGTAATTCCAATTATGTTATCAATTTGCTTATAATTAACAATTGCAGTTGATGATTCTGATGGTTGAACTTTTACTTTGATTGTTGAGGTATCAACAAATGAATTTTCAAGAATATATCTTTGATTAAACAAAGAAGTATCAACTGTAAAGGTTTGTGATACGAAATTACCTTCAAAAATTTCAATATTGTTAAATTCAGCAACTCCATTTATAACTGAAACTGTGATATCCTCTGGAATACAGAAAATGTAGTTTGAGTTCTCTCCAGAACCATTACAAATGATGCCAGAGTTTAATGTAAGTGTTGAGGTCTCTTCCAGACCACTTACAGTGAAAGATATTCTCGCTCTTGATGATCTACGAGATCTTGGAACGTAACCAATGTTTCTGGCAAGTGCAACAACGTTTTCTCGAAGTGTAGCGGAATCAAGAAAACACTCATTTGCTGCCATATTCGTATTATAAGCAGTCGTGTATGTATTATATGCTAATGCGTCAATAATTATTGAAAGGTTCGATCCTTCAAAATCAAAATCAGTAAAATTTGTATTCGCCTTCAGATAATCTCTGATGGAGATCTTGATTTGATCGAAATCTAAATTAACGTATTGACCGAAAGCCATTATACTCTAGCTGGGAAAAGGAGAACGTCTACTTCTTGTGTTGGAGCGGGAATACCAACAATATCATATTGAATTGTGCAATTCATTGCATTTGAATCCGGCGATACCGTTACATACACACTAACATTAGCAATTCTTGGTTCATAATTAAGCAAAGATGACTTAATTTCATCTGAAATTCGTATTTCACTCAAATTAGTATTTAAATCAAATAAAGATTCGTTAATTACTGAGCCAAAAAAGGGATCAAATGGTTTTTCACCAAGAATTGTAAAAACTATATTCTTTACAGACCTTTTAATTGCATCTTCATTAGAAATTGTCACTACATCATTCGTCACAGGATGACGTTTGAAGGATAAATTGATATCTTTGAATGCCCTAGAAGCCACTATTTACACAAAAAGTTTCCTGTTTTTATTTATACCGCTTTTTTTATCTTTTTACGACACGAATTCGATATTTTTCTGATTCTAAAGCGTCAATAATGTATTTAGCACAAATTCTTGGGTCTTTTTCGCCGCAAGTGAAGAAATCTGCGTTCAAACGACCAAATTCAGGCCAAGTATGACAAGAAACATGACTT
>VMHT01197194.1_pt1 | contig 13117 bp, 12 predicted proteins | sample 4693611 | NCBI WGS metagenome assembly VMHT01 (sample SAMN12280063, study PRJNA550983) | marine metagenome | isolation source: seawater sampled from same location over 5 years 0.02-0.2 micron viral filtrate | place: USA: collected off the coast of southern California halfway between the port... ... | reverse complement strand
ATAGAATAGTTTCCTTCAGCTGTTGTTTTTGTCCAATATTCATATTGATTATCTCTAAACTTCAAAGATTCATCATCTAATTTTATCCTACCTTTTATTTCATCAAATATTCTTTTTTGATATTCTTTGGTATCTTTTAAATTATACTCTGTATAATTATTTTCTTGTTCAAGATACTCCCTTACTTCTGGAAGCAACTTTGAGCCATCTCTTAAAACTTCAAGAATATTTTCCTGATGTACCCAGCTATAATTATCTTCCCAAGTAACATTGTGACAAGATTTTAACTCTGGTTTTTTTTTAAGTTGTGGTATTTTCATTTGGGTAGAAATATATGAATATAATAATTTATACAGTATTAATATTAACCATTTTTTATTTTTTATTGAAATTCATTAGTAGTATTTCATCCAAAAAAATATCAAAAACTCTAAGATTCTTGTTAATAGTTGGGTTAATTATTTTAGCAGTTTTATTTGCTATTGGTGGTAGGTTTTTATTAACTTTACCTCTGACGCTTGCAAGTCTTGCTTTGTTGAAATTAAAAGGTTTATCTATTTTTCAATTAATATCACTTTACAGGCTAATCCAAACATTAAGAAGATCAGGAAGGTTTTCTTTTAATCAAACAAGTTCAAATAATCAATCATCTATATCTGTTTCTGAAGCTTATAAAATTTTAAATTTAGATATGAATAAAAAAATTACTAAAGAAGATGTAAATAAAGCTTATGTTAAAATTCAAAAAAAAATTCACCCTGATATTTCTCCCGAAACTTCCAGACTTTCTTCGATAGTAAATGAAGCTAAGGATATTGTATTAAATGATATTTCTTAATTGTTTATTTCAATTAACTTATTAAAAATTTTCTCTGAGTTTATCTTTTCTTTTCCTAATGTATTGTGACTGACTGTTTGTTCACCATCAGGTAATATAGGAAACATTTTTGAACTATAATTTCCATATATTAATGGAGTGTCAGCCATTAAGGTAATTGTTTTAATGCCCAAAGCTGCTGATAGATGACTAAAACTTGAATCATTACATATAGATAAATTGCAACATTTTATAATTGGTAAAGTTTCTTTGATTGAAAATTTATCTAAAGGCACACAAAAATTTCTATACTTGGTATCTAGTATTTCATTCAAAATAACCTGTTCTTCATTATTTTGACCTGTTGCAAGAAAAAATTTACATTTTTTAATTTTTAAAATTTTATCAATAACCTCTAAAAATATTCTTGAAGGTATTCTCTTTGTAGGTCCTGAGCCACCTATACCCAGAAGTATATTTAATTCATTTTTATCGATTTGAAATTTTTTTATAGCTTCTAATTTTAATTGATCACTAATTTGGATATTTGGATCTTCATTTACATCTATATTTAATTTGTCTTTTATAAATTTTTTGGGAGTATTGGTAATGTGTTGTTTATTTTTATCAAATAAAGGATATTGATAAATTTCTTGAATATTTGAAAATCGTGCAATTAAATTAAATCTTAAAGAAGAATTAAAAATAAAAATTTTATCAAAATTATATTTTTTTAAATCTTTGATAAGATTTAAAGCTCCCAAAAAACCATCATGTCTGTTTTGGTTATTGCTGTCCCTTTCTAAAATGAGAATTTTATCTATATAATCTGTTTGGAATAAATACTGATCTGCTTTTGAATTTTCTTTTAAAAGTAAACTTATAGGTGAATTAAATTTTTTATATAAAGCCCTAATAAAAGGTAGAAAAATAACCGTATCACCAATTCCCATTCTATTTTGAATTGCTAAAATTTTCATATGGTATTTATAAACTTTACTGAGTATATTTTTTATATAAATTTTTATTATGACAGAAATAAGTGGAATTTTTGCAGCTACAATGTCAGTTTTAAATCCTGATTTGAGTTTAAATGTTAAAAATACTATAGAACATGCTGAAAAATTAATAGATGATGGTTGCCATGGAACTGCGATTTTTGGTAGTACGGGTCAATCTCAATTAATACCAATTTCAGAAAAAATTGAATTATTGAATGAACTTTCAAAAAGCAAATATAAAAATAAGCATTTAATTGGCACAGGTTTAAATTCTCTAGGGGAGACAATTAATTTTATGAAAATTGCCTCTTCATTAAATTTTAAAAAATTTTTAATAATGCCACCAGCTTACTATAAATATGGTGATGCTGAGGTAATAGAATTTTACTCAAAAATAATAGAGTCCGTACCTAATTGTAAAATTATTCTTTATAATTTTGAAAAATTAAGTGGATATAAATTCAGTGTAGAATGTGTTGAAGAGCTTGTAAAAAAATTTCCTAATCAAATTGTAGGTGTTAAAGATAGTACCTATAATTTATATGAAAATTTGAATTTGGAAAATTTTTCAATATTTCCTGGATCTGAATTGAAATTGTTAAAAGGCTTGGAATTAGGATGCTCTGGTATAATAACAGCCACTTGTAACGTAACAGCACAAATGTCCAGAAAGGTGTATGATGATTTTTTTTCAGGCAAAGTTCAATCTTATAATCAAAAATTATGTGATGTAAGAAAAGTTTTTGATAAATATAATCTTATTTCTGGATTACATACTTTTTGTTCTCAAGAAAACAAAATTTTTAAAAATATTTTACCTCCATTAAGACTTTTAAATGAAACAGAGAAAAAAAATTTAATGGAGTCTTTAAAAAATTTAAATTTTTCAATTAAATCACCGAAGGCTGCTTAACATGCGTCTTGCAAGATTTTTAAATAAAATGTTTAAAAAGGGTGGTTTCATTTTAATAGATGCCAACTCAAAAGAATACATCATTGGTGATCCTGGGAATAAACCTATAAAGTTAAAGATTTTGAATAAAAATCTTCATTACAAATTATTATTTCATCCTGATTTATATTTTGGGGAAGCATATACCAATGGAGAGATAAAAATCGAAAATGGCTCTTTAACAGATTTTTTAGATTTAGCTTTGATGAATATTGGAAGAGGGGAATTAAATTTTTTTAGTTATCTAATTAATAGATTGAGAGGATCTTACAGATATTTAACAAATTTTAATTTCATAAAAAAATCAAAAATGAATGTTTCTCATCACTATGATATAAAGGATGATTTGTATGATTTATTTTTGGATTCAAAGAGACAATATTCTTGTGCTTATTTCAAAAATGAAAAAGATAGTCTTGAGAATGCACAAAATAACAAGATACAACACATAATAAAAAAGTTAAATATTAAGTCTAACCAAAAAGTTTTAGATATTGGATGCGGTTGGGGTTCCTTAGCTATTGACATCGCAAAAAGTGCTGGTTGTGAGGTAACAGGCATTACACTATCAGAAAACCAATTAAATTATTGCAATCAAAAAGCAAAAGAGATGAATTTAGAAAATCAAGTAAAATTTAGATTGATGGATTATAGAGAGCTAGATGAAAAATTTGATAGAATAGTTAGCGTTGGAATGTTCGAACATGTTGGAAGAAAATTCTATAAAAAATTTTTTAAACAAATAGAAAATTTGTTAAAAGAAGATGGTGTTTCTTTAATACATACAATTGGGTCAGTTAATCCTCCTAGAGACCCACACCCATGGATTACAAAATATATCTTTCCTGGTGGCTATACACCAAGTTTAAGTGAGGTTACAACACCTATAGAAAATGCAGGATTAATCGTGACTGATATTGAGGTTTTGAGACTACATTATTCACATACTTTGAGACATTGGAAAGAAAACTGTATTAAAAATAAAGATAAAATTGTCCAAATGTTTGATGAGAAGTTTTTTAGAATGTGGGAATTTTATCTTGCTGGTTGTGAAATGGCCTTCAAGTGGGGTGATCAAGTTGTATATCAATTTCAACTTACAAAAAATTATAAATCCACTCCTGTGACTAGGGACTATATTTATCAATAAATAATTGATAGAATTAGTCTTCCTCAAAAATGAAAAAAAAACAAAAAAAAACCAAAAAAAAGAAGGTTATTAAGAAAAAATCATCAATTAAAAAAAAAGTTAAAAGATTTAAAAAAATAAAAAAGAGACAAAAAAAATCACACAAAATTAAATCTAAAAAAAAAATAAAAAAAAAATTAAAAGTAATTGAAAAAAATATTAATATAAAGAAAGCTAAAAGGGACAGTCTTGCCTTAAGATTAGTTAAATTCCAATTGTCTCTAAGACCAGAATTTAATTTTAAGATAAATTTTAGTTTAGAAAAATATATTCAAGGTTTTTTTGATAAAATATCTGAGACAATTTCAAATTACAAAATATTAAAATATGATGAAAAAAGAAGGTTAAAATTAGAAGAAATTGAAAGTGAGAGAAAAGAAAAAATAGCACTTGAAGTTGAAAAAAAAGAAGAAGAAGTATTACGATTAAAACTTAGAGAACAAGCTCTAAGAGAGGAAGCTAGGTTAGAAAAACAAAGAACAAAAGATATCAAGTTATTTTTAAGAAAAGAACAAGCTATTCTTAGAATTGAACAAGCTGAAAAACAGAAACAATTTTTAAAACAGTTAAGATTAGATAAACAGATAGAGAAGTTTAGAATAAGAGAAGTAAAAGAATTAGAAAAACTTGAAAAGATTTCATTAAGAGAAAAAAGAGAAGATTATGCTGGTTTACAAGAAAGAATTGATCAACTTAAAGAAAAATATCGAATTATTAGAGATCAAAAAATAAAAGAAAGAGTAGAAGCTCTTGGAGTAAAACTCCAAGGAGATGAAGATAGAGAAACATTATTATTAAAAGAAAAAGAGTATACTCTTGCAAGACAAAAAATTGAATTTGCACTTGAAAGTTTTTACAGAAGCGCAAGTAGTCTAGTATTCCAACTTAACAAAAGACACATTACTAGAGATATGTCTATCTTTCGATGTATAGATAGAAGATTTGAAACAGGTGAGGTATTTATTAAATGGGATGAGTCAGAAGATGATGAATGGTTATTGCTAATATATATTAAAAATAATTCACCAGATGAAGGAATTATTATTGAAGATAAAACAAATCCAGAAAAAAATATTTCCCATGAATTTAGAGGTGTAGATATTTTTAAAGCCTCAGACACAATGGTTGATTCTTTGACCCAACTTATTGGGAGAAAAAGAGATAAAAATATTAATTAAAATTATTTTTGAATTAGGTATTATCTAAAATGATTTTAGGTACAATTTTTTTAATAATCTTATATTTGATTTTAAGATACACCCTAGCTTGGATTTCTTATTATAACAATTTAGATCCTAGACTTGGAGATAGTACTTGGAGATTTACCTACGATTATCCTGTGGTTGGAGAAAGAGATATATCAGATTTAGATGATAAAAAATTCGTTAGGCTTAGAAGAAAAAAAAATAAGATTATTCTTATAATGTACGGGATAGTTTTAATTATGTTTATTGCTTCAATGGGTGTACTAAGTAAGTTCTTACTATTTTTTTTTAGTTAATTTTTCAGTTGTTTTCTATTCTTGATATAAAGGAAAAAAGCAATTGTTTCGTAAATAAAAGAAAATAAACTAAAAATTATAGGGAGCTTAAAAAAATTATATAAAAATTTATATTTAGGCATTTTTTTCCAAAGTATCAAAAAAGCTTCTGCTCCTTGTAAAATTTTTTCACCATCCTTAACATGAAGTCTACGCAATAGTTCTTTGTCAGTTTTAGCCGTTTCATTTTCTGCTAAAGAATTATTAGTAATATCCACCCAATTAATTTCTTCAATATTTTCTTTTTTGTAAAGATCGATCTCTGCCTTACAAATTTTACAAGAATTATTAAAATAAACTTTCATAAAAGTTATTTAATTACCTATTATTACACTCATGTATATGCGTAAAATACGACAGTTGAAAATTAACATAAACAAACTATGTATTATTATTCATGACTGATTTCTTTAAAAAATCTGATTTATCTAAAACTGAAGCTGAAAGTATTGTTTCCGATACACTTCAAAGATGTGATGATGGAGAACTTTATCTTGAAGACTCTAAATCTGAGTCAATTTTATTAGATGATAATAAGATAAAAAGTTCTAGCTATAGTTCAGATCTAGGCTTTGGTTTCAGAGCAATATCAGGTGAAATTGTTGCTTATTCTCACTCAAATGAAATATCTAAAAATTCATTAAAACAATCTTCAGAAAGTTTGAAATCAACATTAAAGACTACAAAAGGAAATTATAATCACTCAATTCCTAAAACTAATAATAAATATTATGAAAATATTAATCCTATAGAACAAAAATCACTTAATGAAAAAATTGAAATCTTAAACAAAGTAAATGACTACTTACGATCGAAAGATAATAATGTGAAACAGGTTACAGCTAACTTTAGTGGTGAACAAAAATCAATTGAGATAATTAGATCTGGAGGTGAAACATTGTCAGATGTTAGACCTTTAATAAGATTTAATGTTTCAGTAATGCTTGATAAAAATGGAAGAAAAGAAACAGGTGTATATGGTGTAGGTGGAAGAAAATCATATGACTCTTACCTAAAAGAAGATAATTGGAAAAAAGTCTGCGATGAAGCTTTAAGAATAGCCTCAGTAAATTTAGAAAGTAAACCAGCACCAGCTGGTGAAATGAAAGTTGTACTAGGGCCTGGCTGGCCAGCAATATTAATTCATGAAGCTGTTGGTCATGGCCTGGAAGGAGATTTTAATAGAAAAAAAACTTCTGCATTTCATAACTTAATGGGGCAAAAAGTTGCAAGTGAGGGTGTTACTATTGTTGATGATGGAACAATTGATAATAGAAGAGGTAGTTTAACAATAGATGATGAAGGAACTCCTACAGAAAAAACTGTTTTAATTGAAAATGGAATTTTGAAAAATTTTATGCAAGACAGGCTAAATGCTAGATTAATGAAAACAAGATCTACAGGAAGTGGAAGAAGAGAAAATTATAGACATATTGTTTTGCCAAGAATGAGAAACACCATGATGTTAAACGGTAAACAAACTCAAGATGAAATGATAAGATCAGTTGATAAAGGAATTTTTGCAGTAAGTTTTGGGGGTGGACAAGTTGATATTACATCCGGAAAATTTGTATTTAATTGTACTGAAGCATATGAAATTATTAATGGTAAAATTGGAGCTCCAATTAAAGGAGCAACACTTATAGGTGATGGACCATCTATTTTAAAAGAAGTTTCTATGGTTGGAAATGACATGATGTTAGACCCAGGAATTGGAACATGCGGTAAAGCTGGCCAAGGTGTTCCAGTTGGAGTGGCCCAACCCTCTATATTGATTAATAAGATGACAGTGGGTGGTACAAAACTCTAATGATTAAAGATCAGGAATATTTAACTAAAAAAACATCTTATTGTTTGGATCAAGCAAAAAAACTCGGAGCTTCTGATGCAAGTGTTTTAGTGAGTAATTCCGTTTCCGAAACAGTAAATTTTAGAAATCAAAAATTAGATGAATCTAATAGATCAGATAATCTAGCTATTAGCATAACAACTTATATTGGTAAAAAAAAATCATCAATATCATCTTCAAATTTATTAAAAGAAAATTTAGACACTCTTTTAGTAAAATGTGTTGAAACTACAAAAAATACCCCAGAGGATGAATTTAATTCACTTCCAGATAAAGATTTACTTGCTAAAGAAGTTAAGGACTTAAATTTATATGACAATACACACATTAAAAATGAAGATAAAATTGAATATCTAAAAAGATTAGAAGCTTCAGCGTCAAGCAATAAAAGAATTGTTAATACTGAGTCCAGCTTTACTGAAGATAAATCAAATTTTATTTTGGCTAATAGCGATGGATTTTGCAAAGGTTATAAGGATTCATCATTTATAGCTTCGAGTGTTACTGTTGCAAAAGATGAAAAAAGTATGGAGCGTGACTATGAATACACCAGTAAATGTCATTTATTAGATATCAAAGACGCAGAAGTATTAGGAAAACTTGCTGCTGAACAAACAATTAGAAAACTCAATCCAAAAAAAATTAGTAGTGAAAAGATACCATTAATTTTTGATAAAAGAATAGCAAAGGGAATGCTAAGCACTTTTGCTAGTGCTATTTCTTCATCAGCTATATCAAGAGGTACTTCTTTTTTAAAAGATAAAATCAATCAAAAAATATTTTCAGATAAAATAAATATTTATGACAAACCTGATATATTAAAAGGACTTGGTTCAAGAGCTTTTGACTCTGAAGGAGTTAAAACTGACACATTAAAATTAGTAGAACAAGGTGTTTTAAAGCACTACTTGGTAGATACTTATAATGGAAAAAAGTTAAATCTAAAATCAAATGGTCGATGTGGTGGAACAAGTAATCTTTATTTTGATAATGGTAAAGTTTCTTTTAAGGATCTCTTGAACTCAAATTCAAAATGTCTTTATATAACCGAAACCATAGGTCATGGTAGTAATATAGTTACAGGTGATTATTCTGTTGGTGCTACAGGTTTCCTTGTTGAAAATGGGGAATTTAAATATCCTATAAACGAAATTACAATTGCAGGAAATTTTAAAGAAATGTTCCAAAATATTACTTTAGCTGATGATCTAGAATTTCAATATTCAACTAATTCACCAACTATGATGATCGAGGGTATGGTTGTTGCGGGTAAATAATTATATTTATTCAAAACTCTTCAAACGATACTCCCAATTACCCATTCTTGAATAAGATACTTTTATTATCATAGAGTTTTTTGGATCATACCAAATATTAAAATCTAACCTTTTATCTTTTGGTAAAGACATATCTTTAGATTTGAGAGTAAAATGATCAGCATCATAAACTTTACCATATTGTTTAATTTTATCTTTACCAATAAAAGTAACAATTTGTTCTTTTACACTTCCAGATATAGGACTGATCTGACTACTTGCTTGTAAAATTTTATGATTCCACCAATTACCTACAATATTACCAATTTCTGCCTCACCCGTATAAGAAGATCCTTTGATATAAAATTTATTTTTTTTTGGATCTAAAGTTAAGTTAACAAATTTTTCTTTGTCGTTTTGTAAAGTTTTTGATTCATATGATAGTAATTGATTTTTTGAATATTTTTCTTCGCCATAGCCATCAACACTAAAGATTGTTGCACCCATTATTTCAATAGAAAATTTAATCTGATTAGTAACAGTTGTCTCATCACCATTTCTAGTGAAAAAATAATAGTTATATCCAATTACTTTTCCATTTCTAAGGATTTCCATTTCAATCTTTTGAAAATTTTTATAATGATCCATATGTGCTTTAGCTGCAAAATTTGAAATTAATAGAAGTAAAATGATTAATATTTTTTTCATTAATTTTTAGAAATTAGGGTCATTCTCATTCCAGGAATGACTTTTTCAGATAAAATTTTATTATTTGGGTTTAGCTTTATTTTATTACAATTATCTTTAACTATATTTATTAAACACAAGACCCAAATTTTATCATTATCAGAGTTTAAAAAATCTTTTTTTTCAAAATATTTTATATTTGAATTTTGATAGATTTGAAAATGTGAAATATAATTTTCAATAGCATTATAATAATGTTTATTATTATCTTTAGCAGATGATAGGTGTACAGTATAAAATTTGACCTCATCATTTTTTAAATTATGAATCATTTTTGTGAAGTTTGGTTTGAAAAAAGGTCTTTCTTTATAGAATTGTTGGAATGTAGCTTCAAAAAAATGATTTCCTAAATTTATTAAAATGACTAAGGAAATAATAATCCGTCTGATAAAAGTGTTCTTTATTTCAAAAATTAAAATAGATAATAAAATTATTATAGGTATTAAAATAAATATTATATATCTTGGAAAAATTATTGGAGAAATTAAGTAACCATAAACAAGAGGTAAAAAATAACTTAAAAAAATTATTAATAAAAAAATGTTTAACTCAAAATTTTCTTTAACAGTTTTTTTAAATATTAAGGATATTAGACTTAAAAGTAAGATTAAATGTATTAGACCCATTAATCGAGATCCAAAAAACTTAGAAAAATAAAAATTTGTATAAAATTTTATATCTGGCTGAATAATCCATGTTGGTGTTGAGCCAATTTCGCTGATTATAAAAAAAATAATTATTATTGAGAAGGCAAGTCCAAGATAGAAATTATAAATCAAAGTTTTTGAAATATTTTTTTTATAAATAAATTCTAATAAAAGAAATACACTGGTTGAAAAAAAAATTATAAAACAAAACGGATGAGAAAATAATGTGAGTAACAATACTAATGATATGAGAAAAAGATAAGGAAAATTTATTTCTCTTTTTTGGCTAAATTTATTAATCTTTATAAAAAGAAATAGATAGACCGATGTTAAAAAAAATACTAACGAATAGACTCTCATTTCTTGAGCGTAGTTAATTAAAAAGATATTAGTTGAAAAAATAAATAGTGATAAAATATATGATGAATTATTTTTTAAAATCCTACATATTAAAACTGAAAAAATAATTCCTAAAATATTAAAAATTACAGACAGAGCTCTACCTGCAACAGCACTGTAGGAAAGTAATTCAAAATTTACCTTTAGGATTGAAAAATACAAAAAAGGCGTTTTCTCAATATTATTGTGACGAACTAAACTTTCTTGAAATGAAATATTAGGATCTGAAACCCAGAAACTGGAGATTTCATCAAACCAAAGATTATCATAGCCAATATTATATGCCCTTATAAAGATTGCAAAAAATAAACAAGAAAAAACTAAAATAAGATTAATTTTTTTTTTGCTATTAATCATACAATTGATATTTATTTTTATACAACACAAATTATTTATAAATGTTTTTAAGTATAAAAAATATACCAAAAGTATCTTGGAGTTCGGAAAAACCTTATAATTTTAAACCTAGATTTCCTACCCTTTTTTTTTTATGTTTTGGTCTTACTTTATTTGGTTTAGGCGAAGGTTTGTTAATTGTTTCATTTACAGGAGCATCACCCTGGAGTGTTTTGGCGCAAGGTATTTCTTTAAATGCAAATTTAAGCATTGGAACAATAACACTTATAATTAGTTTAGCTGTTTTAATTTTATGGATTCCTTTGGGTCAAAGACCAGGAATGGGAACTATATTCAACGCATTGATTATCGCATTAATGATTGACCTATGTATTAAGTTTGTTCCAACACCTACAAGTTATTTAAATCAATTAATTTTAGCCATTTTTTCGGTAGTCACAGTTGGAATAGGTGGAGGAATTTACTTAGTTTCTAATTTAGGTGCTGGTCCAAGAGACGGATTGATGATTGGTTTACAAAAAGTCACAAATTTTCCTATAGCCGCTGTCAGAGCAACCTTAGAAATTTCAGTTGTTAGTATTGGATGGTATTTAGGTGGAACTGTTGGTGTTGGAACTTTATTATTTGCTTTTGGAATAGGCCCATGTGTTGCTTTAGGACTTTATTTAGTTAATAAAATATTTGATTAAGCGGCTGCCCCAGCTTTTTCGCTTCTTTTTCTTTCGTGTGGATCTAATATAGCTTTTCTTAATCTACAAGACTCTGGTGTAATTTCTAAAGCCTCATCAGTATTTAACATACTTAATTGTTCTGCAATCGACATTTTTCGTACAGGGGTTAACACAACATTTTCGTCCGTTCCTTGTGTTCTCATGTTAGTTAATTTTTTTCCTTTCATAACATTGATAATCATATCTCCTGGTTTAGGAGATAATCCAACAATCATACCAGGATATACCGGATCATTATGAGTAACAAACATTTCACCTCTTGCCTGTAAATTAAATATAGCAAAAGCGACTGCTTTACCTTGTTCCATTGAAATTAATGCGCCATTTCTTCTTCCTTCCATGTCACCCTCAAATGGTCCGTATGAATGAAAAATTCTATTTATCACGCCATTACCTTTCGTGATGGTTAAAAATCTACTTGTGTATCCCATCAATCCTCTTGTTGGCGCATGGAATATAACTCGTTTTTTATTTTTACCTGTATCTTTGAGTTCAATTAACTTACCTTTTCTCTTATTCATTGAATCAATTATTTTTGATGAATATTCTTCATCAAGATCCATAGTAATTTCCTCTATTGGCTCAAGTTTATTTCCATTTTCGTCTTTTTTATAAAGTACTTTTGGTGGACTTACAGTCATTTCAAAACCTTCTCTTCTCATTTGAGTAAGTAAAATTTCCAACATTAATTCACCTCTACCACTTACAACGAAAGAGTCGTTACCTTCATTTTCTGCAAATGTAATACCCACATTATTTTGAGCTTCTTGAATTAATCTTTCTCTTATTTGTGTACTAGTAAGTTTTTTACCTTCGGTACCAGCTAATGGTGAGGTATTAACAGTAATTTTAATTGACATCGTTGGTGGGTCAATAGGGGTAGCTTTGATAGGTTCATTTACATCAAGATCACAAATCGTATCTGCTACATTTGCCTTTTCCAATCCAGCTACAACAACAATATCTCCAGCTTCTCCAACTTCAATTGGAACTTTTTTTGTTCCTTCATATCTAAAGATTTTGGTTAGCCTTCCTTCATCAACTTTTTCACCTTTTAAGTTTATTGCCTTAATCGCTTGATTAGCTTTAGCTGTTCCTTGAGATATTCTTCCGACCAAGCTTCTCCCTAAAAAACTATCTGCATAAAGTAGTGTAGAGAGCATAGCAAAAGGTTTTGTTTTTTCTAATTCTGCTGGTTTCACATGTTCAATAATTTTATCTAAAAGAGGATTTAAATCTTTTCTTGGACCATCAACCTCTTTATCAGCCCAACCTGATCTTCCACTAGCATAGAGGACTGGAAAATCTAACTGCTCTTCATTTGCATCTAAACTTACAAATAAATCGAAAGTTTCATCTAGAACTTCATTAGCTCTCTGATCTGCTTTATCAAGTTTGTTAATCACAACAATAGGTTTTAAACCTTGTTTCAAAGCTTTTGATAATACAAATTTTGTTTGAGGCATAACCCCTTCTGCAGAATCAATTAGGAGTAAAGCACCATCTGCCATACTTAAAACTCTTTCAACTTCTGCAGCAAAGTCTCTGTGTCCCGGTGTATCAATAATATTTATTCTAGAATCTTTCCAATTAATCGAAGCTGGTTTTGCTAAAATTGTTATTCCTCTTTCT
>VMHT01002766.1_pt1 | contig 13117 bp, 24 predicted proteins | sample 4693611 | NCBI WGS metagenome assembly VMHT01 (sample SAMN12280063, study PRJNA550983) | marine metagenome | isolation source: seawater sampled from same location over 5 years 0.02-0.2 micron viral filtrate | place: USA: collected off the coast of southern California halfway between the port... ... | reverse complement strand
TCTAACATAACTTACTCCTTTATTAGTCTAACATTTTTATAATGATTAGTTGAAGTGCTAAGATAAGTAATGCTGTTTCTATCATTCTACATCCCTCTCTTCTTCAACTAAGTCAACAAGTTCACATACACTACCAGTACATGCTAATGATTTAGTACCTACTGTCATATCTGTCAACTCGTACTGGCTAATCAAATCCCAGTCTACTGACTTAGGCATCTTCTTAGCTAGTTTGGTGTACTCTGCTTTAGTACAGTCTTCATAAGGTGCTTGTTGGTAGGAGTGGTCAGAGTGTGGCAGGAAACTAACACCACTGACCTCATCAAAGTGCTTGTATACCCACGCACCTACTTCCATCCACTCATGCTCTCTTACACTTACGGTCACACTAGGCTTATGTTCACAATAATATCTTTGATAAGTGAGCCATAGTTCTAGCTGTTCGATAGCAGTCCTGTCGTTCCTGAGTATAGCACCTTCGGGTGCTTTCATTGGGAAGGTAAAGACTTTAACGCTATTAGGTTTCATTACATCAGCCTCACAAGGTATGCCTTGGTCTTCCATGAGTTGAGCGATAGGGTCTTTAGCGTCTGCTCTTACTCTACGGAAATAGTAGTCATTGTGCCTAGTGTGTATACCACTTGCACTATCTACTAATTGACTGACTGTGCCACTAGGTTTAATCGCTGTTGTTGCAGTTGCTTGACTGATACCTAGCAGTTCTGACCAATGCTCATTAACCTTAACTGTTTCTTTTCTAAGGTCGCTGAGAAAGTCAGGTAAACTTCTTTTACCATAGTAGCCTCTATCTTCACTGCTACCATTCATAAAACTATTGTCCATTATACCAGTTAATGACACTCCAAGCAAGGCTTCTTCTTCTGTATTTTTAACCCATTTCGGTCTAAGTCTCTTAATATTAGTAAGACTTGCCTGAAATGTGCCCAGTATGGTGGCTAATCTTGCCTTACGGAGCATATCTTTCTGTGTGTCTGTTGCTCGTATCACTACCTCTGTTAAGTTACAAAATTGACCATCTCTCAGGATTATTTCACTACAAGGATTACAACCAAAGTCATGCTCAGTATCTCTCCTACCTATGGATGCTACCTGTTTGATAGCCGCTTCTCTGTTAAAGATACCACGCTCACCTGACTTAGATTCATATAAAGAAGTCCACTCTTTCATGAAGATTCCAATGTCTGGCTTTTCTGTGTAGCATACGCTATTGTTACTGAGTGCCATTTCCGGTGTGTCTGACCACCACTGACCTGACTTAGCGTTACGCATACGCTCATCAGTTAAGTTCGATAGAGATATAAGTGCTGACCTACGCACACCACCTACGACTACCACCTCTGCTATCTTACACATCATTCTATGACACTCATAACTTGTTAGCTTTCTTCCTACTGACTCTTTGAATAGGTTAGTAGCGAAGTTAAATAAATCAAGCAGTGGTTCAGGACCACTTGCTCTACCGCCAAAGGTAGCTAACCTAGAACCTTTGGGTCTAATCCTAGAGAAATCCCACTTAGGCATTTCACCATTGTATAAATAAGTAATTAGTTTTCTAAACGCAGACTGCCATCCTTCCTTACTGTCTTGTACCACTACTGTGTCCTCAACATCAATCATTTCTTCTGGTACTTCTGGTAGTTTGGAAATGAATTGTCTTTCTACACTAAAGCCTACACCAGTTCCATGCATGAGTACATACAAGCACTCATCAAATGCTTTGGGATGGTCAACACTAAGGTATGCACAGTTGTATCCGGCTATGTTGTTGTCTTTGAGTGCCTTGCCTGAGGTCATCAATGCTCTCATGCTCGGCATAACTTCTAGGTTTAATACTGCATCTTCTAATATTTTCCTAGTCTTGGGTAATAACTCATGGTCACAGTTCTCTTTGAGATGTTCTTCCATGAAGTCAAAGTATCTAGCAACTGTCTCTTGCCATGTCTCTCTTCTGTTTTTATCAGGTAGCCACCTTGCATATCTGCTTAGTGCTATAAAGTTTTGGTAGTCATTCGGTAGTGTGTTCATTCTTCATCCTCTAGTGGTGCGATTTCAATGTCAACCATCTTATCGCCATTCTCGTCATAATAATCTTTGTACTTTAATCTGCCATTTCTGTGTAATAGTATTGCTGTTGTTATTCCTTTGTCGTATGCTCTCTTGTGTGTAAAGTAAATAGCAACTGCACCTAATAACATAAAAGCTAGGCTTATCTCTATGTATTCCATTCGGTCTCCTCAAAGTCCTCTAAGAATCTATCTTTCTTTTCAATGAGTTTGCTTTCAAATGCATCAAGTAACTCATCAGGCTCTATCTCTAACTCATCACATATTAAACAGGTGTCATAAGTTGCAGAGATAAAAGCCTTCAACTCTGGTAGTAGCTTCAAAAACTTGCTCCTTTATTGTCAACAAAATAATTAGTTATCTTGCCTGAAGGAATAGGTCTAGCATCTAAGCTACCATAACAGTCCTCTTTGAATCCACAAAATGCACAGGTCATGCATAGCTTCTCCTCTCCTGACTTAGTCATAGTAGTAGCGTTAGCTATTCTCATAGGCGGTGTATCCGAGGCCATTTTATTTTTTAAGTCAACAATAAAAGTATCTACATCTTGTTCAAGTTCCTGTTTGCACAGCTTAAGAGTTGATTTGTTTTTATTCAAAGCAAGGAAGTAACCATGCTTTCTCTTGTCTCCTTTGCCATAGGCTGATAGTTGCTTGATGTAGCCGAAGCCATCATCTTTAATACCATCCTCGGCAAACTTGTTATCCCAAGACCAAGCACTAGCGGTCTTAATATCTACAAGTTCTCCATCAATAGTGCAATCTTGAGAACCATCCACTCCCTCTACAGTATGTTTTTTCTGTTGTTCTGTAACTGAGTGTCCTGACAGTTTAATTAGAGCCACAAGCATAGCTTCTAACACATGACCTTGTAGAAAGGTAAGGTACACACTCCCATCTATCTCCTCTGGTGTGTACCCTTTCACAGTATACCACTGTGCCCTTTCACAACGACCAATGCTAGACATTCTCAAGTTTGTCTTTGCTTCATAAGGTTCAAAAGCATTCTTAATTGCTTGTTCAACCTCTCTACCACATTGCATAGCTATGGTGTCTAGGTCTCCAGAATAATTCTTTGACTTCATCACCTCGTACACATCGGGTATTATAGTATTTATACTCTTTTCCACTTTCTTACTCCTCTCTTGTTGTAATTTCTATTAGCCGATTTAAGTACCATTGTGCTTTCTTTAAATCTTCTAATCCATTCTTCATTTTGTAACGAGTTACATATTTTATCACATTGCCTTCCAGAAAACTCATGTTTTTTGAAGTGATATAATCAATGCACTCTATCCCTTGTGTGTAATGCTCAGGATTGATGTTGTCTTTCTTTCTATTCTCATTCCATTGCACTTTAATTTCGTTAGTGGGTTTCATTCCAACTTCTCCCTATTTTATACTCCCCAGTTATTGGACAATTTAGTTTATAATAATCTGTTGTCTGCTCCATAGCCTTAACAACCAAAGAGCCAATCTCGTCTGCATCATCAGGACTACACTCCAGTTGTATCTCATCATGTATAACACCCAGTTGCCTGTACTCTAAGTGTAGTGCAAGCGAGTGAAAAATAACCCATGCTCTCTTGCTTATTATAGCACCCGCACTCTGTAGTAAAAAGTTAAGTGAGGCATGTTCGCTCCTAACTCTGACGTGTCTGCCATCTAATGCTTTAAGGTATCCCTTGTCTGATGCCTTGCCTACTCTTTCTCTGAGTACTTTGAGGGCAGGTGTATTATCAAGAAAGTTTTTCTTAAGTACCTTGCCTTCTTCTATACCGCCACCCGCTATACTGCCTATCTTTTTATCTCCTGCACCATAGAGGAATGCATAGATAAATGTCTTGGCCTTATCTCTTGTGTCAAGTCCGGCTGACTTCTGATTGGCAGTGTGTATGTCACCTGTTAGTATCTCTTGTGTATAGTTCTCATCTCTCATGTAGTGGGCGAGGCATCTTAGTTCCAGTCCACTAAGGTCAGCACCTACTAGCACCTTGTCCTCAGGTACAGTAAACAATGCTCTCATCTCAGAGCCATACTCTTTGCCACTAGCAGTGACTTGTTGTAGGTTAGGATTACTACTGCTCATCCTGTGCGTCACAGTTCCCATAGTGTGTACTCTACTGTGTATTCTGCCTGTCCTTTCATCCAATGCATCAAGCCATGAGTTAATCTGACCTTGCCTCTTTTGTAACATAAGGTATCTACCAATGAGTTGTGCCTCAGGTATCTCTACATCCTTGAGTGTGGACTCGTCAACCTTAGGTCTGCCAGTTTCAGTGAACACTTCAGGATTCCAACCATAGTGCATAAGATGTCTGCCCACCTGTTGCCTACTGCCTAAGTTTAGTTCGGGGTATGCCCAGTAACCATAGTCACCTTCTTCATTGGTATGGCACTCGAGTTCAACCTCTGCTTGATAGCCTTTAGTTCTAGTAAAGTCTTTCTTAAATCTCTGCTCGACTGGTTTCTTGCTTTTCCATACAGGTAGGGGCTTAAATGTTTTATGTACTTCTTCCTCTGTACTGCGTAGGTCATCGTTTACTTTCTGTAATATCTCTATCGCACCTCGCTCATCAAAAAGCCAACCTGTACTCTCTTGCCAAGAGCAATGTCTTTTAGTGTCATACTCTAGTTGCTTAGCATCCTCACTTAATCTCTTTTGCTTCATGAGTTTGTAGACTTTAGTTGTTATCTCTACATCTCTTAAACAATACTCAACCATCTCATCACTTAGCTTTGACCAGTCCTCATGGTCTCCCTTAGGGTATCCTAAATACTCACCCCAGTTAGCTAGTGAGTGGCCACCCTCTCTGCGTGGACTGTCTAGCTGACTGAGTATCAGCGTGTCCTCTATTGTTGTGTTATCAAAGTCAGTACCCCATATTCTTGCGAGTACGGGGATGTCAAATGCTATACCATTATGAAACACTAAAGTCTGTGAGTCTATCCACTCGTTAAAGTCTTTAGACTCATAGAATACTTGTGTTTCTTCGGTGTATATATCTTGTACTGCCACGCACCACACCTTAGTGGCTTCTATACCATCAGTTTCTATGTCGCAACTAAAAGTCTGCGTCATTATTCCATCCGCCCACATCAGGGTTAACACCTTTCTCTAGCCTAGCAGTTTCAGGGTTAAAGTATGTCCAACCACCCTCTCCTGTCTGACCAGTTCTTCTTAGCTTGGGTACTCTAATGCGTGTTGAGTTCTTAGTGTAATCATCCTCTGCTAACTTATCTCTTGAGAATAGTATATTAGTATGACAGGCCTGTGGTATTGCACCACTACCCTTGACATCATACTCACTAATCTTGTGAGGATGTGAGCCATCGTCAGGCTTCCTTGTGTGTGTGCTTAGTATAACTGCACACTTAGTTTCTTTGCATAGTTTAATGAATCTGTCCATGACTTCTTCAATGTTCTCATTACTTAGGTTTTTAATTGCAGTATGCAATGGGTCTACCAATATTATACTACAACCTAATCCTTTTACAAAGTATCTTATCTTAGAAAACATTTCCTCAAGGTCAATACTACCGCCACCATCATTATGTAACTGTATCTTTGTGCCGAATCCTATCTCGATGGCCTTGTCCATGATGTTGTCTACATTAAGCTCTGTTGGTTTAACTAGTTGTAAGTTCTCTGATGTATGTACACTCACAACCTTCCTGATTGTTTCATCAATGTTATCCTCTACCATGAAACAACCTATCTTCTCCTCTGTTTCTGTGGCAAAGTGATAGATGAGTTCATTAAGTATAGTAGTCTTACCAATACTGGTGTGTGCTATGATTGATACCAGTTCTCCCTTTGCTATACCGCCCCTCATCATGTGGTTTAACTCTCCAAAAGAGTCAGGCAGTGGCACAAGTTCTGTGTTCTTGTAGTTAAGCATGGCCTCTCGCATGTCCTCAACTGTAGCAACACCACTAACTGTGTAATCTTTTGCGTAGTTCCACCACTCATCTAAGAATTCTTTGCCATCACCATGCTTGAGGTAATCACTTGCATCCTTGTGCTTGGCTAGTGTGAGTATCTTACATTTATTCGGACCAAGTATAGGTGCTACTCTCTCTACTGCTTCTCGGCCTACCTCGTCATTATCAAAACATAATACTACAGTTTCAAATGAGTCAAGCCATTCAAGGTTAGCTTTAATATTTGCAGTAGCATGTACTCCATTGTTAATTGATACTGATGCCCACCGACTACCGCACATCTCATATACTGACATAGCATCCAACTCACCCTCGCATACTGTGACATACTTACCGCCACCTTGAAACAAGTTCTGGCCAAATAACATATTCTTGTTAGTGGTATCTCCCTTGCCATAGAAAGACTTACTAGCAACCACCCTTGTTTTCATACCAACCATGTTATTCTTATGATTGTAGTATGGGTAGTGATGTTTAATCACTTTGCCCTTGCCATCCTTCTCACACTTGACCTTGTATCTCTCTAAGGTTTCGGCTCTTAGCTTTCTATCATGTAGAGTATAGTAATCCCCTCGATACTCGTGCTTCCAAGAGTCATCACCTTTCTCTGTAATCTGTATAGGTTTGTTACTGTGTTCAACAAAGCCATGCTCTCCACAAGAAAAGCAATGTGTCTGTCCATCTGAGTATACCACTAAGTTATCTTTGCTACTGTCTTTGCCTAGCTTTGCACAACTAGGGCATTGTTCTTTCCGTATTACTTTATTATTCTTTTCCACTTTTCTCCTCGTTTAAATTAAAAGGGCAACCGAAGTTGCCCCAATATTATAACCTAGATTAATTTAAAAGTACAACTAAAATTCAGATGGGTCGTATTCGTCTACTCCATCTGCCTTCTCATCCACCCTCACACGCTCTAAGTAAGTGTATCCATCGTAAGGTGCTTTGCCTTTCTTAACAAGCATAGTAACCTTATCTCCAAACAAAGACAGGTGAGTAGCATCCACCTCGGCCTTGTCTGAATTGTAAATCTTAGGCTGACCAAAGTCTACCTTACGCTTAGAAGTAATCTGAGTCTTGCCTTCATACTCCTTAGTCACTAAGCCATTCTTCTCAGCTTCCTTGATACCTGACTTATCTAAGGATACAGTAAGTGTGTACTTACTTTGTCCTTTGAATACATCGGGCTGAGTTACTTTGTTAAACACAACTTCACCAGTCAATGATATATAATCACTCATTTCTACATCTCCTTATAGTTAACATTTAATTTTACATCTAGCAGTATTCTAAGTAATACTACTAAAAGTGTAGTAGAAAAAATGGAAGTAAAAACTACTACACTCTTAGTAATACTAAGTAAGTAACATTGATTAAAAGTTATTTATTTATATAAACAATAAATTGGTTCAATGAATTTCTTTCTTAGAATGGTAGTATTGTATCATAAATTTTATACTTTGTAAAGCAATCGTACATAAAAAAAGGTAGACATTTCTGCCTACCTTCTTAGGTTATTTAGGTGTATCAGATTTAAACCACTTGTCACTAATATCACCATCAGTATTTTTGACAGTCCAATATTGTGTAGTAAAACCTAATATATCCCTGTCCTTTTTTGCATATCTTTTTTCAACCAATGTAACTTCGCCGATATATGCATCTTCCATCATCCAATAATGATAAAGTTTAACTTTGTTGCCAACCTTAAAATCTTCATACTTATTTTTTGATGGTGCAAACATTTTGTTTTCATCTTCATTAGCAATCTTATTAAGAGCATTGCTTAGCTCTAGTTCAATGTTAGTCATTGTAACTCCATTTTAATTAAAAGAATGTACCACGTTGTATTTTTAAAGAGCCTCGACCTTCTGGCAGTGACGAGTAGAAATTACATCATACCATTAAAACTTGCTCTTGTCAAATTTATTTTGAAAAGCCTATTGTGTAGGGGCTTGGAGATTAAAGCTGAATGATTATCATTCTCATTTGGACATAAAAAAGGAGCATTTCTGCTCCCTTAGGTTCTAGCTTTTTAAGTCTTCGTGCCTTTGTACTAAGTAGCCTAGCTTGTGCATCATACCAAACAAGGAGTCCTCGTCAGCCTCGCTTAAAGCTACCTTCAAGGCCTGTTCTCTCTGCTCCCTTTCAAACTCCTTAGTTTGTAGGTATTCGTCTACAAAATCCATGCTCTCGACCTCACCAGACTCGTTAACATAGCCCTTATCTTCGCACCAACTAATATATCTTTTAATTCCACTCATTTTTACTCCCTAAAATTGAGGCTCAAACTCTATGCCTCTATCCACTAAAGACTTGAAATGCTCTGCCTTACCCTTGTAAAACAGAGCATCACTAAGCCTATCCTCGAAGTCAGCATCTAAGTATAAGTTATGCAATCTCTTGTACTCGACTGCACAGTCTAATAGTTTATGCTCAACTTCCCAATTTCTACCTGTCATATCACTCATTGAGTCTATTATACATCAAATCAAACTCAACATCTTCCCTTGATGGTGTGTTACCGCCAAGATATTTCTTGAGTATCTCCTCAGTATCTTCTTCAATGAGCCTAATCTTTTCTATGCGGTCATTAATCTCTTGCCTGAGTTTCTTCTTGACCTTGTTCTTCCTAGTCAGTTCTTTCTCAAGTTCCTTGAGCCACTCATTGCCCTCTGTTGCACCTTTCATGTGTACTCCTTGTCTATGAAATCACTACGACTCATACCTTTGTCAGCGTACTCATCCTCTCCCTCAACAGGAATATCAGGGAAAATCTCCTTTACCTTTTCTTCAACTGCCTTTGTAAGTTCGGGCGTTGGCATATCAATTATAATCTTATTCATTATTATTCTCCTCAACTAAGTGAGCATCATTATCAGTATGCCAAGCTAATTTCTCCTCAAGCCCACTAATATCTGCCCAAAGACTTTTAATTTCTTCTTTGAGTGCATCATTATCTTTCTTGAGAGTTCTATTAATTCTCAAGGCTTCATCATTAAAGTGCTTGTTATTATTTGGATTGCTCATGATGATAATGCTCCATTCTTTATGTCATACTCTACATCTCTAATAATTATCTCAGCCATCTCATTATCAAATAAGTATTCATTCCTATCTGCTCTTGCACAAGCCTCATTCCATACATCAATAGTAAGGTTAGGCATTGGACAAAGTTCATCACCATTTAAATCTTCAATGGCTTTCCAACCAATCATTATATGGTCATCTAACTCATTGTGTTTAGTTAGGTACTCTATTGCTTCTTTTACTTGCATTACTTCTCCATTTCTTAGTTAATAGGAGTATAGACTATCGCCCTCATGAGTTAATAGCAATAGCCTATATTTCTAACAACTAATTTATACTTACTTCGGTTATGTAACTTGACTTGGTTCGCATACTTGTGTACTGCCTTTTATAACCTCATCCCTTTAAATTTTTCTGCCTAGTATAAATAAGTGAGCAGTTTGGGAAAGAGTCATACTCAGGACTCTAAATCTTTTTATGTCATACTCAGGACTCCTCTCTAGATTTTCAGGGCTTCCACCATTGGCACTAGACACCGGTAAGATGTGTGGATAAGGTTATACATATTTGTACTCTTAACTCTACACAAATTTGGGAGCAGTTTAGTAAGTCATGCTCAGGACTCGGAGATTATCTCTATAGGCTATTAAACCATGTATCAAAGGTTAAGTCAAGCCAATTATGTGAATTATTAAGGCTGATAATCACTTGTACTTGCCATAATAATATACTTGTATTAATTATAACACCGATTGCACCTAGTGTCATAAGTATTTTATAAAGTGTTTTCATTCTTGTAATTCCTTATCTATTTTGTCATTAACTTCTTTTGCATAGTCCTGAGTTACTACAACACAACACAGGCCTATAATAACCAGTAAGGCAATGAATATATCCAATAACATTATTTACCCCCTGATTTAGCTAATGTACTGCTTTTAATCCAACCCAAAGGAATGTTATAATTATCTCTAACTATTGCCATTGCTTCATAATCATTTTTAGCATTAATAAATTTGATTGATACTCCTAAGTTTTCGCTTAGGTTATCAAGTTCTTGATAGTGTACTATCTTATATGTATTAAGTATTTTTTCCATTTGTTTTATCTCCGTTTTACTTTTTCGATTATGACTGTATTTTCGTTATGTCTATAACATGCCATACAATCTACACATTTTTGGCCTGTGCAATGCACTTGGCCTTCCTTAACGCTATCATCATACGAAGCGTTAAAAACCTTATGAAAGCCTTCAGGGGGCTTTTCTATTATTCTATTGGTTTTTGGGTTAGAATAAATAAATATAATGTTTTTGGGTGCTTCCTCGCACTCTAAGAACTGCTTTACTAGATTGCTTCTCTTAGTCCATAAAGCAAAATGAGTATCAGGGTTCAATTTAGCTATGTTAATAAAATTAATTAAATGCTCGTAGTTGATTAGCTCTCCATGTGCATGAAAGCGGAAAGTATGAGCGTTAATCGAGGGTAAATTATCAAGGGGTATAATGCTCTCTAAAGCCTTTGAATTCTTCTCCCATGATGGAGCGCAATTCTTCCTTGAACCTTCTAACATCGAGGCACTATAACAAACTTTACAAATAGTGTCTGTGCTTCTCATTTTGCTACAGTATTCATTTGTCAAGGTGTTAGTATTGAGGGCGGGTATTCCTTGCAATTTACCCGTCATTTTGGACTCTGTGAGTCTGTTTAAGTATTCCATTCTTTTCTAGCTCCTATTTAAAATAACAAACTTCTTAGCATGTCTTAAAGCATCCTGAAAATTTTCCATCTGCTCCAACCCGTCTACATCTCCAATGTCACCACCGCTTGACCTTGAAAAATTAACACCTTTTTTAGACACTTCAACGGATAGCACATTGCTCCAATATCCTTTGGGCTGATAAGATGCTTTATAAACGGGATAACTCCAATCATTAGGATTATCAGATTTAAGATTGTCATAATCTGTATTTTCATGCTCAGTAATTTTGACCTTAAATCCTTGCTTATGCTCTTTTTTTGTCCAATTTTTATAATAGTCTTTCATTGCTTTATATCTCCATTTTATAATAAAGGGTAAAGGCTCTCGATGTGAAAGCCCTTAGCTTTTATGATTATACGTTTATATTCCAGAGTTTAAGTTCATTATTAACATAAGGCATGAACTCAGTCCTTGTGTATTCTTTTCCTTTGAGTCTAACTACTAAAGGAATGCACTCGTAAACTTCAAACCATTTATATAAATATTCGTTTAAATCCTTTGTAAATTGCTTTTTATTTGTCATTGTTTTACTCTCCAATAGTTGCAAGTTGTTTTTGGGCTTCTCTCTCCCATACTATATTGAAACTTTGTATTGCTAGTTCCTTGTATAGCTTATCAATTTGTATTACTTTGTCATTCATTGACTCGAAATGCTCCCCGTATTGTATGAGCTTATGGGCTTGACTGTCCTTGCTCCAACGCTCGATGTACTCCGCTTGTGTAACTTGTATTTCACCCTCGAAATAATCTTTTACTGTGATTGTTTTATTTTTCATTGTTTTATATCTCCATTTTGTTAAAAGGTTGAATGATAATCATTCGCATTTAGTACTTTTCTTCGTCTTTCAAGGGTTAATATACACAGATTAAATCATATGTCAAGGGATTTATGCATTAATTATAAAACTTTGTAGACTTTGTGTATTAAGAAAATGATATATAAAAACTATGAATTCGACTCCGAATAAAAAACAAAAGGGAGTTTATACCCTTCGAGAGTCTACGAATAAAAACGAGGGGAGAAAAGCCCAGAAAGGCGAGGGGCGGACACCCTTTCCACGAATTTACACACACACAGAATCCTACCTCCATCCAAAATTATTATTTTTTGAGTAATTCCCCGCACACCTACCCAGAATTCGGGCACAATGAATAAAATACTTACACAAACTAAGAAATATATGGTATAATATTGCTTATATTTTAAGTTAACTAAGCTACTATTCCTAGAACCACGCTACTAAAGTTACATTGAACCAATATTAATTGTTTATATAAATTAAATGAATAACTTTGTATATATTCTAGGAACACAATAAGCAATTTTATGGTATAATATTAGTATATGGCAAATAAAGGTGAAATTTCTGTAGACTCAGAAGATGAGATTAGAGAAATCGAAAAAGAACTCGAAGAAGAACTAAGATATGCAGTAGCATCAGCTAAGGGTGTTGTACCAGCAGATGCTGTATTAAAGATAGAGCGTAAACTTGGTCGACCTACGGGCGGTCTTAGTGCAGAATCTAAGAAAGCTGGTGGTAAAAAGTCTAGAATCAAAAGAGGGCAGACGTATAAACCTACAGATGACGATTATTCTAAAGTAGAAGAAATGGTTACTATAGGATTAGACCAGCATACTATAGCCAAAGTAATGGGTATTAGTAATGCCACTCTCACTAAATATTATGCACACAATTTACTAGTAGGTAAAGAAAAACGCACCGCCCGAGTAGCAGGTGTAGCCTATGAAATGGCTGTTAGCGGTGAATCTCCTAGCATGACTACGTTTTGGCTAAAGACACAAGCCGGATGGTCTCCAAAACACCATGTTGTTGTAGAAGATAGACAGTTTGACATACAATGGGCCAACGATGAGGCTGACATTGCAGACGCTAATCAATTACTAAACAATAAGGATAGCAAAGTACACTAGTATTTATGCAAGAGGAGAGGAAATCCATAGTAATTCCCTATACACCTAGGGATTTACAGAAACACTTACATACTAATCTAGATAGATTTAATGTAGTTGTATGTCACAGAAGGTTTGGTAAGACTGTGTTTGCTATAAACCAGCTCATAAAAAGTTCTGTAGAAGATATACAAGCTGGCAAAAGACAGCCACGCTATGCATACATAGCACCACTATTTAAGCAGGCTAAGACAGTTGCTTGGGATGAATTAAAAAGACTATGCAGCGTATTCCCTGAGGTTAAGTTTAATGAAGCGGAACTAAGAGCTGACTTCATGGGAGCTAGGATACAACTGTACGGAGCTGATAACTATGACACTCTCCGT
>VMHT01122248.1_pt1 | contig 13119 bp, 14 predicted proteins | sample 4693611 | NCBI WGS metagenome assembly VMHT01 (sample SAMN12280063, study PRJNA550983) | marine metagenome | isolation source: seawater sampled from same location over 5 years 0.02-0.2 micron viral filtrate | place: USA: collected off the coast of southern California halfway between the port... ... | reverse complement strand
GCTCGGCACGCCTGCGAACGGGACCGACAGCCCCGCCACTGCGCGAAAATGACCGGGATGCGTCAGCGCGGAATTCCACACGATCGGCGCCCCCCAGTCGTGGCCGACAAGCACCGCCGGGGCGCCGGGCGAAAGGGCTTCGCGCAGGCCCACCAGATCGCCGACGATATGTTCCATGGCATAGGCGCCAACCGGCTCTGGCTTGTCCGATCCGCCGTAACCGCGCACGTCGATCGCGCAGGCGGTGAAACCTGCGTCCGCGACGGGGCCGATCTGGTGCCGCCAGCTGTACCAGCTCTCGGGAAAGCCGTGGACCATGATGACCAACGGGCCTTCGCCTTCGACGGCGCAGCGCAGGCTGGCTGAACCGGTATCGATGGTACGCATCTGGGGCATTCGCTCAGACTCCGGGCAAGCAAAGAAAAACGGCCGGTCCACCATGGGACCGGCCGCTCTTTCGTGTCCAGTCTTTCGCAGCTGCTTAAGCGGGCTGCGGCTTGCTCATGTGATCGTGAGCGGTGTGATGGTCCTCGATGACCGGCAGCGTCTCGAACTGGTGGAACGGCGGCGGGCTGCTCAGCGTCCATTCGAGCGTGGTGGCGCCTTCGCCCCACGGATTGTTGCCGACCTTCTTGCCCGCCACGAAGGCGTAGACGATGTTGACGAAGAAGAAGACCATCGAAGCCGCCATGATCATGTAACCGATCGAGCTGATCTCGTTCCAGTAGGCATACGCCTCGGCATAGTCGGGATAGCGGCGCGGCATGCCCTGCAGACCCAGGAAGTGCTGCGGGAAGAAGATCACGTTCACGCCGATGAAGAATACCCAGAAGTGCAGGTGCGACAGCAGTTCGGAGTGCATCCGGCCGCTCATCTTGGGGAACCAGTAATAGAACCCGGCGAAGAGCGAGAACACGGCACCCATCGACAGCACGTAGTGGAAGTGCGCGACCACGAAGTAGGTATCGTGGACGACATCGTCGACACCGCCATTGGCCAGGTACACGCCCGTCACACCGCCGACGGTGAACAGGAAGATCATCCCGATCGCCCACACCATGGGCGATTTGAATTCGATCGACCCGCCCCACATCGTGGCGATCCAGCTGAAGATCTTCACCCCGGTCGGCACTGCGATGACCATGGTGGCGGCGGTGAAGTACATCTTCGTGTTCACGTCGAGACCGACGGTGTACATGTGGTGCGCCCACACGACGAAGCCGACCACGCCGATGGCGACCATGGCATAGGCCATGCCGAGGTAACCGAAGACCGGCTTGCGGCTGAAGGTCGAGACGATCTGCGAGATCATGCCGAAGCCCGGCAGGATCATGATGTAGACTTCGGGGTGACCGAAGAACCAGAACAGGTGCTGGTACAGGACCGGGTCGCCGCCACCGGCCGGATCGAAGAAGGTCGTTCCGAAGTTGCGGTCGGTGATCAGCATGGTGATTGCGGCTGCAAGCACCGGCAGCGCCAGCAGCAGCAGGAAGGCGGTGACCAGCACCGACCATACGAACAGCGGCATCTTGTGCAGGGTCATGCCCGGCGCACGCATGTTGAAGATGGTGGTGATGAAGTTGGTCGCGCCAAGGATCGAACCGGCACCGGCAAGGTGCAGCGAGAAGATCGCGAAATCGACTGCAGGGCCCTGCGAGCCGGTGGTCGAGAGCGGCGCATAGACGGTCCAGCCCGTGCCTGCGCCCGGCCCCGTACCGCCCGGCACGAAGAGCGAGAACAGCAGCGACACGAAGCCGGCAACGGTCAGCCAGAAGCTGACGTTGTTCATGCGCGGGAAGGCCATGTCGGGCGCGCCGATCATCAGCGGCACGAACCAGTTGCCGAAGCCGCCGATCATGGCGGGCATGACCATGAAGAAGACCATGATCAGGCCGTGGGCGGTGATGAACACGTTCCACATGTGCAGCGAGGTATCGAAGTCCGACGTGCCGCCCATGAATTCGGCCCACCACTGCAGATACTGGATGCCGGGCTCGGCCAGTTCCAGACGCATGATGCCCGAAATCGCACCACCCACGATCCCCGCGATAATCGCGAAGATCAGGTAGAGCGTCCCGATGTCCTTGTGGTTGGTGGACATGAACCACCGCGCGAAGAACCCGGGCACATGATGGTCGTCATGCGCATGGTCTTCGGTGTGGGCCTGGAAGCTGTCGGCGGTGGTAGCCATCGTGCTATACTCTCGAGCTAAACGTAAATCTTAGACGGTCGGGGCTGCGCCGGCACCGGCGGCACCGGGAACCGCGCTTTCGGGTTCCTGCAGGGGCGCGGCGGCCGGATCGGCTGCGATACCGGTATCGGCTGCACCTGCGATCGTCCCGCCCTGGGCAAGCACCCATGCGTTGTACTGGTCCATCGGCAGCGCCTCGACCGCGATCGGCATGTAACCGTGACGCGCGCCGCAAAGCTCCGAACACTGGCCGTAATAGACGCCGGGTTCGTCGATCTGGAGGATCTTCTCGTTCAGGCGACCGGGAATGGCGTCGAGCTTGAACCACAGGCTGGGCACGGCGAACGAGTGGATCACGTCGGCAGCGGTCGTCTGGAAACGGATCGGGACACCCGCCGGCACGACCATGCGATTGTCGACCGCGAGCTGGTGCGGTTCGCCCCGCGCAGCGGCCTCTTCCTCGGTCAGCATGTTCGAGACGACTTCGAAATCGCCATTGTCGGGATAAGCGTAGCCCCAGTACCACTGGTAACCGATCGCCTTGACGGTGATCGCATCCTTCGGCGGCGACTGGTATTGTGCACTCAGCAGGCCGATCGACGGCACGGCGATACCCAGCAGGATCAGCGCGGGAACCACGGTCCAGATAACTTCGATCGTGGTGTTGTGGCTGGTCTTCGACGGCACCGGATTGGCGCGCTTGTTGAAGCGCAGGATGACGTAGACGAACAGCGCCAGCACGAAGAGGCTGATCAGCGCCATGACCCAGACGAGGCCGATATGCAGCGCATTGGCCTGCTGGCCGATGGGCGAGAACTGGTCCTGCACATCGATGCCCGCAGCCACCGGCATGCCCTTGCCTTCGGTCGGCTTCATCGGGACGTAGGCGCTCGAACCGGCGGCCACGTCTTCGTTCGAGGCATCGGCAGCCACGGCCGGATCGACAGCTTCGAGCTGTGCGGTAGCCGCATCCTGCGCGATTGCGCCCGGTGCGCCGAAGGCCAGCGTAGCGGCCATGGCCAGGCTGGCTGCGATCCGTTGGAACCCGTTGAGGGAGCCGAGAATTTTCATCGTCTTGGCACTCTTTCGTGTCGTGTCTCGATACGGGCCCGCCGGCGCAGTCAAATCCCGCCTGCATGGCGGAAACGCCCTCGTTTTGGGCCCGATTGCGCCCGCCTATAGGCAGGGAATGCAGATGCCTCAAGCGGGTGGCCGATAAAAATGTGCAACCAGCTTTGCCTCTTGCGCAATCGGGCGCGAGGCGCTTTGGACCGATGCATCATGACCGAAGAAGAAATCCTCCACGAATTCCGCGCCAGCGAAGCCCTGCTCGAAGGCCATTTCAAACTGTCGAGCGGGAGGCACAGCGGCCACTATCTGCAATGCGCACGCGTGCTGATGAACCCCGACCGCGCCGGGCGGCTGGCGTTTGCGCTGGCGCAGAAGATCCCGCGCGAAACACGGAGCCAGATCGATGTCGTGATCAGCCCGGCGATGGGCGGCATCATCATCGGCCAGGAAATGGGCCGCGCGCTGGGCAAGGACGCGATGTTCCTCGAGCGGCCCGATGGCGAATTCCACTTGCGGCGCGGGTTCCGGCTCGAGCCCGGGGCCAAGGTGCTGATGGTCGAGGATGTGGTCACCACCGGCCTGTCGAGCCGCGAGGCGATTGCCGCGGTTGCGCGCGAAGGCGGCGAGGTGGTCGCCGAAGTCGCCCTGATCGATCGCAGCAATGGCACGGCCGAACTCGGCGTGCCGTTCTATCCCCTGATCGACATCAATTTCCCGACCTATGCCGATGACGAGCTGCCCGAGGAACTGGCGGCCATCCCCGTGACCAAACCTGGGAGCCGCAAGGCGTGAGCGAACGGCTGCGCCTCGGGGTCAATATCGACCACGTCGCCACGATCCGCAACGCACGCGGCGGCGATCATCCGGACCCGGTGCGCGCGGCCGAGATCGTAGCCGCGGTCGGCGGCGACGGGATCACCGCCCACTTGCGCGAAGACCGGAGGCATATCCGCGACGACGATCTCGAACGGATACAGAAGGCTACCGACCTGCCGCTGAACCTGGAAATGGCAGGTACGGAAGAGATGCTGGCGATCGCGCTTGCGCACAAGCCGCATGCCGCCTGTATCGTGCCCGAGAAACGCGAGGAACGCACCACCGAGGGCGGGCTCGATGCGGCCGGCCTGCACAACCAGCTCGCGCCGATCGTGTGGAAGCTGGCCGACCACGGCATTCGGGTGTCGCTGTTCATCGAGGCAGACGAACGCCAGCTCGAAGCAGCGCAGCGGCTGCGTTCGGCAGTGGTCGAATTCCACACCGGCGAATATGCCCATGCCGGCCTCGACGGCGACAGCGAGCGCGCCGCGCGCGAACTCGAACGGATCGCCCGCATGTCGAAACTCGCCCGCGAAATGGGTATCGAACCCCATGCCGGCCACGGTCTCACCTACGAGAATGTAAAGCCCATCGCCGCCATCCCCGAACTCGCCGAACTCAACATCGGCCACTATCTGGTGGGCGAAGCGGTCTTCGTCGGGCTGGAAGCCGCGGTCCGGCGGATGCGCGACCTGATGGACGAAGCACGCGCATGATCATCGGCCTCGGTTCCGACCTCTGCAATATAGAGCGCATCCAGAACTCGCTCGACCGCTTCGGCGAACGGTTCGAAAACCGCGTCTTCACCGAGATCGAACGCGCCAAGGCGCGGCGGCGCCCGTTCACCATTGCGGGCACCTATGCCAAGCGCTTCGCCGCCAAGGAGGCGTTCTCCAAGGCGGTCGGCACCGGGTTTCGCCGCGGGGTCTTCATGAAGGACATCGGCGTGGTCAACGCGCGCTCGGGCGCTCCGACGCTGTCGCTGACCGGGGGCGCGGCGATCGTGCTTGCGGAAATGGTGCCGCCCGGCCATGAGACCCGCATTCATCTTACCCTCACTGACGACCATCCATGGGCGCAGGCCTACGTCATCATCGAGGCCCTCCCCCAGTGACCAGCGGCACGGCAGCAGTGAAAACCAAAACCGACACATCCGACGACAAGGTCGACTGGATCGCCGAAATCCGCGGGCTGGCCGTGATGCTGCTCGCGGTGTTCGCCTTTCACAGCTTCATCGCCAAACCGTTCTACATCCCGTCGGAATCGATGATGCCGAACCTGCTGGTGGGCGACCGGCTGGTGGTGAGCAAATATCCCTATGGCTGGAACTGGAGCTCGGTCAGCTTCCACCTCGCCCCGCGGGGCGACTGGCGGGTGATGGGATCGACACCCGAATATGGCGATATCGTCATTCCCGTGCATCCCGAACGCGACGAGGATTACATCAAGCGCGTGGTAGCGTTGCCGGGCGACCGGATTGCGGTCCAGAACGGGCGCATCATCCTCAACGGCGCACCGGTGGAACAGAAGGTCGAGCCCGCGATCGCACTGCCGCTCGACGCCAATTCGCGCTGCGACGGCTTCGGTTTCGACGATTTCCGCGCCCAAAACGCTGCGGGGGACGACGTCTGCCGAGTACCGGTCCTGCGCGAGACGCTGCCCAATGGCGCCACCTATCTGGTGATCGACCACCAGAACCAGCAACTCGATAATTTTGCCGAGATCACGATTCCCGAAGGCCATGTCTTCGTGATGGGCGACAACCGTGATCACTCTTCCGACAGCCGCGAACTTGCGCATCCGCAAGGCCTGCTGGGCCCCGTTCCGCTGGAGAATATCGGCGGGCGCGCGGAATTCATCACCTTCTCGCTCGACGGCACGACCTCGCTCAATCCAGTGACCTGGTGGACGAGCCTGCGCGAAGGCCGCGCGTGGTCCACCCTGCGCCCGGCGATCGCGGAACGAAAACCCGCTGCCGAGCGCTAGGGTCCTGACCACACAGGGGAAGCGTATGGCCGACGACACGCAGGATTTCCGCGACAACGATCTCGGTACCAGCCCTTCGCGGATCGACGATCCACGTATTCGCCACGAAGTCTCGCGCGCGATGGTTTGGGTCGGCATCGTCGGTGCCGCCGTGCTCGCGGTGTGGATCGCGCGGCCGCTGCTGGTGATTTTCGGCGCGATGGTGTTCGCCTCGATGATCGAGGGCGGCGCACGCCTGCTTGCCCGCGTCCTGCCGATCGCCCGCGTTTGGCGCGTCGCCATCGTGCTGGCGGTTACGCTCGCCTTCCTGGTGTGGCTCGGTTATTTCGCCGGCTCGACCATTTCGCAGGAAGCTGCGCAATTTCCCGCCATCATCGAACGCCAGATCAACGAGCTGTTCGCCTGGGCCCGTACGCAGGGGTTCGCGATCGAAGAGGCGCGGCTGCAGAACTATCTCGGCAATATCGGCAGCGGCATCAGCACCGTCACCCGGGCCCTGGGCGGGATACTCGGCGGGGCAGCGACGATCCTGCTGATTCTGGTCATCGGGATCTATGTCGCGGTCGATCCGCAGCTTTACGAACGCGGTGTCGCCTGGATGCTGCCGCGCGAACATCGCGACCGGTTCTATGTCACCGCGTCGAAGATGGGCAGCACCATGCGGCGGCTGATGGCCGGGCGCCTGCTCGGCATGGTCGTGGAAGCGGTGTTCACCTACATCATGCTGGCCTGGGTCGCGCCGCTGATCGGAATCGGCGCAGTGCCGATGGCCGCGCTGCTGGCGATCCTTACCGGCCTGCTTGCCTTCGTCCCCAATCTCGGAGCGATCATCTCGGGCGCGTTGATGGTGCTGGTCGGGTTCTCGGGCGGGGTGGAGATGGGGATCTACACCATCGCGGTCTATTTCTTCGTCCAGAATTTCGACGGCTATGTCGTCATCCCGATGATCGCCAAGAAAACGGTCGATCTGGCGCCCGCGCTGGTGCTGGCATTCCAGCTGATCATGGGAATCCTGTTCGGCATCCTCGGCCTGTTCCTGGCCGACCCCCTGCTCGCGATGATCAAGGTCGCGCTCGAACGCAGGGCCGAGAGGACCAACGGCGAAAAACGTGGAGAGGAAGCCGTAAATGGCACGTAAGTTCCTGTATTTTATAGCCGTATGCATCGTTCTCGTGATCGTCGGATCGATTGCGCTGACCATCTGGTCGCGCGAGGCGACCGAGATCGCCTTCGTTCCGCGCGGCGAATTCGTCGAGCAGGACCCGCTTGCCGCCAACGCCTACCAGGACCCGCAGATGTGGTATTCGCGGCCCGGGCTGGGCACGGGCGACCCGGCGCGCTACCAGCCGGCGATCGCCGAGACCGCCCCCGATCCGGCGGCCCGCACCCCCTCGCCCGATGCGCCCGCCGCCGAACAGAGCCTCGACCGGAATGATCCGCTCGCCACCACGGGTTCGGTCACCGGCGAACCGGCCGATCCGCAGGCATTGCCCGAATTCGCCGTCTTCTTCGTCCCGCCGACCAGCTATATCCAGGCGGGCGGCGACTGGAACGCGGCGCTGGGCGACGCGACGACCGACAACCGTGCCCGCCTGTTCCTGCGCGGGCTTGCCAGCCCCTTCAACCGCGCCGACGAGATCTGGGCTCCCAAGTACCGGCAGGCCGCGGCGGGGGCCTTCCTGACCGACCGACCCGAAGCGCAGCAGGCAATCGATGCTGCCTATGCCGATGTTGCGCAGGCGTTCGACTATTTCCTCGACAGCATCGCTGCCGACAAGCCGATCGTGCTTGCCGGGCATAGCCAGGGCGCCTCGCATATCCTGCGGCTGCTGCAGGAAAAGGTGGCGGGTACTCCGGTCGCAGAACGGGTCGCCGCGGTCTATGCGCCCGGCTGGCCGATTTCGGTTGAACACGATCTGCCCGTCCTGCCGTTCCCCGCCTGCGCCGCACCCGGGCAGCCGCAATGCCTGCTGGCGTGGTCGGCCTTTTCCGACGACGGCGATGCGGACATGATCATGCGGCGTTACGAAGCGACCGTCGGCTATGACGGCGAGCCGCGAGGCGACGGGCCGATCCTGTGTGTCAATCCGATCACCGGAGGCACCAATGGCGCTGCGCCCCCCAGCGCCAATCTGGGGACGCTGGTCCCCGACGACACGCTGTCGAAGGGCGAACTGGTGACCGGTGCGGTGCCCGCGCGCTGCGGCGATAACGGCCTGCTGTATATCGGCGACCCGCCCGAGCTGGGTCAGGGCGTGCTGCCGGGCGGCAATTACCACGTCTACGATATTCCGCTGTTCTGGAAGAATGTGCAGGAGGACGTCATCGCACGGGTGAGAGCATGGGCGACGGCACGGGCCTCGTAAGCGACAACGCGCTCGATTACGGCGATGCGCTGCCCGATGGCGGCGCCTTGCTCGGGCTGGATCTCGGCACGAAGACCATCGGGGTCGCGACATGCGATGCCGGATGGCGCTACGCGACTGCCGGAAAGACGCTCCCCCGCAGCAAGTTCAGCAAGGATTGCGGTGCCTTGCGCAAACTGGTTGCCGAACGCTCGATTGCCGGCGTGGTGATCGGTCTGCCGCGCAACATGGATGGCAGCGAAGGGCCCCGCGCGCAGGCCAGCCGTGCCTATGCCCGCAATCTGGCAGCAGCGCTCGCCCTGCCGGTCTTGCTGTGGGATGAGCGTTGGTCCTCCGCCAGCGCCGAAGCGGCGATGATCGGGCAGGACATGAGCCGCGCCAAGCGCGCAGCGCGGATCGATAGCCATGCCGCGGCCGTGATCCTGCAAGGCGCGATCGATACGCTGTCGGGCGGCGGTTTCTAGCGATTCGCTGAAAACGCGCAGGACCCCGTTCGGCACAGGCACGGCCGCCGGTTCACGGTTCGAGCGCGGCGCGCTGCTGGCGGGCTTCCTGCGCGACCATCTGATTGCCTGCCGCCTCTGCCTCGCGCCAAAGCGCATCGCGGTGGTTGTCGTCCGCCATGCGCGCCGCTCGCGCCTCGAAACAGGCGAGCCGCATGCGGCCGCTGGGATGATGGCGGCCGAACTGCTGCGCCAGGTCGAGCGCTTCGTCCTCGCCCAGCGCGACGGCGCAGCGCAGGAATGTCTCGCTGGCACCGGGATTGAGAACCCCCGTCACGCGGTGCCGCTGCAGATCGAAACCATATTGGTCATACCAGCCCTGCCCCGCATGCATATGCATCAGATTAAGCGACACCGAAGTCGTCTCGGGCGGATATTGTGCATGCACATCGCGGTGGGCGCGGTAATGGAGCAGCCGCCCTTCATGCAGCGTGCTGGATTCGACGAACCGCAGCGCAGCGCGTTCGCCCCTCCAGCCGGCGATCTCGCGATAGTCGATCTCGAAATATTCGCTGCGATAGCCTGGGCCGAAATAGCCCATGGTGAGGAAATCGAAATTGTGGTCGTGCGCGGTGCCGTAATCGAAGCTGCCGGCCCCGCTCGCGCGGAAGCAGCTTTCGCCTTCCCCCGGCCAGATATTGGCGCGAAGGAAGCTTCCCCCGCTCGGCGCCGACAGGACGATCACCTGCGGGCCATAGGCGGCCTCTGCTAGCGTATCGCGATACCCCTCCCGCAACTGCGCGATCAGCAGATCGCCGAGAAAATCGCGGTTGTTGCCCAGCCGTTCCAGCCTGGCGGCAGCATCGAGCAGGCTGGATTCATCCTGCGGATCGAACCCCTGCGCCACTGCCTCGACCGTTTCTTCGAGCGTGGCCGCGCTGTCCTGCGTATTCGCAATCACGCGGGGCATACGGCGTGCCCCTTCCTGTCCAGCTGAGGATAGGCCGCAGCCAGCTGCGCTCGCAAGCTCGACGCGGGACCGAACAGCGGGTCCGCGCGGTCCGCTGCCATCCGCTCGAGCGCGACCAGGCCAAGGGCGCTGTCGAGCGCGAGGCATTCGCGCAGCGCCTGCCAGCGCAGATGGGGGCTTCCCGCCAGCGTCGCCTGCGCAAGCGCCCGTGCGGCATCTGCGCGGCGCATCCGGCCCAGCAGCGCGAACATCAGCTCCTGTCGGCTCTCGCTGCGATCGCCATGCGCACGGTGCAGCAGCTTGCCGGTGGAAATGGCGAACTGGCGCGTCGGAAGCGCCCTCGTCGCAGTCCTTACCAACCGCAGCATGACCAGCGGGCGGTGCACATGGCGCAGGATCCGCGCCTGTCGATGGCCCGCGAGTATCATCCGTGCACCGGATGCGACGCGTTTCGCGGTGCGCCCGATCCTAGCGTGCGATCCGTTCTCCGAGCGGATTTCCAGCAGTTCGACTTCGGCTTTCCCGCCGATCACCAGCTCGTGCCGCTCGGCATCGGGGAAAGCCGCAACATCGCAGCGTCCCGCCTCCGGCGCGCATTCGTGCACAGCAAAGCCAAGCGTCACCTGCCCCCGCCTCGCCAGTTCGAGCGAATGGTAGCCCCGCGCCGACTGGTGCCGCATGCCCAGTTCGACCAGCGGGAAACGGCGCTGCAGCGCGGACAATTGCGCGATATACGGGCGCAGGAATGCGCGGGCTGCCCGCTCGCTGGCGAGCGCGTCCGCAAGCGCAGGGCAATCCGCCAGGCCATCGCCAGCCGCATAACGGTCGAGCGCCGCCAAGACACTGCGAACGGCTTCGTCGCTGCGGCACCGCCGGACCGCACGCGTAGCTGCCTGGCGCATGACCTGCTGCATCCCATCGTCGGCACGCAGCCCGGCAATCCGCGGATCGACCAGCATCCCCCCACCCCCTTAGAGCAGCATATCGACCATCATGTGATCGAAGAGATAGATCATCACGCTGACGACCGTATCGCCTCCGCCCGATGCGGGAATGCTTCCGAAAACCCCCATTGCGGTGTCGAGTTCGGGCAGGCTTTCGAGGTCGATCTTGGGAAATTCCATGCGTGTCTCCATCCATGCAGCGGACCGTGTGAGGATCACCCGATCTGCAGGACCGGAAGCTGGCGCATTGCGGTGAGCGGTTGAAATTAAAAGATTGTAAGACCGCCAGCGGCCCGGCTATCGCAGCGCCAGATGAGCGAACAGCCGCGAAAATTCGATCCGTCCAAGGCGACGTCCTTCTTCACGGGACGCGGCCATCCCGGATGGCTGGGGCTGCAATATTCCGACCATGGCGACGATTGGGTCGAACTCGAACTGCCCTGGCGCGAAGACCTGCTGGGCGAAGAAGGCCAGCGCGTGCTCGCATCGGGCCCGATCCTCAGCCTGATGGACATGGCCAGCGGCATGGCGATCTGGCGCGCGATGGACGAATTTTCGGCGATCGCAACGCTCGACCTGCGCGTCGATTACGTGCGTCCCGCGCGCGAGGGGGCGAGCGTATTCGGGCGGTCGCAATGCTATCGCCTCACGCGCAGCGCGGCGTTCGTCCGGGGCCTCGCGCATGATGGCGATGCCGGTGATCCGGTGGCGCATATCCAGGCGGTCTTCATGAAGATCGCATCGACGGCGAGGCTCTGAACATGGCGGACATTCCCGACATCGATGCGCTGACACCCTATGCCCGTTCGCTCGGTATCGCGCTGGAAAGCTGGGAAGACGGCATCCCGATCCTGTCGGTGCCGTTCGACGAATTGGTCGAGGGCCGGCCCGATCACTACCACGGCGGCGCGACCGGCGGCCTGCTCGAAACCGCGGGCTATGCAGTGCTACGCGCAGAGCTCGCGCGGCAGCAGCGCGCGGCGATGCTCAAGCCGATCAATATCACCGTGCAGTATCTCGCCGCTGGGAAAAGTCGGACGAGCTATGCTGCGGGGCGCATCACCAAGCTGGGCAGGCGCAGCGCGAACCTCACCGTCGAGGCGTGGCAGGACGATCGCAGCCGTCCGATAGCAACCGCTGTGATGAACGTCCTGATGGCCGAGCCTGCCAGCTAGTTGCGCGCATCCTCCAGCTCGCGAAGCCGCTCGTCGCGCCGTTCGCGAATGGCTTCGTAGCGACGTTCGTCCGCCCGTCGCCGCGCTTCCTCGATCGCCGCTTCGTCCACTGCAACACCCTGGTCGCCGATGCTGATGTCGACGGGTATGCCGTCGATCTCGGTCGAGAGAATGGCTTCGCCATCGCGGATGCGCAGCCGCGAATTGCCGTCGCCGAGCGGAATGTCGCCTAGGCCCGGCACGTCGAGCGGTTCGATCGGTCCGCCCGGATCGGTCTGTTCTCGCGGGGCCGGCTGGCTTGGCGCAGGCGCGGCGTTCAGCGCCCGGTTCATGAAGTCGCGCCAGATGCGCGCGGGCAGGCCGCCACCGCTGATCGCGCCCGCAAGAGGCGAATTGTCGTCATTGCCGATCCATACGCCGACCACCAGATCGCCCGCATAGCCGACGAACACCGCATCGCGGTTGTTCTGCGTGGTTCCGGTCTTGCCGAAATTGGGGCCGCGCAGCATCGCCGCCCGGCCGGTGCCCGAATTGATCGCCGAACGCAGCATCTGTTCCATGTCCGACTGCGTCGAGGATGACAGGCTCGAAGGGCCGTCCCACAGGTTTTCGAAGAAGCCGCGTTCCTCGCGCGCAAAGGCATGCGGTTCGACAGGCAGCGCATTGGCGGCCACCCCGGCATAGGCGGAGGTGAGTTCGAGCAACGTCATCGTCGAAGTGCCCAACGCCAGGCTTGGGTCGCCCTTCGCCAGCGGCGAGGTGACGCCCAGATCGCGTGCGGTGGCGATGACCTTCTCGCTGCCGACCTCGCCCAGCAACCGCACCGCAGCGACATTGCTCGACTGCGCAAAGGCCTGCTCCAGCGTGAGGCTCTCCGAATAGCTTCCGCGCGCATTCTGCGGGCGGTAACTGCCTTCGGCAATCTCGGTGTTGGCGATCCTGTCGTCTGGATCCCACCCGGCGCGCAGCGCTGCCAGATAGACGAACAGCTTGAAGGTCGACCCCGGCTGTCGCTTGGCCTGCGTCACCCGGTTGAACGGGGATTTCGCGTAATCCTTGCCGCCGATCATCGCCACCACCTCGCCATTGCGGCGCATCGCCACCAGCGCGACCTGCGCTTCGCCCAGCGGGGCAGCAGCGGTCACCTGCCGGGCGAT
>VMHT01106262.1_pt1 | contig 13119 bp, 21 predicted proteins | sample 4693611 | NCBI WGS metagenome assembly VMHT01 (sample SAMN12280063, study PRJNA550983) | marine metagenome | isolation source: seawater sampled from same location over 5 years 0.02-0.2 micron viral filtrate | place: USA: collected off the coast of southern California halfway between the port... ... | reverse complement strand
TTCTTTTATGTACGAAACACAATCGTCACCCGAATACATCTTGACTTTGTATCCAGGATTCATACGATACCATGTTTCAAGTGCCTTTTTCATGCCATCGGGTAATACCGGAAGTTTCCCGCCGTCGACGATGACAACTTTGTGTATAACTTTGGGTACCATTACCTAAGTCACGAATGATTTCTTTAAAATAAATCTTACAAATAATATGATTGAACAACACGCTGAGTTCAAAGATGCGTGTCAGGGACTGCAGACACGCATAGATGAAATGGCACAGGATTTACAGACTCTTCCAACTGATTACAAGATTGCTGAGAGATACATGGACATCGATGATGAATTGAATGAGGTACGCGAATGGTATGAAGAAAAAAGGAGACATCTTCTTGAATATATCGCCGAACGAAAACTCATGGATGTAAAACTCTCACAACTTGATTCGGAAATTAGAGCACTTAACAACGATGTACAGAATCTCAAATTACTAGAGTTTTCTCGTGCCCAACACGGAGTGTCGTATTCACAGTTATCTCGAAACCAGAATCGGTGAGATTTTTACAGAATGCAACATCTTCGGAGCACATATCCCTAAGTCCATCAATCTCGATGAGTGGATAACTAAAGTATGGATACTTCATCTTTTCGATGACACCCTTACGACACGCGAAGAAACCCATACCGTTATACGCGACTGAAATATATTTGTTTGTTGAACCCTCGTCTACACTCATAAACTGAAACGACCCCGTCTTTTTGAAATAATCTGTATCCCATTTCTTCACACACGCAAAATGTTTCAAATCTTCCATTCGGTACACACCTGAAACAACAGGATACTTTTCGGTATCCTCTACCAGTTCGAGAACTTGTTTTGGGGTGAACACGATATCTGAATCTATCGTAAGCCACACGTCATAGTCCACTTTTCCACCAAAAGGTTTCTGGTCAGCACCCTTGAGTACATCAAGACCGAGTGTTTTCATTCTCGAAAAGGGAACGAAACTCGAATACTCGTTCGTGATGACGACTTCATGTCCCTTTTCACGCATAAACATGACCGTTTCGAGTAGATTCAACATGAACCGACCCGAAAACGTACGACCAGGAAGTGCGATGATGACCTTTGTCATTTTGTTAAAATACTAAGCACTTCTTTAACCGCTGGGTGTCGAACAATATCTTCATCTTCCATTTCTACATGAGTGATGTACTCGAGATCCTGACACTGCATTTTATATATGAGATCTTCGAGGCCATTTTCTGGTCCCAAATCAGACTGTTCGAGGTCGCCCGTGACTATGAGTTTGGTTCCTTCTCCAACTCGAGTAAGAAGCATCTTCATCTGATTAGGTGTGGCGTTCTGCATCTCATCGGCGATGATCAAAGTGTTATTAAATGTTCGACTTCGCATATACCCGAGTGGTTCTATTTTAACATATCGATCAATTTGGTTATACGAAAAGTATTGCTCGAATATGTCAAACATGGGTTTGGTCCACGGCTCCATCTTCTGGTCCATGTCACCGGGTAAGTATCCCATGTCCTCGTCTGCTGCGACGATGGGACGAGTCAAAACAATCTTAGGTCTCTGATACTTCTGTACATGCTCAAGGGCAACCTGACACGCCAACATCGTTTTCCCCGAGCCCGCCGGTCCAGTCCCTATGACAATAGGTTTAGGGGATCTAAGAGCGAGTGCATATTTACATTGACCGGGAGTTTTTGGGAAGTTCATATGTATTAGTTAAAGTTTTTTTCCTTATATAATTAAATGAACTTCCATCTTGTAAAATTAAATTATAAGGGTACGTATCTTAGTATAGTGGATCCTAAGTCAAAACCTCGTTTTGTTTGTTTTACAGAAAAGGGACTTGCCAAAAAATACATAAACTATGCGGCCGAGTTTCGAGCGAAGAATCGTATTTGGCCATGTCTCGACATGACGAACGAATTTAGAAAACTTGAAACGAGAGTGGTTGACAATCCTCGAACCGAACAAGTGAAGCGTTTTTTGGACATTGAATCATTCGATCTTGGAACATTGGATAAACTTGCAACAAAAACGAATATTTCATTTTACTGTATAGTAAAATTTGACATAACTTATGATGGACCTAACGAAACACTCTCATTTTCTGGACAGGAACTTGATGGAGTCGCAAATCCTGATGAATTTGGACAATGGATGGATCTTAGCTTAAAAACAATGTAACTTGTATGTATAACTATGTGTGGCATCATAGCCCTCTTCGGTGAAGAAGTAGACCTATCTTCATATCTTCTTTCTCACCGAGGTCCCGATGATTATAAAACGGCCAAGTTAGGAAAATGTCGAATGGACTTTTACCGTCTCGCGATCAATGACCTCACGAGTGCTGGAATGCAACCATTCATGGGAAACAAATCCATGCTCGTATGTAATGGTGAAATTTACAATCATCGAGATTTTCGTCTTGGAAACGAGAAGAGTACGAGTGACTGTGAAGTCATCATCCCCATGATTCAGTCGTATGGTATCAAGAAGACGGCAGAACTTATCAATGGTGATTTTGCCTTTGTATACACTGATGGTAAGCGTATCATGGCGGCGCGCGATCCTGTCGGTGTTCGCCCACTCTTTTATACGAGGTATGATGTAAACTCGATCGCGTTCGCGAGTGAAGTGAAGGCACTTCTTCCACTCGGAACAGATGTTTCTATTTTTCCACCCGGTCACATTTATGACTCCTACATCAACGACTTTGTATGTTACCACACAGGGTATTGGCATGTCAACAAGCATATTAACACTCACATGACTGACGAGATTCGGGAGACTCTTGAGAAGGCTATACATCTACGACTCGATAACACCGATCGTGATATAGGGTTTCTTCTTTCGGGTGGTCTTGACAGTAGTCTCATCGCATCCATCGCTTCTAGGAAACTTGGAAAGATTAAGACGTTCTCGATCGGTCTCGAAGGAAGTCCCGATCTCGTGGCGGCGCGACGCGTGGCGAAATATCTCGACACGGATCACACAGAGGTGAAGTTTACACCACAAGAAGGTATTTCACACCTGACGGATGTGATTCATTCCCTCGAGTCCTACGACACGACGACGGTGCGAGCGAGTACACCGATGTGGCTTCTCTGTAAGTACATCAAGCAACACACCCCTTGTCGGTACATCTTCTCGGGTGAAGGTGCTGATGAGATTTTGGGTGGATACCTCTATTTCCATAACGCACCAAATGTTGATGAATTTGCGTGTGAAAACATGCGTCGTCTTCGATTGATTCATCAGTTTGATGGGTTGAGGGCGGATAGGTGTGCGGGGGCGCATGGTCTTGATTTGATCGTACCCTTCTTGGATAAAAACTTTATTGACGTTTGTATGACGATGAACCAGACGGATAAGATTGGGGTGATTGAGAAGAGTATCGTCCGTGAAGCGTTCGAAGGGTACCTTCCGGTTGAAGTATTGTGGAGACAGAAGGATGGTATGAGTGACGCCGTTGGAACGAATTGGGTCGACGAGGTGAAAAAGTACGCAGAGGAAAACGTGGATGACGTGTTATTCAAGGAGACGCGTAACAAAACACATGGGCACAACACACCCTTGACGAAGGAGGAAGCCCTGTACAGGAACATCTTCTGGAAATTGTATGGACGTGCGGATCATCTCATATCTGAGATATGGAGACCCAAATGGACCACCATAACTGATCCAAGTGCGCGTCTACTTATAGAAAAGAATCGTACATAATACAAATGGCTCATTTCGTTCGTAGCTTTGATTGTAAAAATGAGGAACATGTTATGTGGCTCAAGAAGATTGGTAACACGACCGGAAAGACTATGAACGGTGAAAAACTTGACCTGATAAGCATGGTACACAGTAACCCACTTCCGGGTAAACCAACCGTTGAAAATCCTATGGATTGGGCGTATGTACACTTTCAGTTATGCATGAAGTATGCAAACGCTGTTCTAAACAATGATGCGTTCATCCCCCGAACCAAGTAAATGATACTCATCTAACGTGAAATCTTGTGGTTCGGAATGTTCATCCATGCGTATGAGTAGTATCTTACCCCAGACTTCTTCTTGGTGAAATGGTGCTGGTAAGATGTTTTCATTTTCTATGATGCCTTGTTCAGGTTTCATGATGACGACATCTATTTCAGGCCACTGACCTATGAATGTACCCCTTCCACCAAGTATTTTGAATATCTCGTTTTTAGAAGGTTCAATGTCAACCTCTATTTCCTCAATTTGATTTTTGATCTCATGAATAAGAACAGCTTTCGTCATCTTACTCTCGCCGTATAAAAAAAATATTTATAAAAGATATATCCACGATGCAGCGCATGACTGTGTTTCTTATTGTAGCCATTTTACTCGTGATCGTGTACTTCGTCAGTGGTCAGATGTCCAACGAAGGAACGGATCCCCGTTTTGTCTTTAGTGAAAAATACCGCCCACCCAATGCGGATTACAAGTATAGTTTCGTCGATACGAACCCCGCTAGGCGTGTGAGCGCGTTTTTCGATAAGTGCTCCCCTGAAAATATGGAAGATTGCAAGCGCAATGATCCTTACAAAAACCTTCCTAAACCCTAAGTGAACACAATTTCACTGAGAAGTATCTATTTCTCACTAAAATTGTCTTAAAAGACTGGTGTGTGTAATATACATGACTATGGAGAACCCAACACGTGCATTCGTTTTAAAACGTTTTTCAGAACTTTTAGAACTTCCTGAAGATGATGTCATCTGTGTAAACATGGAAAAGAACATTCTGAATCATTCGATCAATCACTGTGAAGAGGCTGCATGGGAGAATCACAAGTTTGTGAATATCTATAAACACAAATTCTTACAGATTCAGTTCAATCTCAAAAAATCTCCTGAACTTAAGAAACACATTCTCGAAAAGAAGTTGAAGACGACTGATGTCATAGAGATGCAACCTGAACAATTATGGTTCGATGGTCCCCGTGCGAAACAGGTTGAACAAAAGATTCATAATGATTTAAGAAAACAAGTTCTCGTGAATGAGGCTAAAAATCAGGATGGTTTATTCAAGTGTGGTAGATGTAGGTCGATGAAGACGTCTTATTACGAAATGCAGACCCGGTCAGCCGATGAGCCGATGACTGTATTCGTGAGTTGTCTCAACTGTGGGAAAAATTGGAAGTGTTGAGTCGGTGTTCGGAATCTGTGAGATCCGTCTCGAGGTCACCGACAGATAAAACGAAATTATATGGAAGTTGTTTCTTCATGAGTGTTTTCGTGCTCGCACTGGTAAATCCAAGATAGTCACTAGGAATGTTATATTTACCGAGTTGATTTATAGTCCAATTTATTACCGGTTTAAATCCGGGTCTTGCTGTGATGATTACGATTTTGTACCCCAAGTGTCGAGCGATGTGTAAAAGTTCTATCATTTCGGTTATTGGAGTACCATCCGTGAAGATTAGGGTGTCATCTATATCGAACATGACGGCGTCGTTGGGTCTGATCATACGTCCCGATATGTATTGTACACCCCGCTCCTTAAGAGTATCCATTAATGTTATTAAAGATTTAAAAATCATTTTATCCAGTTATGATCATAGATGTTCAATGTGAAGATGAAACGGTACAGATAGCTCGAATCATAGAAGATTCTGGTGACTCATATTCTGTACAGTTCCTGGAAAAGAACAGACACAACATGTACGACTATTCGAATAGTACAGAAATTATCAACAAAGAATCTGTATCTGGATTTTACGACACGGATGATCTCGAAAAAACGCACCTCTACGTGAAAACTCCAAACGGTTACGAACTCATAGATGATAGCGAAGACGAAGATTATTGCACAGATTCTGAATCAGAAAGTGAAAGTGAAGTAAGTCTCGTGGATGAAAATGAAGATGAAGCCTAAGTATTTAAAAATTTGAAGTATATTATATCAAGATGGAGTATAAGGAACCGAAGAAACGCGTGACTAAAAATGATAAGAAGAACAAAAAACAGTTGTATTCCCAAAAACATGTAAGAAATATGCTTAAACAAAAGGAGCATTCTTTGGCTAAGAGAAACGATGGCCCCTTACAACCCCCCAAATGCTCACTACTCCCAAATGGACGTGTCTGAATACGATGAGGATCGCATTTTTTCATTCATTGGTAAGACGGGTAAGAAGTTTTACTGGTTGACGCACCGTCTTGAGCTTGATTATTTGTGGTATGACAAGGAACGCAAAGTATTTGAGATTTGGGGACCGTATCACACACACGCGAATCGACAATCTGCACACGTGATTCGTTGTGAGCTCGATTATTTTATGAAACCTAAGTCAGAGGATGGTACTCCCGAAATCCAAGATGCTGTGTCGACCCCCGTCGAAGCGTGTTAGATGCCCGCCTTGTCAGAAGGTGGGCAAGCCCCCAGTCGGTAGTTATTTGGATAAAATTTTGACACCGACTCAGCTTAAACGGGATGTCACTCCGAAGCGACCAGTGTATCGACAGGATGATTACATTAAACTTCTCAAAAAAAATAACAAGGATTTGGGTATACCTTATGTACCCCAATATTTACCCGTCGTTTACGAAGAATCTGCGAAGGTGACACAAACTGAACCCGAACTTGATGTACCTGATCGCGTGTACATGCGACTTCGAGTACTAAAGAATGGGACTGTCAGAATTAAACTTTCTGGAACTATCTGGGATCTGCATAATACCTATTACAAATATGCGAAGAAGCCACCGTTCAAGGCTGTGCTACAGGCATACAAGGGTCACGGGTTTAGTAAGGAATATATGGAAAAATTGAAGATGAACCTTGAAAGACAACGAGTTATCGCACAGCGTATTGAAAAGGTGTTTTCGAAGATTTTCGATAAGGAGCCAGTCAAAAAACCCAAAAAAGAAAAGAAGAAGGAGGAGGAAGAAGCTCCTCCCATCGAAGAACATGAACCGGAAGAGGATGAGATTGAAGAAGAAGTTCCTGATGATGGGGGGATGGACATAGAACCCGAACCCGATGATGAAGTCGTCGAAGATGAAGAATTTTTATCGGATGGGGAATAAACACCTAAGTAGCTACCCTTTTTGTTATAAAACATCGCATTATGTTTGTCACCAACGCCATTCTCGGTAACCAGATTCTCGATCGTGGCTTCTTTCACACCCTGAAGGAAGCGACATATCACGCTAACCAACAAACAAAGGAAAAGATCTGGAAACTCGCTGACGACACCGTCTTTTTCGGTGATATCGAAGTTCGTGTCTACAACACCGACGATTACAAGAATGAATATTTTCTTTCTTTCATTGATTCCAACTGAGATTGCTGAAATGTCATGTGATCAACATGTTGTCAAGATTCAATTGGAGATTTGTCAGATGTTGTACACCGCGTGGTATTTCGCAAACGAAGAAGATGTTGTCCACGCATGTGCACCATTTACGAAAGATGGTTCACGACGCGGGTACCGTCCCGCACACAAAAAGCACCCGATGACCATGTGGATTGGGTCGAGTCTTGAAAACTATATGTACGCGTGTAAAATTGGGATCGCTTTGACCCTTGAGTACACGCGTAGATATGGCAAAGTGCATACATGTGCATCTCACCTCGAGTGGTTGTATCATAACCATCCATCACACTTTGAGTCGCGAAAGAGTGAGACGGCGTATTATTCACGAGAAGGAATACCGGAGTGTATGCCGGAAGAATACAGGTGTCCCAGTGTGGTGGAGGCGTATCAGATGTATTACATGATGGAAAAGATGGGGTTTGCTAGATATAAAATCCCAGTGAATACTAAATGATTATCGCAACAACATCATTTAACGATCCGTATGTCAAAGGTATCATAGACTTGGAAGAACGTGGTAAAAAGGTTGTAATTAAAGGGGTTCTCAAGTCTAACAAATTCAAAAATAGTACACACGGTATACACATTCATGAAGCGGGTGACTTATCCGAAAAGTGTATGGGAGCGTGTGGTCATTTTAATCCATATGGTAAAAATCATGGTGGTCCCAAATCAAAGGAGAGACATGTCGGTGATTTGGGTAATATTCGGTTCGACGCAAATGGTGTCGCCAAGTTTAGGATCGAGGATTCACTCGTTAAACTTCGAGGCACTAAAGCGAACGTCATAGGAAGATCTATCGTGATCCATAAAGATGCGGATGATTTTGGTCTTGGTGGTCACAATGATAGTTTAAAAACGGGGCATGCGGGGAAGAGAATAGCGTGTGCAGTTATTGGATATTCGAAGAGGATGTGTACATGAATACATCTTCAGGTCTTTTTTCAGGTGCACCGTACCCTAGTGACGTGATAAACTTGTGTACGTCATGATCTTCTGAAAAGTCGTGGATTTCTATGAGTATAGTTGGTTTATGTTTCTTGAGTGTTTCTTCGGCACCCTTGAGAACCTTTAGTTCGTGTCCTTCGACATCAATTTTTATAAAAGATGGTGTACCAGTGTAAATGTCATCGAGTCGTTCACAATACGCATTGATTCCTTCGCCTCGCATATCATCCCCGAGATTGAAACTCGCTCCACCGTAATTAATGAGTGTATTCGATTCACAACCTCTCGAAGGAATATGAATGGTCGAAACAGTCTTTTCATCGGAGAGAGCACATGGGATAACTTGAACACCGTATCGAAGAGCATTCGACTTTACGTTGAGTTCGACAATTTTATGGAACACGGGTTCGAACGAAACGACAGGACCGTAATCGGAAAACATCATGGTGTTGTACCCGATGTTCGCACCGATGTCGAGAATCTCCGTTCCGGGTACGTGCCAACGGCGTACATCGCGACGCATCCAACGATCCCATTCATGACCTCTCGCAATCATTGGTCCTATGTACTCGTCATCGGAAATCACATGCACGTCGTAGATACCGTTATTCACCCGGTTTACACTAATCTCCATATAAAAAGATGTGTCACTGTAACTTTAAGTATGTACTGCGCTGTACCATTCGCTTAAAAAGGTGACGTCATACTAAATAAACGATGTTTAGCATCGGAAAAAGTTTTACCGCTCCCAATGTCATGATCGACGCGAAAGAACGGAAAGTGGAATATCATCCCAGAACATATAGTCAGTTCATCAAGGGTCTCAAGAACAAAGAACTCCCTGCGGTGATTGTGAATCCAACCAAAAACGTTGCCCAGTTCCAGGAAGAGAATGGGGACTATGGGGATGTTCGGATCGTTCAGTCTGAGCAGCTTTGGCAGACCTTGATGGAAAGTGATGCAGAAGTTCTCGTCGACCCATCTGGTCCACCGATGTCACTCGCAGAGACGGGTATCATCATATTCATGGGTATCTATCTTTTTTCAGTGTTTCGGGCATTCTTTGGATCTCGGGGAGGTGGAGGTGGTATGCCGAATCCTTTCATCAAGTCGACAGAATTTACGATGGATCAGCAGGTTGCTACACGATTCACGGATGTTGAGGGTATCGATACAGCGAAGGAAGAACTCGAGGAGATTGTTGACTTTTTGAAGACTCCTGAACGATACTATGGTTCCGGTGCCAAGATTCCTCGTGGTGCTCTTCTCGCCGGTGAACCAGGTACGGGTAAGACCCTCCTCGCTCGAGCCATCGCTGGTGAGTCCAATGTTCCTTTTATTCAATGTTCCGCTGCGAATTTCATCGAGATGTTCGTCGGTGTCGGTGCCAAGCGCGTACGCGAACTCTTCGAACAGGCTCGCGCGAACCAACCCTGTATCGTATTTATCGATGAGATTGATGCCGTCGGTAAGAAACGTGGTGGTGGAAACATGCCCTCTAATGACGAGCGCGAGCAGACCATCAACCAGCTTCTCACGGAGATGGATGGCTTTGATAACGAGACTGGTATCGTGGTGATCGCCGCGACAAATAGGATTGATATTCTCGACGATGCACTGCTTCGTCCCGGTCGCTTCGACCGCAAGATTCAGGTATCCCTTCCGAGTGTACGAGGTCGTCTCAAGATTCTTGGCGTTCATGCACGCGGAAAGAAGCTCGCACCTGATGTACGTCTCAAGACTATCGCGAAGCAGACGACTGGGTTCTCCGGTGCTGATCTGGCCAATCTTCTCAATGAGTGTGCCATTCGTGCTGTGAAGGATGGTGACGGTACCATCACAAACGATATCACTGAGAATGTCTATCAACGTATCGTCGTGGGTGCTAAAGGTGATGTGAAGTATTCGATGCGTAAGAAGGAACTCGTGGCATACCACGAGGCTGGTCACGCCATCGTCGGTGTTCTCGTACCAGATTATGATACGGTTCGTAAGGTTTCAATCATGCCTCGAGGTGCTGCGGGTGGTGTGACATTCTTTCAACCTTCAGAGGACAATGCGGATAGTCCATTTTACACGAAAGAGTATCTACTCGCTCAGATCCTTGTTGCCTTAGGTGGTCGTGCAGCCGAAGAGGTTATCTATGGAGCCAATCGCGTCACGACCGGTGCGAGTTCCGACTATGCTCGGGTCTATCAGATTGCGCGTGAAATGGTGACAACCTATGGCTTCGGTAAGAACAACTATGACTACCGCAACCTCTCACCAGCGGCAGCTATCAAAGTGGATAACGAGATTGAAAATATCGTGTCGCAGTGTTACAAGTATGCACTCAAGATGTTGACGGATAATAAGGACAAGTTGGAGGAACTCAAGGATTTACTCATCGAGGAGGAGATTGTCGATGGGAAAGTCGTGTATGATATGCTCGGTAAGGACCGGTGCAACTCATTTGACTGTTCGGTCAGTTTTGATTAAAATCTCAAGTCATAGTAGACATGAGTGCTCGTCCTCAGAGAGAAAGGAGAGCTCCCAAGAAATTCGCGAATAATCAATCTAGGAATGTGGCTAGACCCAAAAGGAAACGAACGGTTGAACCAAATACAGCTGTACCAAAAAGACGTAAATCACCTAGTAATATAAACGTCAATCCAAAAAGTAAACTTTTGAATACATTAGCAAAACTTCGTAATACAGAAGCCCCGCGTAATGGATTGAATCGTTACGGGTATACATTTCTTGCCAGTTTATACCGTAATCATCCGAGTGAACAGCTAAAGAAATACGCATTTAATTGGTCAAATGACAGGCAAATAAAATTCATGAAAAAACAACACCAAACACTTATAAAAAATACGAGTAGACTAAACGCTCCAAGTGAAACGGTTAACATTCCAATGGATGACGAAAAAATGCATGATTTATTGGTTATGTTATGGATGGATATGAGCCATGATAAGTTATTTAAAGGTTCACTTAATGCGTTTCTCACCAGTTCTATAAAAAATGAAATTACAACGAAACAAATACAACCAACAAATACAAAATTAGTCAATAAACTCATTCAATTGAATATGTTAAAAATAAGTAAAGACGTTATAGTTTTGATGTCTGATATAGAAAAAAAGCAGAAAAAATACATGCACGAAATTTGGGGAGATCCATCTTATCCACCTAAAATCGTTAAGAAAACGGCGGCCATATTGTCTATTGTGAGAAATAAAGGTAAACCTATTTATGTTTCTTATGACGCAGAGAACGCTGACTATATAACAGAACTTCTTGCTAAAAGTAGAATGAATGATGGTACATATTATCTTAAACGCGTTTTCACAGTAGCTAATCTAATGGACCCTGGTCGAGGCGCTTCTGCAAATGTCGGTGGATTTGGAAGGTCTGGTGGGTCAGTTGATAAATTACTTAACCGTCTTTTCAATGAAAGAAATACATCAACACCATTCAAGTTCAACTACCAGATGTTTAAGTTTAATTTTGGAAAATATTTTACAGTTGAGATTGTACCAGATGAATCTAAATTTAATGTAAAATTAAATGGTAAAATGATGAACATGCAAGTTAAGAGAGGACAAGCTATTAACGGGAATGTGATAGATAAGATATCAAAAACCTTTGGTGATTTTATACAAGTAATAACAGTTGCACACCTCCGTAAATCTGGAATAAATGTTGTGTCATCTACACAGGATGGAGGGTTTGTTGGTATGACGGGTTACGTACATAGCACTTTATTTGGAATTGAACCAGCATTGATTAGCGATTCTACGACTGTCATAGGAACGGGTAATAGTGCCGAAACGGGAATAAAGTTTTACGGATTACAAAATTATTTAAGGTATAATGTAGAACCGACGCGGTCGGGTGTAACTACACGAGTAAATAACAATAATAACAATAGCAATAGCAATATGAGTAGCAATAAGCGTGGTATTAATAACGTCATTCAACCTAACGCGAATACACAAAACAGATCGAAAGCTAATAAAAAAAGACAACAAAACGCCAAAAATGCAGCCACACTTCGTGTACTCAAACAACTTAGACCTGAGTTGTTTAAAAATTGAAACACCTAAGTAAATTTCAAACCCTATAAAAATCAAATAAATGAACTCTCCTAAGGAGGCTTTCAAGCACACCTGTGCAATCTTGAGTCTCGTTTGGAGTGTAGGAAAAGCACAAGACTATGTCCGCGATCAGTGTCGCTAGAGCCCGTATCGGAATGATCGGGCGTCATATCCAAATGATGGCTATCAAAGAAAATGTCCTGTTTCCGAGCGCGAAAGCTTACATGGACGTACATCCTATGGTAATTTCGGGATACACAATTCAAGTTGATGTTCGACATGAGGAGAAGACTATTAATTTTGTCACTGAGGCTATGTGTCCCAATGAGAAAAAGAATGTGTATCTTCCACAAAAAAGAATGATGCGTGAAATGTATCCGGAATACATGATCATTGAAAAACATACCTAAGTAGATTTAGATTTGTTATAAAATTAAGTACAAATGTTTGCCATCAGATCCCCCATTCCCCGTGTACCTATTACATACAAGAAGCGTAAGATTTCTCGTGTATGTAAGAGCTATTATACCATCGATGAACATAACAGTAAACCACTTGACAAAGCTCAGACGAGTGGACTGTTACACGTGTTGACATTTCACAAAGCCGATGCCGAAGAAGGTATTTATTCCGTCCGAAAATTGAATGATGACGGTTTACCTGTAGATTGGATCCTGGCATTCACGACTTTCGAAGATGCGTTCCGATTCAAAACACTTCTCGACGC
>VMHT01083298.1_pt1 | contig 13119 bp, 17 predicted proteins | sample 4693611 | NCBI WGS metagenome assembly VMHT01 (sample SAMN12280063, study PRJNA550983) | marine metagenome | isolation source: seawater sampled from same location over 5 years 0.02-0.2 micron viral filtrate | place: USA: collected off the coast of southern California halfway between the port... ... | reverse complement strand
GAAAATGATTTTACATAAAAGGGAAGCTTTTCCTCGATTATTTCAATTGCATGAATCAAATTTTCATCACTTGTGGCCTTTACGATTAATTTTAATTGTTCCAATCGCAATTTATGGTTTTCTATTTTTATTTCGTTTTTCATATTTTTTATTGTTTAATTTTTTCTAAAAAATGAATCCCCACTATCCATAGGAAATTCAAAATTTTTATTTGCTCTTTCATTTATTATTTCAATTGCTTTGATTGTATTCACCAATTTTACATAAGGTGATAAATCGACATCACACTTTATTAATTCTAAACAATCTTGAATTGCTTGTTCCTTACTTTCATAAAAAGCAATTCCACAAGATTGGCCATCACTTCCAAAAAATTCAAAATACATTTTATTAGTTGGAAGGTTTAATTTATTTTCTATTTTTAATTTCATATTTTTTACATTGTTAAATATTTTTCTTTTAAGAAAGAAATGCATGCATCTTTATCTTTAAATTCATATGTATCATTTAAAACAATGCATGAAAATTTATTTGGCTTTTCATCCAATGCTTCAAAAAAGTGCCAAAGTGTATCATTACATATAATGGCCTTACATTTTCTCTCATGGTTTAAAAAAGTTGGAATCAATTCCAACTCGCTATAAGTTGAAAAATTCTCATCTAATATTTCATGAGATTTTTCGAACATGGTTTTTGATATTGTTTTTGTATTCATAAATAATTAAATGAAAGGCCTTCCAAAAAATGAAAGGCCTTCTATTAATCATTTTAACGAATTGTTAAAACATCCCAATCATATACAATTGCTCGACATGCAACTTTCCAAAAAGTACAAAAAGATTCCATGTCTTTAAACCATTCCTCATAGACTACATTTTCATTGATATCCCTTTTTACAAAATAGAATTCCCCATATAATTCATTATCGATATCATGGGTTGTACCATTTGGTAAATATAATGTATAAGAATATTTATGATTGTTTTCATCATTTGGTAATTCTTCACCAAACATAAATGAATCACAAACATCATTACTATAAGAAACATTTTCCCATTTCCTTTGGAAATGGTCTTTTCTATAATTTCCTAATTTATAATTTTTTTCATGATATTCATTTACTTCATGCAATTCCTCAATCGCATTTAAGTTAGATAATAAAACGCTAGTGGTTTCATGATGATATAATGTTTGAACACCTTCAAATTTTGAAAGTGTGTTTTCTATGATGTTTTTATGTATTTTTTCCATGCTTTTTATAATGGTAAATTTTCCTTAAAAAATCAATAAAAAAAATCATTTATTTTCCCCCTAAAATCCCCCCTTAAATAGGCCTTAATATGTGGCCTCTTAAATATATTGTTTTTTACGAAAAAATTAATAAATCTCATAAAAAAAATCCAAATAGGCCAAAAACTGGTGATGTATATTTATGTTCACTAATTTTTTGTACACTAGTGAACAAATGTATACTATTATTTAATGTTATTGAGACTCAATCTCAACAAGAGGGGGGTGGGGGTCAACAACCGGAATTTGTATCAGTACGAAGACCCATATAGTGGCCATTAAAAAAAATTAGCTTTCAAGGGGTTTTTATGTTGACACCATTACTCTTGAGACACAATCTCAACAATATGCCAAAGGACAAAGATAAGTCTAAGTTAAACGCTGCTATTGAAGATGCGATACAAGAGATATCGAAGGACAAGGAGTTACTAAAGATAAAAAGTCTGTCGAGGCACAAACCAGAGAAGGTTGCTAAGATATTGTACTTGTATAGTATTGGCAAAAGCCAAACTCATATAGTAAAGAAGTACAACATAGATAGGCATACTGTAATACAAGTGTTGGTGGACTACGCTGACCATTTGGGCAAGTTGCGGGATGTAGCTGGCAAATTGGCGGCTAGGAACTATATGCAACTAAGTAGTCTAGAGGAGGATTTGATAGGCAAAGTTCGTGAGCGTTTGGAGAATGACCCGGAACTAGAGGTAAGCTTCAAGGACTTGAAGGAGTTGAGCATAGCTAAGAGTAATGCTTATAGGGAAACTATGACGGCTAGGGGTGAGGCTACCTCTATATCTGAAGAGCGGCAAATTGTAACACAACAAGATTACGAAGATACTTTAAAGGCGGCACAAGAGCGATTAAAGAAACTAAAAGACGATAGTATAGATATAAATGTCCAAGATAGGTAAAGAATACGATGACTTGTTTGACAATGTAAAGGGCAACCTAGGTGAGCACTTTGCTAACTATATGTTTATAGTTATGGATGACAAGGGTAATTTATTCTATGATTATAGTAATCATAGGGTAGGTAGGATGTTGATACACGAGACTCATGAGGATATGACAATGAATGCCTTTGGGGATTTAGATATACTATGGCAAGATGAGGAAGAGGGAGATGAAATAGATGGAACTGAAGTTTAGCAAACATCCATTTTTGGAATCACCTAGTGATGAGGAGATAGTTCTTCTTGGTAAGAATGACCCATCGTTGTTAAAAACATTGTATGAAAACCACGAGGGTAGAATCAAGGCTTCTGAAGAAGACCCTGTTAGGTATGGTTTTGATTTAAATGGTTGGGAGAGAATGAGAACAAGTCTCAATAGCTACAATGAGTGTTTGGTACTTGGTGGAAATCGTAGTGGTAAGACTACTGGGTGTGCAAAGATGGTTATGCAATCCGTCATGGACAATAACAATGGTCATATAGTATGCTTTTCTCAGAACGCTGATACTAGTGTAAAGATTCAACAAGCTGCAATTTGGGAAATGATGCCCAAGGAGTTTAAGAGAAAGACAAAGAGCATAGATGGGTATATTAATTTTTCTATGCAAAATGGTTTCACTGGTAGTAGCTTTATTTTCCCTGATACTAAGACTAGGGTAGATTTCAAGACATATACTCAATATAGTAATAACCAAACTATTTTGGAAGGTTTTGAATTTGGGTTTAAGGATTACGATGGTATAAACCTAGGTGCATGGTTGGATGAGTACCTTGGAGATGCTTCATTGGTAAACACTCTTAGGTTTAGATTAGCTACTAGAAATGCTAAGATGGTTATAGGATTTACACCTATTGATGGTTATACACCATTTATTAGTGATTATTTAAAGGGTTCAGAAACTAAACAAACCAGAAGTGCTGAACTCCTTGGCAATAGGGAAGTACCTATAGAACAATATAGCCCTGATAGAGATGCCGGAATTGTGTACTTACATTCTGACGAAAACCCATTTGGTGGTTATGATAGAATAGCAAAGGATTTGCGAGGCCGCCCGGAGGACGAAATACTAGTTCGTGCTTATGGTGTCCCTGTAAAATCAATGACATCATTACTACCATTATTTAACACCGAAGTAAATGTACTATCTGAAAAAGAAAACCGATATAAAATGCGATTTCCAAATATTTCTGACAAAAGGAAATACAGCTGTTATCAAGTGGTTGACCCCGCAGGAGCAAGAAACTATGTATCAATTTGGGCTGCAGTTAATGATGAAGGTGAGGTCTATATCAGAAGAGAATTTCCTGACCGTAGTACATATGGCGAATGGGCTGTCTTTGGAGAACCAAAGTGGCGATTTGGGCCAGCCTCCAAAAAAATAGGTTATAATGTAGAAGGCTATGTAGAGCTCTTCAAGGAAATAGAGCAAGACTTGGGGATAGAGGTTATTGAGCGTATAGGTGACTCTAGATATTTTGCGAGAGAAAACGAAAACAATGATGACTTGTTTACATCATTCTACGACCATGGTATGCACTTTGTTCCTAGTGATGGTAGGCAAGAAGAGGTGGGTATAAGTGCACTAGACGAATGGTTTAGTTACAACCCAAATGTAGACATAGACGAGGCCAATAGGCCGCTATGCTATATACACGAAGATTGTGGAAATCTCATAGATAGTTTAATTAACTATAGTTCTAATGGAAAAAACGATGAACCACTAAAGGATTTCTTCGATGTAATTAGATATTTACGAATGTCTAATTCCGGGGAAGGCCCAGACCATTTAAATGGTCGTAATCTATTAACAACTAACAATACAAAGGGAGGCTACTAATGCCAAAGAAGAAACTTAAAAATATCACAACAGAATACGGCATACCTTTCGAGGAAGGCCTTGAACTTGTTTTCAACAATTTAGAAGAAGACATGGTAACTGGGAAGGGTGGAAACACTTGGATTAATGAAGATGGCCAAAGGGTGCTCGAAGAGCTCATACCAATGCCTGTTATTTATAGGGGTAAGGTGGTTTCATTACCTCCGAATCCAGCATTCTTAACTGTGTACATCAAGGAAATCACTCAAAAAATACAAGCTAGAATACCTATGCGAGAAAAGCAATCTAAGTTTGCACACAAGATAGTTTATGTTGAATCCCACACAGAAGGCAACAAAGTTAAGTACAAATGGATTCCTACACCTAAAAGAGGTTGATAGATATGATATTATAACTAAATATATATGGATAACGAAAAAACCTCAAAAGCTCTTACTTATGTTAGCAAAGAGCCAAGTGTTACAACTCTAAGAACTGCGTTCGACCAAACTACAACTGAATTAGAGAGTTACTTTGATTTATGTAGAAATAGTTACGATGACAGACGAAATTGGTGGGCGGGTAAAACTCGTGACCACAGGAAGCATGGAGCTAATGCTTTCCCATGGGAAGGAGCTGCCGATATGGAGGCTCATACTATTGATGAGCGTATAACAAGATTAGTTTCTTTGTTTATGTCATCATTAAATAGAGCTAATGTAAAAGCGTTCCCAGTTGAGGTTAATGATTTGCCTAGGGCAACAATGGTTTCTGATTTCTTAAAATGGATGTCAACATCAGGTTATATTCCTAGATTTAAGAAAGAGATGGAACTAGGTGCTAACTATTTATTAGAAAGAGGTATTTTAGTTACATATGTTGGTTGGCAAAGAGAAGATAGAAGTTATCTACAAAAACTCAACCTAGAGCAAATAGCTCAAATGTCACAAGAGGTAGCAGAGGCTATTGTTAATGGTGAAAACGATGATGAGTTAGCTGTACTCTTGGAATCTACATTTCCGGGAGTTATTAACAAAAGAGCTAAGAAAGCAATCAAGGCATTACGAAAAGGAGGCGAAGCAGAATTACCTATAGTTCGTAGGCAAGTAGATGCCCCTGATGTTAAGACACTAGCACCAGATGGTGATTTCTTGTTTCCTAGTTATGTTACTGACCCACAAAGAGCACCATATTGTTTTTGGCGAACATTTTATACACCACAAGAGTTACAAAACAAAGTAGTAACTGATGGTTGGGATGAGGACTTTGTTGATTATGTTATTGAGCACTATCGTGGTGTTAATGTAGATTCAATTGAAAGAGATGCTACAAATAGAAGAAGTCACTTTGATTACGATGTTACAAACACAGCCGATGAGTTGGTTGAAATAGTCTATGGATACCAAAGATTAATCGATAGAGCCGATGGTGCAGAAGGTATCTATTGTACAGTATTCCATAGAGAATTTGATGGCAATGAGGTTGCCCAAGGGTATGCTAAGTTTGAGTTACTTAATGGATACGAAGATTATCCTGTAGTAGTTACAAAGTTATCTGAAGATAGTAAGCGTTTGTATGATACACAAACAATACCTGATGTTCTTAGAGGTATACAAAACCAAGTAAAAGTAGAGCGTGATTCTAGAATAGATAGAAACTCACTAGCTACATTGCCTCCTATCATGCACCCAGTTGGACAAGCACCAACAGATTGGGGGCCGGGAAGAATGATACCTTATCGTAGAAAGGGAGACCTAGACTTTGCTCCAACTCCACCAAGTCCTGTGGGTTCTATTGAAATGGAGAAAACTATGGAAGCTCAAGCTGATAGATTATGTGGCCTTGATGAAACTAGTAGAATATCTCAAATAAGGAAACAATTTTTAACTGATAAGTTTTTAACTCATTGTGCTGATGTCATGAAAATGTGCTACAAGTGTTTTCAGAGATTTGGCCCAGATGAAGTATTCTTTAGGGTAACAGGTTCTCCTGATGCTGGTGTATTTACTAAGGGCAACCCAGATGAAAATTTTGATGTTGTAATAAATTACGATGTACTAAATACTGACCCAGAGGTTCAAGAGAAAAAGTTACAACAAATGGTAGCATTAACTCAATTGGATAGAAGTGGCCGTATTAACATAAATTCATTACTTGATTTAGCTGCGTTTAGCATAGACCCTGTTTTAGCTGATAGCGTACTACAACCACAGCAAGTAGCTCAAGAGCAAATAGTACAACAAGTAACCGATGACTTAGCAAAAATATTTGCGGGTATCGAAATGCCAGCTAGACCTAATGGTGCACAAATTGCAATACAAACTATACAACAGTATGCTTCTCAGCCTGATATTTCTGAGCGTTTACAAACCGATGAATCCTTCGCAGGAAGACTTGAAAAGTATATGGGACAATACACCTTCCAAATGCAACAAGCACAAAATGCTCAAATCGGAAAGATTGGAACAGCACCAGCACAAATGGGTGGAGTTCAAACACAATCTATGGAGCAAGGAAGTTACTAATATGAGATTCAAGGATGTCCTTAATTCATTATTAGGAAATAATCCAAAATCAAAGGTAGACCAAAATCTACCTATGATTGGTTCAGAACCTAGTTACCCAGTACAAAGTCTTTCCCCGGAAATGGGAGATTATATGCTAGGCATGCAAGAGAAAATTAGTAACATCCCGGAAGCTGGTGACAAAAGAATGTTTGAAGTAAATACAAGCATTGCACTAGAACCTAAAGAATATGTAGATGTCATAAAGCCACTAGAAGGTTTTCATGGCAAAGCAACAAGGCTTAAAAAATACAACCCTAGAACAGACAAGTATGAGTTTGAGGAATACTTGACACTTGGTCATGGTGATTATGGTGCACACATTAAAGAGGGTGATACTATTACCGAAAAAGAAGCAGAACCAAAATTGCTTGAAAACATAGCTGAAAGGCTTCCTGTTATTGAAAAAAATATTCAAGGGTTTGATAGTATGCCTAAATACCTAAGAGATAACATTGTTGGTTCTTGGTTTAGAGGTGGACTAAGTGGTAGTCCAAAAACAATAGGCCTTATGAATGAAGGTAAGTTTGAGGAGGCATCTGAAGAGTTTTTATTAAATGATGAGTACTTTGATGTAGTCGAGGAAGTCAAAAGAGCTAAGAAATTAGGGATTAAGACTGAAAAAGGCGGCGTTAAAACAAGAATGGAAAATATGGCAAATGCACTAAAGGATTATGCCAAACAATTAAAAAACACACCATCTAATTAATAATATGCCAAATCTACAAGAAGACCTAGAAACCCTAGGCAAACACGAGCATTTTGCTCGTTTTCTTTCTACTATAGAACACTTGAGGGAAGAGACCATCGAGGAGTTACATAATTCAACAGTAGAAAATATACAGCAAATATCAGGTAGAATTATTACCTACGACCAAATTTTACAAATGTGTAATTGGCGAGAATTGCAACACAGATTTTCTGAACGATTAAAATAAATTTTAACTATTGCTATATAGTTTATAATAAACACATCGCTACCGCTTAGCGTTAAAAAGCGTAAACATTATGTCAGATGAAATCCAAGCAGGAAACGCTGAACCTGCTCAAAATACAGCGATACAGTCAAACATGTCACCAGCGCAGTTCATAACTCGCCGGTTGGGTCAAAATACCAATGACCCTTTAGTTGAAGCAAAAGAAGAAGTAGTCACTAACCAAGAGGAAGTCCAAGAGGAAGTCCAAGAGGTTTCTAGCGAAACTGAAGTTGCTGAACAAACTGAAGAACTGCAAAGTTCTGATGATGTTCTTTCACAGTTAGATTTAGATGATATGTCGGAGAGCGACCTCCGGGAATTATCGGAAAAGTTAGGTTCAAGAGCTGTAGCTCGCTTCGGTGAACTCACTGCCAAAAGAAAGGCGGCTGAGACACGATTACAAGAGCTAGAGTCCGAACTTAATCGAAAGAATCCTCTCGAAAATACTCAAGAAGTAGCCAACAACCCTTATGATTCAGTAGATTCTCTACAAGGATTACAAGAAAAGGCTCAAGAAGTAAATCAAGTAATCGAGTGGGCAGAGGAGGTATTATTCAATTCCGATGGTTATTCTGCTGACGATATAGTCACAGAAGTAGAAGGTCGTGAGCTTACAAAAGCTGATGTACGAAAGAGTTTGTTAAATGGCCGTAAGGCTAGGGACAAGTTCTTGCCTGCTCAGTTAGAAAACCTAAAAAAAGTAGAACACTCAAAGCAACTTAAAACTGCCTTTGACCAAAAAGCCAAAGAAGAATTAAAATGGCTTGATGGAGAAGACAATGATATTCGTAATCGTTACGAAGCTATGGTGTCAGATACGAGGTTTTCAAAGCTAAACGAATCGGCAGACCCAGAGTTAAGGGCTCAACTTAATTACTTAATAGCACATGCTGCTAATAGTATTTATGGTAGAACACCCATTAAAAGTAACTCTTCGTCCCCTACCTTGAATCCTAGTAACCTAGGAGCAAGTGGTTCATCTATATCTGAAAAACCTGTGGGAAAGTCGGCCAAAGCACTTAAAGACCTTGGCCAACGATTTAGACAAAGTGGAAATAAAAAGGATTTTATCACTCTCAGAACCCTACAAATTAAAAATCGTTAATTATTAAAAATTATGTCATTCTCAGATACATTCTCACCTAATGCTCCTTCAAGAGTAACAGGTCAAGGGTCGGCAATTTCTAATAGAGAAGACTTGACTGATGTTTTGTCAATTCTTGCTCCAGAAGAAACTCCAATCCTTTCATCCGCTTCAAAAAGCGGTGCTAGTAGTACATTCGTAGAATGGACAGTAGACAAATTAGATGACCCAACTACAACTGGTGTCTCTGAAGGTGTTGATGTCCTAAATTTCTCGGATAAATTCGCAGGTCGTGCTCGTCTTGGTAACTATATCCAAAAGTTCCGTAAGGATTACATGGTTTCTGATTTACAAGAAGCTATTGATTCTGTTGGGCCAGCTAAAGTTGCTCAAGCAGAAGCTAAAGCAATTCGTGAGCTTAAAAGAAACATCGAAGCTGCTATTGCATCTAACAATGCTATGCAAGCTGAAAATGGTACTAACCAACCTTACCAAATGCAAGGTCTTGGTAAATGGCTTGCAACTGGTTCAACTGGTGATGTTGCTGCTGATTCAAGCATTCCATCAGATTACCAAACACCTCCAGCTAATAACCACACAACTGGAGATTTCACAGAAACTAGCTTCAATGCTCAGATTTCTTCAATCTTCCGTCAAACTGGTAATGTAGACAACCTAATGCTTGTTGCTGACACAAGTCTTCGCCGTGAAATCTCTGATTTCGCTCGTACAAGTGCAACAGCAGATAAGTCAGAGCGTACCTTCAATTTCGATGGTAATGCTGGTGAGATTAAATTCTCAGTTGATTTATATCAATCTGACCATGGAGTTGTCTCTATCGTAAATGCTAACCCTTCATGTTTCTCAGCTGGTGCCGCTCAAGGTTCAAGTGGAGCAGTTGGAGATGTTGGCTTTATTATCAACCCTGAGTATGTTGGTGTTAATGAGTTAATCCCTATGGGTTCAACTCGTCTACCTAACTTAGGTGGTGGTGAGCGTGGATTCGTTGATTGTGCATTAACACTTGCAGTATATCACCCACAAGCTCATGGTAAAATAACAGACTTGAGTGCATAACCCGGAGGTAAATTATTATGTCAAGATTAACCGTAAATGAAGCTGGAACATCCGGCTATACAGACCAAATCATCCTTACACCTAGTGACTTCACAACTACGGCTGGAAACACAACTACATTAGTTAATGTTCCAGTTAAAGAAGGTGATGTTATCGATGGTGTTTGTTTAGACATTACCGAAGCGTTTAGCGTTTCTTCCAATATTACTATTGGAGGCGAAGCTGCTATTCTTCCCGGTTCTGCTGACCCAGATGGTTTTATCGAAGCAGTCAATGCAAATGCAGTAGCTGTTAAAACTAACACTGGTGACTTAGTTGATGATGGAGGAGAAGCAAGTAACACACGAGTTGTCGTGGTTGCTGATGGTAACATTACTATCAATGCTGCTTCTGCGTTAGATGTAAGCACAAGTGGAAAAATGCGAGTATTACTAAGCATTAAGCGAGTAAACTTCTAATTAAATTCTTGGTATGGGGGCGAAAGCCCCCTACCTTTTATTTTTATGACTCAAATAATTACAAAATTACCTAGATACTCAGATGGAGAAATCAATCGTGAGTTTATGAAAGAAATCCTAACTGGATTTGAACAAGAAAAGGCTACTGAGCATGAGCGTGTTGCTATTGCTAGAAAAGAAGCCAAGGAGCTTGCTGGGACTACACACCCAACATTGGGCAAACCTGTAGCTACTATGCCCGCTCGTGAGTTTTTTAGACTCACACAAAAGTATGGACACAAAGAAGTTCATTCTAAAGAATTTTTACAATATTTCAATAAAAAGTTTTCAGACTTATCTCCAAATAAAGCCTAATGCAAAACCGAACATATACCGATTTACAAAACTTAATTGAAGCCCTAGCGGGAGTTAGTTCATTTACCCCAGAGGAAATAGTGAATATTCAATACTTTGTTAATAGACGAATGTTTGAGGCATATAACCGAAGCCCTGTTTGGAATCGTTACTTAGTGGTATCCGAACTAAGAAAGTTAGCATCTGCCAGTATTCGACTAAGTTCAAGAGCTAATGGTAGAACAAGTATAAATGGATACTATGAGTTACTTGGTTCACAAGCAGCTGATAGCTCTGTATCGGATTTAAATGTATATAGAAAAATTGGTACGACTAATGTTTTCTTAGCTCAACAAAAGTACACAGATACGGATATTAGTGTAACAAACGATAAAGGCCGTTGGGCAGTGGGTATAGGAAGTGCTTCACTACAAACTGATGGAACTTATACAACAAGTATTACACAAAGTACCGCTACATATGATTCAAATGCTACACCTGAGAGTTCTCTTAATCAAGTAACTTGGTATGACAAAGAAGTCACAGCAACAGATGCTACACTTGTTGCCGATGTAAAAAATTTAATACCATTTGATGAGGCCAATAGGGAAAGCATAAATGACTTTATTAGAATTAATAGAAGCCAAGCATTCTTAAATTTATCTACAGTAGAGTACGACTTTTATGTAGATGAGCAAGGTGCTAATTTATTGAATCCAATTGCTAGTGCAACACCTGTTGATGGTGTATTTGTTACATACAAGAAGAGATTATTTTCTGATGCTACATTATCCGAAGAAAATAGGTCTGGGTTTACTACTAGCTCTACGGATGTTCCGGGAGAGTTCTTCAACTATTTAGCACATGCTGCGTATTCAGATTTCCTAAGAATGGATGGCCAACATGGTAAGTCTATTGCCGAAGGACAAATAGCAGATGAATTTTTAGCACTAGAGCTAGAAAAAGTAGATTTAATGTCTAATAACAATACTATAAACCGAAAATTTTCAACTTATGTCAATCGCCAAAGCCGTTGACAACTAATATAAAATATACATATGCCTAATTCATTTGTAACCAACTTGTACCCAAAGCCTACTCCGGGAACTACCATGGAAACGATTGCTCTTGCTAGTGATTCTACTCCTGAAGGTAAAACTACAACTTATAGCTCATTAACTAAATATATTGCTATGGATGTTCAAGATGCTGATGCACGAGTTCGCTTTGATGGAACAGTCGTCAGTCAGTCGACAGGTCATCGTTTATACGCTGGTCGCTCTTATACATTTAGTAAAGCAGCTTTAGAAAATGCTAGTTTCATTAGAGCTGGTACTACTACATCTAATTTATTTTTAACTGAGTTCACAGACTAATCATGTCTTCAGAACATCTAGCATCTGCCGAAACAGAGTTGAAGGGAGAGCTTGGTGCTGCTTGGGATATACTCAAGGGTGCTAGTGCTAACTATACTGACCTAGGAATAGCTCGTAGGTTCGGTGGTGCCGCAGCTGCGTACTCATTGCGAGATATTGGTGCAATGAATGGAAGGGTTGTCAAGGCTCGTAGAGAACCAAATGATACAGATGTTGCAATCAATGACGAACAAGACTTTTCGGCTAACCAAGTTTCTAGCGGTGCATTAGAAGATTGGGTGAACGGAAAGCTAGAGACAACACTACCAGCAGATAGTTCACAAGGACTTACTGTTGTAGTCCAACATAGTTCAATCAACAGCGGAACTGAAACAACTATTAATTTTTATGCCGATAGTTTTAATTCAGAAGGTGCACCAAGATTTTTCTCTAATGACAAAACATATAAGTTCTACCAAGGAACTTCTGACAATCGTTATATTCTTCAACTTACTGATAGCACCAATTTAATAAAAGCATCTTCTGGTGATGCGGATAAAGCACCTCAAGATGTCACTACATATGAAGCACTTACTGGAACACTTACGAGTATTACAGTAACATTATCTTCACCAGCCGCAGCTGCTTATAGTCTTCGTAAGGTAAACTCTAGTTATGGAATACCCAATACAGTTGTAAATGGTACAGAAAATTTTCCAGCTACTGTACCTTCAAGTGGAAGCCCAGCAGATATAGGCAATGGGTTTACTGCTCATAAATTTTCCGATGGTGTTGCAGATTCTGAAAGTGTAACAGTTAGTGGAGGAACTATTACAGTTACAGCAATAGCTTCTGGTACTGGTTCATTCTCTGCTGGATGTAGACTTAAAGGTCTTGCTGACGGAAAACAATATACAGTAAGTGGAGAATTTAGGGTAACTTCTAAAGGTGCAGATGGAGGTGGTGTAGCACTTGTAGATATATCTGATGATACTGCTGGTACTGACGAAGACAGTATAACTACTTCATCTACAACATTTACTCCTTTCTTTATAGATGCTGGTTATAATGGTGGTTCTAATGATAACTTTGTAGACCTTCAAGCAAATTCATCTGGAAGCAATAGTGGAACACTAACAGCAGAGTTTCGCAATGTACAAATAATTGAAAACAATAATAGTGCAGTTCGTATTCGCAGAAGCTCAGACGAT
>VMHT01045892.1_pt1 | contig 13119 bp, 6 predicted proteins | sample 4693611 | NCBI WGS metagenome assembly VMHT01 (sample SAMN12280063, study PRJNA550983) | marine metagenome | isolation source: seawater sampled from same location over 5 years 0.02-0.2 micron viral filtrate | place: USA: collected off the coast of southern California halfway between the port... ... | reverse complement strand
TTCCAAAATCAATGTTTGTTGGCGTATGCCCGCCATCCTTAGTGTACTTAACAATTAGAGTGCACTGGTTATATCCAGCACATGGGATCCAATTGCTGTTTGGCGTAGTGTTGCCCGCAGCCGCACTAATCCCTAAGTCAGACGCGCTGACCTTCAGGAAAGCAGCCATACGATGCGTGGATTTGCCTAAATGTGTAGGGTTAGTTGGTAGTGCCATTCTTTTCTCCTATGTAGCTCTACGCGTTTCTACGGCGTACGAACCTGATAATTGTGCTATTTGCGAAGTATTCCCTGCCCACTTGGGCTGAGGTTTTGGTCCTGGTTTCCCTTCTTCTTCCTCGACAAATGTGTTCAACAGTGTCTGCTGGAGTTGAGGAGAGAATCTATCCATGCCCATCATTAAGGCCAGTTGCTCCTTCTGCGACTCTGGCATTTTATCCTTAAACCCAGGAGGAGCGGACGCCATCCCATCCATGATGTATTTCTGTATTTTGCGGGCAGTTGATGGATAGAAGTCTTCAAGGGTTTCCCACTCATTAGGAGTAAGAGTTCCTTCTGACGCACTCCTAAATACTGCATCAGGGCCGGTACTGATGACAGACAGCACTTCAGCAAATTCCTGAATCTCAGTATCGTTTGGCTCAACTTCGTCACTAAACATGTCGTAGCTAACTGATTGAGGAAGTGCCTTGGCCACTGCATCAAAGTAGCCCTCTACTTTAGCCCTGAAGTCATCAGCGAGATAAGGAGCATATCCCGCAATGTCGGCAACTATCGTATCAATAATCCGGTCTTTCAACCCCGGTGTTTCGGCCATGACCCGAAGGGCTTCTTTTGTATTTTCGTATTCTGCCCTACCGTAGGATTCGCTAGGACGAGCACCAACAATGTGACGATACTCTCCTGGCTCCGAGGCGCTTCTCCCAATTATGTTTGTAGTAAACACTCTTGGCCATCGCATGACTGGGGAATACTTTGCTTTCCCGTAACTCCTAACGTAGTCAGCAACCCACTTCTTTGTATACTCATCACGCTCTATAATTGAGGAGTATAGTTCCTTAATCTTTACGGTAGACCTTAATGGAGACATGGCCATTTTAGTCTTAAGAATACTTTTGCCGCCGGCGGCTACAACACCCCCCACAACAGCTCCTGGCACACCCCCAAGAAGTCCTCCACCAAATGCGCCTTTTGCCGCAGTAGCCCAATCAGGAGCCGCTGCGCCTGCAACATCACGGAACCTCAAATTCGTGTGCTCTTTTCTCATCACATCGGCATAATCAAGTGCTGGCTGTACATCAGTTTTAAGGAATTTCAGAAACTCATCTATGTTCTTTCTTGTTGTTTGTGCTCTTCCAAGGGCGTTTTTCATCCAGTCGGGTTCTAAGCCCTTAGGTACGTCGAAATTTCTATGGAAATATTCCATAAGTTCTGCACTCGTTTGGGTCATTCCCTCAAGGAACCCTAAATGCTGCCTATGACTACCTGCATTAATTCCTTCTACGAACGCTCGGACTTTGTCTCTGTCAGCTCGTCTGCCAGACCCCACCGTGTGTATTTTTGTCGGGTCTATCTCTGCAAATAATGTATCGACTTGTTTGTAGGTCGCTGTTCTGCGCGATAAGCTTTCGTTTAGCCACGTCTTTTGCCCTGACAGGGTCTGCCGAACACTTGGGTCCCCAAAGGGGGAGTAACCGTTGAATCTCCCTGGAGGTACCGCCCACGTCTTAGCACTGGTTAAGAAGTCAGTAAGCTCCTGCTTGAACAAGTTGATGAAGTCTTGCTGGCCAGCTAAGTCCTGAAATCGACCCTCAAGAATGCCCGTGTGGACTCTGGCAGATAGCTTCTCTAATCGGCTAAACACCTTCGCATTAAATTCTTTGTCTAGGCCCTTGAGAATTTGGGGCTCTTGAATTAAAACCTCGGCGATGTCCGCAAGCCTTGTTGGACTATCAGCCCTATCTGCCCTTCTGAGTGCTTCAATCCATTCTGGTTTAGCCTCAACATCACGGCCTCCTCGATACTTCTGGAGCTGCTGAACTTTCTTATTCAACCACTCTATTGACTCTTTTTGGAGCGCCTCGACCTCATCGCGAATATTGAAAAGTTCCTTGCGGATAGTTTCATTTGGAACTCCTACTGCTTCAACTACCTCTTGGTCATATCTAACTAGGGGAACTGGCCCCTCCGCTGCTCTCCCCATTCGCCTAGTTAAGAGCCGATCCTTCGCCGTGATAAGGCCGTTGTCCAGCATCACTTTGTCTACTTGGCTGCCCAAAGTCTCTATGAGCCCAGGTCTTACTGCTTTTTGTTCAGCATCCCATGAGCCAGCAAATAACTGGTGGACTAACGGAGCAGTGGCCGCAGCTCCTTCTTCCCCTGGTTTGACAGAGCCCAGCATTACTTCAAGGGCCTCGATCTTATGGCCTTGTTGTTCTATCTTCTGAATGTCAGAATTAAGTTTAAGCCCATCATCGAGATGAGCCGTAGTCGTATCGATAGTGCTCTCTAAGCCTTTAACTAGCTCCGCATTTGCCCTCCTTCCTTCTTTCCCTAGGGTAGCCGCCGCGAGGTCCTGTTGATATTCCCCTGGGGTCATACCTTTAGGGAGCCTCCCCTGACCTGCTGCTTCTTCCCCTACGTCTTTCGCCATCTTCTCGTACCACTTAGCGTCACGAACAAGATCACCAGTCTTCGCCTTGAGCTTGGCGCCTCCTCTCCACAGCCCCACGCCGACACCTGTGACAGCGCCAAAAGCCGCAGGGAGAGCCATGCCGATCATGGTTCCGACACCTATCCCATGGCTAATATTCTCTAGGGCCAGTTCTTTGTCCCCATGGATATACTCAACAAGATTGTCATTAACGGAGTAGCCAGCACTATACAGAAAGGATTCAGCGCCCACTGCGGCTATCCTGGAAAAAAGACCCTCAGCCGCTAAACGCTTAACGCTTTCCTCGCTAGCTTCACCAAAGATCTTGGCTGAAACACCAGGGAGCCCCTCTTGGATTGCTTTTCCCCCCTTCATCAAGTGATAGGGGAGGGTGGCTTTGAATAATTTTGCGGGGACTGCTTTCTGAAAACCCTTGAGCCCCAACAGTGCGAGGTGTTTTGCGCCTTGCCTGCTCAGATAAGGCCCTGTAAACACACCAAGCGGAGGGAGAACGTAAGTGGCAGCCAGCATTGCGGCGGTAGTACCGTAATCTCCGAGACCAGCAGCCCAGGGATTTGCTTGTTTAATCTCCCTTGTTGGGAGTCCCATAAGCTCACCGATACTTGTGGCCCCATTGACGGTCGCCATATCGAGAACGCCCAAGGCTGCTGCTGCTGCCGTATAGCCAGGTTTGCCATACTCCTTATCTACAAACCAATCATAGGCATCTTGTGGCTTTATATATTCAGCATTGGCATCTTCAACAAGTCTTCGCTGTGCTTCATCCCTCGCCCACTTTTTAACCGTTCCTACGGTATCTTCAGGATCTCGCTCTCCATTTTCAAGCTTGTTGTAGTAGCGAACAGGAATCTTCTCCTCAAAAAACTCATGGGTCCTGTCCGCAAGAACTCCTTTGACTTGCTGATCCGGTATTTCGTGGGCATCCCCACTGAGCGTGTCTCTCATTATTGCCATTTGTTATTCCTAGTATGCGATGTCTTCGCCTTCTGTCCTGGTACTGGGGGGGAGATGCGTGGAGGGGGGAGAAGTCTTAATCCTTAGGTTTTGAAATCTTTTTGCCGTCTTATCATCAACTCGCTTCCTTACCTTCTTTCCTCCTTGTTTACGTATCTGTTCCATGTCCTTCGCAGTGCGGATCATAGTATTATCCCCGGTACTAATGTCGGCTGTATCTATCCACTCCTCTAGATTAGGAGCCTTGAGGAATTGTTCGTACATCTCTGTCTGGGCGTTGACGTTTTCTAATTTGCCAGAATCATTGGGATCCAGATCAAGGATTAGTTGGCCAAATGCCCTTTTATGCTCATCGTCAAGGAGCTGGTAACGCCTACTTGCCGCAAGCTGAACTCTTTGAAAGAACCTTAAAATCTTCCACTCTCCAATATCGGGCGAATCGTACAAGGGAAGTTGGTTCATAGCTCTCTCGGCTTCTTGCTTCGCAATATTTCCAGTATCGCCCATCAGCTTTGCAAGTCTTGCGGCTATTGTCTCTTGGAAATTTTTCAGCTTTGTTAAATCATCTAACGGCTTCGGACGAAGGTAACCCGATTTTATCCAGTCAGTAGGAGCCCACTCATGGATGAGTTTCCACGTCGCATTCACGATCCCCTCTTGCCCAACTCCCTCCTGCCAAATAGCTTTCATCTCTCTGGCCATTGGGACTAGCTCTCGGGCTCCATCCAAATTCTCCAATTGCGATTTAGTTAGCTTTTTTTCTTTATAATACTGTTTCTCTCTCAACATGGATAATCGGATAATACCGTTAAGGTGGACTCTCGCAAGTTCATCAGTTCTCTGTCGCTCTCCCGCTACCACAGAGATGTTGAATTCGGCAGCCTTTCCGGATTCATTGAGTATAGCAGTTTTATAAGCCAACTGCGCTTCCGCCTCTTTTAACTCCCATTGTTTGTCAAATGCCGAGAGGACATTCTTATGTGTTATTTCCTCTACCTTTGCCGCCTCAATAGCGATGGATTTTCTAACCACCCGAATCTTGTCTAATCTGGACTTTTCCTCGAATGCCTTTTGATCCCTGATAACATTCATGATGTCTTTATAGGCGGCTGTTTTCCCACCCATCGCCTTAAAGTCTTTGTTGATTGAAGAAATCTGCGCCTGGGTATCGGCATTAATCGCATCACTCAACATGTCGTAGACAAGAAATGGTATCTGCTTACCCTTCTTACTTGTCGCAGAACCCATCGTTGCCGCAAAGTTTGCAAGCAGAGCAAGACCGGCACCGATGGTAAATGCTGTTTTGCCTTTATTCCAAGTTTCTTCTCCGGTTGCAGGGTCTTCATCCCAGAAGCCAAACATAGACCAAGGGCTAATCTCCTTAGCCCTTATCGCGTCTATCTCTTTATTGACTTCAGCAAACCTATCGTAACCCTGAAGAAGTGCCTCTTGCCTCCATTCGTCTTGGATGGCGGCATTTTCTTGTTCAATCTTAAGTTCTCGCTCTTCAGCGTTTCTCTCGAACTTAGCGAGTTCGACCTTCTGCTCCGCAAGCGCCCGTGCACCTTCCTTTTGCTTCTCTAACAGCGCACTAGTTGCCTTGTATTGTGTCGTCAGTGCTGCATTGTAATCTTCACTAACCAGGGCCTGCTTGCGCTGGATTTCAAGAATCCCCTCGGCTCCCTGATTTTCATACTTCGCCCTTGCATACTCCCCACTAATGTCCTTCAATGCTTTGTCAGCATCCGCTGCGAGCAGGAAAGACTTCAGCGGCTTTCCCTTAACGTCATCTCTAGCCGGCGGAGGCATTTCCGCTGCACCACCAGGACCGGTAAATTCCCAATGCCAGTATTCTTTTCGCCCTGTTTTCTTATCTATAGGCTGCGTATTTATGAATCCGAATTTGGCGGCGTTCGCATGCAACCACATATATTCTTCGGTTAGCTGGTGCCCTGTTAGATATTTTTTCCCGTCCTTTATGATAAAGCCGTCTTCCGGCTTCGGGACCATGAAGAAATCGTAAGCTAATTTCTTAGTGTGCTGACCTCTGGCCGCACGCGCTCTGTTTGCTGGGGTGTCTGGCAGCCCCATTTCTTCTAGCTGTTCCTCAATGGTTCTTTGCCCATCGGAGATATAGAGCTTCTTCCCTGTCTCGGCTTCATAGGCTTGCTGCATAGCAACCACCCCCCATGCTGCTGGAGTATCGACAGGGTCCATGAATGGCTTTATTGCTTTGCCTTCGGAATCTCTCCCGTGAGAAACCTTGGCGCCCCAAATAAACCGAGTCTTAGGAGAACGAAAGAAGGCTTGATTGTCTGCATCTTCCTGAATTTCTTGATGCTCTTCTTCAATTCGAGCCGCTGTCGCATCCTTCATGTAATCTGGGGAAAAGAAATCCGTCTCTCTACGATCTGGCTCTCTGAGATCTGGCGGAGGGGGAACCTTCTCCACAGGAAGCGTCATCGGAGGCCCACTTACATCCGCGTCACTAAGGCTTTTAAGTGCGGCTGTTTTTTGATCCGTGGGAAGATCTGATTTTTGAATTGCGTCGATCTTTTGCCTTGTCGTCATACCAGGGTCAAAGTTATACTTTGTATCTTGGGAAGGAGGCGGCGGAGAGCGAGGATGGGGAACTGATATTCCAGAGACTCCCAGGGACAATAACTTTCGCTTCTTCTCTTCTGGGCTAAGGACCATGCTGTATCGGATAGCGTCAATGCGATTACGCATAGTTCCTGCGCCAGCCCCCCCTACTGCTTCTTCTCCCTTAGCAATATCCTGGGTCAGAACTTTTTTTGTCTTTTCTGTTTCGCCAGGGAGTTGCTCATCGACAACTGACCTAACCTCTTGTATTTCTGGTTCCATTATCGACCTCCATTCAGCCGCCGCTGAAGTTCATCAAGCTCCGCAAGATTTCTTTGTCTTCCACCGTATTGGGGGCTTTCAAAGTTCTCCCCGATGTCGGCAAACCTCTGTCGCCTATTACCCAGCCTGGCTGGGTCACTGAAGTCTGCCGCAGTTATCGGGGGCTGTGCTCCTCGTGGTATTTGCCCACTATGGATTGATCTCCTAGAGGGACCTCCCAGTAATTTCTCATCAAGTGCCGACGCCCCCATCGCGCCAAGGGTTTGACCAATCTTGGTGCCGATAGCCGTAGCACCAGGGATACCGGTAGCCGCACCAGCCACACCGCCAAGAGCACCGCCAACCGCACTGCCGCCAGCGCCAGCAACAGCTTTCCGAACATTATATTGGCCTATTTCTTTTTTACTTATACTCGGGTCATCGTGCATCGCGGTATCGACTAGCGCGGAGCCAACACCCACGGCAGGACCGGCCAACTTGCCCATCCCCGCACCCTCTTCGGATCCAAGAAATTTGGAGAGTTCCCCTTCAAGCTCCCCCCTCCCTTCTTGAGCCAGTCTCTCTTTTGCCTGCTTCTTGTCACCACCAAGAACATCAAGAGCTAGCCCACCAACTCTTTTTATTTGCCCCATTCTCTCAAGCGTAGAATTGACCTTTGTTCTTATCCTGTTCAGGTCTGCTTCTTCTTTGGTTCTAATATCTTCGGAAGTACTTAGCTCCCTAGCAAGGCCTTCTTGCTCAAGACCTTTATTGCCATACAGATCAGGATTAAACTCTTGCGACGCTGGGTCTTCATCAAAGACCTCTCCAGTATCGGCAAGCCCTGCTTCTTCGTATTTCTCTCCGGTATCAGGATATATAATCTCTTGGGCATCAGGATTCCACGGCATAGAGGTCGCGGTGTCCTCCAGAACTGCAATATCTCGCCCCAGGCGGTCTTGCTTTTCCGCATTCCAATAGTTGTACATCAACTCACTTCTAAACTGCCAGGCTGCCTCTTCTGCCTGCTGTCTGGCAATTTCTTCATCAACACCCATTCGCATTAGCTCATTCATTCGCTTGTCGAGTTCTATAGCGAGTTGAGCATCAACCTCAAGGTTGACCTTATTCGCCATTTCCTCAAATTGAGCATTGGTGAGATTTAGTTCTTGCCGTAGCTGTGCTTGAAGAACAGTAACATCTTGCTCGAACTGAGCATTCTGCATTGCCCTTGCCTGGTCCAGCCTAACTTGTTCTACGGCTGCTTCTTGAGTCATCCCTTGCTCTTGCAGTCGAAGCTGTGCCTCTTGTGCCGCTGCCGCTAATTGTCTTTCTTCTTGCTCTCCTGCGAGCTGCGCTGTTGCTAACCCTCTTGCCTGTGTTTCAGATCTTGCCCCTAACCCAATATTCTCTCTGCCGCGAGTTTTTGCTCCTCCGGCAAGAATAGCTCGTTGTGCTTGATCATGTGCCCATTGCCCACCAACGCCAGTTTGCCCTGAAGCTGCTTGGCCAAGAGCACCTATTCCTGCTCCAGTTAATTGGCCTGCTTGGATTTGCCCTGTGGGGGTTACTTGTGCAGCACCGCTAACAGTAGTTCCTGCGGCTTGAGCTGTATCCATGGTCGGACTGCCGCTCCTGCCGGCGAGATTCCTCATAAGCTCTTCACGCTGTGTGGGATCTGTTCCGGCCCCAAATTGGGCATTCGACCCACCGCTTGGGCCTCCTTGCATACCCGTTCCTCTCGGGTCTTGCCCTACTGGAACTCGCTTTTTTATCCGAGCATTTTGAGCAGCCTCTTCTCCAGGCTGTTGCAGTCTTGATGCGTCCATTGGCATATTGATCTCCTAATTCGATCCTACTGTGGAAGTGGTATCCAGTTTTGCATTACTTTTCCTATAGCCATCAGCCCTAACACCAATCTCCAAGGCTATTTCCGTGATGGTATATCCGTCATCAGTAGAACCTGCATTGTCAGCATCAAGAACTTCAAACTGAATTGCTTGACACTTCTGCTTGGTTAAGTGGCCTCTGAACTGAAGCTTGGCATCATCAGCCGAACTTGTTGAAAACGTATAAGAATCAACAACAGTCGTATCGTAATCATAATAGACATTCACGGTTAAGGTATGCTTGTCCTTAGATTCTCCCAAGATATGGAAGTTATAGACTCTTTGATAAGACTGAATCCCTTCCAGGTTTACCCATGCTGTCTTAATCTTCATCGGGACGTAGACGGAGTTATCCTTGAACCCAGAATCCTCTATGTAGGTCCGGGGGTTTTGGCTAACAGCATCGTGGATAAGACCAATATAAAGCTTTCTTACCCCTGCAACCGAACTAAATGCTAAGGAGCCGCCAGCTCCAGCTCCATAGGTATCGAGCAATTTATCAACACCCCACTGCTTAAACATGAAGTTATAGGTAAGTAGCTTAACTCCATCAGCCGTACCGCTAACCTGAGAAAGCAAGAAATAGACAGTTTCATCTTGGGGATGGGTGACTATATCTCTTACCGTGTAAGGGATGCCTCCTTCGGGATTAAGGATATCTTCTACCGCTCCGCCAATATTGGTAACAGACATATTCCTGCCAAGCATATTGATTCTTGTCCCTGTGTCATTTTCAGACACAAAAAGAAGACCGTCACTAATGAGCTTAATAGGAGAACCTTTGATCGCACCTACATTGGTAGGAATCTTCTTAACATCATAGAACCCGCCAGACCCCGTATTATCTGGCCCCTCTCCCCCCACGATATAGATAGATCTCTCGGTGAAGATGAAGAGGTTTCCATCCATGCTGCCAAGAGCAGTGGGGGGGTCTGTGATGTTATCAGGAGTTTTTATAGAGAGTCCCTCATTGAACCCGACACCAAATCCATCGACAATCAATTTGGAGAAGTAAACCATGTCATCTTTTCCGATAACGAATAGTCTATCTCTATGAGTAATCACGTATTTTGCTGAAGCAGGGGGTAGCTTATTGGCAAGCTCACCGCTGTCCGTATAGATAAATCTTCCTACTCCTGCGATCGCATCGGTGATGTCGTCAGTTACCTCATGCGTTCCCGCGAAAGACCCGCCGATGGGAATAGTCATTAGAAGATTAAAGATCGAACCATTTCTCTGAGTTCTATAAAGTGCAAGTCTTTGGTCTTTACGATACTCAAATTGGATATGGTCGTGAGTATTCCACCCAGAGTAGTCTAAATCTGCAATCGTAATCGTCGCACTTTCCTTGGCCGCTATGGTGGTTATCTGAACTGGTGCCGATGGTTCACTTTCATGAAGATTTCCTTGGGCATCAACCCATTCGTAAACAGCCTTATAGGAATAGTTCCCATAGTTTCCATTGGCAGAATCTCCAAGATTGCCAGAACTGGTAGTAACTAGGGCGGCAGTTATCATCGGCCTATCATGGAACCCAATAGCGTGAAACTTATCCCCATCGTACTGAAATAATCCCTTATCTGCGACATACAAAACATCATGAGAAACAGAGGTAGTTGCTGCCGGGACATCTACTCTCTCTTCGTTGTATCTCCTGAAATCAAAGAGGTGAGTAATAGAGTTTAAAACTGTTACTCCCGCAGATCCGAATCTTTCATAGGCATGACCAAGGGGGACAGAAACAACTTCACCATTAAGGTGGGCAGATGCTCCTGTAACCGCGTCCGACTTTAATGCGTCAGGAATCCATTCAGGCATGAAGGTACTAATAGGCAAATAATCTCGCCGCCACATAGGAAGGTGAGGGTCATAGAGTACAGTGCCATCAACCTTGACGCTATAGACATCCATGTTTGAAGAAGTTTTCTTAAATTCGAGTTGGGTTAATAGACCGCTACCGGTGTGAGCCACTACCAGTTGGGCATCAGATGGTTGTGAGATTGCCGTAAAGCCGCCTGTACCATTTAATCGCCACTCATAATCTGCCCCAGCTGCATTAGCTCCAATGTAGAATTTAATGTGTGACGCATAGGGAATAGGTGGCTCAAACGTAACCGACATAGTTTCACCAACGGCAGACCAGCAAGGGTCTCCAGCCTCAGAGCCGTTAAACATATTAACAGGAATACTATAAGGAACGTTAAAATAGTTAGTTACTCTGCTGCTATATGACTCTGGATGGCTATTAGTATCTAGGTCGCATAGCTCGATTGTATTTATCGGCACTTCTGCGACTTGAGATGCCGCTATCCCTGTCGATGCGACTGTCGGATTATCGTCATGATAAAGGCCTACGCTGACAGGACCGCTCCCAAGAGCAAATGCAAATCGGGCCTTTTTAGATATGGTCTTGTAGTAGGCAATAGCGGATTGAACTCTCGTATGAAGCCCATCTATCTGAAAAACTTGGAATTGACCAGCAACCCCAATAGCTCCGGTCTTCCCAAGCTCTACTATTGCCTGAACATCATCGGCAGTTGTATATATTGGGTTAAGGCTGTCTCTAAAAACACATCGGCTAGTTAACCCTGAAACCCCTCCACCGACTCCCTCCGTATATGATCCACCCGCCTCTGTGCCGGTCTTGAACTTTAGCTCATTAGAGGAACTATCCTGGTGGAAGAAAGCTAGCTTATTTGCATGAGTCCCAGAAACAGTAGCCCTATGAATTGCCAAGTGGGTTGCCGGTGCGATTGTATTAGCCTGCTCCCAAATAGCAGAACTAACCGTACTTGGTGCGGTGAATTGATAGTAGCGAGCCTGGTGCGTACTGCCATCCAGAAAGCTCGTATAGATATTTACTTTTGAAGTTGTCGCGCTTGAGCATACGTCAAAGGATCCTCCAGTAATAACATAGGTGCCGCTCGATGCTAACGGGTAGTCTGCCGTAGCAATAATATCTGTTCCTGCTTTTGTAGTAGTTCCCGCAGCGTTCTTAACTACGATCGGGCTGACTGTAGGGTCTACAACCCAGACTTTCAGCGCCAGTTCATCATCCCCAAAGATATAGAACTTACTCTGCGCAGGTACCCAGATAGGGCGCATTCTTCGACCATTGTTCCCTGAGTATGTAGCTGCTCCTAATTTGACATCAGAAGCAATGAGGGCATTAGTTTCTCTATCGACAATAGAAAATCTCTTATTATATACAGCCTTGCTATTAGTCTGGTCCCACAAGACATCCACAAATGTTATGCAGGCATACTTGCCATCAGAGCTAAGTGCTGTGTTTGAATCCTCTTGCCTATACATGGATCCTTTTGAGACTGGCATAAACGTATAGTCGATACCTTCTGAAAACCCATGATCTCCAACAAACTTCTGAGAACCGTAGTTAAGGACACTTGCCGGGGTTACGGTGCCGTAAGCGGCCTTATCCCCAATGGTAACATTCCTTGAAACAAGAGCGTCTTTATATCCTACAATATCACTAGATGCCTCATCGATTAAGGCATAACCCTTTCTCTTGTTAATAGCCCCGAGCTTACTGAATCTTCCATTCTCAAGCAGAGTAAGGTGCTCCGGGGGAAGAACCTTATGGTCTACCTTCCCTTGAACACCCTTGGAAAACTTGATGCTCGCTTTTTGTTTTCGTAGTGGCATTTAGAAAATCCAGAATGAAACAGTTAACTCGTTAGGCCCCAGGACACTAAGATTAAAATAGACAGAGTCGTCATCACTTGTTTGCGGGACAAAAAACAAATAAGGATAAAGGGCTCCATCTGACTTTCTCTTAATTAACACGGGAATGAACCCTTTAAATTTGCGCCCCAGCCCATGCCCCACTGCGACCTCTGTCCCACTGGCAACATCCACCGTAATTAATTTTCCGTCAAGAATTGTAGCATCTCGAAGAAAACCAACAGATTCTTCTAGCGATTTTTGAACCCTATTTAGTGCTTCATCATCCGAATAAGATGAATCAAATCTGCGTATTGTCACCGAAATGCTCTTAGCCAACCAGAACGAGTTCCGGTCAGTTCGTCTGTAATCCCTTCGGACTCACCGGCATCTCGATTAGCGGCTGCCTCCTCAATCCTTCTCCTGATTGATGCTAGTTCTCTTTCGATAACAGTAGTGCTAAGTTCTTCTTTTTCCTTCATCTTATACACTGCCGTAACGACGGCATACTCTTCCCAATTTGACATAATGCTTGAACTGATTTCGTCATCGTCATAATTCAATCGGCTGAACGATGGAACGTACCAGAGCTTAATTGTAGAAGTAGTGCTAGGCTCAGGAATAAACTCGAGAGAATCTCCCCTGATTTGATATTGATAATCAGTATAGCCACCACGCCCAGTAATGGCAGTAGCAACATACCTGTCTCGTTCTGGGAATGAGAATCTGCGAACCCTGATTGTTTCTCCAGAGTCCGTAGCATCTACCCCAAGGCACTTATAAAAGTCAGCACACTCGATAGCTGAAAACGTATAGTTCGATTGGCCACTGACGAGACTGAATTCTACCGAACTAACATAATAGTCCTCAAACTTCAGCACGAGCAAATCATGCAGCTCTCCAAGGCCGATGTTTAAGTAGTCATCAATCTCACTATCGGAAAAGAAATTATTTCCGACAGCATCAGCTCGAGTTCTGGCTCGAGTTCTTAGCGTCAATAAAGATGTAGCCACAATTCCTCCTCACCCTAGGTTCCTATTACGAAAACTTCGCACTCAGGAGTTCCACTCGCTGAAG
>VMHT01165926.1_pt1 | contig 13122 bp, 6 predicted proteins | sample 4693611 | NCBI WGS metagenome assembly VMHT01 (sample SAMN12280063, study PRJNA550983) | marine metagenome | isolation source: seawater sampled from same location over 5 years 0.02-0.2 micron viral filtrate | place: USA: collected off the coast of southern California halfway between the port... ... | reverse complement strand
TTGCTTCACCAATCACTAAGTCAGGCTTCGTTGAGCCCGGCGGAACACAGATCAGAGTAGGTACAAACAACCAAGCATCCGATGCTTATGTACCAGCTTCACTTATAAACGCTTTCTACGATGCAGCCGCTGCACTAGATGAAAAAGGAGTTTCTAATGAAGGTAGAGTAGCTGTGTTGAACCCAAGACAGTACTACGAACTTATACAAGGTGTTGGTTCTAGTGGTCTTATCAACAGAGACGAGCAAGGTGATACACTACAGTCTGGAAACGGCATCATTGAAATTGCAGGCATTAAGATCTTCAAGTCAATGAATATTCCATTCTTCGGAAACTACGGTACTAAGTACGGTTCTGCATCTGCAACTAACCCCGGTATCACAAGTCCCGGAAACGTAGGTTCATTCATCGGTGAAGGAGCAGAAGACGGTAGAGCTTCTGTAACAGGTATTAACAATAACTATGGTAATACATCTGACTTCGCTAACAGCTGTGGCTTAATCTTCCAGAAGGAAGGGGCTGGAGTTGTAGAAGCTATTGGACCACAGGTTCAAGTAACTTCTGGAGATGTTTCAGTTGTATACCAAGGTGATGTAATCCTTGGACGTTTAGCAATGGGAGCAGATTTCTTAAACCCTGCTTGCTGTGTTGAGCTAATCGCTGGTGCTGCTGTAGGTTCTACAGGTAACGCTCAGTTTGGTGATACATACCCAGAAAACGTAACTACATCGTAGTAACAAATTTATTTTTTATACGGGGGCTTCGGCTCCCTTTTTTCTTATGGCTACCACAACTATTGAAACCGATACCGAACTATCCGCAGTTAACTCAATACTGGGAGCTATCGGACAAGCACCTATAACTCAATTAAAAGATCCATCTACTGGTGTAATATCAAACAACAATCCAGAAATACAATTTATATATAACTTATTACGTGATGCAAATGTAGACGTACAGTCAGAAGGCTGGCACTTTAACAGAGAACGTCATGTACCATTTAGTAAAGATGCTAATAATAAAATAGCTATATCAGCTGACATAGTTAAAATAGATTTACCAGACAACTGGAGTAACAGAACTCGTAACTTTGTAAGACGTGGTGGTTTTCTGTATGATAAAATTAAACACACTGATGTCCTTACTGACATACCTTCAACTATCGAACTAGATGTTATTAAAGTATATAATTTTGACGACTTACCTCCTGTATTTAAAAGACATATAACTTACAGAGCCTCAAGAATGGCAGCAGTGCAACTTGTAGCTAACCCACAGCTAGTACAGCTACTAGGGTCTCAAGAAGCAATTAGTCGTGCAAGTCTTATGGAGTACGAGTGTAACCAAGGCAATCACAGTATGTTTGGCCTTGAAGATGACACTATATATCCAGCATATCAACCATGGAGAAACCTTAGAAGATAATGGCAGGCATTACACAAACTATCCCTAGCTTTATTTCGGGGATTTCAGAACAACCCGATCACTTAAAATTTCAAGGACAAGTTAGAGATATTGTTAATGCAATACCTGATGTAACACTTGGACTATATAAAAGACCGGGAAGTAAACGCATAGGAACTGCTCCTCTGACTAATGTGCAGAGTGGTGGTTCTTGGTTTCATTATTATCGTGATGAAACAGAAGGATCATACGTAGGTCAAGTAGCAGCTGATGGTCAAGTCAGGGTGTGGCGTTGTAGCGATGGTACACAGATGACTACAGCCTATGGTACAGGTGGACAGACTGCTATACAAAACTATCTTGCAACAAGTGAACCAGAAAATTTACAGTTCCTTACTATCAACGACACTACCTTTGTTAGCAGTCGTGATAGCTCTAATGCTAATACTTTAATAGGTACTACAGGAACTACTGACGATAGACCAGAAGCTCATTGTGCTATGGTCGAGCTATTACGAACAGAAAATGGACGTCAATACGGTATTAATATATACGATAGCTCTGCTACTTCTAGCCTTACTACTGTAAAGCGAGCTACTAAAATTAAGATTACAGGTAACAGTTATGACGAGGGAGATGGGTCAGGTCACTGCCCCGGTATTGGTACAGAAGTATATGCTGTTACAGCTGCTGGAAGTTATGGTGCAACAACTAATGTAGCACATGTAAAAAACAGCAGTGGTACAACTCTTACATCAGGTAAAAGTAATTTAACATTTCGCCTTACAGCTCTTGGTCAGCAAGGTGTTAGCCCAAACTACAACGCTAATGCTAGTGGACCGGGCGGTGGTAACTACAGATGTAGCTATAGCTTAGAAGTTGTATTATTACATGGCGGAGAAGGATGGGACGTTGGTGACGTTATACGTGTAGAACCAGAGCATGCTTCAGAAGCTAACAGTTCTGATGGTCAAGCATATATAGAAGTTAGTGTAACAGAAATAGAAACTACAACTGTTAAAGCTACATTATCTAGTGCAGGCGATGGGCTTATACGTCCAGCTCCTACACCATTTGATGCTGATACAGCCGTTACAGCTGATACTATATTAGCTGGTATAACAGCACAGTTACCAGCTGGTGTAAGTGCTAAAGTTATAGGACCGGGTATATATTTATCTAGTGCTAACCCTTTTAACGTAGAAATAGCAGAAGAAGACCTCATGAGAGTCTTTCAAAAAAGTGTTAACGAGGTCACTTTACTACCTAATATGTGCAGGCATGGATACATAGTTAAAGTAGCCAATGCTAGAATGTCTGATGAAGATGATTACTACCTACGATTTGATGGAGAAAATCAATTAGATGGTACAGGTTCGTGGACAGAATGTGCAAAACCGGGAATTGCTAAAAGTATAACCAACATGCCACTGGTTATACAACGTACAGCTACAACAACATTTACTGTTAAGCAGTTTACATATCAAGATAGACGAGTAGGTGATGATAATACTAACCCACAACCTACATTTGTAGGTAAACGTATCAATAAAGTATTGTTTTTCCGTAACAGATTAGCTGTATTAGCAGGCGAAAACGTTATATTATCTAGACCGGGTACGTTAGGAACCCCTGACTTTTACATAGAATCAGCTCTTACAGTGTCAGCTAGTGACCCTATTGACATATCTGCCGCATCTATGTTCCCGTCTGATATATTTGATGGTATAGAAATCAATGCTGGACTGCTTGTATTCAGTACAAACCAACAGTTCTTACTGTCTACAGATGATACTGTACTAAATCCAGATACAGCTAAATTAAGAAGTGTATCTACTTTTAATTATAACAAAAATATATCCCCTATATCTCTAGGAACGACTATATCTTACCTCGATAACTCTGGCAAGTTTAGTCGAGTAAACGAAATGGCTAACACATCTAGAGAAGGAGAGCCTGACGTTGTTGAAATCAGCAAGCTAGTACCTACATTACTTCCTAAAAACTTAGATTTATTTACTAATTCAAGAGAAAACTCTATTATTTTAATAGGTAAAACTAACTCTGAAACAGTATTTGGGTATAAGTATTTAGCTGTAGGTGACAAAAAACAGCAACAAGCATGGTTTAAATGGAAACTTAATAACCCATTGCTATACCATTTTATTATAAATGATGAGTATTTCTTTGTAGATACAGATAACTTTTTACAAAGTATAAAACTTATAGAGTCAGACAGCGATCCAAGCTTTACACAAGATGATATAAATTATCAGATACATCTAGATAACCATACTACTATTAGTGGTGGTAGCTATAGCTCTTCTACAAACTTAACTACATTTAGTAGTGTTAGTTGGATGCCTAATGTTACAACACCTAATTATTCTTTAGCTTTAATTGATATAGACTCAAGTGCAACTAGAATAGGTAGGTATGCTGTACCAACAACTACTAGCACCACTAGCTTTACAGTCCCCGGAGACTGGTCTGGTGTAACTCTTACTATAGGTTATCTATATGAATACCTTGTAAAGTTTCCAAGAATTTATCCTAAAAAAATGCAAGGAGAAAAGTCATTTGCTGACGTTAACTCCTCACTTATTATTCATAGGCTTAAACTTCACTTCGGTAAGATAGGTCTTTACGAAACAACACTAACTCGTGTAGGAAAAACTGACTACACAGAGGTATACGAATCATCATTACTCGATGAGTATGAAGTATCAGATGCTCCATATTTAGAAGAGGTGATTAAAACTATACCTGTCTACGAAAAAAATAAAAACGTAGAAATTACACTTAAATCAAGTCACCCAGCTCCAGCTACCCTAAGAGCTATGGCATGGGAGGGAGACTACTCACCATTATTTTACAGACGTGCCTAATTACATTCACCCAATAACAATCGAGGCTGCCTTAGAGGTGGCCTCAAACCTACGTTCAGACGACCTCAGAGAGGTGGTAGAAGGTCACGGGCTAGATCCTATGATCTTACTACCTATGGCTGCTGAGGAAGGCTCTGCTGTGTATTTCACAGTACCAGACGGCAAGACTGCCGGACTAGCTGGAGTAGGAGAAGGCGGAGTAATCTGGATGTTATGTACACCAGACGTACAACGCTACCCAATCACATTTGCAAGAGAAGCCAAACGGTATGTCGATAGCCGTGAAGAGCCCCTCTTGTGGAACATAGTAGACTGTAGAAATACAGTACATTTAAAACTGTTAAAGTTTTTAGGTTTCAAGTTTTTGCGTAAGCTTAGACATGGACCATACAATTTAGAATTTATAGAATTTTGCCGTGTGCGTAGACGCTAATGCCGCAGCCAGAAATGCTGCGAAACAACGATGGATGGAGAAGGATGCTAGGTACAAATCCGAATCGTTAAAATTTTTTAATAGAGAAGCTCAAGCTGTTAAAAACGCAGACCTAGCTGCAACAGGATTTAGTCGTAGTATATCTGACGACTATCAAAGAGCTAGATATGCTCAAGGTCAAGCCTTTAAAGCTTTAGAGCAAGGTTACACAAGTTACTTTGCAAGTAAAGAAACTGCTAAAGCTCTTGAAGGTGGAAGATCACGAACAGCTGGAAGAAAAAATCTCGTTAGTCTTTTACGAGCTCAAGGTAGACTTGAAGCTGGAATAGAAAACGAGTTCGGTGCAAACATGCAACGAAGATTTACAGCACAAAGAAGAAAGTATCAAACTGTACTGGCTAAGAACAGACAGACACTTGGTGTACGACCAGAGTACGGTGCTCCTGTATTGATGCCGCCAAGCGATAGACTGAGTGGTGCGTTAAGTATTGCAAGTAGTGCTGCTAGTATATACAGTGGCTTCGGTGGTGAAAATCTTCTCGAGAGTATTAAAAACTTGTCCGATATTCGAGCAAAAGAAAACATTGAAGAAGTTGGTGTATCACCGCAGGGTTATAAAATCTATGAGTTTAACTACATAGGTGGAGACGTAAGATTCCGTGGAGCTATGGCTCAGGATGTTCTTAAAAAAAATCCAATGGCTGTAGGTATAGATCAAAACTACTTAACTGTTGATTATAATAAAATCGACATCAATATGGAGGTTGCATGACAGATTCAGTATCAAGATATTACGAGTCTATGGGAAGGGGCAAAGGTGCTCCTTACATGGATGAAAAATACAATTACGCTCAAACAGAACCAGACTTAACAGAAGCTGTAAACAAAAATATAGACGAACAGATTAAAGATACTCAAGCTTTTTTTAAAGCTAATATAGAGGAGTTTAATGCGTCTATAAAAGTTAGAGATAAAGCTTTTAAAGATGCAGTCAGTCTAACTAAGTCTGGCCTACAGATGGTTAAAAAGTATAACAAGTTTAAAGATAACCGAAACTACCTTAAAAACATAGACGACAAAGGCAGTGATGGCGAGTACATGACTAAGTGGAACGCCGCTGACATTGACTTTCAAAAGCAATCTGCTGAAATAGAAAAGGACTTTCAAATAGAAATAGGTGCAGCTACTAAATCAATAAACGAGACTGGTAGCTATACTTTTGAGGGACCAGATGGTGAAGTCACAATAGATAGGGACGGTCTTGGAAGTTTTAAATCAACACTGTTACAATCTAAAGGACTTACAGGTTCTAATGCTGCTCAAGAAGCGAATATAATGCAGCCTGCTTTTTGGGAAACTGCTAAAAGACATTTATTACATTCCAAAACTGGCTTACGATTTGACGAACTAACTAACCCTGATGATAAAAGAGAGTGGCTAGAAGAAGCTGCTGCACATTATCTAGGTTATGTTAGAGATTCTAATGACCGAATTAGTGATGGAGATATTATAAAACATATCTTACCAACTCTAAAAACAAATATTAAAAACGAACTTGGTGCAGATGGTGTTGTAAATAATAGTGCTGCTAATGCTGAAGTAAGTTATAACACTGAGTACGGCAGAGCCTCAAGCATTATTGGTACAATTCAAAATAGTAAAAGTGGTAACTTAAATTTTAACGCTGTATTCGATTCTGAAAATGGAATGATTCAGAGTATAACGCAAGCTAAAATAGCTGAAGGGTTATCTCCAACAGTAGCTAGAAAAGAAGCATTAGGAGAATTTTCAGACGCTGTAGTTTTTGCATATAAAAACTTAGGTCTGGAAGACGATGACTACTACCACCTTATGAATGAACTTAAGTTTAAACATGCAGATGGAAGGATGGTCTCATTCTCTGAAATGGGAGGTGTCTGGAATGATACACAGGTAGCACTTGATAGAAAACTAAATGACGTAAATAAAGAACGAGAAACAGTTAGACTTAACGGTGTTTTTGCTGAACAAAAAGAACGCTATGAAAACAGTAATGGAACAGTTTTAATATCTGACCGAGAGTTGGCAGAATATACTGGCACTGAACTTTATGACGAAGTTGCAAAGTTTAAACGAGAATCAGATGCTCAGTTTTATAATGGTACAGACGGTAACAGAAGTACAATACTGGAAATCGAAACGGCAGTAAAAGGCTATGTTTCAACAAAATTTGAAGGTTCTACTGTTCAAACTCAAAACAGAAATATAGGTTATATAAAACTTGAAGCTAATAGAGATTTTTTAGAAACGGTTCAAAAGTTAGAAAAGAGTAATGTTGATTCCGCAAAAGCTCGAGCAGACGCATTTACACTTGTATCAGATAGAATAAAGGCAGATTATTATAATGATGCTTTACCTAATGATGAAGTTGACTATGACCCCGGTAAAATTCTTAAGAAACATGTTGAATTAATTAGTACAGATAAACAAGCGTGGCTAGAATCCAAACTACCTCATGTTGGTGAAGGAAAGTATGCAGGCGAAGGTAAAATTCAATTAGAGTTAGGTGGAGATCTCCCAATACTATATGCTAACTTAGCACAATATTATCCAGACTATGATGCCAGAGGTTTGATGGTAATGAGACTTAAAGCTTTAGGTCTTATAGGTAATGAGTACGATGCTTATATAGCACCGCTAGAAGGTAAAATAGATTCTATATCACGTAGAAACTTAACACACAATCCTAGTGACGCTAAAACATATTTTACAACAATAAACTCAGCTAAAAACTTTGCAGGGATTACTGAGGCACTGCTTGAAAGACCTATAAGCGTAAATATGCTAGCTAATGGTGGAGAAGATGCAGTCTTTACTACAACTGTTCCCGGCCAAGAAGGAGGATATGAAAATGGCAACCTTTCAAAAACAAATGTACTTGATTTAGCTGCCGGTTTTGCGGGTATAACCGATGAAACTTTAGGCGATAAACGGTATGGAGTTTATGGTATTAAAGGTGATAATTTAAAATTACTACTTACCTACATGTTGGAAAATAACATTCCTCTTGTTGATAGAACCTTTGATCGTAAATTTCAAGACGAGCTAATGTTACTTAATTTAGCATTAGAATCACAGAAAAAGTTAACTCTTAACGGAGACGTCAGTTGGTTAGGTTTAATACCTGTAAGTGCAGACGAATCTAAAGACTATGAAAAATTATTTGCAGGCATTGAAGACGAAGATAAAGATGGTAACATGTGGAATGAAGTACGTTATCTTTTAAAAACTGCCGCACAATACAAAATTAATTCAGCATCTGATAAATTTGGATATGACAAAAAGGAGGAAAAATAAATGAGTTCTTCATATGACCCATCGGTCCCTGACTTAGATGAGGTTGCAAGAGAGATTGCAGAAGGTCAAGCTATTACAGATCAACTTACTGAATCTCAAGCAGAAGAGCAGCAACAAGTTCAGAATTATGTAGCTACTAGAGAAGACCCTCGTAATGCAGATCAATGGGGTATCAAAGGTGTAGCTAAAGAATTACAATCTAGTTTGTCAGGTGGTTTACAGGATACTGCATCGTCCGTGACTACCTTTGGAGAGCGTACAGTTGATGCACTTTCTGGAGCTAGAAAAAAAGAAATAGCAGAAACAGGATCTTATACACCAGACTGGGACCCTTTTACTAATAAAGAAGATCCTATTGTTACTAAAACATGGTGGGGTCAATTACTAAGGGGAACTGTACACTTTGGTTCACTAGCTGTTGGTACTGTACTAGCAGCAAAAGGACTTGCAGCTACAGGTATACCTTTACTTGCTGGTAGTGCTTCGGCATTACTAGGAGCTGGTAATGTAACTAGAGCTATTGCTATTGGTGGTATGTCTGATTTAATATCAAAAGAATCAGACGGACACAATGCGTTAGCTGCTATGAGAGACCGTTATGGCTGGATAGATACACCACTAAGTACTAAAGAAACTGACCATCCTATTATGATGAAAATGAAAAACATCGTAGAAGGTATGGGAATTGGACTAGCATTTGATGGTGCTGCTTATTTACTAGGTAAAGGTGGTAAAGCAGTAAAACGACAGATCATACGTCGTAATGGTAGTATAGAAGATCAAACTACTACTGCTGCATTAGCACAGCTTAGACGTAACGAAACACAGTTTAGAGCTGATAAAAATAAACCAGTTGCTGACAGGCATCAGGGTGCTCACACATCTACTGTCGACCCCGGCGATGCTAGAGATCAATTACAACGTACTCGTAAAGACTGGGGATCTGAAGATGGATCTACTGGTGGAGTTACGACTGCTGTTGAAAGAGAACGTGTTGCTAGATTTGGTGGTACGACTGATGAAATCGTTGAGTCTACAATGCGTGGCTTAATGAGTACAGAAAAGTTTGCAAGAGAACTAGATGCTGTAAAAGGTAATAGAGCTTTATTAAGTGAGCTTTGGAGAGATTCTATTGAAGGTTTCCATCAAATAACTAAAGGCAGAAGTCCTATGGACATGACACCTGATGAGTATTTACAAGACTTATTTGAAAAGAAACCAGCTACTCTTCCTATAGGTGATGAAGTTTACGAAACATGGTCTGGTCAAACAGTAGTTACTGCCGATTTAGTTGTGGGCGATTTACTTAAAAAACTTCGTGATACAGGTATTGCAGGCAGAGAGTTAAGAGATATTGTGTCCCTTGACGATATAGATGGTCCAGCAAAACAAATAGTTGACACTATGTTAACTGCTATGTTTCAGACTAAGAAATCTAGGTTTGTAGCATCTGACTATTTTAGATCATTTGGTGCTGGTAAAACTCAAACACAGTTAAATGAAGCTGTAAATAATGCTGTTAAATCAGACATGGCAGATGTAAAAGAGTCTATATTATCTATGCTAAAAATAGCTAAAGATGATCCAGACGATAACTTACTAAATGCCTTATTTGAAGCGTTTTCTATGATGAAAAACGTTAATAGTTTAGACGACTTTGACAACTGGGCTAGAAAAATACTAAGAGGTGGTAGATTAGATCCATCACAACCTGATCGTACTGGAGCATTAATTAGAAGTTTACAAGAAATGGTTAGTCATAGTGTACTAAGCGGACCTAAAACTCCTATGCGAGCACTGTTAGGTACAGGTTCTGCAACATTTCTTAGACCATTAGAAACTTTTTTAGGTGCTACCTTACGCTATCCATTTACAGGAGACTCAGCTACTGTTAAAAGTAGCCTGTCAGCCATGAATGGTATGCTAGAAGCTGTGCCAGAAGCTTTTGATTTATTCTTTACAAAGCTTAATGGCTACTGGAGTGGAGACTTATCTACTATTAGAACAAGATATACTGAATTTCATAAAGGAGATTACAACTGGGAAGTTGTGCGTAAGTGGGCAGAAGAAAGCGGTAGAGCTGATCCAACAGATAAAGCTATATTTGCTGTTACTAACATGGTACGTGGTATCAATAATAATAATCTTTTTTCATACTCTACTAAAATAATGGCAGCAACTGATGATGCCTTTACATTTTTACTAGGTAGAGCTAAGATGAGAGAAAAAGCTATGCGTCGAGTTCTGGATATGCAAGGTAATGGATATGAAATGCCTAAGATAAATCAGAAATTGATGAGAGCTTATGAAGATGATTTCTACGAGCAGATATTTGATGGAAACGGTAACATAATAGATGAAGCTACTAATTTTGCACGTGCAGAAGTAACACTTACACAACCTTTAACAGGTTTTGCTAAGGGACTAAACGATGTATTAACATCTAATCCTTATGTTAGACCATTCTTTTTATTTGCTAGAACTGGTGTAAACGGACTTGCATTAACAGGTAAGCATACACCCGGATTTAACTTTCTTGTTAAAGAATTTAATGACATAGCATTTGCTAATAATAAGAACTTAGCCGAACTTAAAAAGTATGGTATTAATAGTATTGTAGAATTAGAAAATGCTAAAGCTCTACAAACAGGGCGATTAGCGTTAGGCTCTGCTGTAGTATTTATGGCAAGTCAAGCTTGGATGTCTGGTAGACTTACAGGTAATGGACCATCTGATAGACAAAAACGTCAAGGTTGGATTGATGGCGGATACATACCTAGAACTATTGATGTAGGTGGTGTACGTGTTGGTTATGATTCTATAGAACCTTTTAACCTCATTATGTCCACTATTGCTGACGTTGGTGATGCAAGTATGTTAATGGGAGAAGAGTGGACAGAAAGAGAACTACAAAAGATTTCATTAGTTGTAGCTCAGGCTGTATCTAGTAAGTCTTATTTAGCTGGTATTCAACAGCTCGTAGATTTAGCAGCTGGACGCCCCGGTCAGGTCGAACGTATTTCAGCTAGTTTGCTGAATAATACAGTTCCATTAGCTGGTTTACGTAATGAGATAGGTAAACTAATTAATCCTCATATGCGTGAAATTAACTCTGGTATTTTTCAGTCACTACGTAATAGAAACTTATCCTCAGAATTTTTACCCGGTAGAGATCTACCTGTTAAGTATGATATGCTTACTGGTAATCCTATTAAAGATTATGACTTTATGACTAGATCATTTAACATGTTTAGTCCTGTAGCTTTAAATTTAGAAGAGTCAGCTGCTAGAAGATTTTTATTTAATAGTGGTTATGATTTAAGAATGTCTGTTTATTACGCACCTGATGGTACTAATTTAACTGACAATCCTGAGATTAGATCTATGCTTCAACGAGAGATAGGTAATCAAAATTTAGAGTATAAACTAGATAAATTACGTAAAGATCCTAAAATTATAGCTTCTATGAAATTAATGTATAGTGACATAAAAGCTGGTAGGCGTAGCGAGTTTGATGCTAGAGACTATTATCATAATAGAATTATAGATCAGATGTTTAAAAAAGCTCGTGTACTAGCTTGGAGAAAACTTACAGATTATCCAGAAATAGAAAAAATTATAACAGAGCAGAAAATTAAAAAAGAAGCTCAAATACAAAAACAATTCGCCTCAGCCAACATACTTAACATATACAAATAAACGGCAACAACTTTCGTAGATTATACAGGAGACGGAAACGCTACGAAGTCGTTTTCCTTTCCTTCCATTAAAGAAGCTGATATTAAAGTTAAAGTTGACGATGTCGTAAAGACAGTCAGCACACACTATAATATAACTAGCTACACAACAACTGGCGGTGGTAACATAGTATTTACTTCCGGCAATATTCCAGCAAGTCCAGCTGATATTCACATATACCGTGATACAGATGTAGACAGTGCTAAAGCCACCTACACAGCAGGGTCGTCAGTTAAAGCTGGCGATCTTAACAATAACCATACACAATTATTGTATGCGTTACAAGAAGAACAGAATCAATTAATTAGATCAGGTAATATAAAAGATGCCGCAGTTATTACATCTAAGATTAAAGACCTTAATGTAACAAGAGCTAAGATAGCTAATGATGCTATTGATGGTACAAAGATAGCTGATGACAGTATTGATTCTGAGCACTATGTAGCAGTTTCTATAGATACTGAGCACATTGCAAACGAAAATATAACTACTGCTAAACTAGCTGCTGATGCAGTCACTTCATCTAAACTAGCAGATAATGCAGTAGTCACAGCTAACATTGTAGATGCTAATGTAACACATGTTAAGTTAGCTAACGATGCAGTAGATGGAGACAATATAGCTGATAATTCTATTAACTCAGAACATTACGTTGATGGGTCTATTGATACAGCACATATAGCAGATTTACAAATTACTACTGCTAAGATAGCAGCAGATGCAGTTAACGGTACAAAGATAGCAGACGATTCAATTAATAGTGAGCATTATGTTGATGGCAGCATTGATACAGCCCACATAGCAGATGCACAGGTTACAACAGCTAAAATAGCAAACGGTGCAATTACTGATGCAAAAATTGCTGGTGGTTCTCTAGATAATAGATACTACACAGAAACTGAGTTAGATGCTGGTCAGTTAGATAATAGGTATTATACAGAAACAGAATCTGACGCTAGATACTTTAACATAAGTACTGGAGACACTATTAAAGATGGTGATTCATTTCCAGACAATGATACAACAATCGCTACAACCGCAGCTATTAATGACAGGATTATTGATTTAGTTGATGATGTAGGTGGTTTTGTACCTATAGCTAATCAGACAAGTTTTCCAACAGCTAACCCTGATGTAAACAACGGTACTGGTACTATTGTATCAGTTTCAGCAGCTTCAACTAACTTAGCTCCTAGTGGAACTACAGTTACTATTGCAAATGGAGCTGGTACTGGTAATACTGTTACTATAACAGGAGTGCCTGTTACCATACCTTCGGGCTTTGGATTCTTGGTAGAAACAACTTCTACTTTACATACCTAT
>VMHT01154029.1_pt1 | contig 13123 bp, 16 predicted proteins | sample 4693611 | NCBI WGS metagenome assembly VMHT01 (sample SAMN12280063, study PRJNA550983) | marine metagenome | isolation source: seawater sampled from same location over 5 years 0.02-0.2 micron viral filtrate | place: USA: collected off the coast of southern California halfway between the port... ... | reverse complement strand
GAGATCCGACCGCGGGAAAAAACGATAAAGGCAAGGGTTCTTACCTGTGGGACGCAGTAAGATTTTCTCACAAAACATTTGCTGTCGATCATGCAATAAAAACAATAGATGCAGATTACATTTTGTGGCTAGACGCAGACACCTATACCTTCAGGAGTATTACAACAGACTTCGTCACTGGCCTATTACCAAGTGATAAACTTGTGAACTTCTTAGGTAGGGGAGAAAAGTATCCAGAATGTGGTTGGGTGTGTTATAACAAGAAGCACCCTAAGATCACACAGTTCATGAAGTACTGGACTGACCTTTACATAAATGACACAATATTCAAAGAACTAGAATGGCACGACAGTTATGTTTTCTGGCAGTGCGTAAAGAGGATAGCACCCAACGATGGTGTTGACATAGGCAAGGGAGCAGGTGCCAAAGGACATCATGTGTTCATTAACAGTGTGCTTGGTGGTTACGTGGATCACATGAAAGGTAAAAGAAAAGTTTTAGGAAAAAGCAGTAAAAGTGATCTGCGTGGTGATCGCACAGAAGATTATTGGAAGCATGTAGAAAACTATGATCCTTTTGGTGGTGTACAGTTTGACGCCAAACAATCAGAGGACATAATAAGCAAAGTTGCAAAAGGAAAGCAAGGCAACTGATGAAGATAGAAATTTGGCCAGACAACGGTCCTTTGAATTCCAAAGACATATTCAAAAAGTTTATACATTCTCTACGCCAGTCAGGGGAACAGGTGTGGGAGAACAAGCAGGCACCTGATGCCGACGTGGCAGTGATCTGGAGTGTGTTGTGGCAAGGTCGCATGCGGCATAACAAAAATGTATGGGACAGATATAGGAATGCCAACAAGCCAGTGATTGTTATAGAAGTGGGTGGTATTAAAAGAAACGAAACATGGAAGATAGGAATCAACGGTGTCAATAGAGAAGCAGACTTTCACAACGAAGCCGTTGGCGGAGAACGCTGGAACAAATTCAACGTTGAACTTAACCCATGGATGCAGACAGGAGACGACATAATAGTATGCGGACAGCACACTAATAGTCATCAATGGAGAAACAATCCTCCCATGTCGAAATGGTTTGAAAATCAAATCTCTGAGATCAGGAAGCACACAGACAAACCTATAGTGATCAGGCCACACCCGAGGAATCATGTTGCAATAGACACGACAAAATATAAAAACGTTAGGATAGTAGGACCCAAAAGAGACAGCAACACCTATGACGACACAGACCTAGCAGACCGATTACGATCAGCATGGGCGGTAGTAAGTCACTCAAGTAATCCTGCCATGACAGCAGTGTTCTCAGGAATACCTGTGTATGTATCTGAAGCAAGTTTAAGTCACGATGTTGGTAATAAAACTTTTGAAAACATTAACAATCCTTCAATGCCCGATAGACAACAATGGGCAAACCGTTTATCATACACAGAATGGTGGCCCGAAGAGATAGAGCAAGGACTACCGTGGAAACGAATTAAAAAGCGACTTGAGGAGAAATATCTTAAATGATCACACCAATTAATTGGAGCACGTATACAGGCGAAAAGGTCTGTGTTAAGACAACTATACGTGGAGGTAAAAAAATACAAGAATGGAAGTTCTATGGAGACAAAGTAAAAGCGTTGCCGCGGGGCAATGGCTACATCATAGGAAACGGACCGTCTCGTAAAGACTTTGATCTCAACAGGCTCAAACCATCAGGGCAGACTTATGGTTGTAATGCTTTGTACAGAGATTTCATGCCGGACTTCATATTCTCTGTTGATAGTAAAATGACCAAGCAAATGATAGAAGACGAAGTCGGACTAAAGACTTTCCACTACGCACCAGCGTTAGAAGTAAACAGAGATGAAAAACAAATGTTACATTTGATCCCACATAATCCACACTGGATATCAGGTAACGTGGCTTTCTGGACTGCAGGTGTTCATGGACACAAAAACATCTATCTAATAGGATTTGATTTCAGAGAATACGGAGCAGGACAAATGAACAACATCTACCAAGACACTGAATGCTATGGTGAACGTAATGCAGACACCGTATTCGATGGATGGTTAAAGCAATTCAGAGATATGATAAAAATGAGACCAGAAGTCCAGTTCACAGTGGTACACGATAACCCACCTGAGTATCTACAAAATTTGCAGACAGGCACAGACCTAGGCAATAGCAAAGTTATATCTTACGCTGAGTTTGAAAAAGTTTTAACACCTTGAAAGGTTTAAACCTGCAAGTTTAAACTTATTTTTCCAAGCAAAGAAGTTTTTATTATGATTTGCATAAGGATCTCTAACCCAAGTCATCTGATAAAGATGAACCATTTCATGAGCTAACGTTTCAATAAAATCTTTCCATCTAGGAAACTTACAGTGTATTTCAAAATAGTACTCACAATCGATATGGTAAGGGATTATCCTTTGATTGAACTTACCTTTTGGTGTTTTTCTATTGTCCCAATTTACCACACATCTTCCCCAATCCTTATGTAATTTTTTGATGTGCAATGGTACCATTGGTAATCTACTGTTGAATAGGCCTTTGTTTATGATCCTGAACCAATGATATGCCTGCTCTTGTGTTGGCCGGAACCCAACTGTATTTTTATGTCTTGTCAGAGTGTTCTCCAACCTGACCTTAAGTTGTTTCCTTACATTTACCGTTTTATTTTTCGCTTTCTTCATGGTTGACAGTATTACCAATTATGTTATAATATACTAATAATTACCTAAAATACTATGACTAATATGCACACAGATTTGCCAAAAACAGTTAACGAAGCCCTTAAAATATTAGCATATAATGATTATTTTTGGACTGATGCCCAAAATGTTCAAAAGATTAAAATTAAACCCCACCCTAAGGATTATGAAACTGTGAGATCACTAGCAGAATCACAGTACGCATGGACGGAGAAACAGGCAAGACTTGCCTTGGTTATTCTTAAGAGGTATCTCACAAAGTTCCAAGCACACGGCATGGACATAAGCAAGTTGCTAGACAAACCAGAATATGACGACGACTTCAGGGTAATAAGTTTTGACAAAGTAATTGAGAAGTATACAGATGAGGACAACGTTGACAAGATAGAAATGCGATTTCCTTACAACAAGAAAGTAATACAACTGATACGTTGCATGAAGGACACTCGTGACCTACCTGGCATGTATGCCATGTATGATGGCGAAAGAAAGAAATGGACATTCCAACATAGTGACGTCACTGCTTACTACCTGACACTAATTGCTGTAAGGTACGATTTTAAATTCATGGACGATAGCCTACTAAATGATTACGAATTAATTAAAAAAGAAATAGTCGGACATCGTAAACCCACAGCACGATTAGTTGCCGGAGAAATTGTTTTAAATGATGCACCGGAATCCTTACAAGAATACTGGGACAACAACTTGAAAAACAAGCCAGCGTTGACACAAATAGATTCATTAAAGAACTTCGATATACCAACCAAAGGAATCAACGTAGAGGCCGGAACTACGATAGGCCACAAGATTGCACACAATAACTATCACAAGTTATGGATAGACTCAAAAGCATTCTCGAAGAATGATGTTGTCAAAGGATTGATAGAACTGGATTGCTTTCCGTTGATGATGCCTGTAAGTGGAGACATACACATGGAAGACGATGTAAAAGATTTCTGGGAATGGTTAAGGGTATTCCAAGCACACGGCATAGACATACTGAATGATTGCAGTTGGGGTTTTGATATTAAAGAACCCATGTACGAAAAAGATTATGCCAAGAAGGGTAAGGATAGAGTCACACTACTAAACAATAATAGATCACAAGATTTTTTTGAGAACTTGTTTGAACTACATCAAATGAGTAAGCAATTCAAACTTATTAGCAGTAATACCAAAATAATATTTGTAAGAAACAGGATACCAAGATCATTGATCAAAAGTAAGGTAAAACCAAAAGCATCGTTAGTTGCATTGGGTGGTGGTTACTATGCCACAGGCACAGACAATCTAAAAAGAATGCTTGAAAATCTTCCAAAAAAGTTGTATTATAGTGATCACCAACCGAGTAATTGGGATTGGCATGATCACATAATAGTAAAACTTTAGAATGAGCAGTTGTAAATTAATAATAAAAGATGAAGTGAACGTGAAGTTCGAGAACCTAAGCCTTGAATGGCGAAAGCGACTGTCCAATAAATTCAAATATGAGATTCCATATGCGAGGCATCTGCCGGCAGTCAAGTTAGGTAGATGGGATGGTAAGATCAGTTTCTTTGGGTTGGGCGGCACCACATATCTAAATCTTGTTGACCAGATCATTCCAATACTAGACGAAGGCGGGGTGTACATAGATGTTGAAGACAAAAGAAAACAGCACGACTTTGAATTCAAAGCAGTAGACAAAAATTACCTATCGCATATAAGATGGCCAGAGAATCATCCGGCGGCGGGACAACCAATCGAATTAAGAGATTATCAAGTAGAGACAATAAACAAATTTATCGAACATCCACAAAGCATACAAGAGATAGCCACAGGTGCAGGGAAGACCATAATCACAGCGGCACTGTGCCAGTTAGTCGAGCCATATGGCAGAACGCTAACCATTGTACCAAACAAAAGTCTTGTGACACAGACCGAAGAAGACTTCCTTGCTTGTAATTTAGATGTTGGTGTATACTATGGAGACAGGAAGGAACTGGGACGTTTCAACACAATAGCAACATGGCAATCACTAAATGTTTTAGAAAAGAAAAGCAAAGACGAACACACCACAGATTTTTTAGAAGCCATACAAGGAATAAACACAGTAATTATTGATGAGGTCCACATGGCCAAAGCAGATGTACTCAAGAGATTGTTGACAGGACCGTTTGCACACTGTGGTATACGTTGGGGACTAACAGGTACAGTACCCAAAGCAGATTACGAATTCATGGGACTAAAATGCAGTATAGGTGAGGTTTCAAACAGGATAAAGGCCAGTGAACTACAAGATAAAGGTGTGTTGGCAAACTGCCACGTAAATGTTTTACAAACACAGGACCATCCACAGTTTAAGACGTACGGAGAAGAGTTAAAATGGCTTACAACAGATCCAACGAGAATGACTTGGGTGGCAAAAACTATCCAAGACATAGCAACATCTGGAAACACACTGATACTAGTCGACAGGATATCAGCAGGTGAAATTCTAGAAAAGAAAATTAAGGATGCCGTGTTTGTATCCGGAGCAACTAAAAACACAGACAGAAAGGAACAATATGATGAAATATCTACTGCAACAAATAAAGTTATTATCGCCACATATGGAGTTGCCGCTGTTGGTATTAATATTCCTAGGATTTTTAATCTTGTTCTCATAGAACCAGGAAAATCATTCGTGCGTGTGATACAAAGCATAGGACGTGGAATAAGGAAAGCAGAAGACAAAGACAGTGTTCAGATTTGGGACATTACCAGTAGTTGCAAGTTTGCAAAAAGACACTTGGGGGCAAGGAAAAAGTTTTACAAAGAGGCCAATTACCCGTATAATATAGAAAAGATTAATTATGAAAATCCTTACATTAGATAACAGAACATACACTCTGGAAAAAGTACCGGAATGGGTTGATGAGAAACTGCGTTTTGCAGTGCTTGACAATTCTGATCCTGCAAATCCTGATTTCTTTTACATACCTTTGATATTCCTTGAGAGTTTCAACGCACCGGCGGCCGTACTTGAGATTGGTAGGCACAAGATCAAAATGCCACTAGACTGGAAGATGCTAATAGGTGAACAGGGACAATCAGAAATGCATGTGTTACCAATCACTAGTTTGAACGATAGAGGCTTTGACGCTTTTACTTTCAATCCTTTGTCTAGTCCTAAGCCAGATTTTATACCAATAGACGTCGTTGACATATACACAGAAGTAAAATGGTACTTTCCAAAAATAAAGTCAGGACAGATGTTGGCAGTGCCTTTGACAAACGGTCCAAAACCAATGTGTGCCTACTTTGTAAAGGATATATCGAGACAGTGCGAACAGGTGGACTATGGCTCAGTCTGGTAGGAAAACAATCACAATAGATGCCCCCGTCATGATAACCAGCAACAAAATTGCTGTGTGGATGGACGAAGATTGGATGCACGATTTTTTTGATTTTATAAAGAAACATAAGTTACAACTTTCAGGTATGAATCACCTGCAAAAGAAAATAAAATTAACATTTGTAACTGCAAAGGAATGTACAATGTTTGGATTAAAATATGCCGGCAGAAAAAAATAGAAAATTCTTTGATCTAAGAAACGGACTCAAAGCAGTAGACTTTAGGAACAAGGACTACTTTGACAGGATAGACAACAAAGAGCAATCTTTGTACTCACCTTACATGCTGATGAGATACGTGTCAAGCACATCGTCTAAGGATCAATTTTACGTCGAACACTACGTAGAGATGGTCAATGAGTGTGTAAACAAACACTGCTTTACGTTAGGCAAACACAAAAAAATATTATGGATATTGACTGCTATGTGTGGATCACTGCAACAACAGTTCCACCCATGGATAAAACCAATGAAGCGTGTACCAAACAAAAGTTTAAAAAAACTGCAACAAATATATCCAACATGGAAAGAATCTGATCTTGAGACATTAGATAAAGTAATAACAGATAGAGAACTAGAGGAACTAATGGAAGCACATGGCATCGACCAATAAATGCACTTACTGTGGCAAAGAGTTTGCAAAAGCAAGGACACTGCAAGTACACTTATGTGAACCAAAACGTAGATATCTACAACGAGATGAGAAGTGGGTTGTAAATGCGTTCATGGTGTTCCAAAGATTCTATCAGATACATCAACATAATTCAAAGCCAAAGACGTATGACGACTTTGTGAAAAGTGCATACTACAATGCGTTCGTTAAGTTTGGTAGATACATTATGCATATCAATCCCTTGTATCCAGACAAATACATAGATTATGTTTTGCAATCAAAAGTAAAATTAGATCATTGGTCAAGAGACGACTTGTACGAATTATATCTCATAGAAACATTAAAGTCAGAACCTGTTGAGGCCGCACTACAAAGAAGCATAGCGACAATGATGGACTGGGCAACAGAACAGAATGCACAATGGAGCGACTACTTCCGACTTGTAAACACAAACAGAGCGGTGCAACACATCCAACAAGGAAAGATAAGTCCGTGGTTGCTGTTAGGTTGCAGTGCAGGGAAAAGAATGTTAAAATCATTTAACGATGAACAATTACAAATGATTGAAAGATTTATAAATCCAAGTTTCTGGCCAAGCAAGTTGAAGAGCTATCCTGCTGATCACATGCTGGTGCAAGACACGGCAAGGGAGGCCAAAATTGTCTAAAATTGATTTACAGATTGCAGATACCTTAGAATTCGAAGACGGTGATATTGCAATTACTATTAAGCGAGACGGATCTATTGGAAAAGTTATCTTGCCAAAAATGGATTTGAAAACACAACAAAGTGATGGGTACAAGGCCATGCTTGAAATTGTTGAACTATTACAACCAGGAGCAAAACAAGAGTTTATCAAACACAATGAAAAAGAAAAAGGAAGTGTACACTAATGCCTGATGTAGACATAGATTTTTACGACAGAGATAACACGTTGAAGTTGTTCAAGCACACACCCGCTTCAATCATAAAAGATGGCAAAGCAGAAAAACACAAGACAGGAGTTTATTTCCACGCCGTTCCGGAACATCCTGTGACAGGTCATTCAAGTCTTGATTACAAAATTGCAGAGGACCGAGGATACTTCAAGATAGACTGTTTGAACGTAAACATCTACAAAGATGTGAAAACAGAACAAGAACTCGTAGAACTTATGATACAAGAACCGGATTGGGAGATGTTGGAAGATCAAAAAGTTGTGGATGACCTTTTCCACCTAAATGGCCATTTTAACATAGTGTCCAAACTACAACCAAAAACAATAGAACAACTTGCGGCTGTGTTGGCAATAATCCGGCCAGCAAAAAGACACCTTATGCACAAAGAGTGGACAGACATAATAAAGGAAGTATGGACACGGCCAACAGACGGCTCCTATTTCTTTAAAAAGTCGCATGCTGTGGCATATGCACAGGCTATTGTTGTACAGATGAATTTAAAAACCAAAGGTAAATATAACTTTAGTGTACAAGAAGACAAATAAAAAACTCACTAAAAAATCCAAACCCACTGTAGTAGACCTATCCAATGATGGACCGTTCTCGGTTGTATCTTTATCAAAGTTTCTAACTGACTACTGGAAAACACAAGCAAAGAACAAGTGGAAGATCCTAAACAAGGAGGAGCAGTTGAATGCTCTCTGGATCAAGAATGAACTGCCTTACTGGCAACAGATATGGGGTGAACGTGGTATCAAAATTAGATGGGATCGCAGACAGCGATCTTTTTTTTTGACCGCTATTAAGTAGGTCTTCTAACTAGTTGGATAGTTCTTCGCTTTACTCTTTTTTTAGAAATCTCAGATAATCTCACTGTTGGGCCGTGTACTATTTCGATGTCCTTGGAATTTAATGTTACTAACGTTGAACGGAAATATCTAAACTCTCCTTTAAGAAATATGTTTATTGGTAATTTACGGTTTGACTCATGCCACCAAATTTCTCCACATTTCAAATATCTCATCTTATCCTGAGGCATCATAAGCCTACCGTAGTCATAAAAACTTATAACGTTGGCATCCTCATTCTGCACTATGCCCACATACTCCAACTCGCCCTTTCTGATAAGGCTTAAAAATGGGAATTTGTCTCTTAGGGTGTTAAAAATCTCGATCATTCTATTCCTATAAATACTGTTAAATATGTACTATGCAAACAGTTCAAAGGTATTTACTATCGCAGTCGGTAATTGTTTACCAAAGCGGTTATCACGGGAGGAACTCAAAAGTGTACGATAGACGGTTAACGGTATACAGAGGGGTGAGCAACCCGCTGACCTTCACGTTCAAAAATGAAGATCAGAAGTCCCAAGATGTATCTGCTAAGTCTGTGTCAAGCGGAAACTATTACCAATTAGAAGTGATAGACTCAGAATCACAGCAATCTGTGATTACAAAAACATTGAAAATTATAGATGACGGCAGTACCATAGCAACAAAAGGCCAGGCTAGTTGCGAGATATCCGATGGGGATCTACTGAGTCTAGATGCTAAATTTTACACATATGCAATCAAAGAAATTAAATCGGATGGAAGCACTTTAGTGACTTATGCAGATACCAGTTATGTGGCTGGCGGGACCATTGAGGTCTTGGATGGTGCCTATGCACAATTCTTACCAAGCACCAGTATATCAACATTCACAGCAAGTGGTGGACCATTGGAATACACAACATCAAAAATAAATGCCAAGCCAGGCATAAACAACAACAAGGCTTTACACACCATTGCAGTGTACACTAAAAATTTCACAGGAGCATTAAGGGTTCAAGGCACGATGAGTACCTCCCCCGGTGAAACTGATTACTTCGATATCACAATGGAAGATGCAGGATCAACTGCAAACTCTTTCACAAGTTCTACCACAGTTACGAATTTCAACTTCACAGGTGTTTACCAGAATGTGAGATTCAGTTGGGGCAACAGCACTGGTAACACAGGTGTGATTGACAAAATCCTATATAGACAGTAAAATAGTATAGATTATGAATCTTATACAGAATACAATTCTGACTAGTCTGCCTGCGAATAGAAAGAAAACGCCAAGCGGTTGGATCAGTTTCAATGCACCGTGTTGTGTATACAACGGTGAGACTGCTGACAAAAAGAAACGCGGTGGACTGATGACCAGTGCAGACGGAACTGTGAGTTACCATTGTTTCAACTGTGGATTCAAGGCCAGTTATGTTATAGGACGTAAACTGACCTACAAGATGAGACAGTTCATGAGTTACATAGGCATACCTGAGGACACCATACGTAAGTTGGCCATAGAAGCCATGCGTGAAGAGGAGAGTGACATCAAGTATGAAAAGAAAAAATTTATTACATTCAACAAAAAGAATTTGCCAAACAACACCAGGCCGTTGGACACATGGTTAGAAAAATACACAACAGGAACATTATCAAATACAGAACAGAAAAGTATAGACAACTTGTTGACCTATCTATCTAGTAGAGGCATTGGACCTGATTGGTATGACTTCATGTACTCGTCTAGTAAAGTGTGGGACGTATATCAAAGATTATTAATTCCATTCTATTGGCGAGGTGAAGTTGTTGGATTCACGGGAAGGATGTTTGAAGAGTCTAACGGAGTAAAGTACTACACAGACGTATGGCCAGGATATGTGTTCAACATGGACGCACAGGACTGGACAAGGAAATTTGTTATAGTCACGGAAGGGCCATTTGATGCAATTACCGTTTCTGGTGTCAGCATACTAGGGTCAGAGATAAATGATACACAAAGAGAGTTGATTGATGGACTGGGCAGGCAAGTTATTGTGGTGCCAGACAGAGATGCTCCTGGAGAAAAACTGATAGGACAAGCAAAAGAATTTGGATGGAGCGTGGCCTTCCCAGAATGGGGAGATGACGTAAATGATGTCGCCGATGCTGTAGCAAAATACGGAAGACTATTTGTCCTACAGTCTATACTGAAAACAGCAGAATCCAATAAATTGAAAATAGATCTAAAAAGGAAAATGTATGGTTAGTTTCCACATCGAGCCAACAAGTAAATGCACCCTCGAGTGCCCACTGTGTGATAGGACTTGGTTCTACGAAACTTTTAAAAGAAGAAACTTGCATGAAATTAACATAGAGCACCTTGTTGAATTTGTTGGCGTCAACGCAACAGTAGACATGTGTGGCAACAACGGAGATCCAATATACCATTCACAATTTCTCGAATTGTGCCAACGGTTGAAAGATAATAATTGCAAAATTAATATTACCACTAACGGATCGGCAAAGACAAAATCATGGTGGAAAAAATTAAACAGCATACTAGATGAAAATGATATGCTACAATTTTCGATAGATGGATTAGAAGACACAAATCATTTGTATCGTAAAAATGCAAAGTGGAATTCAATAATGGAGGGTATAAAAGTTTTTGCAGAACGTAAATGTAAACTTTGGTGGAAATATATTGTTTTCAAACACAACCAGCATCAAATAAAAGATGCTAAAGAGTTATCAGAAAAACTTAAATTTGACCATTTCCGATTGGAACACAGCGACAGATGGTTAGGTAAAAAAGAACTAATGCCTGATAGAGAATTTGTTGACACATATTACCAACAGCAACAAAAAGTTTTGATTGATCCAGATTTTAAAACTGACATGGAGCCTATGTGTCTTGTTGATGACCTACCAAACAAAGCGTTATACATAGATGCAGAAGGGGATTTTTATCCTTGCTGTTGGATGGGGACATACAGATACAAATATAAAAGTTTGTTTTCCCCAAAAAAGAACAAATTTAATATAGCAGGCACCACATTAGATGGTATTTTAAATAAAAATGAAATAAAAGATTTCTTTAAATCAACAAAACAATTTACATCTGCTCATGATTGTTGTAAAATACAGTGTGGAAAGAAAAATGGCTGAATACACATTTGACGTACAGAAACTTTATATAGAAATGCTCCTTGCAGATGCAGAGTCATTCGCACGGGCACAAAACATATTCAAACCAGAATCGTTTGATCGTAAACTGCAACCAATCGCCAAGTTCGTTAAAGACTACATGGACGAGTACAAGGTCATGCCGGAGGTTGAGCAAGTTAACGCATCTCATGATATAAAATTAAAAACAGCAAAAGATCTAGACCCAGCACACTTCAACTGGCTATTAGACGAATTTGAAACGTTCTGTAGACACAAAGCATTAGAACAGGCAATTCTTTCATCTGCCGATCTTCTCGAGAAGGGTGATTATGGTCCGGTTGAAGATATGGTCAAAGAAGCAGTTAACGTAGGATTGACCAGAGACCTTGGTACAGACTACTTCGAGGATCCAAAGGGAAGACTTATGGCCCTCAAGGACAACAACGGACAGATTAGCACTGGCTGGAATAACTTAGACAAGAAACTATTCGGTGGATTCAACCGAGGAGAACTAAACATCTTTGCAGGTGGATCAGGAGCAGGTAAGAGTTTGTTCTTGCAGAATCTTGCAGTCAATTGGGCACAGGCTGGTCTGAACGTTTGTTATATATCTTTTGAATTGAGCGAACAACTTACTGCCATGAGACTAGATGCCATGATGACAAATATTCCAACCAAGAAAGTTTTTCCTGAGATAGACAACGTTGAAATGAAAGTTAAGATGTTAAAGAAGAAGTCAGGAACGTTACAGATCAAATACTTGCCAAGTGGTAGCAACGTGCTAGACGTTAGGACGTATCTAAAAGAATTAGAATTAAAAAATAAAAAGAAAGTAGACTGTATTTTAATTGACTATTTGGATCTTATGATGCCTAAAAGTAAAAAGATTAGTCCAGCAGACTTATTCATAAAAGACAAATACGTGTCTGAAGAACTAAGAAACTTAGTTGTTGAGAAACATTGTGTATTGGCAACAGCATCTCAGTTGAACAGGGCCAGTGTTGAAGAGATCGAGTTTGATCACTCTCACATATCAGGCGGACTATCTAAGATACAGACAGCAGATAACGTGATAGGAATATTTACAAGTAGGGCAATGAAAGAGCGTGGAAGATATCAAATACAGTTCATGAAGACCAGATCAAGTTCGGGTGTGGGACAAAAAGTGGATCTAGAGTTTGACGTTGACAGTTTACGTATCAGAGACTTGGCAGATGATCCAGAGTACAAACAATTTGACAAACAAAGAAGTACAATATATGATTCACTTAAACAAACATCTAAAGTGTCTGCATCGTCCGGAACACCTAAAGACGCAAGACCAGAAGTGCCGGATCCACGTAAAGGCGACACAGTGGGTAAAGTAAAGGCCACAGTAGAGGGTGGCAAACTGAGACAACTTCTAAACGAACTGCACTCAGATGAAGAACAGTAATGACATCAATTACATATACGAGAAATTAAGTTCTCTATATCCCAACTACGCCAACAGGAAACCCAAAGCAAAAATATAT
>VMHT01088523.1_pt1 | contig 13123 bp, 15 predicted proteins | sample 4693611 | NCBI WGS metagenome assembly VMHT01 (sample SAMN12280063, study PRJNA550983) | marine metagenome | isolation source: seawater sampled from same location over 5 years 0.02-0.2 micron viral filtrate | place: USA: collected off the coast of southern California halfway between the port... ... | reverse complement strand
CAGTTGTGTAAGCAGAACTATCTGAAACCTTTTGGAAGGTCAGGGTGTCGGTCGACTCTATTGTTGAATTGTTTAGCATGAACCTGTAAGTGGTTCCTGCTGCCAAAGTAAGAGAGGTTGCTGCAGATCCATCAAAGAGCGCCTCTTGACTGGCGTTCTCGGTGACTTGGATATCGTTAGCACCAGCAGGAATGTCTATGGTTTGAATACCAGTTGTTGACAGAAGCACTTGACCGTGGTCATTCGTTGCGATTGCCAGTGGCAGGTTTCCGCTCTGCTGGGTGAAGGAAGTGTGACTGATTGTTCTGCTGAACGAACCGCCGTTACTAACTCCTGGTTGAGTGTTTATGTCGCCAATGTTACAAGCGATAAGGTGAAGGTCGTCGCCGTCCCACTCGATCGCATAATCATAATACGCATCAGTGGAACTGTTGACAGTCACTTCGTTCGAGTTAGAACCGTTGTCCCAGATAAGAGACTTATGCTGGTTGACGTTGTTCGTATCTTGAATTCGAGTAACCATGTCAAAGTCGTCTAGGGTAACCGAAGTCCAGACTGCGCTGGTCTTTGGTACGCCAAAGAAGACTTTATCTTCGGCACTATCTTGCTGTGGCAGGATGTTTGACTCTACCCAAGTTTGTGGGAAGATGACTCGCTTACCTGGAGCAAGAGTTTGCGATAAAGTAGCAACAGCGTCAGCACCGTTACCCATAACGGTTGTGGATGCCATCGCGCCTTGTGTGAGAGGACTAGCAAACCCACCTGGAGGAACAGTGGTGCCAGCACCAATAACAGTCCTTGTCCAAGAAGGGAATGTCACGCTAGAACTATACTCTTCGCTTGCCCAGAAAGTTAGAGTCTGGTCGCCAGAGAAGTTCGAGGAAGAAGTCAGAACCAATGTGCCGTCGAGGTACAACTTCATTGGACCGCTGCCTGCCTCGTATGTCAACTTCCATGTGCTTCCAGTGAGGTCGGAAGTGGACTGTTCGGAGTTGTCTGTGCTTCCTGATGCTGTTGGGAGCAGGTCATTGTGGTTCAATACTTTGTTTATGTCACTTGTCCAGAGGTTGAACACCCAGTCCCAAGAAGAACCTAAACCAAGGTCGTCAGAATCTTTGTCTATGGAAGAATCAACAATACCCATGACAGTGAAGTCGGTGTGCGTCCACTCTATCTGGTCGCCCTCGCGCAGAGGCAGATCGAAGTCGTATACCCCATCCTCTGGACTATAACTTAGGAAAGTTCCAGGTTGGATTTGGATACTGCCTGTGTTCTGGGAAGTCCAACCAGAGATCACACCAAGTGAAGCGTTGTCTGTGATGTTGATGTCAAACTGTCCGGTAGAAGTTCCGTATCCGTTTGATCGCGTAACAGTGATGGCGTCAGAGGTACTGGCAGCGACATATTGGGTGGTGCCCGTTATGTAACCAGTATTCACGTCATATGATAATCCACCTGGAAGACCGCTTACTGATTGCGTGTAATCGCCCGAAAGACCGAGGTTTATGTTTACGCTTTGGTTTTCACTGAAAGTGAAGTCTGAACCAGAGAATGCCGCTGGAGCGTATGCCGCATCGGCGTTAGTGGTGACAACGTTGTATACTATGCCACCAGAGTTTGTAGGCGCAACTGAGTCTGCGTGGACTGCGTAGTTGTCCGGCATGTACCAAGTAGTTCCCGTTGGGTCATCTACAAATACGTGGGCGTGGGAGAAATGTCCTGTCCCGTTGCTGTCGGTATCGTTCACATAAGAACCGCCGAACAAAGTGTTTGCATTTTGAGAAACGTAGTCCGCTTCGCTTTGGGTGCTGAACAAAGGATAGTAGAAAGAACCATCTGGTGATTCAATATAATTCCAAGTCAATGACGGACCGTCGGTTTGGTTCGACGTAATGTTCGCGACATTCATCGACTTATTTTCTTTGTTGATGAAACCAACAAGCATGTATGACTCGCCACTGTCAATTGTGAATGCACTACGAGCGATGTTGACGTGCTCTGCACCAGTGAAGTGGGAGATGAAAAGTCTACGGTCTGCGTTAATACCAGCGCGGAATATAGAAGAGTTTTGTGGTCTCTCAAAGAACCCTTGCTCGGTTACCACGCCATACTCGCTGTTTTCGTATACAGCGTTGGGTGCCATTCGAACAGCAAGGTCAAGTGGTCCACCAAAGGTGTTGTTGACTTCGAGAGTAGAATCTAAACTTGAGAACTTATCGGTGCGCAGGAGACCAATTTGGAACTTACGTCCAAAGTCTTCGCCAGCAGCATTCAGTTCGAAGTACTCGCCGTTCAGAGAGATTGGTTGAGATGTCGTGGCGAATCCGTCGTTCAACTGCGATCCGGTGTTTGATCCCTTCGTTGCAACCCCAGCACTAATTGTGACGTCACCGAATGCATCAACGTCCGGAGTGAAGGAAGAGTAAGTGAAACTTTCTAATGGATCGTCAGCACCGCCGCCTACTGGAGTTACAGTGAAGAATGCGTTTAGTGCATTGACAACGTTCGATAAAGAGAACGACTGCGCTTGCCCTTCAATCAGAACATTTTGCGGGCGAAGTTTCTTATAGATCTCTGCCCCGTTGTCTTGGAATTCTCTAACCGAAATAGTGCCGTCTGCTTCTGCTGTCGCCTTGATAGCGTTCACGCCGAAGTCTCTTCCGAGAGAACTCAACACGGAAGTGTTAGTCGCATCGCGAGTGAAGTCGATTGTATCAACCGCAGTAAACTCAACCGCTGAACCGATAACGTTTGCCTTTTCCGTGATGTATGCCGCACAAGCACCCGCGCTGTCGAAAGAGTTTCCGTCTGCGTCTTGGAAGGAAGTGTACTCAACCCCGAAGAATTCAAATACAGGTTCAGAAGCGTCTACAGTTCGGACGTCGTTTCGTACATCAATACGATTAGGGTCTTGTTCGTTGATGAGACCAGTAAGACAAGCGTTCCAGTATGCTGGTTGAGATGAACCCTGGAACGTTACACAGTTACCGTTCTCGTTTCTAATAATTCTAATTGCCATCTCGACTTATCTCCCGACAGTGAATAGAGTAGTTAGTGGTTGAATAAAGATTGGTTGGTCTGACCTGATTGCCGGTAGTGCTCGAGCATTCACATCTTCAAGAGATGCTAGGTATGCTGTGATGATTGGACGGTTCAGGAATGTCCTGCCTGTCGTGCCAGAACCGAAGAAGATCGGTTCGCCAGTCAAAGCAAATGTAAATGTTGGGTTACCGCCTGCGTCTCTTGTCTGCCAGATTAACCCAACCTCTAGAGTTGTGTTGGCAAACTGGGGTGTTGCATTGAAGTCGAAACGGAATTGGCAGAAGTCGCCAGTCTGTAGACCGGACATATCATAGGAACCACCAGCAGCGTTATACTGTAGTTCGCCAGAAGTATCTGCTAGGTTGAACGCGGTGCTGTCATTGAAGTCGAAAAGACTGGTAACGCCAGCAGGCATATAGTGACCAGAAAACAAACCAGTGCCTCTGTATGCTGTTGTGCCCGATCCAGGTGCTTCTGTGTTACCACCAGCACCGTCTGTCCAGTATGGCGTATCGTTCGCCAGTTGCCTAGCAGAGTCAAAACCAAACCTCAACCAAGCACTAGAAGAAACCATAGCAGTGGTGTATTCTACATTACTACCTATGTCGTTCGCGCCGGTGGAACCAGAATCCCTATCGGTGAAACCGCCTGTGAATTCGTAACCGCCATCGTTGCTCAGCGCTGCTGAGTCAATAAGAACCTTCGCGTCTGAGTCTATGGCGAGCGTGATCTTACCTGTCGAGGTGAGTTCTGCATCAAGGTGTATATCAAAGTCTGAGTCGATGGCATTAAAAATGCTACCGCCTGGAAGTGTTGCCGAGTCGATTTCTCTTTCAACCGCTGCTTCGATGACTCCTGCGGAGTCCACATCGATGCTGGTTGTTCGTACTTGGTCAAACGAACCGTCAAATGGATTGAATACTATTCTTGACACGATGGTCTCCTTACTTTGTTCGGGTTACAGTTGCAAGATTGCCGGAACTATCATAGGTAAGTTCGATGTGCGCCACGAGGTTGCCAGATGCTTGCTGACCGCCACGGTAGTATTTAACGTCAATAAGGTTGTTCGCGCCGTCGTAAGAGTTTACAACGTGATCGTGGGGTGGAATACCCATGTTACCAAATGCGGATTCTTGAACACCAAAACGCTTTGCTGAGTAAGACATAAGTCCATCCTTCTTGTGGGGTAATTTTTAGATACCCTTATTTATACAAGAAGGAGATTAGGTATTTGAATTTCTTACTTGTCGCCGTACATCTTTTTGAAGGCGTTGGTATACTTGGAAGGTTTGGTCTCGGCGGTCTTGTCTCCAGGAGCAGGTTTGTATGCCTTCGGATCGTCGTCCGACATTTTAGTCTGCTTCTTGAACTGCGCATCACGACGAGACTTCATCGCTTTGCTTAGACCTTTGTGGTACTTGGCAGGTTGAGAACCTTCGCGGTCTTTGATGTCAGAGTCCTGCTTGACCTTATCCGCTTCGACTTTCAGGGTAGCATTGCGCTGACCGCCAGTCGGGGATGGGATGAACTCTTGTGAGGATGGAGCGATAGTTTCTGGGACGCAGTTTGGTACAACCTTGTCTCCTTTCTTCTTCATTCCGTCTGCTTTGTATCCTTTCCAGCATGCCTCGTCGATCTTCTCGATCGCTTCCAACCACTTACGAACAACCTTGTCTTCGCTCAGTTGAACGATAACGTAGTTGGTTCCGAGGTGGGAGATGATGCCGACTTCGTCTGACTCTTTGACGACCACATGGTCGCCGACTTCAAACAACTCGCCCTTGACAAACTTCTCGCGAGTTTCGGATACTGGTTCCAATTCAACGTGACGCTTGAACATAGACTCTTCTTTGAGACCCATACCCTTGCGCACGTCGACGAATAATTTCTTGGCGTCCTTGTTGGACAGACCGCCCAGTCCCTGAGAGAATTGGGAGAAGTCGTTGTCAGAAGCAAATGACCTGAGTTTAGATGCGGACATGCCCTCGACGCCTTCAGCGTCTGGGTCGCGTGCTCCTGCGGATACTACCTTGATGTTCTTGAAGTTGTAGAAACCGTGACGACCTTTGACACCGTTGTACTTCTCAAGAAGTGCGGTGAACTCTCGAACACGGTCAGAACCGACGACCATGACGAGGTTTTTGAAACCTTGATCGTAGATCCAAGACGCCGCGTTGAACGGAGTGACGATCTGCTTGTTGATCAGAACTCGACGTGCGTGGCGTGGAAACATTTTGCGAACGTGCTTGACCTTCGCGCTATAGTCGAGAGGATTCTTTTTCTTATCCTGCGTTTGGGAAAGGAACACATAGTAAGGTTGCTTTCCTGCAACCTGCGCGAGTTTGTCGAGAAGTTTCTCGTGCCCAGAAGTCGGTGGGTTCATACGACCAAACGTGAAGTGAGCGATACTGTTCTCTTCTACGAGGTAATCGCCGAATGACTTGATCATCTGTTAACTCCGTTGTGTCCTATAGATAGGAAGCAATTACTGGTTCTTATTTGAACGTGCTTGCTTACGGTCTCTATCTTGCTTGCGGACAGCAGGAATGAGTTTCTTTGCAACTGCTTGGATCCTTGGTTTCATCTTATCGAGACGTTTCTCAAGATCCGACCTGCGTGCAAATGATAACTCGTCTTTACCTTGCCCCTTGGTGAGTTTCTTCAGAAGCATCAGTCTTGCCTTGCGGAATGCTCGCTTCTTCACCACGTCCATGTTTGGGGTCTTGCGCATTGCTCTTTCGCGTCCGAGTTTGATCTTATTCTTGATCTTCTTCATGCGAATCTTTGCTTTAATACGTTGTGCGTGCGTGAGCGCCTCTTGCACCTCAGTGTCTACCACTGGCGCTTCGGTCTTTCCTTCGATATGTGATTTGAAAGAATTCATATTATTTCCTGCTCGGTTGATCCCATCCTTTAAGTATATCGGGTGAGAAGTTGTTATAAGAAAATTCCATTCTATCAACTAACTTCACCGCATCACCACCAAGTTTATCGATCGCGACGAATCCTTCCTGACCCGTCACTTTAAAACCTTTGGAAGTCTTAACGAACGTATCAATGTTCGCAAGTTTATTTAGTTTATTTATAAGGATTAATTTCGCTAAAACTATATTTCTTTGTAACTCGAACATAGCAATTAACGAGGCGGTGTTCTTCTTCGAGAAGAAACCCATGATGGCAGTCATCTTTGCCTGCTGTGCCTTCTTGCCTTTGTCTGACTTCCTCTTTTCGATCTCTTTCTTGTACCGCCCAGTCAACCAATTCTGTAGACCGATAACGTGACGACGTGAGTCTGGGAGCATAGCGCCCTTGCGTACAAACGTGTTGTTGTATTGCTCGATCAGTTGTGGCAACTCTGGGTGCTTCTCTAACTCACGCAGGGTGTTACCCGAGATCTTCTGGAACAAAGTGCCCGCAGTCTTCAAGTATCCGTCTACGATCTTGGTTGTCTTCTCGTCGAGTGTAGCAGTGGTGACGTCCCGCAACATAGCGTCTTGTGACCAGACCTTCCTGCTCTTCTTCAGCGCGGTGACGTTCACGCCATAGGATGCCCGCATGGACTCGAACGACTCACCGCTATATGTGGTGTGCCATACGATACCGATGCTCGCCGCTTTGACTTCTTTCGCAGCAGCACTCTTAGCAGGCAGTGCGTACACAATTGTGTTTGGGTGGAAGGTGACATAAGAATCGCCACCGATGTTCTTAGTGGAGATGTCACCTGGACCAAACAGGAAGTCTCCCTGAATGACACCCTTGATGCCGATCGACGGGAGCAACTCCAGCGCCGCATTCATCTTGGTGTTCAGGTCGCCCGAGGTGTCTGCGTCGACATCTGCTTTGGTCTTGTAGACCTTTGGGTTCTTGTTGAAGATGCCTTTCTTGGCAACGAAGAACTTACCGTCGCTTGGGTCAGTGCCGGCGAAGATCGCTGGTGCGCCATCCCACTTAACGGATATGTCTCCCTTGTGTTTCCCTTGGAGCATGTCTCTTAACGCACGGAGAGCGTTGATCGCCTCACGGGTGCCCGTTACCCCACCATAGAGAACTTTGTCCTCTATATGCGTCATATGAGTGTTCTTCTGCTCGGAGAGAACTTCGCGTGTGAAGAAAGATTCCATTAATAGACCTTACAGTATGGACCGGAGAGGATGGATTCTGATGCGGCATAGTTTACCATACCAGAGGTGAATGCGTCTTGCTGCTTCTTTGGTGCGTTGTCGACAATTGCCATCAACTGTGCGGTCATGATCTTGGATACAAACCAATTCATATCCTTTGCCTGCACTTCTTTGTAGAAGTCATACTTGTCCATAGCAGGAGTGTCAGAACAAGCATTGTACCATTCGTAGAACTGATCTATTGTCGCATCGTCTGCCACGGACAGGTCGCGTTGAGGCGTCATATCTTTCTTGAAGTATTCTTTGACAAACCCAATAACTGGACCGCCGGAGACCTTACCCATGTTTGCGTTCTTGCCCTTGAGTTCTCCCTGCCAAGTTGACCCGAACTTTCGGAACTGTGCCTTACCACCATTGAACATGATGTATCCATCACCGGATTGGAAGAACCCACGCAGACCTGTGGTACTTGATACAAACTCATACACGTTGCGGTTGTTGCTGATGTTGAGTTCCTTGAACTGGGCAGTGCCTCGCATCTTCTTCAGAGAGATACCCACGATGTCCTTGGACTTGTATGCGTCCAGCATCATGGCGTTCAATTCGATCAGGGTGTTTGCTTTGGTCAGGTCAATAGTCTTACCCTTGCTGGAGACAATGTACATGTCCGCAGGAGACCATTTGTTAAGGTTGGTGAACGGTTTACCCGCCTCGTTGTTTAAGACCTTCCAGTGATTCTCGAGGGCGGTGACCCAAGTCGATCCACGGTGCGCAACATAACTCTTGCCTGCGTTCGGGAACTTCTTTGCGATCTCGACGGCACCGAGTTTAGAAGAGTCGACCCAGTCATCTGTGATCTTATCGTTGATTCGCTTGAGGGTATCGGAAACGTCATAACTGCGTTTCGCCGAGTCCAGTGATGCGTGAGAGTAGTCGCCTTTCTTATTATACTTCGCGGCGAGGTAGACGCACTGAGCACTTTCTGCGAGTTCGGTAATGTCAGATCCTGCACCGGATCCACCGCCACCTTTGATCTTACATTCGATGTTGAACCCGCCAGAGCATTCGGTTCTTCCTACGGAGGATTGCCCGCCCGTCGGATTATACTTTGCGCCGAACGACTTTAGTTTTGTCGCAGATTCTCGGAGGGAACCTTCACGGTCTCCACCTTTAGGTAACTGTATCACTACAGTCTTAGAAGTTTTACCGTCTGTGACGTCAGAGTACCCGCACCTGTCGAGTTGAATCTTTAAGTCGTCTCTTGTCTTAAACTGCGGCATCTGCACCTCCTAATAATATGTCTATTTATACCTTTTATTTTCCCACTTCAAATAGATCTTTTCTTCCAGTACTCGTGCTTCGACTTCCCACGGTTGGTTGTGTTCGTCGGCATACTCGTATTGAACTTCCTTACCGCACCAGACAGCGACCGGTTTCTCTACATCGGCATCCGCTGCAACCAATTCTCGTTTGAGGTATTGTCGGGCATGGGTTAGTTCGTGTGCCACGGTCTTGAGTTTGTTTTCTCTGCTGATCGACGAACCGAATTGTCGGGTTGCGATATGAAGTTCTGCTTCTCGATTATCGCCCCAACATAACCCGAAAGATTCTTCTTGGATCGAACCTTGGCAATACTTAAACTCAACATCGCCTCGCAGAACATCCAACCCCAACTCCCGTGCCGCGAAGTATGTAAAGTCTCTGACATACTTCGGGGTGTTCTTGCTGAAGGTGATCAACATTATCTTACGCCTGTCGCCCGATCAATCTCTTCACCGATCTTGCGGATAGCATTATCGATACCGTTGTTGACAGAGTTTTCGACTTCAGTGCCGGTGTTCTCTACCGTGCGCCCGATCGTGCGCTCGAGGTATCCAACCTTGCGTTCCTGCTTCAACTTCCAACAACGGGGGACGTATAGACTTCCCGTGTTCTCGTTGTAGATTGGTTCGCAGTAAGACGAGTCGACTTCGACGATAGTGGTGTCGGCGGGGACAGTAATCGTTACCGTCTCTGCTGCTGCGTCTTGAACTAATGAATAACTGAAGATGACAAACATCAATGCTAATACAGCGGGTGTCTTTCTACCTATCATTTTACTTTCCTCAACCAGATAATTGCTCGGAGGTGATGCTTGAATCCAATAAACTTCTTAGTCTCGCCGGTCTTACGATTTAGTGCGACGGTCCAGAAAGTGTGTGTATCGGTCATTACATTCTCCTCAACTCAGAGACTATTATCTCTTATCTCAGGTCCAAAGGCAAAGTTTTAAAACCTGAACAAAAACAACAACTTACCTTTTATCGCTCGGGCGCTGAAACAGACTCCTGTCGATCGGTTTCCATGGGGAGTTATGCGCCCTATCCAACCATCTCCTTTGTACCGAGACATGTGCCCTCTGGATACGTCTAGGCATCTCGTCATGGACCCAACCATAGCAGTGTTTCAATTCGTGCCGCTTGGTGAGTTCCTTTTCTGGGTCGCGGAACCGAAGGTAGATGTTACATACTATTACCCTCTCTCCTTCTACTGTACCAAACCCGAGCTGGGCGCAACCATGTACTGCCTTACCGCAAAACTTCAACAGTTTTTCCATGTCGTCGAAGATATTGATGACAGCGGGTTCCACGATCTTCTTGTAATCGACTCCGACAACGCCGACGTCTTGATCTGCAATTACGGTGGTTGAAAGGAAAATAGAAAGTACTGTAGATAAACTAATGATCTTAAACACAACCGCTCCGTGGTAATGTTGGTGTAAACGAAAAAGGGTGCCCCGAAGGGCACCCATTGAACTGCGTTTGTTAAAACTGAACGCTCATAACGAGAGGTTAATCATGCATCTGCCTAACGTCCTCTTCCAGAGAACGCGATCGTTCCTCCAAACGACCTAGTCTATCGTGGATGATGTTATTTAACTCATCAACCTCTGCCGAGTTTTCCATAACTCGCATTTCATAGACCGCACGTGAATCCTTCACATGCTGGAGCTGCTGATCGACATAATTTGTTATGCCAAAGACCGCCGTGCCCATCACACTTAGGAAAGCAACGATAACGCTGGCGATAGCACCATAGTTGATAGGTTTGTCACCACTACGAATCATGTGGTCTTCAATCCTATCGATGTTGCCTACTATCTGTCGAACGTCTACTTCTGTTGCCTTTATCCTGCCTTCGTGGGTAAACAGTTTAGTCTCGACCTCCGAGATCCTTTCGTCAGTCATTAACCTACCCCCTCTGTTGGTGACCATTTCGCAAACATAAAGCATTTGGTATGCATCAAATCACCAACTCTATTTATTATACAACAGGTCTCGAATCGAGACAATAGTCTCGAACAGCAACGTTATTATTTGTCTAAGATTTTTTAGGATGGGATGGATCTGGCCGCATGTGAATGCGGCGTCATCGATCCGTTCAAGTCAGGTGGAGGAACCGACAGTCCACGGTATGTAGTCAGATTTCATTGAGCATTCAATTCTGATAGAATTATTTAGACAAGTTATACCGGATAAATGTACGGATGTTAAAATAAATTAAAAAAAGATTACGACCCCGTTCGGACGCACCGAACCATTCAAGACATCAACCCCAGTCATGCCTTCGTAACCATACCCAATCCCACTGGCGAAACCTATTCCTCTTCGGAACGTGCCTTCCTTGCTAACAGGTAATCTATGTAGTCAAGATTTAGAGGTTCCTCGTCGAACGCTCTCATCATATTGCACATATCTTCATACAGCTCGTCTGGGATGTCCCCAAACGGAGATATGGGATCTTGCGCATACATCTTGACCTGCCCGTCTTCTTCGTAGAACACCTCATAGATCATATGACCCAGAAGTGGTTCTGTCTTAGGGCGATGTCCTATCCTGTAGTTACAAACCACGCTCTGCTTCATACTGATCCCTTAACTCTATAAAACCTGGAATCCACTCGTCGCGGTGCTCAACAAATACCTGAGACTCGCCACAGACGGTGGTGATGACAGTTACCAACTGAGGGACTGCAATGCCAGTCATCTCTTCGAACATCACAGCGTATGCTGCTTCTTGCTTAAAGTAGTTGTAGATCATAGATCGGGTCTTGGGTTTGTTGGACGTCTTCCAGTCAATGACTGACAACTTGCCATCAAACTCTGCGATCATGTCTACAGTACCCGCCGAACGGAGGTGCTCAGAGTACATCAACCCTTCGATGACTCGAATGTTATCGATGTGCTCGTCTGCGACATTACGCAGTCGGGTGAACATATCAAATGCGTTAGGCATGATCTTGCCTTCCGACTCCAGACCCTGACAATAGTCCTCAATCAACTGGTGGACAGAAGTGCCTCGAGTAGATGCCTGCGTAGAGATACGCTGTGCTTCTGCCTGCCCGACTCGCTTCTTCCATGCACGCAAACCCGCCTGAGTCTTCTTGCATCCGGAGATGACAGTGGTGACTGAAGGGTATGCCAGAGACTCGCCATCGGATAACTGATAGTGTCGTTTGCCTTCGACGGTCACCCTCTTGATCTTAGGGAGTTCTGCTAGGTTGATATTAAACTGCTTGTTCATAATATAGTTCTCTTAAACGATAGAACAATTCTATCGCATTTCGTTTCAAAAATCAATACTCTGCTGCAAATGCAAAGTTACTGTCGCTGTGCCTCGCTTCGTCCCATCGGATGAACCGAACCATGTCAGACAGTTTGGCGTCTGAGACCAGTTCGTAGTAATCAATGGCGATCTGTGGACATGGTACGTCCTCGATCTCGCCCGACTTGATCAACTCCAAATACTCGGTGTAGGATCGCACTGCTTCGATCTCGAAATATGCGGTTGTGAGGTGCGCAGTCTTCGGGAAGAGCAGATACAAGATCAGGTAGTAATGCCAGAAGACCAACTGCGCCACGACGATGATCGTTCGTTCGATGAAGGTTGGTTGAACTAACTCCATGAAGAACATCAGGTGCTTGCGCTCGTTCTCCGCTTCGGCGAGCAACTCGTGGATCTTGCCACCGTTCCCTCGCTCGAGTCGGCGCAGGGACTTGAGGTGGGTCAGCATCCCGCCTACCATTCCAGGTACTCCCGCGACTGTCTCGAGGACGAGTGCACGGTGCCCATACTTCTTACGGAAGAAGGTATCGGCAAAGAACCTGAAGAACTTTGTCTGCGACTTAGCGAACCACTCACTCACCGAGAAGAGTACCTGTCTCAGTATCGTAGACGGTGTGACCCATCATGTGCTGGCAAAGGAGACTCTTCACTTTCTTGAAGTGCCCTTTGTTCTTCTTAGACCACTCACGAGCAACCTCACCGTTGGCACCGTAGTCGGCAACTGCCAGAGCATACATACCGTCTTGGGTGGTCTTGATCATGTGTAGTTCGACCAACGCACCTTCTTGCTCCATCTGCCAGATAAACCGGATGTTGCCTTCCACGTCGTGGTCGGAGTGTCCGTCTTTCTCCAGATACTCGCTGATTGCTTCAGCGGCATATAGTGCCTGTGGGTTGATGTCAGTAATTGTTTCCATTATCGCCTCATGCTTGCCAGATCTTTCATCTGTTGTTCGTCAATGATAGGAATGGCATTGCTCTTGTGCATCGTGCCGATGCCCTTGACCAGTGTGCCTGTGTATTCCTTCTTCTCAACAGCAGCACAGATCCCTGACCCAGCAGAGTCGTCCGCGCTACTATACTCAACTCCAGCATCCCGCCGGAAAGGAGCACTTGTGCTCTTCTCCATTTCTTTGAATGCTGGCGCAGAGTATTTAGTAAACACCTCTCCTGTGGATGCCTTCTTCTTGATGCGCCGACCGGTAAAGTCGTGAGACATAGAACCGTATTTCATGACTGTCCCGCGACTTCCTTTGCCGCTTCCAACCCTCTCAAAGTGATTAGGTCTTCAACGATGTTTAGAGCAGCAACCAGTCCGGCGACTGCCTCTTCATCTTGGTGGGTATCTGCCCAAGT